>PVBE011979694.1_pt1 | contig 162627 bp, 114 predicted proteins | sample 1631181 | NCBI WGS metagenome assembly PVBE01 (sample SAMN08397723, study PRJNA350692) | Marine metagenome, whole genome shotgun sequencing project. | isolation source: water | place: Pacific Ocean | collected 2012-04 | reverse complement strand
GGCGCGGCGTCTCGTACCGAAGGCTCCCGTCCGGTTGCAGCGGGTTCCCCAACTCCTTCCACGTCCTCGGCCGCTCGTCGCGGTCGGAACTCGATTTCGGCGTCGAACCAGTCTCGGTAGGTGGCTTGCGTGGCTTGCTCACACTCTTCCTTTAACAGGCGCCCCTGTGTCGTCGCAATCCACTCGTCCGGCAACTCGTACGGATCGGTCACGCCCGTGCGCTCCAACTCCGCACCGAAGGCCGCCTGAAGCCGTTCCTCCGCATTCATTCGCGCCCTGTCGAAGCGCTCGAGCAGCGTCGTCCGGTTCCACCCCTTCGCCGGGGCTGGCAGGATCCAGTCGCCTTCGGGGGTGGCCACCCGGATGCCGATCTCGGGCCACGCCGCCGAAGAGGACGCCCTCTACCGCGTGAAGGTGCGCCAGTACCTCTACGACAGCTCCGTGAGCCAGATCTGGGTGGACCTGGATCGCGACTGGCTCTGGGACATCAAGGGCCACTTCCGCAACGGCAAGCTCTACATTCGCTTCGACGCCATGGACGCCGAGCGCTACGGCCCACAGCTCGAGTGGACCGGGGCCGGCTGGGTCCTCGACCCCGACTGGGAGGCGCCGAGCGCTGGCGCCAGCTCGCAGGTCCTGTCTCCAGGGATCTACGCCGCCCTGGACTGGAACGGACGCCCGGTCGAGGCGGCGATCGTGGATCTCAGCCCGGAGGAGACGTGGAGGCTCGACGTCTACCCCAACGGCAAGGGGCGCGCCGAACGCGCCGAGCTGGACATGCAACGCGACGGACACATCGACCAGATCTGACGCTTCGGTGGCGAGGACATCCTCGTCGACATGCACCCGGACAAGGACACGACGATGCACTACCGCTGGAACGGTGAGCGCCTCGTCTTCCGCCAGGACTGATCAGAAAGCTCGACCGGCCGAGACCACCATCACAACCGTCCCGTCCGGGGGGCTCTGTGTGACCGCCCGGTTCTTCGCAGAGGGCATCGTGAGCCGCCAGGTGGCCTCGACCTGTCCGTACCAGACCCCGCGATGCGCCATGGCGGCCAGGCCAGCCTCCAGGATCGGGTTGACGACCTCGACGGGCTCGAAGGTCTGGTCACCGATGACGTAGCGACCGCCCTCGCCGTCGAGGCGCGCATGGATGGGCAGGTAGGCGCGATGCATGTAGACGATCCAGAAGTCGTCGGCAGGAGAGAACAGCCCGACGAGGATCTCCGGCCCCAGCCGAGCCTCCTCCAGCGGCCACTTCACAGCCCCGAGGTCGGCGTAGGCCCCCTGGACGTCCATCGTCGCGTAGTGCCAGTAGCCAGCGACGAGTCCGAGCTCGACTCCAGGCTGGCCGCGCCAGTCCTTCGCCCGATCGGGTCGGGCCAGGTAGCGCACCCCCATCGCCCCCGTGAGCTCCCACTCGACGTGATCGGGCAGCCCGCTCACCCCCTGTCCCGCCCAGAAGTCGATCTCCTCTCGGGTGGGGTAGCGCCAACCTCGTCCGTCGACCCGGAAGCCCGTGCGAAGGGGCCCTGCACGGTTGCTCGCAGCGAGGTGAATGCCCACCAGCGGGGAGTGTTTGTCCACCGAAGCGGCGAGCCCGACCCGTGCAACGATCGGTTCTTCTTCCGCCAGAACCAGTGCGCAGGCCAACAACCACATGGTCATCGTCTATCACGGCTGCTACACGCAATAGGCCACGGTGCCATGGCGTAGCGCCCACTCCTCACGATGCTTCTCTTCCTGCTCATGCTGGCCTGCGGTGGCCCCTCCGAGGGTGAGGGCTCCGATGGGAACGAGGAAGAGGAAGAAGAGCCCAAGGATCCCAGGGCGTTGGTCGAGGTCCGCGCTGCCGAGACCGGCTCCGTTGGCAGCTTCCTCGTGAGCAACGGCGTCGTCGAGTCAGAGGCCCAGGCCACCCTGGTCCCGGAAGCCACGGGCACGGTGACAGCGATCTACGTCGAGGAAGGCGACCGTGTGCGCAAGGGCCAGGTGCTCGCGCTGATCGAGAACGCCTCGCTGGACGCTGGCCTGGCCCGGGCGGAGGCAGAGGCGGCCAAGGCGGAGGCGGAGCTCACGAGAGTCCAGGCCCTGCACGACAAGGGTGTGCTCAGCAACCGCGACCTCGAAGAGTCCCGTCACCTCTACGAGGCAGCACACACCAGCCTCGTCGAGGCCCGCGGCACCCAGTCCCACACCCGAGTCGTCTCGCCGATCGCCGGCACGGTCGCGACCCGGGAGCTCCGCTATGGCGAGGTCGCCGGCGGCCAGCCCGCCTTCACGATCGTCGACCTGGAGCGCCTCCGAGTTGTCGTGAAGCTGCCCGAGCGAGACCTCGCCAGCCTCCACGCGGGCCAGGAGGCCACCCTCACCAGCGTCTACGACACCGACAACACCGTGCCTGGCTCCGTCGAGCGCATCTCTCCGACCGTCGACCCGATGAGCGGCACCGTCCGCGCCACCGTGGCCCTCGACGATCCGGAGCTGCTGCTGCGTCCGGGCCAGTTCGTGAGCGTGCGCATCGAGGTCGGCCGCCACGACGAGGTGCTCGTGGTGCCTCGCGCCAGCATCGTCTACGAAGAGGGAGAGCCCCTCGTCTACCGGGTGCGCGTCGAGGACCCACCGGAAGAGGAAGAGGACGCCGAAGAAGAGGACGAGCCTGGCTTCTTCGCAGAGCTCTTCGCAGCGGACGAAGAGGAGGAGGAAGAGGAGGAGATCCCCGGTCCGTACCGGGTGGCGCGCAAGGTCCCGGTCGAGCTCGGCTACGTGGACGACGACCTCGCCGAGCTGATCACGGGGATCGAGCCAGCGGACGACATCATCGCCGTCGGCCACGTGAACCTCCGTGACGAGGCGCGCGTGCGCTACCCGGAGGATCCGGTGCTCGAGCTGAAGGACGACGAGGACGACGATCCGGAGGACGAAGACGACGACAACGGCTCCGCAGACGCAGAGGACTGAGCTTGGGTTTCTTCCGCCTGGTCGTCTCGCGGCCCGTCGCCGTGCTGATGATCTTCCTGGCCGCGGCGGTCTTCGGGCTCGTCAGCTACGCCCAGCTGCCGATGAACCTGATGCCGGATCTCTCCTATCCGACCCTCACGGTTCGCACGGAGTACCCGGGCGCCGCCCCCGAAGAGGTCGAGGCCCAGGTCTCGCGCCTGATCGAGGAGTCGCTTTCGACCAGCGACGGCCTCGTCGGAATCCAGAGCCGCAGCCGGGCGGAGCTCTCGGACGTCGTGCTCGAGTTCGACTGGGGCACGGACATGTCGGCGGCATCTCAAGGGGTGCGCGAGCGCCTGCAGACGACCTGGTTCGGCGACGGCATCGGGCGCCCGCTGATCCTCCACTACGACCCCTCGCTGGACCCCATCCTCCGCATCGCCCTGTCCACCGATGCCAGCGTGGAGGGAGCCCCCGAAGGCGAGGCGGCGCTGTTCCTGTTGCGGGAGCTGGCAGAGGAGGAGATCAAGCGCGAGCTCGAGGGCCTGGACGGCCTGGCGGCGGTCAGCGTGCGCGGCGGTCTCGAGCGCCAGGTGCTCGTAGAGGTCCGAGAAGACTGGCTGGCCGCCCGAGGCGTGACCCTGGAGGCGGTCACCAACACACTGCTCGCGGAGAACGTGAACATCGCCGGCGGGAGCATCCGGGAAGGGGACACGGAGTTCCTGATCCGAACCCTCAACCAGTTCTCCACCATCGAGGAGATCCGGACCCTCGAGATCATCCGCTCGGACGGCACGAGGGTGCCGATCAAGGACCTCGCGACCATCCGGGAGACCTACAAGGAGCGGCAGGTCGTCTCCCACCTCGATGGGCGAGAGGCCGTCGAGCTCGAGGTCTTCAAGGAAGCCGACGCCAACATCGTGGACATCGCCAGGTCGGTGAAGGCCCACCTCGGCCAGGACCCCGAGGTGATGGGAGAGTCCCTGTCGGATCGCCTGCCCGAGGGGATCGTGCTGTCGGTCCTGGACGACCAGGCGAGCTTCATCGAAGACGCCATCGACAACCTGTTCCAGACAGCGCTCGTCGGCGGTTTCCTGGCCATCGGCATCCTCTTCCTGTTCCTCCGGGACGTGCGCAGCACGGCGATCATCGCCGTGGCCATCCCGGAGAGCGTGATCTGCAGCTTCGCGGCCCTGCACCTCGGCGGCGTCTCGCTGAACCTCATGTCGCTGGGCGGTCTCGCGCTCGGAATCGGCATGCTCGTGGACAACTCCGTGGTCGTGCTGGAGGCAATCGCGGTCCACCGGGATCGTGGCCTGTCCCGACCCGACGCTGCGATCGCCGGAGCCAGGGAGGTCGCGGCCGCCGTCACCGCCTCGACGCTCACCACCGTCGCGGTCTTCCTGCCCATAGTCTTCGTCCGCGGCGTGGCGGGGCAGATCTTCGGCGACCTGGCCCTGGCCGTCGTCTTCTCGCTGCTCGCCTCGCTGGCGGTGGCGCTCGTGCTGGTGCCGATGGCCGCGGCCAGAGACATCGTGATGCCCGTCGGCGTCACCAGGGTGCGGGGGATCTGGCTCGACGAACGCTTCGGCTCGATCACACAGATCCGCGAGTCCTGGCGCGGCAACTCCGGCCTGGGCTGGCTGGCCCTGCCATACCAGCTCTTGCGGTTTTTCGTCCGCCTGGCGCTGGAGCTCGTGGCCTTCCTCTTCGTCGGGGGCGCCGCGCTGGTCGGCCGCGTCGCCAGTCACCTGGGACGCCTCCTGCTCCCCCTGCTCCGGCGGCTCATGCAGGGGGGCGCCTCCCTCTTCCATGGCGTCTACGGACGGCTCGCCCACCACTACCCGGCGCTGTTGCGCCGGGCTCTGGACCGCCCGGGCACGGTGCTCGGCGCGTCTGGGCTCGCGCTGGTCGCCGCCCTCGGGCTGTTCTCGGTGGTGGGCCAGGAGCTGATCCCGGAGGTTCACCAGGGCCGCTTCACCCTCTCGACCGCCCTGTCGGTCGGCACGCCCCTCGATCGCACCGTCGCGGTCAACAGCTACGCCGAGGAGCTCATCCTCGCCGAGAGCGAAGTGGCCCAGGTGCACGCGACCATCGGCTCCGAGGGACGGGCCGACGCCCGGCCTGACGAGGGAGAGCACAGCGCCAGGATCCTGGTCCAGCTGCAGCCGGGAGGTGACCTGGAGCGCCGCCAGGCAGAGGTCGCAGAGCGCCTCCGCGGCCAGCTCGCCCAGCTGAAGGGGCTGTCGGTCCAGGTCGAGCCCATCTCCCTGTTCACCGTGCGCACACCGGTCGAGGTCGTCGTGACGGGCAACGACCTCGTCGAGCTTCGCGCCGCCGCCGACGAGGTCGTCTCCCGGCTCTCCAGGGTCGAGGGCCTTCGAGACGTCCACAGCTCCCTGGTCCCGGGCTTCCCAGAGGTCCGGGTTCGCTACCAGCGCGACCTGCTCGAGCGCTTCGGCCTGACGACCCGCGGCGTCGCCACCGCCGTCCGTGACAAGGTCCAGGGCGCACAGGCCTCGAGGCTCAGTCGCGGCGAGCGTCGCATCGACATGGTGGTCCAGCTCGTCGAGGCCGACCGGGGCAGCGTCGAGGACCTTGGCCGCATCAACGTGAACCCGCGGCTGGACCCACCGATCCCGCTCTCGGCGGTGGCGAAGCTGGAGGAGGCGGAGGGACCGAGCGAGATCCGCCGGGTCGATCAGCGCCGAGCCGCCGTGGTCAGCGCGAACCTCGAGGGCATGGACCTCGCCTCGACGACGGAGCTCATCGACCTCGCCCTGGCCGGGCTGGAGCTACCCGAGGGCTACGACTGGGAGCTCGCCGGCCAGACCCTGGAGATGCAGCGCTCCCTGCGCTCCCTGGCCTTTGCGCTGTTGCTCGCGGTCTTCCTGGTCTACGTGATCATGGCGAGCACCTTCGAGAGCCTGGTCCACCCCTTCGTGATCCTCTTCTCCGTGCCCCTGGCCGCCGTCGGCGTGCTCCCGGCCCTGGCGCTGACTGGCTCGGCGCTGTCCGTGGTCGTCTTCATCGGCCTCATCGTGCTCGCTGGCATGGTCGTGAACAACGCCATCGTGCTCGTCGATCGCGTCAACCAGAACCGAGCAGAGGGCCTCGAGCGTAAAGAGGCCGTGATCGCCGCCGGGGTGAGCCGCCTGCGCCCGATCCTGATCACGACCTTCACGACCGCCCTGGGGCTCCTGCCCCTGGCAGTGGGCCTCGGCGCCGGAGCGGAGATCCAGCAGCCCCTGGCCCTGACCGTGATCGCCGGGCTGGTCTCTTCGACCCTGCTCACGCTGGTGGTCATCCCGGTCGTCTACCTCGGCGTGACCGGAGCCCTCGAGAAATGAGGCGCTGGCTGCCTGCTCTGGCCGTGCGACGTCCGGTCACGGTGTTGATGGGCTTCCTCGCGCTGCTGGTCACCGGCGTCATCGCGCTGGTCGACATCCCGCTGCAGATGATGCCCTCTGGCTTCAACCCCCCCTTCATGTGGGTGTGGGTGCCCTACGTCGACGCGACCCCTGCGGACACCGACGCCAAGGTCGTCGGCCCGCTGCAGGAGCACCTCTCCACCGTGCCGGGGCTCAAGGAGATCGAGTCCCGGGCCTCTGCAGGCAGCGCGGGCTTCGGGCTGGAGTTCCACCAGAGCGTGGACCTGGACACCGCCTACAACTCGGTCGTCGATCGCATGGAGCGGGCGATGCCGGATCTGCCCGAGGCGGTCGACCGCTACGGCATCTGGCGCTTCGACCCCGACGACGAGCCCGTCGTGTGGGCCGGCGCCGGCATCCCCGAGACCGTCGAGGACCCCCACCACATCATGGCGAACATCGTCGCGCCACGGCTGGAGCGTGTCCCCGGGATCGCCAAGGTCGAGGTGTGGGGAGTGGACGAAAAAGTCGTCTGGATCGACTTCGACCGAGACGCCCTGTTCGCCCACGGGGTGAACCTCTACGAGCTGATGGGGACCCTCGGCGGCGACAACTTCCAGCTCGCCAGCGGGAGGCTGAACGACCGAGGTCAAGTGCGCTACGTGCGCAGCCTCGCTCGCTACGAGGACCTCACCGATCTCGCTCGCACTCCGGTGGGGCCCGGGGTCGTGCTCGAGGACGTCGCCACCATCCACTACCGCATCGAGCCGAGCGCCTCGATCTGGCACCTCGACGGCCAGGACGCCGCCGGCCTGGGGGTGTCGAAGGAGTCCTCCGCCAACACGGTCGCGACGGCCAAGGCGGTCCAGGAGGCCTTCGACGAGCTGGAGCAGGACCCGAGACTCGAGGGCATCCACTTCAAGACCTTCTTCGACCAGGGCGCGCTGATCGAGGACAGCATCGTCGACCTCTCGCGGACCGCCATCCAGGGCGGCTTCTTCGCGGTGATCATCCTGTTCTTGTTCCTCCGGGAGATCCGGATGACGCTGCTCATCGCCGCGTCCATCCCGATGTCGCTGGTGATCACGGTGACGGTGCTCTACTTCACCGGAGGCAGCCTCAACCTGCTGTCCCTGATGGGCTTGATGATCGCGGTCGGCATGGTGGTCGACAACGCCATCGTCGTGGTCGAGACGATCTACCGAAGACGCCAGGCCGCTGCGGACCCGCGAGAGGCAGCGATCGCAGGGACCGCAGAGGTCAACCTGGCCATCACCTTGTCGACGCTGACGACCATGGTGGTCTTCCTGCCGCTCATCCTCATGAGCGACGACGCGATGTTCAGCTTCTTCATGGGCTCCCTGGGCTTCCCGGTCGTCTTCGCCCTGGCCGCCTCGCTGCTGGTCGCGCTGGTCTTCACGCCGCTGTCGACGGTCTACCTCAAGGACACGGCGGTGAAGGCGGACCCGGCCTGGATCACCTGGCTCTCGAAGCGCTACACCCGCTGGCTGGCGTGGGTCCTGAACAACCGCTTCGACGCCTTCCTCGTGGTCCTCGGCATCACCATCCTGACGGTGGTCCTGCCCTTCGACGCGGTCGGCTGCACCGACCAGGACAGCGGCGGCCTCGATGACTTCCAGCTCCGCGTCGAGGTCAGCCCGACCTTCGGCTACTACGAGCGCCTAGAGGCCATCCAGACCATCGAACAGACCATCGCCGACCAGCAGGAGGAGTGGGACATCCGGGTCTACCGGACCTGGATGCGCAGCACGACCAACCGGGGGTTCATCTGGATCTACCTGGAGAAGGGGGTCGACGCCGAGCGCAAGGAGGAGATCCGGGACCTCGTCCTCGAGGCCATCCCGGAGCAACCCGGCGTCGAAGTGTGGAGCGGCCGTGGTGGGGGCTCCGGGCACGGCGCCAACACCTTCGAGCTCTACATCCAGGGAGAGGACCCGCAGGTGCTCCTGGCGCTGTCCGACGAGGTCGTCCGGCGGGCCCGGGGAGCTCCGGGGGTGCTCAACGCCGAGCTGGGGCTCGAAGAGGACGGCAGCGACGAGATCCGCCTGCAGATCGACCGGGACGGGGTGGCAAGGCACGGCCTGTCGGCCTCGACAGTGGGCCAGACCCTGGCCTTCGCGATGCAGGGGACCCAGCTCCCGGACTTCAGGGAGCGGGAGCGAGAGGTCACCGTCTACGCCCGCTTCCAGCTCGAGGACCGAGAGGACCTCGAGACCCTGCTGGACTTCCCGGTCTGGTCGCCGACCAGCCAGGCGGCCATCCCGCTGCGCTCGCTGACCGACGCAGAGGTCGGCAAGGGCTTCGGCACGATCTACCGGAGCGAGCGCAGGACGCGCCTGCCCATCTCCGTGGAGTTCGACAAGGACGTCGAGATGATGCAGGCCCACGGTCGGCTCGCGGTGGCCATGGAGGGCCTGGAGCTCCCTCGCGGCTACGACTGGACCACCGGCGGCCGCTGGAAAGACCAGGAGGAGAACGACCAGGCGCGCAACCTGGCCCTGCTGCTGTCCGTGACCTTCGTCTTCATCATCATGGGGGTGCTCTTCGAGAGCACCCTGTTGCCCCTGGCCATCATCACGACCATCCCGATGGCGCTGGTGGGGGTCTACTGGACCCTGTACCTGACGGGTACGCCGCTCGACGTGATGGGAGGCGTGGGACTCGTGATCCTGGTAGGCGTCGTGGTCAACAACGGCATCGTGCTCATCGATCTCGTCACCCAGCTCCGGCGGGCCGGTATGAGCAGGACCGAGGCGCTATTGAGCTCCGGTGAACGCCGCCTCCGCCCCATCCTGATGACCGCGATGACCACCATCTTCGGGCTCCTGCCGATGGCGGTCGGATCCTCGACCTTCATCGGGATCCCCTACGCTCCCCTGGGACGAGTCGTGACTGCCGGCATCGCAGCCGCGACGATCCTCACCCTCTTCTTCGTGCCCTTCCTCTATGCGACCCTGGACGATCTCAAGGCCTTCGCGGCCCGCGCGGTCGGCTATGCCGTACACCGAGGCGAACAGGAGGTCAGCGCCAAGTGATTCCCTTCTTGATCGGAACCGCGGGGGCCGTCGAGGTCTCCTACGAAGACGCGCTGCGCATGGCCGAGGAGGCGAACCCATCGATCGCCGGCGCGCGCCAGGACCTGTCGATCGCCGAGGGCGGGCTCTTCTCGGCTCGCGGCGTCTGGGATCCTGTGCTCACCTCTGGCGCGGGCCGGGCCTTCAGCACCTCGGAGCAGCGCGATCCCGCCTTCGGCCTCTACTACCAGACGACCACCACGAACCTCTGGTGGAACGCCGGGCTCGGCCAGACGCTGCCCACCGGCACGTCCTGGTCGGTGGACTGGGAGAACTCCAGGAACGACTTCGCCGTCGAGCTCGACCCCGACAGCCCCTTCCAGGTCGAGGACTTCGCGGCGGGCTCCTCATCGCTCACCGCCTCCCTGTCACAGGAGCTGTTGAAGGGTCATCGCATGGCCTACAACCTCCAAGCCGTCACGACGGCACAGAACGCGGTGGACAGCGCTGACGCGGCCCTCCACGAGAAGCGGCAGTCCGTGCTCTCCGATGTCGCTGTCGCCTACTGGGATCTCGTCTACGCCGGGCAGTTCCTCGAGACCTCGCGAGAGGCGGTCGCGGTCGCCAAGGAGGAGCGCCGCATCGTCCGAGCCCAGCTCGAGGCCGGAAACATGGCTCCCGTCGAGCTGACGCGCGTGGAGGCGGCGGTGGCGCAGACGGAGCTCGCGCTGATCGAGGCGGAGAACCTCCACGCCTCCTCCCAGGCCAAGCTGGCGACGCTGTTGGCGCTGGACACCATGACCGTGAGCGTGACCACCCTCCCAGGAGACATCCCTCCGCTGGCCATCGACATGGACAAGGCCATCGAGGCGACCATGGCCGGCAACCCCGGGCTCAGGGCGCAGCGGATCCAGATCGACGCAGCCGCCACCGAGCTGGTCGTCGCGCGCCATGCCCAGCTCCCGTCCCTGACCGCCTCTGCCTCCGCGGGTTGGTCCGGCTACAACGACGAGGTAGGCGGCGGCTACCCGCTCGCCCGCCAGGAGGTCTTCGGGCGGGACTTCCCGAACCGCTACGTCGGGGCCGACTTCTCGGTGCCGCTGATGAACCGGGCCGCTCGCGGCGACCTGAGGACCAAGGCTGCGGGGGTGACCCGAGCCGAGATCGACCTGCGGGCCATGGAGACCGCGCTGGCCGGGCAGGTCGCGCGCCTGGTCAGGGAGCTGGAGACCTCGCAGCGACGCCTGGAGCTGGCCGAGCTGAACCTGCGGCTCGCCGAGGAGACCCTGCTGGCCGAGAAGGCCTTGCAGGAGGCCGGCCGAGCCATCCAGAAGGACGTCCTCGCCGCTCAGCGCGAGCGCGACGCCGCAGAGGTCGAGGTGACGAAGGCGCGGACCGACTACCGCAAGGCCCTGGTGCAGCTCGAGGGTCTGCAGGGTCGGCTGTAGGCGCTACGGAGTCGGCACCAGGCAAGGTCCGTCGTCCTGGCACACGCGGCCCTCGACGACCGCGAGGACCTGGCCAGAGAGCCCCTGGGACACGGCGTCCTTGAGCATGACGCCGTCCTCGACGATGTCGCCCATGTTCAGCGCGCCGTGGCCCTCTTGCCCGTAGCCGTCCTGGTCCCCGATCTTGGGATCGACCAGCCAGCTGATCACGACGACGCGGTAGGTCGCGGCCGGGTCCAGGGCCACCGGGCCCTCGTTCGTGAGGATGTGCACCTCTGTTGCCTGGCCGTCGACGTGGCGGAAGCTCAGCCCGGAGGTCTGGAGCCAGCGGCCGTGCCCCGGCCAGCCGGTCACCGAGTGATTCAGGACCTCTGCGAGCCGGGCGCCGGAGATCTCGATCACGCGAACCGGCTCGTCGTAGGCGATGAGCTCCTCGATGGTGCGCCGCGTGATGGCCTCGCCCTGGGCGAGGTCGTGGTTCAGGCGCAGGGCGCCGGCGTTGATCAGGGCGACGTCCGCGCCGGTGGAGGCACGCAGGCCATCCGCGACCGCGTTGCCGAGCGCCGTCTCGCCCCGTCGCAGGGCGGTCTCGGTGCCGACCAGCTCCGTGCCAGCAGTGCCGATCACCCGATCGAGACAGCCCCAGTCGTCCTCGCAGACGGCCAGCTCGTAGGCGGTCCACCATGCCTGCGAGGCCGCCGCCACCGCCGGGTCCTCTGCGACGGAGACGTCCAGGGCGACCGAGGAGTGCTCGACGGAGACCCCGCCGTCCGGCGCGAGGGTGATCCAGGCCACACGGGCCTCCATCGCATCCGCCTGGGCCTTGAGCACGTAGCGCCCATCGACCTTGGCGGTCTCGGCCTCGTGCACCTGGCCCCCGAGCACCAGATCCGGGCCCTTGTCCTGGTGGCGAAGGAGCTCCGCGTCAGCCTCCGCCTCGAGGTGGGTCAGGGCCAGCACGACCTCGGCCCCGTCGGCCCGGACAGCCACGGTCTGGGCGGCCGCCGAGGCGAGGTAGTCGCCCTCGATCAGGGCATATGCGGGCTTCTTCATGTCGGTGGTGAGCCCGAAGACCCCGACCTGCACACCGTTGACGTCGAGCACGAGGCGCTCTGAGACCCCGGCGATCTTCGCGGCGGGTACCCAGCGCACGTTGCTGGCGACCCAGTGGAAGCCAGAGCGCCCGAAGAGGTTGCCGAGCAGCGCGGCGTCCTTCATCTGGGAGCGGTCGAAGTCGTGGTTGCCCGGGACTGCGATCATGTAGTCGTCGTCGGAGTCCGCGTCGCCGTCGAGCAGGTTGAGGACCTCGACCTTCTGCCGCCCGTCGAAGGCCCGCGACAGCGCGGAGGGGAAGAGCACGTCGCCCCCGTGCGTGAGCAACACCGGCCCACCGCACTCGGCCTCCAGCTGGGTCCGCAGGGTGCGCACGCGAGCCAGCCCGCCGCGATCGCCGTGCCCGCTGATCCGGTAGACGTCGTTGACGTGGAGGACGACGAAGGTGCGAGAGCCATCGTCCTGCAGACCACAACGCCCAGGGGCATCGGCGGCGACCTCGGTGGAGACGTTCTTCGGACAGGCGAGCAGCGAAAGGAATGTCAGCATGGCCCGCGCTTATGCCGAGCCCGCACCTCGATCCAGCAGCTGAGCGGCGGGAGTCATCAGGCGCAGGACCGCGCCGACCCGAGCGGTGGTCCCGACGGGGACGCTGCGGCTGGCGTCGCGGTCGTTCCGGACCTCCAGGTGGAGGACGTCCCCGACCCGCGTGGTGCCGCTGAACATCGCGCCCTCCGGGACGTGGACGGAGAGCTCGACCAGGGTGTCCTCGAGCGCCTTCTCGCTGCGCTGCTCCATGTAGTTCTGCGCTCCTCCGTGGAGGACCTTGTGAGCCTCGCCGCCGGTGAGGAAGAGCTCCCGGTACTCGTCGAGGTCAGCGGTCAACACAGCGTGAAACACGAACCGCCCGAGCTCGTCGTCGCTCACAGGATCGTGGCGCAAGGGGCGACGGGTGGTTTCCTGGCGCTGGGGCTGCATGCGGGAGACGAGCCAGAGCCCCAGCAGCGCTGCGACGGCGATGTAGTAGGGCGTGTAATCCCGCCCATCTACGTCGCCGCGATTCCTCGACGCACGTCGACGGTCCTTGCGGCCGGCAGTCGGCTCGACGACTTCCTCTTCCGTCCCCGAGTCGCCCGAGTCAGCGCTGTCTTCGACCAGCGCCTCCGGCGCCTCCTCGGGGGGTTCCTGGCCGCCGACCGGAGAGGTCAGCGCGAAGCCGAGGAGCAGTGCGCACATCCGCCAAAGTCTACCTTCAACCACCCCGCTGGAGCACCGCCGCGAAGAACCCATCGGTCCCGTGAACGCCTGACTCCAGCTGCAGGTATGGACCCCCGAGATCTGCTGCCCGCGCGCTCCCGAGCGGCTCGGCGATTGGCACGACGCTGAAGCCGGGGTGTGCAGCGAGGAAGTCCTCGACCTGGTCCTGGTTCTCGGGGCGCAGCACCGAACAGGTCGCGTAGATCAGTCTTCCGCCGGGACGAACAATCGCCGCTGCTCGGCGCAGGAGGTCCCGCTGAAGGGCCACCTGCCCGTCGCGCCATGGCGGGCTCAGCCTCCACCGCAACATCGGGTTCCGGCGCAGGGTCCCGCTGCCTGTGCACGGGGCATCGACGAGCACGCGAGCGGCGGGGCGAACATCGATCGGCGCGGCGGGGTCGATGCGCCGGGTCGCCAGCTCCACGCCAGCGCGCCGAGCCCGTGAGCGTGCCTGCTTCAGGGCGGAGCTCCTCACGTCGAGGGCCTCCACCCGAACCCCACGAGGTGCTCGGGCCAGGACGGCCAGGGACTTCCCGCCGGCTCCGGCGCAGAGATCCACGACGCGGCTGCGCCTGGGGGGCTTCACCAGCTCCGCCACCAGCTGGGATCCCTCGTCCTGGACCTCGACGCGCCCCTGTCTCCAGGCGTCGTGATCCCCGAGCGCGGTCCGTCCAGCGACGACCAGCCCATACAGCGCAAAGCGAGTGCGTTGCACGGCGAGACCGGAAGCTCGCAGCTCGGCGAGGACCTCTTCGACCGGAGCGTTGCACCTCAGGGTCAGGGGGGCCCGGTCGTCGAGCGCGGACACGAAGCGCTCTGCGACGTCGAGGTCCTCGAGGTCGTCGACGAACCACTCTGGTAGGGACCCCTGGAGCGCGAGGCGCTCGCGGCGCCCCTCGGGGAGCACACACTCGGCGCCGAAGACGTCCTCTCCAAAGACCTCGGCGGCGCGAGACGACGGGAGCCCGCAGGCCACGATCATCCTGGTCCAGAGGGCCTCGACGCGCCGCTCGCCGGACCACCCGCCGGCGCGCAACGCACCCTCCAACCAGCGGCTGCTCCGCACCACCGCAAAGAACAGCTCGCGGACCGGGCGACGCCGAGCGCTGCCGATCCACCGGGCTTCGCGAAAGGCACGCAGGACGCGCCCTTGGGCGTGGTGGTCCCCCCAGACATCCGCGAGCAGCTCGCGGGTGAAGCGGCCGGGCGAACCGACGAGGGCGTCTTCGAGGACCTCGGCAACCAACTCGGGCGGTCTCACGGCGCATCCGGTATGGTCGGGGCCCCCCCTTCGCCAGGGTCGATGGCCGACGATCGCTGCCCGGAATGCCAAAAAGGCACGCTGTCGTGGGATACGCGGCGGGTGCGCAACCAGCCCGTCGATCTCTACGTCTGCGACCGCTGCAAGTACGTCCTCGCAGAGGAGGACTGGCACCTGCCGCTGGACCCCCCGGAGCCCGGGAGTTGCCGCAACTGTGGGGGCATTCGGCGCAAGGGCCGCTGCGCTCGCTGTGGTCTGACCGCGATGGAGGACGCAGAGGTCCACCAGGAGCTGCGCGCCCTCATCGACCAGGACACCGACTACCTCGTCGCCGCGAGCGTGGCCTCGGACGCCGGCCGAAAGCTCCTGGCGCTCAAGCTGGCCACCGCCGCCTGCCACGAGGGACACGACCAGGACGTCGGACGCCTGTTCCGCCTGTCGCTGTTGCAGGACCTCGGCGAGCTGGCAGCTGCCTTGTCCGACTGCAAGCACTGGATTCGAGGCGGGGGCGCCGAGTCCGCTGTCGCCTGGGCTGTCTACGGCGAGATGCTGCTGAACAACCTGCGCCAGGGCGAGGCGACGGAGGCCTTCCGCACGGCCTTGCGCCTGGACCCAGAGGACCACCTGACCCGGGCACGCCTGTCGCGTCACCTCTACGCGATGGGGCGCTATGCCCAGGCACGGGAGGGCGCACAGAGCGTGCTGCAGCAGATCCCCGACGGCGAGCCCGCGACGATCGCCCGGGACGTGATGTCCGAGTACGCCCTGCACCTGATGCGAAGGGGGGACCTCGTGGCGGTGCGCGATGTGCTCGGGGCGGCGGGTGCGGCCCACATCGAGCTCTCTGCCCGTATGCTCGCGCTGGAAGCCTGGCTGCTCTGGGAGGACGGGCGGCTGGACCCTGCAAAACAGCGCCTGCGAGAGGCCCACCGCGTCGACCCCGACGACCCCCTCGTCGGGGAGCTCAAAGGTCCACTCGGCGTCAAGCGCTGGTCCTGGTGGACCTGGAACTGATTCTGGGGGCTATCCTGAGCGCCGGAGGACTCCGGATGGTTCTTTTGATGGTCGCTTGTACGCGCTGCGGCACGACGACGGAGATAGTGCCGGTCACCGCCGAGCTCGAAGGCTCCACGCCTGTCCGCGTCGAGGTCGGCAGCATGACCGCCGCGGGCGAGGTGGGCGTCGAAGTGCGGCTGGTGAATGCCTACGGCGTCGCCATCCCTGGCGACTTCAACACGGTCGACGTGTCCATCGCCGGCTCGATCCTCAACATCACGACGGACAACGTGACGCTCGACTCCATGGGCTACGGCGTCGTCCTCGTCTCCAGCTCGATCCCCCAGGAGATCACGGTCACCCCGACCGGCTCCGCCGATGGTGCCACCTCCGGGGAGCCCAAGGCGAGCTGGATCACGAGCGCCGATGCACCCGAGGTGGGCCTCTACGGCGGCTGGCCCACGGAGCTCGCCCCCGAGTTCATGGTCGCGGTCGAGTCGGGCATGGTCCTTGGTGTCGACGAGACCGTGCTCTGGCAGGACGGGGACTTCCGGACCCCCGCGCAGGAGGTCGCCCGCTTCCCGACCGCCATCGAGGGCCTGGCCGGCTCTGACATCGACGCCGACGGCATACCCGATGTCGTGGCGTGGACCTCCAGCGAGGTGGTCCTGATGCGCGGTCGCGCCGGCGGCGGCTTCACCTGGGGTGGCGGCTTCGAGGTCCCCGGCCACAGCATCGCCGGTGCCGCGCTGGGCGACGTCGACGGAGACAACGTCCCGGACCTGGTCATCGCCTTCGGGGACGGCAACAGCGGCGGCTTCCAGGTCCTCCATGGCGACGGCGTCTGGGGCTGGGAGCCCGCCTTGCCCTACCAGCCGGACATCACGCCCTGGTCCGTGGCCGTCGGTGAAGTCACCGCTGGCGACGGCGCCGAGATCGTGCTCCTGACCGAGGGCAGCTCGGGGCTGGGCACCGTCCACCGCCTCGCGTGGAGTGACGGCAACTGGGTAGAGGCGGGGATCGTGCTCGGCGGGACCGACATCACCCCGCCGCTGGAGGAGGGCTCACGCCTCCTCCCCTGCGAGGATCTGGATGGAGACGGCGCGGCGGAGATCGTCGCGGTCGGACCGCCCAGCTGGGACGCCCTCCGCGTCCTCGCCTTCTGGACCTTCAAGACCAACGCCAAGCAGTACGTCATCGACCAGTACGCCGGCTGGACCCTGAGCCTCGGAGATGTCAGCGGCGACGGCATCGCGGACCTCGTCATGGCCGAGGGTGATCCGGAGCAGCTCCGGATCGTCACCTCGGATCACAACGAAGCCAGCGAGTTCCTCAACCGCGCGGTCGCGTCGATCCACACGGGGGGGCCGGTCGGCGTCGGCGACTTCACCAGCGACGGCGTGCCGGACGTGATCATCGCCTCAGAGGTCCTGGCACTGTATCCGGGCCGCGCCGAGTTCCCCTGGGACCTCGCAGACGACGGCTTCGTCACCTTCGGCGTCTACAGCCACGGTGTGGCGCCGCTGCTCGTAGAGGACTGGGACGGCGACGGCTGGCCAGAGATCGTGGCCATCCGCAAGCCCCAGGACGCCAACGAGACCACCCTGCGCGTGTACCACCTCGAGCCCGACGACGGCGACAGCTACCGCCTCGTCAGCCAGTCCGATCACGAGATCGACCTGGAGGGCACCTCGGGCACTGCTGTCGCGGAAGGCCTGGACCTGGCTCGCTGCGGTGAGTCCCTGTTCGCGCTGACCGAAGACAACGGCCAGTGGCTCTGGGCTGCAGACGCGGACCTCGCGACCGGAGCGATCACCGAGATCGGGGTCGTCGAGGCCAGCGGTCACAAGCTCGCTTGCGGGAATCTGGGCTCCGCCAGCGTGGTCGTCGTCGACGAGGTCGGGACCTGGACCAGCTACGACGGAGACCTCGACGAGGTCGACAGCGGCAGCATCGGCGAGGTCGTCGGCGACATCGCCATCGCCGACACGGACGGCTCTGGGGCAGCGATCGTCACCTGCCCGGCAGAGGACTGCTCGATCGAGAAGGCCGACCTCGACGGAGACGGCATGGACGAGGTCCTCGTCGGAGGCTCCGATCCCTCTGCCAGCGGCTGGCAGCTCGACTTCGACTTCGGCCTCGGCGGAGAGGTCAGCATCATGGACCTCGACGACGACGGACGCCTCGATGTCGCCTTCACCGACACGACGACCTCGCGCGTGGCCGTGTACCGCAGCCTCGAGACCGCCTTCGCCCCGGCCCTGGTGTTCCACGTCCGCCGCAGCTTCTCCGGACCCGCCCGAATGGCGGATGCCGACGGCGACGGCCAGCCCGAGCTCTTCTTCGCCAACGGCGACGGCAACCTGCTCAGGTCGGGGCTCTCGAGCGAACGTTGATCCTCTTGTTGCTCGCGGCGACGTGGGAGTCCCCGCGGGTGCCGCCAGGCGAGGGCTCGACCGCCGCCGAGTGCGGAGCCTGCCACCAGGAGATCTACGCGGAGTGGAAGGCCTCCGTGCACGCTCATGCCTGGACGGACGTGCAGTTCCAGCAGGAGCTGGCGAAGGACCCAGAGGTCGGCTGGCTCTGCCTGAACTGCCACACCCCGGCCAGCGACCAGCAGGCCGAGCTCGCCCTCCACACCGGAAAGGTCCGCGAGCCCCAGAGGAGCCCCTCTCCCGCCTTCTCCGCCGCCTTCCGAGACGAGGGCCTCAGCTGCGTCGGCTGCCACTGGCGCCCAGAGGGCATCGCCGGTCCCTTCGGCGACACAGAGGCACCCCACGCGGTGGTGAAGGCGCCGGAGCTGCTCGACAACACGGCGTGCACGAGCTGTCACCAGGCGGTCAGCACCTACGAAGAGGCCCTGGTCTGCCACTTCAACACCGGCGAGGAGTGGTCCGAATCCGGCTCCTCCTCCACCTGCCAGAGCTGCCACATGCCGGAGGTCACCCGGGCGCTGGTTCCAGGCGGCGTGGAGCGCCCTGGTCGCCGCCACCTCTTCCTCGGCAGCGGCATCCCGAAGGACTCGCTGCCCCCAGAAGAGGTCGCCTTCTACTCCCTGTTCCCGCCAGCAGTGGACGTGGAGTTCGTCGGCGACGAGGTCGTCCTGACCAACTCGCGGGCGGACCACCTGGTGCCGACCGGAGACCCCGAGCGCTACCTGCTGGTGAAGGTCGAGGCGCTGGACGCCAAGGGCCAGGTCCTGGCCACCACCACCTACCGCATCGGCCAGGTCTGGGAGTGGTGGCCAGCCGCGAAGCAGATCGCCGACAACCGCCTGCAGCCCGGAGAGACCCGCCGCATCCCCGTAGAGGTACCCCGGCGCACCAAGGAGCTCCACGTGCTGGTGGAGCACTACCGGATCTCACCGGACAACGCCGAATACCACGGCCTGGAGGGCTACCCGACAAAGCGCCTGGTGCACGAGGAGCGCCGGCGGATCGACTGAGGTAGTCTGGCCGGGGCAAGGAAGGCACGAAGGGTCATGCTGACTGTCAAACGCGCCGTTACGCAGCGCTCGAAGCTCCGCTCTCCCTGCTCAGCGCGACGGTCGACGGAGAGGACGCCGTCGGTCACCCCTGGGGTGAAGCCGGCACGATCACACTCCTCGTCTACGATGAGGACCGTGACCGCTACGACATCTCGGTTTCTGCCCACGAGGAAGGGCAGTTCGGGGGGTACCCGCAGTGAGATGGCTCTTTTCCGCGGTGCTCCTGGGAATTGGGCTAGTCGCCGGCATACTGCTGTCGTCGTGCCTACGCTGTCCGCCCACTTCATACGAGGCAGTGCCAAACGGGACCTACGCGCTCGTTCTCCCGGATGGACCCGACAACGGAGAGCTGATCAGTGAGTTGATCGGTGTAGGCGTCGTCGAGGCCGAGACCCTCACCATCGAGTACACGGACGAGTCCGGCACCTGGCTGGTCGAGTACGAGATCGGCGAGTACGCCGTGTTGGATGCCAATGGGGACCCGCTGTGACCCGCCGACGCGGACTGACAGGAAGCGGTGCACAGGGAGAACCCCCTCAGACGACCTCCCCTCGGCGGTCCAGTTCGCAGCCGGCAAGGGGTTCGCCTGTGTGATCGACGCCGACGGAGACCTTCACTGCACCGGGTCGAGCGCGTTGCTTCCGCCCACCGGGGAGTACATCGACATCGACTGCGGATACGCAGGCTGCTGCGCCCTGCGACTCGACGGTTGCGTGGAGTGTTGGGGCGACCAGTGGGACGGTGATGGCCCCTCCAATCCCGCTGCTTGCCCGGACACCCGATGAGGTACCGACACTGGGTCAGTCGCCCACCCTACTCAGCCGCCGCGAGCCCCTCCAGGTGCTCCTTCTGCGTCACCCAGGCCCCGCTGCTCGCCTCGACCAGGGCCAGGTCCCCGGCCGTCAGGAACACGATCGGCTCGATGATCTGGCGGTCGAGAAGCAGCGGCACACGGACGGCCTTGGTCTCCACCTCGACCTCCTCCTCCAGCGCCGCCTCGAAGAACTCCACCACAAGCTCGCTGCAGTAGTACTCGTCGTCTCCGTGCGAGAAGTCGTAGTCGTAGGCCTTCCCGACCAGGCTCTCGAGGTGCTCGACCCCGCGGGTCCGCTGCTGCTCGTCGAGGCCCGGACGCCTCAGGACCACGTAGGCGTCGCGCTCGTAGCGGTCGAGGAAGGCCGCCAGGGTCTCGCGGATGACGCCTGTCTTCTCCTCTCGTCCGGTCAGCCACCACCAGGGTCTCCGCAGCATGTCCCAGAAGGAGCCCATGAAGCCCCGCATCGTCTGCTCGGTGGCCATCGAGTGGATGAGGACCCCGCCGCCGATGCTCATCGCGACGTGGGAGAGCCCCCCGCCGTTGCCCAGCAAGACGACGTCGCCAGCAGCCATGCGCTCCGAGAGGTCCCCGAGGTCCTTGCCCCAGACACGCGGGAAGTCGTCCTCTGCCCCCCCCACGCTCCAGCCGAGCTTCAACAACAGGCGCATGAAGAACTTGACCGGCCCGGAGGCGTCCTCGCTCATGGATCGCCACCCTCGAGGCCGTCCAGGAAGGCCCGGGTCGCTCGCGCGCCGGACTCGATCAAGAAGGAGCGGTCGGCCTCCTGCAGCGCGAAGTTCGTCGTGCTGACGTAGTCCGTGGCGATCGGCACCGTGCGGCCCTTGTCCTCGCGACGCAGGTTCATCTTGCGGACGTGGATGAGCACCGTCTGGAAGACGTTGTTCATGAAGCTGCCGACCTGCTTGTTCTCGCTGCGCCTGCAGCCCATCGCCCGAGCGGTGAGCCCGATGTTGCGGGCGTCCATGAAGCGGACGAGCTCCTCTGGCTCGATGACGCCGCTGCCGTCGCTGTCGAGCAGGCCGAAGATGTCCTCGACCGAGGTCGTTCCGAAGAGCATCAGCGCGTCCTCTTCAGAGAGCCCGCCCCGGGTGAACAGGCCGCTGATCTCCTCTCGATCGATGAGGCCGTCGTCGTTGTGCTCGCAGGCATCCAGGGCCCGCATGAGGCGGCCGAAGGCGTGGTGGAGCGCCATGGCCTGCTGTCGCTTGTCGTCGATGGCCTTTTCCCGGTCCCGCGCGATGCGCGCCAGGATGGTGTCCGGACGCGGCGGCGGACCGCCCTCTTCTGTGAGCCACTCGGCGCTGACGTCGCGCTCCCCCATCTCGAAGACCGTGAAGCCCAGGGTCTTGCCGTCTCGCGGATCGAAGCGGGCCAGCGGGTTGTCGAACTCGCCGGTGCCGATGAGCGGGCCGAGGCGGCGGACGAAGGAGTCCTTCGGCTTCATGGACAGCCACCAACCGTCGAAGACGTGCAGCGGGAAGTTGCAGAGGATCCCGCCGTCCGTGTAGAGGTCCTCTTCCTCCCAGCTCGGCGAGCCCATGCGGTGGACCAGCCGATAGGGCCGCATCAGGACCGGCAGGCTCATGCTCATGCCGATGGCCAGGCGCACGGGCATGTGAGGGGTGGTCTTGGGATGGCAGTACTCGGCGCACATCCGGGTGATGTTGGCGATGGGCACGCAGAGCTCGCGCCCGCAGCGCTCCAGCAGCTGGGCGAAGGTCACGTCCATCGCTCCTGTGCGCTCCGCGAGCAGCTCGCCGAGGAACTCCAGCAGCCTCTGGCCAGGATGGAAGCCGAACTCGCTCCAGAGGTTCAGCGCGCAGCTGAAGCGCCCGAAGCGGGCGTCCTTGAGCAGCTTCACGAGATCCGTGTCGTAGAGCAGCTGGCGCAGGTCGTCGCTAGAGGCGCCGCAGGCCACCATCGCGGCGAAGAAGCTGCCGCTGGAGGTGCCGGCGACCCGCAGGACGTGGTCCGGGTAGAGCCCGGCGTCCTCGAGCACCCGCAGGGCACCGAGGTAGGCCATGCCCTTGGCCCCGCCTCCCTCGAAGGCCAGGTTCTCGAAGGGGATCCGCGGATGCGGACCTGTGGGAGGGCGAGGCGCGATGGCGACCTCGTCCAGTGGGGGGAGCGGCGGCGGACGCACCGCGTCGAGATCGATACTGCGGAGGTCCGCAGGCAGTCCATGCGTGCCCATGACCCAACCTTAGATTAATCGCCCCTCATGCGGATCGCGGTCACGGGCGCCTCTGGCCGAATCGGTCGGGTCCTCCTCCCAGAGCTCATCGGCGCGGGACACGAGGTCGTGGGGCTCGCCCGCTCGGAGAGCAGCGCAGACCTCGTCCGCGGCGCCGGGGCAAGGGTCGTCCGGGGCGATCTGCTCGATACCTCCTCGCTGAACGGCTTCATCGACGGCGCCGATCGCGTGCTGCACCTCGCTGGCGGAGTGCGGGGCGCAGGGCGCACCACGCCAGACCTGCTGAACCGCGTGGCTACGGAGAACCTCGCGGGGGTCGTCGGCGAGACCCCGGTGGTCCTCGCCTCGTCCTGCGCCGTCTACGGCGACCGCAGCAACTTGTGGGTCGAAGAGGACTTCGAGCCGAGCCCCAACACCCGCTACGGCACCTCGAAGGTCGCGGCGGAGGGAATCGCGAGGGAGCGCGGCTGGACCATCGCCCGCATCGCGGCGATCTACGGGGCGGGCTTCCCCTTCGCCATGGTCGAGCGGATGCGCGCGGGCAAGGCCTGGCTCCCCGGCGAGGGGCGCAACCACGTGCCGACGATGCACGTCGACGACTGCGTGCGCGCCCTGGTGCTGCTCGCCGAGGCAGAGCCCGGGCTGATCGTGCACCTCGCGGATCGCTCCCAGCCGACCCTGCGCGAGTTCTACGACTGCGTCCACCAGCGGGTGGGGGGGACGCCGATGCGGTTCTGGAGCACCTACGTCCCGAGCTACGTCCAGCTCTGGGCCGCCCGGAACAACGAGCGCCTGCAGTCGCGCATCGACCAGAAGCCGCGCTTCACGCCCGATTCCCTGCGCCTGTTCACCAACAGCGTGCGCCTCCGAACGCGGGTGCTGGAGGGGCTCGGTTTCGAGTGGCTCCACGCCGAGCACGAGGCTGGAATCGCGGCGACCTGGACCCCGTGACCACCGGTTTACGCGTCCCGGGTTGACCGGCACTATGCCCTCCACTAAGAAGCCCAATCCCTGCGACAACTGCGGATTCTCTCCGAGGTTTCCACATGAGCCCGATCCTCCTGCTGGCAACTGCCTGCACGCCCAAAGATGCCGAGATCAACGGCACCTACCACACGTGGCTGTCCGTGAACTCGTCAGCCACCGTCGACGAGGACGAGTTGGGCCTGCACAAGAAGGCCCAGAACGGCAAGATCCCCTTCATCGACTGCAGCGTCGACGAGTGGGAAGACGAGGATCGGGACGTGGCCTCGTCCTGCCCCTGGAGGTGGGACGCCGAGGGCAACGCCGCGGAGATCCCGAACCCGGTGGACGAGACCATCACCGGTCCGCACCATCACCAGTGGATCGAGAAGGACGCCTTCTACCTGCTCGAGGACAACATCAACGCCTGGCGTAGCGAGGCGATCATCACCTCCGAGGGCGACTTTCAGCTGACCTTCCACCACGACCTGGGCGGTGGCCAGGACTACAGGGTGGCTTTCGTCATCGACCCGGCCTTCGAGCCCACACAGTGCATCCAGTCCGGCTCGACCTGCTACACGCTCGAGGGCGACGATCTCATCGATGACGACAACGACGGGTGGGCGGACTTCGACGATCCCGACTGCCTCGATGGCGCCTGGGAGACCGGCTTCGACGCACGCTGGGAGTGCAACGACGGCGTCGACAACGACGACGACGGCGCGATCGATGCGGCCGACCCCGACTGCCCGGATCCCTTCGCGACAGAGGACGCAAGCTGCAGCAACGGCGTGGACGACGACGGCGACAGCTGGGCCGACGAATTCGACTTCGACTGTATGCACAGCGGCTCAGAGGACGGCGCGACCAACGGGGCGTTGTCTTGCAGCGACGGAGCCGACAACGACGGGGACGGCGACATCGACCAGGCCGACAACGGCTGCGAGACCGCGTTGGACATGGACGAGGGCGGCCGGACCGACGGCGACCGCTGCAGGGACGACTACGACGACGACGGTGACGGCTGGACCGACAGCGACGACCCCGACTGCAACCTCTACGACGCAGAGGCCGGCCTGAGCATCTGGGCCTGCAACGACGGCATCGACAACGACAACGACGGCGACACGGACGCGGACGACGCCGACTGCCTCGAGGCCACGCAGGTCTACGAGAACGAGGCGGACGTGACCTGCTCGGACGAAGAGGACAACGACGCCGACGGCTGGACCGACGCAGACGACCCGGACTGCGTCTTCGGCGCTCCAGAGGACAACACCCACTTCGGCACCCTGCCCTGCAACGACGGCATCGACAACGATCTCGTCGACACCGGCAGCGAGAGCGACGGGATCGACGCTGACGACGACGACTGCCAGACCGCCTTCTCCGGCGGCGACGAGGGCTCCATCGCCAGCGGCACCTGCACCGACTTCGCCGAGGACGACGACGGCGACGGCTGGGCCGACGACGTCGACCCGGACTGCATCCAGTTCACGAAGGAGAAGGGCTTCTGGACCATCCCCTGCAACGACAGCCTCGACAACGACGGTGACGGCCTCGCCGACGCCGAAGACCCGGGCTGCATCCACCCCTTCCGCCTCACAGAAGACGACCTCGCCGGGCCCAGCAACTGCGCCGACGGAGAGGACAACGACGGTGACGGCCTCGTCGACACCGAGGACGGTGGTTGCCTGATCGGCAGCTTCGAGGACGACTTCACGAGCGAGTGCACCGACGGCATCGACAACGACGGCGACGGAGGCACCGACCACCTCGGCGACACCGAAGACACCGGGGACTCCGGCAGCGACTCCGGCGGCGACACCGGTGGCGACGAGGCGGCCGGGGACGTGGACTGCGTCTCCCCCTTCGACATCTCGGAGAGCGCCGACGACCTCTGCGACGACGGCGTCGACAACGACGGTGACGGCTGGATCGACGGCGACGACACCGACTGCGGCGTCTACGGCTACGAGGTCGGCTATGCCGACAGTGGCTGCGCGAACGGCATCGACGACGACGAGGACGGCCTCGTGGACGCTCTCGACAGCGGCTGCATCAGCGCCAACGACCCCTACGAGACCGACGGCGACGAGTGCGCCGACGAGATCGACAACGACGGCGACGGCTGGACCGACTCCGCAGACGCCGACTGCATCGTCCTGGACACGCCCTACGAGGCCAACCAGGTCTTCGGCAACACGGAGTGCAACGACGGAGTCGACAACGACAACGACGGAGACATCGACGCGGCGGATGCCGACTGCAACAGCGAGTTCACGCTGTCGATGGACAACATCGAGGCCTACGAGGACCCGGGCGAGCCCATCGCGATCCCGCTCGACCGCTACGAGACCGTCGAGAACTGGTCCGAGGACGAGTTCGACCGGAGCATCTACTACCTGAACGCGGGCGCCTTCCAGCGCAACCCTGCCGACAGCGGCGACAACTGGTTCTTCCCGCGCGAGTGGTACTCCGGCTACGCCCACTCCAAGTTCGCGGCGGAGGAGTTCGAGAGCGCCTGGATCGTCGACGTCGACGCCGTCTCAGATGTCACCTCCGGGACCTTCGGCGACTGCGACATCGCCGACGGCGGCGAGTGCCCGGCCATCCGCGAGTACGACTACGGAAACCAGGCCTGGTACCTCGCAATCGACAGCCGTGACCCCGACCCGGCTGCCTACACCGAGTGGGTCGACTGGTTCAACGAGACAGCTGATGTGTGGGCCGCCGAGCTGACGACCTACGCCGGCCTCTCACACGACGGCTACGACTACAAGGTCGAGGGCAACCAGTGGCGCCCGATCGACGACCAGGAGTCCGGCCTGGACAACTGGGTCGAGGTCCACCGCAGCTGGGTCCGCATCGACGACGGATCGACACTCGAGCCCGGCGGAAAGGCGACTGGCGACTTCCAGATCTACTTCTCCGGCTACGAGGCCATCAGCCAGATGGTGGTCCAGGGGTCCTTCGAGGTCGACGAGATCAAGGAAGAGCGCTGGCACAACGGCGTCCTCGAGGACGAGCTCATCGATCGCAACGAGACCCCAGTCTGCGAGTAGTCCGCTCGACCTGCGATCGCGGGGGTTGACTCCGAGATCGTACCCAGCTAGAGTCCTTGATGAAAGGTCTCAATGGTCTTGGCCGGGACCTCCTCACGCTTAGCCGAGTGCGTCCCCCCCCCCCACATTCGGCTACGAGGAGGCCCGGCCTCTTCCTTTCCTTGGCCTCAAGACCAGGACCATCTTCATCGCCTTGGGACCCAGCGGGGTCCCCTTGAAGTCCTGGTCGCAGCGAAGCAGCGTCCAGCGCCCCAGCCGCAACAAGCCCAGGATCTCCTGCGGATACCACATGCGCATCGGCACCTCGATGAGCTGCCGGCGCCCGTCCGCGCGCTCGTAGTGGTAGCGGACGTGGTTGACCTGGGCGATGGTGTCGTACCACCCGTTTTCCCAGCTCTTCATCATGCCGCCGTCCGGGTCGGGACGGCGGCGGACCTCGTAGACGCCATCGGGGTCCCTCTCGAAGAAGCGGAAGTCCGGGACGAGGAGGTCCAGCGCGAAGCGCCCCTCCGGCTCCAGGTGCGCCTCGAGCCGCTCGAAGAAGTCGAGGACCTCGTCCGCCGTGTAGAGGTGGTGGAAGGCGTTGAAGGGCAGCACGATCAGTGGGAATGTCTGGCCCAGGTCGAGGTGCCGGAAGTCCGCGTGGACGAGGCGGACGTCGAGGTCCGCTTCGAGCTTCTGCTCCAGGCACTCGAGCATCGGGACGGAGAGGTCGACCCCGACCACGCGTGCGCCGGTGCGAGCCATCGGGAGGGTCACACGGCCCGTCCCACAGCCCAGCTCGAGCACGGCTCCCGCGGCCAGCGCGAGGCGCCGATAGTGCTCGAGGTCCTCGACCAGGTTCATGTACTCGAGGTCGTAGAGGGTGGGATCCCGGTAGAAGTCGTCCTGGTAGGTGCTCATCGCCCTCAGGGTACGATGCCCTCATGAGTGGGATTCCGGTCGGCCCCTTCGATCTGGAGACTCGCATCGGCCGGGGGGGCATGGGCGAGGTCTGGCTGGCCAACCACGTCGACGGAAGCCCAGGGGACCCAGCGGTGGCGGTGAAGGTCCTCACCGACCGCGGCGCCCGTGACCCCGAGTATCTGCGCGCGTTCAAGAACGAGGTCCGCCTGGCCGCCGGCCTGGATCACCCCCACATCCTCCTGGTCCACGACTACGGCGAGATCAGTCCAGAGGCAGAGAAGCGCAGCCGCGGGGTGCTCAAGGCTGGCTCGCCCTGGCTGGCCATGGAGCTCGCGGACGGCGGGCCTGTGGGAGCCGGCGGGCAGCTGAGCTGGCGGGAGCTGCGCTGGGCGCTGTTGTGCGTGCTCGACGCCCTGGCCCACGCCCACGCCCGCGGGGTCGTGCACCGGGACGTGAAGCCGGAGAACGTCCTCTTGTCGGCGGGCGGCATCAAGGTGAGCGACTTTGGCCTCGCCCAAGCGGTCGACCGCCTCGGCGATGTGCAGCTGGCCAACCACCACGCCGGCACGCCGCAGTACATGGCCCCCGAACAGATCGAGGGGCGCTGGCGCGACTGGGGACCCTGGACCGACCTCTACGGCTTGGGCTGCCTGGCCTGGACGCTGGTGAGCGGCGCCCCGCCGTTCTCGGCACATGGCCTGCGCGGCGCGATCGAGGCTCACCTCGGGGCCGAGCCCCCCCCCCTGGAGCCACGCATTGGGGTGCCAGAGGGCTTCGAGGGCTGGCTCCGGCGCCTGCTCCAAAAGGACCCCTTCAGGCGCTTCCGGCGCGCAGCGGACGCGACGTGGGCCCTGATGAGCCTGCCAGAACCGGTGGAGATCGACGAGACGTCCTTCGACGTGACCGCACCCCTGCCGACCCTGGACACGCTCGAGATCACCTGGGAGGGCGAGGACCGAGGCGGACCCGCGGCCCACGAGATCGACGCGTCGATCGAGCCCGAGCCCATCGCTCCGTTCCCCTCGTCGTGGCGACGCCCACATGGCCAGGAGCCACCGCCACGCATGGCCGGCGTGGGGCTCGGGCTGTTCGGGCTCCGAGACATTCCGCTGGTCGGGCGCCACGAGCTTCGGGACCGCCTCTGGGACTCCCTCGCCGAGGTCGAGCGGAGCCGCCGCGGGCGCCTGGTCGTCCTTCGCGGAGAGGTCGGGGTCGGCAAGACCCGTGTCGCGCGGTGGCTCTGCGAGCGTGGCCATGCCCTCGGCGCCATCGCCGTGGTCTGGGCCACACACGCCGAGCCCTCCAGAGCCGACGACGGCCTCGCGCCGATGCTCGCGCGTCACCTCCGGGTCCAGGACCTCGACCCCGACGCGGCGCTGGCGCGGGTCACCGGAATGCTGCGCCGCCTCGGTGAAGAGGACCCTGACGAAGCCACGGCGCTGTCCGAGCTCATCGCCGGGGGCATCAAGATGACCTCGCCGAGCCAACGCTACGTGCACATCGAGCGGTACCTGGCCCAATTGGCGCGCTTTCGACCCGTCGTCGTCCGCCTGGAGAACATCCAGTGGAGCGTCGACGCCCTGGGGCTCGCCGCACACCTGCTCTGGAGCACGCGAGAGCTGCCCTGCCTCGTCCTCGCGACCGTCCGAGACGAGGTCCTCGCCGAGCGTCCGGTCGAGGCCTCGATGCTGGCCCGACTCCTGGAACAGGAGCGCGCGACGATGGTCGACGTGCCGCTGTTGGGCGGCAAGGACACCCGGGCTCTGGTCAGGCAGATCCTGGGTCTTCGCGGTGAGCTGGCCGGACAGATCGAGGAGCGCTGCGCCGGGAACGCCATGTTCGCCGTCCAGCTGGTCGGCGACCTCGTGCAGCGAGGGGTGCTGGTGCCCACCCCTGCCGGCTTCCGCCTCCGGGGAGGCGAGGACACCGAACTCCCCGACGACGTCCATCGCCTCTGGACGGAGCGCACGAAGCGCTTCCTCGAGGCTCGCCCGGACACCGACGGCCACATGCTGGAGATCGCGGCGGTCATGGGCCTCGAGGTCGACACACGCCAGTGGCGGCAGGTCAGCAAGCGAGCCGGGCTACAGGTCAGCCTGCGCCTGGTCGAGGCCCTCATCGCCCATCGGCTCGCGCGCTGCGGCGAGGAGGGACCGGCCTTCCGCTGGTCCTTCGAGCACAACCTGCTCCACGAGAGCCTCGCGAAGCGCGCCCGCGACGGGGGCCGCTACGAGAGCTGGAACGCCGCCGCTGCCGACGTGCTGACGGAGACCGACAGCCCGGACGCCCAGGCGCGCCTCGGGCGCCACCTGGTGCGGGCCGGCCGGCCCGAAGAGGCCCTCGCACCGCTGTTGGCCGGGGCGCGGGAGCGCTGCGACTGCGGTGATTCGAGGGAGGCAGCCCTTCTCCTGGACGAGCGCGAGGAGGTCATGCGCTCGATGCGGCTGGGGGGAGGAGACCGCCGATGGGGCGACGGGTGGGCCATCCGCGCGAGGACGTCTCTCTCAGAGGTCGATCTCTACGCCGCCGACGCGTGGGGGCACCGGCTCCTCGACGCCGCGCTCGAGCATGGTTGGGAGGACCTCGAGATTCACGCCCTGTGCCTGCGCGCGACCGTCCTGCGTCACCGCGGCGACCGCGCCCTCTCCACCGAGTCGATCGAACAGGCCCTGGCGCTGGCCCGCAGCCGCGAGCTTGCGGACATGGAGGCAGCCTGCCAGCGGGAGCGGGCGTGGCTGGCCTGTGAGTACGGGGAGCTCGACCTCGCCCGGCAGCACGTGCTTGAGGCCCTCCTCCACCACGACGCCTGCGGAGAGCACGCCGGGCGCGCACACTGCCTCGCCCAGCTCGGGGCCATCGAGCGGCAGTCGGAGCGCTACGAGGAGGCGCTGGGTCACGTGGACGCTGCGCGGCAGATCTTCCAGGAGCAGGGGGCAGGGCGGGACGTCGCGAGCTCTGATCTGCACCTGGCGCTCATCCACATCGAGAGCGGCCAGTGGGCCGAAGCCCGGGGCCGGCAAGAGCTGGCCCTGACACGGATCCGCGCCCTCGGTCGGACAGGACTTCGAGGGGTCGCAGAGGCCATCGCCTTGCCCATCGCCGCCCACTTCGGGGACTGGCGGGCCTTCCACGAGCACCTGGCCTTCGCGCTCGAGGTCGCCGAGGGGGAGGGTGCCGCGCACATCGATGGCGCACGAGCCGCCGAGCTGGCCGCCGAGCTCGCCACCGACGCCGGAGAGGTCGGCCCGGCGAGACAGGCCTGGGGCCTCGCGATCGCACACTGGAAGATCCTGGGTCGACAACAGAAGGCCGACGAAGCCAGGGGGCGCATGCTCAGCCTCGGTTAAGGGCCCCGTCGTGCTCCCGATCGACGGCCAGTGCCTGGACCTCAAGGGCCTCGTCGAGGTCGCGCGAGACGGACGCGTGGTCTCTCTCGATCCAGGAGCCCGAGAGGAGATGGCCGCCAGCCGGGCCTGGGTCGAGGACGCCGTCGCTGGCAAGGTCGGCGACGGAGACCCGATCTACGGTGTGAACACCGGCTACGGCTCCCTCGCGCGCGTCCGGATCCCCGCGGACCGCCTCGACGAGCTGTCCCGGAACCTGATTCGCTCCCACGCGGCGGGGGTCGGCGCTCCGGTCGACCGCGACGCCGCCCGCGCCACCGTGCTGCTCCGCGCCAACGCCCTCGCGCGGGGCCGCAGCGGCTGCCGCCCAGAGCTGGTAGAGCTCCTGCTCTCTTTGCTGAACCGGGGGGTTGACCCGTGGCTGCCATCACAGGGGAGCTGCGGCTCCAGCGGGGACCTGGCACCCCTGGCCCACCTCGGCCTGATCATCGGCCACAGAGAGGGTGATCCCGACGACGAGACAGGCCGCGCCTGGGTCGGCGAGGATCTCGTCTCCGGCCGAGAGGCCCTTCGACGCGCCGAGCTGAGACCGCTGGTGTTGGGCCCCAAGGAGGGCCTCGCGCTCACCAACGGCGCCCAGGTCACGACCGCCATCTCAGCCCTGGCCCTGGCCGATGCGATCCGCCTGGTGCAGGTCGCCGAGATCGCCGCGGCCTTGTCGGTCGAGGCCCTCCGCGGGGTCACGCGGGCCTTCCATCCCCAGGTCCACGCCCTGCGCCCCTACCCCGGGGCCGTGGCCTGCGCGGCGAACCTGTTGCGCCTGCTGGAGGGCAGCGAGCTCGTCGACTCTGTGCCCGGCAAGGTGCAGGACGCCTACGCCCTGCGCTGCACTCCCCAGGTCGTCGGCGCCGCGCGGGATGCGCTGCGCTTCGTCCACCAGCAGGTGGGCGTCGAGCTCAACGCGGTCACGGACAACCCGCTGATCCTCGTGGACGCAGAGGGGGACAACAAGGCCTTCAGCGCCGGGCTGTTCCACGGTGAGCCAGTCGGCATGGCGGCGGACGTCCTGAAGATCGCCGTCGCCGAGATCGCCTCAATCTCCGAGCGCCGCCTCTATCGGCTGACGACCGGAGCCCTGAGCGTCCACCTGCCAGCATCCTTGCGAGAGGGGCCCGGCGTGGGCCTCCTCGCGCTGCAGACATCCGCGGCTGCCCTGGTCAGCGAGAACAAGGCCCTGAGCTTCCCGGCGAGCGTCGACTCGATCCCCACCTGCGAAGACCAGGAAGACCACGTGGCGATGAGCACGACCGCGGCCCGGCGAGCCGCAGAGGTGGTGGCCAACGCCCAGCGAGTTGTCGCCATCGAGCTCCTCTGCGCTCATCGGGCCCTCACCCACCGGCTCAAGTTCGAGCCCGGCGTGCACCTCGGCACCGGGACCTACCCTGCCTGGGTCCGCATCGGGGAGGCGCTGGCCGGAGAGACACCAGCCGAGCAGCTCCGCTCCATCGAGTCGCTGGTCTCCGGGCCGGACCTCGAGCGGGCGGTCGAGGCCGAGGTCGGCGGCCTGGCGAGGGGCATCGCTTGATCGTCATCGACGGCCACACCCTGACCCCCTCGGACGTCACGGCCATCGCGGGCGGCGCCTCGGTGGTGTTGGGGGGCGAGGCGCGAGCGGCGATGGCCTCGAACCACGCGGCGTGGCTGGCCCTCGATCCGCCGGACATCCTGGCCCGCAAGGAGGCCTGGCTGGTGGGCACGCAGGCGATGGACACCACGGAGAGCCAGCGCATTCGAGCCTTCGTGCTCGGCCACTGCGCCGGTGTCGGTAAGCCGATGCCCTCCGAGCACGTCCGGGCGCTCATGGCCTGCCGCGCGAACGTGCTCGCCGCCGGCCTGTCCGGCTGCCGCCCAGAGGCCGCCGAGCGCCTGGTCGAGATGCTGCGGGCGGACATCGTCCCGGTGGTACCCAGCCAGGGTTCGGTCGGCGCAGCCGGAGACCTCGCCCCTCTCGCCCACGTCGCGCAGGTCGCCTTCGGCTTGGGAGGAGTGGCCCGGCTCGACGGCGTGGAGATGCCGGGGACCCAGGCGATCTCAGGTTTGTCGACCTACTCGCCTACCCCGAAGGAGGCCCTGTCCTTCATCAACGGGGCGACGCTCACGGTGGCGCTCGGGGCCCTGGCGGTGGACCGCGCCCAGCGGCTGTTGCGTGTCACTGAGAAGGCCCTGGCCATGAGCATGGAGGTCGTGCAGGCCGACGCCCACTGTCTCGACGAGGCCGCCCTGGCCGCCCGCGGGCACTCCGGCGCCGTCTGGGTCGCTCGCCGCGTGCGGGCGCTGCTCCGCGGCTCCGTCCTGGTCAACGAGGGTCGCTCTGCCGACGCCTTCTCCATCCGCTGCGCCCCGGCGGTGCTGGGCGCTGCAGACGATGCCCTCGAGTACGTCGAGCGCGCCGTGATGCTCGAGCTCAACGGAGCCTGCGACAACCCGCTGGTCTTCGCGGACCGGGTCGTCGAGGCTGGCAACTTCCACGGCGCTCCGGTCGCCCTGGCGCTGGACCACCTCAAGGTCGCCCTGACCCAGGTGGCGAGCATCGCCGAGCGCCGCATCTTCCGGCTCACCTATGGTCAGCTCACGGGCAACCTGCCCAGCTTCCTGCTGGAAGGCGGCGGCGTCAACAGCGGCTTCATGCTCGCCCAGTACACGGCGGCCTCGCTGGTGAGCGAGATGAAGGGGCTGGCCCACCCCGCGAGCGTCGACAGCATCCCCACCGGCCAGCACCACGAGGACCACGTGCCCATGGGCCCGACCGCTGCCCGCGGCCTGCTGCGCATCGTCGACTGCTTCGAGCAGGTCGTGGCGCTGGAGCTGCTGGTGTCAGCCCAGGGCCTGGACTTCCGCCGGGACGGGCTCTCGTTCACCTCCGAGGGCGAGCCCATCCAGGGGGAGCGCGTGGAGCTGGCTCCGGCTGTGGAAGAGGTCTGGGCCGCGATCCGCCGAGTGGTCCCCCGCTGGACAGAGGACCGGGTGCTTCACAGGGACATCGAGAGGGTAGCGGCGCTCATCTGACGAAGACGAGGATGTTGTCGTCCGCGACCTCGCCGTCGTTGTAGTCGCCCCAGGTCTTGTTGTACTCGGAGGTGTCGAAGCCGCGGTCCCCAGCGGCACCGGCCCAGGCGTTCATGACGCAGCAGGTCGACCAGCTGGACTGGCCGCCGATGCGGGCGTTCTCCGCCGTGGTGTAGCTGGTGGAGCTCATCCAGCCCTCGTTCGGGTCGCTGCAGTTGAGACCCACGGGGTCCATCGTGGCCTGGGTCAAGCGGTCCTCTGACCAGGAGGTGCAGTTCGAGGCGCAGTAGGACGCCGAGGGCGTGGTCGAGAAGACGTTGGAGAGCGTGTCGTTGACGTCGAGACCCTCGCAGAGGAAGTAGGCGCCGTCGTTCTTGTAGTAGACGTAGACATCGGTCACCTCGATGGTCGTCCAGCTCTCGTACTTGGTGGTGACGGCGATGTCGGTCGAGTAGCTCGGGAAGGTCGTCTCGTTTCGCAGGGTTGTGCTCTCCCAGGTCGCGTCCTGGGCGAGCAGCCAGGGGTCGTTCACGTCGTCGATGTTCGCGACCAGGGTCCAGCCCCCGCCCTCGCTGCTCATGTCGCAGAAGACCTCGAAGGCCGTGCCGGTGGCGTCCGGGTCGATCCAGTAGTTGCCGTCACTGGCCCCGGAGCGGCTGTCGAGGACGTCATCGCATGACAGGGCCGAGCAGTCCTCGTCGCCCAGCACCTCCTCGTCGTTGTCGACCGTGCCGTCGCAGTCGTTGTCCGAACCGTCGCAGACCTCGGTCGCGCCGGTGTAGGCGTCGGCGTCCGTGTCGTCGCAGTCGTCGGAGTTCTCGACGTAGCCGCTGGGCTGGTCGCAGGCCTCGGTGCTCGTGCCGGAGTCGCCGTAGCCGTCCCCGTCGCTGTCGGCGTACCAGGTGCTGCTGGACGCGGAGCCCTCGTCGACGTCACCGTCGCAGTCGTCGTCGATGTCGTTGCAGACCTCCTCACCGTCCGGGCTGACGTCGGCGTCGGTGTCGTCGCAGTCGTCGCTGTCGTCGACGTAGCCGCTGGGCTGCTCGCAGCTCTCCGTCGTGTACTCGGCGCTGCCGTAGCCATCGCCGTCGTAGTCGATGTACCAGGTGACGCCTGGGTTCTTGGAGGCGTCGGTGTCGTCGCAGTCGGTGTCGTCCTCGACGTAGCCGCTGGGCTGCTCGCAGCTGTCCACGCTGCTTGTGGCGTCGCCGTAGCTGTCGCTGTCGCTGTCGCGATACCAGGTGGTCGCGTCCACGGCGCCTGTGTCCGCGTCCCCGTCACAGTCGTTGTCGACCCCGTCGCAGATCTCGGTGGCGTTCGGCGAGATGGAGGCGTCGCCGTCGTCGCAGTCGGTGTCGTCGTCGGCGTAGCCGGTGGGCGTGTCGCAGGCCTCGGTCGTGAGATCCGCGCTGCCAGACCCGTCTCCGTCGGCGTCGACGTAGAAGGTCGTCTGGACGCCCTCGTCGACCGTGCCGTCGCAGTTGTCGTCGATCTCGTTGCACTCTTCGGAGGCCCCCGGGTAGACGCCGCCGTCGGTGTCGTCGCAGTCCGTGCTGTCGGCGACCGTGCCCTCCTCCCCGTCGCAGCTCTGGGACTCGGCGTCCGGATCGCCGTAGCCGTCACCGTCGGCGTCGACATACCAAAGGTCCCCCACGGCATCGTCGATCTCGCCGCTGCAGTCGTCGTCGAGGCCGTTGCAGGTCTCGGTCGCGCCCGGGTTCACCTCCGCGTCGAGGTCGTTGCAGTCGTCCTCTTCGAGGTAGCCGTCGCCGTCGAGGTCGTCGTCCGGTGTGGACTCGTCGCAGTCGTCGTCCTGCCCGTTGTAGGGGACCTCTGTGTTGCCGGGCTTCACGGTGTTGTTGAAGTCGTCGCAGTCCTCGTCCTCTGGTGAGCCGTCGCTGTCGTTGTCGACGATCTCGACGGGCTCGCTGTCGTCGATGAAGCCGCTGTCGACCGGGGTGTCCTTGTTTCTGCAGGCGATGCCGAGGAGGAGGGTGAGCATGGGTCTACTCTACGGCACGGGCCTTGCACGGAGGCGGTCCAGTTCTCCCCAACCCGTCACCGAAGCGCACCAGCTCGCGCGGTTAGGCTCTCTCGCACCCAAGAGTGCGAAGGGCGCTACGCGCTCTCTGCCACCACCGCTTCACGCCGGATGCCCCATGAAGCTGTTCGTTCGCCTGCCCGCTGAAGTGGCCTCTCTCGCCGAGAGCGTGCTGTCGACCGGGGCCATCCCCCTCATCGACCTCACCTCCAGCTGGACCGAGGAGGTCCATCCCGGCGCCTGGGTTCGCGTGCGTCCGGACCAGAAGGCCCCCGGAACTGGACCGGTCGTGCTCTGCAGCGCGGGAAGGAAGCCCCGCGGACGTCAGACCTGGCTCGAGGTGCGCGAGGCAAGACCGTGCCCGAAGAACTTCGAGGGCCTCTTCGTCGTCGGGCGCGAGGCCGGCGGCTTCTGCGGGAGCGAGGACGGCCTCTCCCTGCTCGATCAGTGCACCGGGAGGCTGGTCCTGGATGCCTCCGTCGGCCCCGACACCGCCGCGTCCGCCGCCGCCCTGGGAGCCGAAGGCGTGGTGCTCGCAGAGCAGCTCTGGGGGCTCAACGAGCTGGGGCTGGGGCCCCACTTGCGGCGCCTCGTGGAGCGCGCAACCGACACCTCGACCCATGTCGTCAACGGCTTTCGGGTCGCCGCGTCCCCGATCTCTCCGGCGATCCGACGCCTCGTCGCCGGGCTGGACGCCTACGAAGCGAGCGAGGGCTGGTTTGCCGCTGACGATCCGGTCGGCCTCGCCGTGCCCGCCGGTCAGGGCATCGCGCTGGCCCGCACCCTCGCCGAGCGCCACGGGGACCTCTGCGGCGTGCTGGACGCCTACGCGCGGGCTTGCGTCGAGTGGGAACAGCGCGTGGGCTCCGTCGTCGCCTGGCAGGACAGCTCGGCTCCTCGCGGGCGCACGTCCATCGCGCTGAGAGCCAGCAACGGGCGCAGCTTCGTGGCCGACCCAAGCGGCGCCGTGGGCTCCGCGGTGCTCTGGCAGATCGCCGCCTGGGAGGGCCTCCCCATCACCGGCACGCCGCTGATGGCGGCGGCAGCCGTCGGCGCACCGGTGCTCGCCCTACAAGGAGCGCTCGCGGATGTCCGCACCGTCTACACGCCGACGATCACCCCCGCGGACCCGGAGCCAGCCCCGGCGACGACCCCCGCTGTCGACGAGCCGGTGGCCATCGTCGGGCTCGGCTGCGTGCTGCCGCAGGCCCACGACGTCGCCTCCTTCTGGCGGAACGTCACCGGCGGCGTGAACTGCATCCGAGAGGTCCCCGAGGACCGCTGGGACCCGGCGCTGTTCTTCGACGCGGATCGCTCCGTCCCGGACAAGACCTACGCGAAGGTCGGCGCCTTCGTCACGGACTTCCGGTTCGACAGCAAGAAGTACCGGATCCCGCCGAAGGTGGCGGCCTCGATCGACCCCGTCCAGAAGATGGCGCTCGAGGCAGTCGGCCAGGCCCTCGAGGACGCCGGCGTCACGGGCGACTCCGCCATCGACCGATCCCGCGTCGCCGTCATCCTCGGCAACTCGATGGGCGGCGGCGAGTTCCGCGACAACTCCACGCTGCGGGTCTTCACCCCAGCCATGCAGGCGGCGCTCGCCGAGGTCCCGGAGTTCGCGGCCCTCCCCGACGAGATCCGGGAGGCAGTGCTCGATGGCTGGGTGACTCGCTTCAAGCAGGGCTTCCCGAGCATCACAGAGGACTCGATGCCCGGCGAGCTCTCGAACGTCATCGCCGGACGCATCGCCAACGCCTTCGATCTCGGCGGTCCGAACTTCACCGTCGACGCGGCCTGCGCGTCGTCCATGGCCGCCATCCAGGCAGCCGTGAAGGGTCTCCAGGACGGTGACTTCGACCTCGTCGTCACCGGCGGCTCCGACCGCACGATGGACCCCCCGACTTTCACAAAGTTCTCGAAGATCGGGGCCTTGTCCCCTGATCATTCGAGTCCTTTCGATGCCTCCGCAGATGGCTTCGTCATGGGCGAGGGCTGTGGCATCCTCGTCCTCAAGCGCCTCTCTGACGCCGAGGGTGATGGCGACCGGGTCTACGCGGTGTTCCAGGGCTTCGGCGCGAGCTCTGATGGAAAGGGCAAGGGCATCACCGCCCCGAACATCGAGGGGCAGAAGCGCGCGCTGAGGCGTGCCTATGCCGACGCCGGGCTCGATCCCGTCGAGGTCGACCTCATGGAGTGCCACGGCACCTCGACGGTCGTCGGCGACAAGATCGAGGTCGAGGCCCTCACAGAGGTCGTCGGCGCGGGGCGCCGTGGGGCCCGCGGCCCCATCCGCATCGGCTCCGTGAAGAGCCAGATCGGCCACCTCAAGAGCGCCGCCGCGGCCGCCTCCATCATCAAGGTCGCGCTCGCCCTGCACCACAAGACGCTGCCTCCGAGCATCAACTTCCGGGAGCCGCGCGAGGACCTGCCCCTTCAGCAGATCCCCCTCCAGGTCCAGACCAGCGCCGAGCCCTGGCTCGCCGAGGGCTGGCGGCGCGCCGCCGGTGTGTCCGCCTTCGGCTTCGGCGGGACGAACTTCCACGCCGTCCTGGTCGAGCACATCCCGGGCCTGGTGCCAGCGGCAGATGCGCCTGCCCGCAGCGCCAGGGTCGAGCTCGTGGAGCGGGATCTACCTGTCGGCATCTGGGCCGTCAGCGCCCAGAACCTCTCCGGCCTGTCACGGGCCCTCGACCGCATCGAGCGCGGCGAGAAGGCCCCGTGGAAGCCCTCGATGCCAGTGCGCCTGGCTGCGGCCGCCGACACCATCGAGGAGCGTCAGGACCAGATCGCCAGAGCCCGCAAGGCCATCTCCAAGGGCAGGGGTTTCGACCTGCTGCGCATGAGGTCCATCCACCTGGAGGACGGCCCCTGCGACGGCAAGCTCGCCCTCCTCTTCACAGGCCAGGGAAGCCAGTACCTCGGCATGGGCCTCGATCTCGAGGACCGCTTCCCCATCGTCGGGGCGACCTTCGACGAGGCCGACAGCATCTGTGTCCGCGAGCTCGGCCACAGCATCCGCGACTTCATCCGCGGGCTCACCGGCGAAGAGACGACGGACTTCGAGCGCCTGCGCGCAACGGAGATCTCCCAGCCGGCGACCCTGGCCGTCGACATCGCCCTGTTGCGTCTGCTCAACGGCTACGGGCTCTACCCAGATGTCGTCGCCGGCCACAGCCTCGGCGAGTACGGGGCGCTCGTGGCCGCGGGTGCGATGAGCTTCCGCGACTCGCTGCTGGCCGTGACGGCGCGCGGGCGCGAGATGGCGCACATCCAGCTCGAGGACCCGGGGGCCATGGCCTCGATCGCGGCCAAGAGCAGGCTGGTGGCCGAGGTGCTCGTCGAGATCCCCGGCTACGTCGTCGCTGCCAACAAGAACAGCCCCAAGCAGACCGTCATCGCTGGCGCCACCGACGCCGTCGAGGCCGCCTGCGAGTCCTTCCGCAGCCGCGGGATCACCGTCTTCCCGCTTCCGGTCAGCCACGCCTTCCACAGCGCGATCGTCGCGCCGGCATCCGAACCCCTCGGCGAGGTGCTCGCGAAGCTGGACATCCGGGCGCCCCAGCGACCGATCACCACCAACGTCGACTCCCGCTGGTACCCGGACGATCCCGAGAAGATCGTCCAGCTTCTCGCCCGCCAGGTGGCCAGCCCGGTCGAGTGGGTCAACCAGATCGAGCGCATGTACGCCGACGGCACCCGCATCTTCGTGGAGTGCGGTCCCAAGCGTGCCCTCACCGGCTTCACCTCGGCCATCCTCAAGGACCGCCCTCACCGCTCGCTCTCGACGAACCACCCGAAGCTCGGCGGTGAGCGCAGCTTCCGGGACTCCCTCGCCGGGCTCATCGCGATGGGCTTCCCGATCGACGCCGACGCCACCGAGGAGATCCCGGAGCTCCTCAGCGACCCCCGGCCGCGCTTCGCCACCAGCACGGCGCTGTCCGCCGTCACACCCGACGACGAGCTCCAGGCCACCCCCTACATCGTCGAGAACGTGCTCGAGGTCATCGGCGACCGGGTCGGAGTCGCTGGAGACGAGCTCGACATCGACATGGAGTTCGAGGCCGATCTCGGCATCGACACCGTCCGGCAGGCCGAGCTCGTCGCGGAGCTGCGCAGCCGCTTCCACCTTGAGCGCGAGGCCGGCTTCCTGTTGTCCGACCACCCCTCGATCCGCGCGCTCATCGACTACTTCGCCGCCCGCCTCGGCCAGTACGAGCCCCACTGGGATCGCTCGGCTCCAGCGGTGGCGACACAGCCTCGCCGGCGAGCGGAGCCCACCCCCACCCCCAGCGAGCCCTCCGTGGGTCCCGACGCCGTCCGGAACTTCCTCGAGAGCGTCGCCACGGCCGGCCTCGACGGTCTGGACGCCGGACACTTCGCCCAGGCACTGCTCCCAGCCATCCAGAGTCTCCTGACCGCCAGCTGGGCGGCCTTCGACGCCGCCCGTGTCGAGCCCGATCCGGAACCCGCCGGGGCCACCCTGGCCACGCAGCCGTCGGCCTCGGCGCGCATCGTCTGCACCGGAGCGGCCATCGGCCTCCCGGGCGGAGAGAGGGTCTTCGACGAGGACAACATCCAGTCCATCCTCCGCGGCGACCAGCGCATCGAGCGCATCGACGCGGGCTACCGCGAGCGCTTCCTCACAAAGAACCTCGTCCGCCTCGTGAAGGACGCCGCCGGTCAGGGCTCCTTCCTGCCCGTGACCGACGACGACCAGGTCATCCAGCTCGCCGGACGCGCCGGCCACTTCGACCTCGCCGAGTACGGCGTGTCGGAGAGCTGGATCCTCGCGCTGGATCGCACGACGCAGCTGGCCTTTGCTGCCGGCCTGGACACTCTCCGCGACGCCGGGATCCCGCTGGTCCGCACCTACCACGAGACCGGCTCCGGCAAGCGCGTCGCGACCGGCTGGGCCCTGCCCGAGCCCCTCCGCGATGGCACGGGGATCATCTTCGCCAGCGCCTTCCCGGGCCTCGACAAGCTGGTGGAGAAGATCCTCAGCGGCGGCGTCGACCACGACGGCCACTACGACCGTCGCTTCCTCTTCCAGGTCCTGTCGATGGGCCACTCCCAGTTCGCCCAGTTCATAGGGGCGCGCGGCCCGAACACCCAGGTGAACTCTGCCTGCGCGAGCACGACCCTCGCGGTCGCCCTGGCCCAGGACTGGATCCGCCTCGGCCGCTGCGAGCGCGTGCTCGTCCTGGGCGCAGACGATGTCACGACGGACACCATGCTCGAGTGGATGGCCAGCGGCTTCATGGCCGCGGGGGCCGCGACGACCGAGGCCAACGTCGCAGACGCCGCGTTGCCCTTCGACCGCCGACGCCACGGGATGATCCTCGGAATGGGCGCGGTGGGGCTGATGCTGGAGCGTCGCGAGGATGCGCTCGCCCGGGGCGTGATCCCCATCGCCGAGCTCCTCGGCAGTCGCATCGCGAACTCCGCCTTCCACGGCTCCCGCCTGGACGCGGAGCACATCGCCTGCGAGGTCGATCTCCTGGTCGCGGAGGCCTGCCAGAAGGAGGGCGCCAAGGCCGAAGACATGGCCAAGCGCACCATGTTCATGTCCCACGAGACCTACACGCCGGCCCGAGGAGGCAGCGCCGGCGCGGAGATCGCAGCCTTGCGGCGGGCCTTCGGGGATGCCGCGAACCAGGTCGTGGTCTCCAACACGAAGGGCTTCACGGGCCACGCCATGGGCGCCTCGATCGAGGACGCCATCGCCGTCAAGGCGCTTCAGTACCGCACGGTGCCGCCCATCCCGAACCTGAAGGAGCCCGATCCGGAGCTCGGCGACCTCCACCTGTCCGAGGGCGGGCACCACGAGGTCGACTACGCCTTGCGCCTCGCCGCCGGTTTCGGCTCCCAGCTGGCTGTCAGCCTCTGGAAGAAGATCGCCAAGGGCGACCAGCGGACCTCTGACCGCGACACCCGGGAGGCCTGGCTCAGCGAGGTCACCGGCTACGACACCGTCGAGGTCGTGCTCGAGCAGCACACGCTCCGGGCGGTCGGGAGCGCCCCGGCGGCAGCCACCCCGGCGACTGCCGCCCCGGCCAGAGAGCCAGCATCGACCGACTCGATGCTGCAGCACCTCGTGGCGGTGGTGGCAGAGAAGACGGGCTACGACCCGGAGGAGATCGAGCCCGACTACGAGCTCGAGGCCGACCTCGGCATCGACACGGTCAAGCAGGCCGAGATCTTCAGCGAGGTCCGTGACCACTACGGGGTCGAGCGCGACGAGACCTTCGTCCTAGCCGAGTACCCGACCATCCAGGCGCTGGCGACCTGGCTCGCTTCGAAGGCACCTGGGCAGCCGACGCCCGAGGTGCTCTCCGAGTCCACCCTGACCCCTGAGCGCACCGTCAGCGGTGACGAGGTCCTCCAGCACCTCCTCGGCGTGATCTCCGAGAAGACCGGCTACGACCTCGAGGACCTCGATCCGGAGTACGAGCTCGAGGCCGATCTCGGCATCGACACGGTCAAGCAGGCCGAGATCTTCAGCGAGGTCCGCGCAACCTACGGTGTCGAGCGCGACGACGACTTCGTCCTCGCCGAGTACCCGACGATCGCAGCGCTCGCCGGCTGGATGTCGAGCAAAGCAGACATCGATCCCGACTCCCCGACCCTGGATGCGCCTGCGATGCCGGACATCACGCCGGTCACCGCCAACAACGAGGTCCTCGACTACCTCCTGGGAGTGATCGGAGACAAGACGGGCTACGACCGCGACGACCTCGAGATCGACTACGAGCTCGAGGCCGACCTCGGCATCGACACGGTCAAGCAGGCCGAGATCTTCGGCGACGTTCGCGACCACTTCGGCGTGGAGCGCGACGACAGCTTCGTCCTCGCCGAGTTCCCGACCATCGGCAAGCTGGCCGACTGGCTGGCCTCGCGCATCGGCGCCGCCCCTGCGGTCGTCCACCACGAGATCGAGGGTGACGACTACAGCGAGCCCGTCGAAGACGCGGTCAGCGAGCTGCCGACGAGCTTCTGGGTCAGGCGCCCGGTCCGCGTCGGGCGGCCCAGCATGATCGAGGGCAACGTCCGCGGTCGTGCCATCAAGATCCTCGGAGACGGCCCCGTCCAGGAAGCTCTCGTAGAGGAGATCGCACGCCAGGGCGGCATGCTCGCGATGGGTGACCTGGCGCCGGACGCCGTCATCGACGTGGCGAGCGACGTGCTCGAGGCCTTCGCCGAGGCCAGGAAGCTGGTCGACGTGCCGGTGCGTGACTGGCTGTGCCTCACGATGCTCGGCGAGCACGAAGGCATGACCCCTGACCAGGCCTTCTTCGACGGCAGCCGCTGCGGCTTCACGAAGGCCCTCGGCCGTGAGTGGAAGCAGTGCCACGCGCGGGTCGTCGACGCATCCCCCGACGTCGATCCCGACAGCATCGCCCGCATCCTCTGCGGGGAGCTCGCCACCCCCGACGGCGCGGTGGAGATCTTCCACGCCGCCAGCGGCACGCGCGAGGTCATGGAGCTCGCCGTAGAGGCCCACCCGCCGACCGGCCGATGCCCGGCCTCGAACCAGGTGGTCATCGTCACCGGCGGGGGCCGAGGCATCACCGCGTCGGTCGCCACGGAGCTCGCGCGGCGGGCCGGGAGCACCCTGGTCCTCGTGGGCCGCTCGCCGATGGGCGAGAGCCCCCTCGATGTGCGAAAGGAGAAGAAGCGGATCAAGAAGGGGCTGAAGGCGGCCGACCAGAAGCCGAGCCCCGCGAACGTCGAGCGACTCCTCTGGCCCCTACGCAAGGCAGAGGAGATCCGGACCACCGTCGAGGAGCTGCGCGCCCTCGGCAGCACGGTCGAGTACAGGACCTGTGACATGGCGGACGCGCCCGCGGTCAAGGCCCTCGTGGCCGACGTGACCGCCCGCTTCGGCCGGGTGGACGGCTGCATCCACGGCGCTGGCGTAGAGGAGAGCCGTTTGATCCAGGACAAGGACGCGGCGGCCTTCCACCGCGTCTTCGACGGCAAGGCCCTGGGTGGCCTCGCCTTGGCAGAGGCCCTCCCGGAAAAGGCCTGGCTCCTCTCCATGGGCTCTGTCGCTGGTCGCTTCGGGAACGAGGGACAGGTCGACTACAGCGCCGCGAACGAGGCGCTGGCGCAGGTCTGCCTCGCCCGGCCGCGCTCCCTGCACGTGGACTGGACGGCCTGGGCGGATGTCGGAATGGCCGTGCGTGGCGGAATGCAGCACCTGTTGGAGTCCCGCGGCCTCGAGCTGATGCCCGCGCTCGCCGGCGCCTCTCTGGCCGTCGACCTCATCGCGAGCCATGTCACGGGCGAGATCGTCGTGGCCGGCAAGCTCGGCGACTTCGTGCCCTCGCCCAACCACCCCAAGCTCGACAGCATGGAGCTCGACGGCGACACCATCGTGGCGCGCTACACGCTGGAGCCCGAGCGCGACCCCTGGATCGACGATCACGCCATAGACGGAAAGCCCGTGCTTCCAGGCGTCATGGGGATCGAGCTGATGGCGGCTGCTGCCTCCCTGGCTCGCCCCGGCATGGTCTACACGGGGGTCGAGGACGTGAAGTTCGAGCGACCGGTGAAGGTCTATCGAAACTCGCCGGTGCACCTCGAGATGCGCGCTCAGCCCCAGGATGACGGGCGGGTGTGGTGCTCGCTGACCAGCGAACGCAGGACCAGGGCAAAGAAGCTCATCCGCACGGAGCACTTCTCGTGCTCCATCCTGCTGGACCAGCGTCCGCAGATCGACCAGCTGCCGCCGGCCTTCTGGCCAGAAGACTCGATCTCGCGAGGCGACATCTACCGCCGCTTCTTCCACGGACCCGCCTTCCAGGTCCTCCGCGGCGCCGATGGGGTGACCCGGGACGGCCTCCAGTGCAGCGGACGCGTAGACCACGCCTACATCGCGGAGGGCATGCTGACCTCGCCGCTGGCCCTCGAGGCGGCATTCCAGGCGGCCGGACTGCACGCCATGGTCTCCGACGGCGCGATGGCGCTCCCCCAATCGATCGAGGCCCTGTGGGTCTCGCGCAGGGTGCGGGATGGCGAGGATCTCGTCCTCACCGTGCTCCACCGCGCCGACGGCGCCTACGACGTGGACGTGGACGGTGAAGACGACCGCCTGATGAGTCTCCGTGGTTTCCGCATGATCGAGAAGGGTCCGCTGCCCGACGGCCGCAGGTTCAGCGAGCCCGACGAGGGCTGGGCGGACACCGCCTTCGGCACCATGACCGTCGTGCAGACAGAGGGCGTCCAGGCCTGCCTCCGCAGCGCGGAGGTCGGAGAGGACACCACTGGGTGGCTCAGCGAAGAGGAGCTCGCGGAGCTCCGGTCCCGCGGCACCGAGAAACGCGTCGGCGACCGCATCGCTGGCCGCATCGCCGCCAAGCGCGCCGTGGGAGCCCTCACCGGCGCCGACCCGCTGACGATGGAGATCTCGAACCTCGCCAGCGGCGAGCCGGTCGTACGGATCGACGGCGAGCCAGGTCCGCAGATCTCGATCTCCCACAGCGGTGGGCGCGCCGTGGCGCTGGCCAGCCGCGCCGAACGGGTGGGGATCGACCTGGAACAGATCGAGGAGCGCCACCCTGCCTTCCTCGACGAGTGGTTCAGCGAGGACGAGCGGACACTGTTCGCTGGTGACGCCGCGCTCATCACCACCGCGTGGGCCGCGAAGGAGGCCGTGCTGAAGGCACTCGGACGAGGGATGGCCCTCGATCCGCGACAGATCGAGATCCGCGCCGTCGTGGCCGGTCGAGTGGAAGTCATCCTGCGCGACGACGTCGCCGCTACGCACGCGGCCCTCGGCGGGGGGGAGCTCACGCTCTCTGCCCGGATCGAGGGCGGCACGGTTTTGGTAGAGGCGCGTATCGCGGCATGATCGCCCCTACAGGCCGGTCGGCGGCTTGAGGAGCGCTCGTGGAGGCCCGCATCTTCGACAAGAACGTCTCGCTCATCCGGGTCCACACGCCACGGGAGCTCTTGCCCTACCGGGCCAGCTTCGTGGGCTGCTACCAGACGGTCTGGAGCGAGCCGCCCTACGACGAAGAGTTCTACCCCTACGAAGCCGAGGCCGTGCTGCGGCGTCAGCTCCAGTCGCCAGGCCACATCACGCTGCTCGCGGTCCGTGGCCTCTCCACCGTGGTCGGCTTCGGCTTCGCCGCGCCGCTCAAGAGCCGCCCGGAGGTGGCGCGGCACATGGGCGGTCTCCTCCTCGCCGAGCACACGATGTACCTCGCCGAGCTGGGCGTCCTGCGCGACTACCGGGGTCTGGGGCTGGGCGGGGCGATGGTCGAAGAGCGCCTCGCGGCGATCGACCGACAGCTCTTCGCCCACGCCCTGTTGCGGACCTCGGCGACCAAGAACGCTGGCTACGAGATGTACCTCTCCCGAGGCTTCGACGACATCGGGGTGTACATGGAGGTCCCGTCTCGGCGCATCGGAGGCACCGTCCGCACCGACCGTCGGTTGTTCTTGAGCAAAGTCCTCTGATCAGGGTGAACAACCGCCGCGGCCCGCGGCTACTGTTGTCGTCTCATGCTCCTCGTCCTGCTGACCTCGTGCCTATCCGAGCTGCCGATCGCGGCGGGGCCGAACCACCCGCCGCTGGGTGACGCGGACGTCGACGCCGACGCCGACACCGACACCGACACCGACGTGCCCAGGGACGAGGACTGCGACAACGGAGAGGACGACGACCTCGACGGACACGTGGACTGCGAGGACTCGGACTGCCTGGACGAGTGCGTCGAGGACTGCGACAACGGAGAGGACGACGACGCCGACGGAGACGTCGACTGCGCCGACGACGAGTGCGCGGGCGAGGAGGAGTGCGGGACCATCTGGACGGTCACGGCCGAGACATGGACCGAGAAGTCCTACATCGCCTACGGCCCGGACATCGAGGACTGGCACGGCTACCCTGCGGTGCTCTGGATGCGCGGTGGGGTCGAGCTTCGCGGCGAGTCCACCCGCGGCGACACCTTCGCCTGCGAGGGGGACTTCAACATCGGGCCGGGGGCGTGGGATGACCAAGGCACCTGGTGGGAAGAAGGAACCTGCGAAGGCTGCGACTTCCGCTGGGTGATGGCCCCGCGCGTGGACGAGGACACCCTCAGCTTCCGGGGCGGCTGCCCCGTCGAAGAGATGCACCCCCTCCGGGTCGGAGTCCACAGGGGTTCCGACGAGCTCACCGCGGTGATCGAGTCCGACTGGCAGCCCCAGTACATCGCCAACAACGCCGGCTGGGGCTGGGACTCCAGCGACGGCCACGACTTCAAGTGGGCAGGCTTCTGGGACCTCCACCAGGAGAACCCGCGCAGCTGGGAAGTCAGCCTGGACTGAGGGGTCTCAGCGGAGCTCGTCGGCCAACGCCTCTGCGATGAGCTCGCCGATCAGTCGATGACCCGCCGCCGAGGGGTGGACGTCGTCCAGCATCGTGGAGGGGGGCAGGCCCGCGAAGTGCGGGGGGGTGTCCACCAAGGTGGCGCCAAGGTCCGCTGCGACCGCACGCATGGTGTCCCGATAGGCCGGGCGTGGCTTCTCGAGGTCCCTCCCGTCCAGGTCCCGGTCCGAGGGGAGGACCACGAAGACCGGCCGGGCGCCAGCGTCCTCCGCTGCACCCGCGAGGCCATGGAGGTTGTCTTCGTAGGCTGACAGCGGGACCCGATTCATGATCGGCTCGTCGCCGCCGAGGCGCCACTCCACGACCTGGGCTGCCTCTCCACCGTGGGCGATGGTGTCCAGCAGGCGGAACAGGGCGCTGCGCTGGAGGACCACCCGGAGGGCGGCGGCTCGCTCCGGGAAGACCACCGCGTCGGGGGGGCCCAGCTGGCTGTCGCTCCAGATGGTGCAGATGAGCAGCACGTCCGCACCCTGGTCGTAGAGCCGATGGCGGAACAAGCGGCTGGCCTGCTCGCTCGAGTAGCCAGGCACGCCGCCGTTGTAGGCATCCACCGACCTGCCCAGCTCCCGCTCGAGGTTCCTGGCCGCGACAGCGCTGAAGACCTGCTCGTCGCCGACGAGCACACCAAAGACCGTAGAGTCGCCGAGCGACATGAGCCTGAGGCTGCCCGGAGCCTTCGGGTGGGGCTGCGGGTTGCGTGTTCCCAGGTCGTTGATGGTCGTCTCCTCTGGCGACCCGAACATGCGCCGCTGCCCGGGGACCGGCTCCCAGCCCAGGAGCGCGGAGCCCTGCATCGTGTCGTCCTGAGGCGAGCTCCGGTGGATGGGCGGAGCAAGGGGCATCGCCCCCAGCTCGAGGAGGACCAGGACGACGACAACCGCGATCAGGGCGAAGAGGGGCTTCCGGCGGCTCACCAGGCGAGCCTATCGGTCCCTCAATCCTCGATCCACTCGCCGCGCTGCACCAGGGTGAGCTTGTGCAGCTCGTCGCGAGCCCGGGCGTGGCTGATCCTGCGCGCGGCGAGGTCATCCAGGATGCGATCGGCGCGCCAGCGGCGCACGACGCCGAGGAAGGGATCCACGAGTTCGTCGACCAGCGCGCGGAACAGGCCCTTCTCGCCGGCGATGGCCACCCGCGACATCACCTTGCCGCGGACCCGCAGCTCGTGCTGGATCAACCGGGACACGTCGGCGGCCAGCGCCGGCAGGCGCTCCTGCGGGAGGGACTCCAAGGCGCGGGCGACCTCCTGGCAGAGCGGGATGCACCACTCCTTCCACTCGCGGAGCGCCGCCATGCCGCGACGGGCGACCTCTGGATCCCGATCCCCCAGCTGCTCGACCCACTCCATCGGGCGCCGGGCGTAGACCCAGCGGTAGACCAGGTCGAGGCCCGTGCCCTTGATGTTCTGGCAAGACATGACCCGCACCAGCGTTCCCACCGGGCAGCTCATGGCGATGCGCTCGTTGATGGCGTCACCGGTCGCTCCGGCGTCCGGGACGAAGACCACGTGGCGCAGGAAGATGGTCCGGTAGACCCGGCCGACGTGTGCGGAGAGCTCCCGACCGTAGCTCCCATCGCGGGCGGCCTCGATGCAGGCCTTGCGAAGGGCGCGGAACATCAGCGCCTCGACCGCGAGCTCGACCCATTGATCGCCAGCACCCGCCAGGCCGAAGTCCCGATCCCGGGCGTCGTGGAAGAGCGCCTCCGGGTGGGCGTTGGGGTGAAAGATCGTGCCCGCTTCGTCTCCCAGGGCCCGCAGCCGCGAGGCCAGCTCACCCAGCAGCAGCCGGGCTCCGTCCGACTCCAGCGGTGTCGCAGGCACATCCTCCACCAGGGTGTGGAGCTCGTGGCAGATCTCCTCTGTGCCCGAGCCCTCCATGTCGAGGCGCCGCATCGTCTCCAGCAGGAGCGAGGGCACATCGACGATGCGGAGGTCGTGCTCCAGCGCCGCGAGGCGGCCCTCCACCGCCGCCGTCCCGCCGCCAAAGACGTCGATGCGCGCGATGTGGTGGTCGAGAGCTTCTGCGATGTAGCCGCGCAGCCCCTCCAGGTTGGTGCCGATGCAGACATAGCGATGGGCCGCCGCGTCGCTGACCATGATCTCGGCGAAGACCTGCGAGCGAGAGACGCGGTCGTAGCGGTTGTTGAGCACCGCCACGAGGAAGGTGCCGGCGTCGTCGATGGCGTCGTGTTGGTCGAAGCCGCAGCGACGCCAGTTGTTCAGGAAGCCGGTCCGCTCGTTCGCGGACGAGCCGTTGCTGAACTCGAGGATGCGCCCGCGGTGGCGGAGGCGCGGGAAGGTCGCGAGCACACCGAGGTCCGGCACGACGTGGTCGGCCATCAGGACGAGGGCCTCCTCGACGTCCAGGTCCAGCTGCTCGCAGAGCTCCGCCACCAGCGCGAGGTTCGCCGGGTGCTCCTGGTAGGGGAAGCGCGCCTGCAGGTCCTCTGGCACGGCCGCGATGCCGTCCTCGTCGACCTCGATGAGCGTGGTCCCGAGCTTCCGGGCCCGCTCGCGCAGGACAGAGGTCATCTGGGTCTCGGTGGTGATCGCGACGGCCCCTGCAGGCACGAAGCGCGCGATGGTCTCGGCGACGTCGTCGCCCGTGGGCCCCATCACGTCCTCGTGGTCCGGGTAGGTGTTCGTGATCGTGCTGATGTCGTCGCGGGTCCAGTTGAGCTGCAGCTGCTCGACATACTCGGGGCGCAGGGCCATGCACTCCCAGACGAAGACCTCGGCCCCCAGACGCGCCGACTGCTCCAGCATCTCCGCGTGCTCCCAGATGGTGGCGCGGTCGAAGGGGCGGAAGAGGTAGACCTCGACGGCACCTTGGAGCGGAGGCGTGCGCATCAGCATCGCCTCGCACCCGGTGGTCTTGCAGACGACGTCGTAGCCAAGGCCCTCGAAGAGCGCCGCCTTCAAGCGAGCGACGCCGCTCTTTCCGCGCGTGCCCCAGCCCCCGATGACGAGCGGGATCGACTCGCGTGCCTTCCTGGTCCGCAGCTTGCCGAGGCCGAGCCTGAGGAAGAAGACGAAGCCGACGATGCTCGCGACGAGGGCGAGATCGACTGGCTCTACCGGGTGCAGGGCGAGGAAGCGGTTGAGCTCGTCGAGGACGGCGACCGCGACGATCGGCGCGATGCCAGAGTCCGTCGGCGCGTTCCAGTCGTCGACCCCGGGGAAGAGCTTGGGGACCCGGGGGTCGACTCCACCGTGGTGTGGCTCGAACCGGATCTGGAAGCCCAGGTCGCGCAGGGCCTCTGCGTAGCCGCCCAGCCCGGCGGAGTCGTTGGCGCGCAGGGACTCGCTGCGCAGGGCGGAGAGCTCACCCACGCTCCACGACAGCCTCAACCCGGCCCACAGGCGGCCGAGCCCGCCAGGAGGTCGGATGAAGGTCCAGCCCTGCTCGGAGAGCACGCGCAGCTCGCCACGCCAGAGACCGTCGACGAGCACGTCCGGCAGGGGAAGCCAGGGACACCAGCTCCGCCACGCCTCCTCGAACACGGGGCGTCCCGGGACCTCTGTCGGCGACACGTCCGCCATCTGCGGCGGCGGCACCAGCACCTGGCCGCGAATGCTCCGTCCGCTCAGGTGGTCCCCGCCCTGGCGCTTGCCGGGGTCTCCGATGCGGGCCTCGTGCAGGACTCGCCAGAGCCTCAGGACGCGCCGTTGGCCGCGGTGCACCCTCACCCGCCGGCGACCGAGCTCCTCGAGGCCGAAGCCCTCGTCCCGCTGGGTCCGCTTCAGCAGCAGGCGTGCGAGGCTGTCGATCGAGGTGCCCTCTGGCAGGGTGACGGTCTCGCTCCCTCCCACGGGCATCGCCGCGAGCTGGTCCGCGAGGCCCTCTGCCGGGACCGGCTGGGCCTGCACCCTGGCAGAGGCGAGGTGGCGACTGGCGCGCACACGCACCGACTCCGCCGGGTCCTCGTCCCGCAGGCGGGTCAGGAGCTGGCGAGCGTTCGGCAAGGGAGAGTGGGCCAGCGCCTCGCTCAGCGCGCAGCGCACGGTCTCGGAGGGATCGGTGCGCGCGATCATGAAGGCGTTGCGCGTCGTGTTCGGACCGATCTCGACGGCGAGTCGGATGGCCGCGGCGCGGACGAGGAAGTCGTCCCGCAGCGCTCGCTCGTGCCGCATGGGAGGCTCCAGCCGCTGGAGCAGCAGGCGGGCGGCGTTCTGCTCGTCCATGCCCCCGAGCATCTGGATGGCCCGGCGGGCCACCAGCGGATCGCCTCCGCGCTCCATCGCGAGGGTCATCAGACGGTCGATGCGATCGGCGGAGGTCTCGATCAGCGCCCCGTCCCGGTCCTTTCCGGTGCCCAGGACCGAGGCAACCCAGGGCGCCAGCGTCCCCACCGCGGCCCGGCGTGTCGGGGGGTGAGGCGAGTCGATGAGGCGGTCGAGGAAGACCGCGGGCTGGCCTCGCAGCGGATGATGGCGCAAGACGCGGGCGAGGATCTCGAGGTCGACGAAGAGCTCCCGCGCCTCTGCGTCGAGGCGCTCCATGAGCGCGTCCATGTCCATCCAGCGGTCGAGGGCGGCGATGTCGTCGCGCAGCTCCCTGGCGTCCTCGACGCTGGTGCGGAGGTGGTGAAGCAGCACCGCCCGGCGCTCGGCGTCGGTCCGAACGCCCTCATGAGCGGTGAGCAGCTCACGCCGGCGCGTCCGGACCTGGGCGTACTTCGTGAGCAGGGCGTCACCCTCGACGCACACAGCGGTGGCGAAGCCGTGGTCGCTGTCCTCGTCGGGAACAGCCGACCTCATGTCCGCCTCGATGCGCGCGGCGAGGGCGTCGATGCGGCCAGCGTGGACGCGCACCATCAGCGGGGGCAGCCAGCGGCTAAGGGCACGACCGCCAGTGGTCGCGGGGCCCGGTCGAGGCCGGAGATCGGGGTTCATCGCATCCCCTCCGGCAGCTCACGGGCCATGTAGTAGACCTCGTCGATAGGTGGATGATCGCGCAGACCGCGGCGCCGGCTGGTCTCCAAGGTGACGCGAACCCGCACGTCCGCGAGGTTCTGCATCGGGTAGTAGCGGGCGCGACCGTCGAGCACGAGGCGGCGCGTCGGGCTGCGCCACATCGGCACAGTGAGGTAGGCGTCCATCGACGGTCGCCAGAACCCGAAGTCCCGGTGAAGGTCTTGGAAGCGGTACTCCATCGTGGCGCCGACCCCGGTGTAGATGGGGTCGGCTATCTGCAGGTCCGCGCCGATCCGTCCGGAGAGCCGATCCACGCTGGGGCCGGCGTTCGAGTAGCCGCGAAGGGTGTTGCGAACGCGCAGGTCCTTGTGGCGACGCCAGTCCGCGTGGGCGCCAAGGCCGATGCCCCAGGGGTGGTCGACGTTGAACTGGGTCCAGGCCCGGGGATCCACCTTGCCCATCGGGGCCGGCGACCAGACCCCGGCGTGACCCTGGACGAAGGGCTCGAAGCGCCACCACAGGCCGACCCAGCGCCTGTAGCGGAGCTCCGTGGACAGCGCGACGTGGCCGGCTCCGAAGGACCTCCAGGTGCGCAGATCGGCGCTCGCGGCGAGCATCGGTGGCATCCACGTCCAGCCGGCGCGAGCCCCCACAGATGGCACCAGCTGCAGCGACTCCCGCCCGAGCACCTGGGCATCGACCCAGTGGCGCGTGGTCCCGACCCGGTAGAGCCAGGCGGCGTCTGCCTGGGCGTACCACCAGTGGCGCAGGTCCGTTGGGAAGATGGACACGTCGTCGCCGACCTCCGCGCCGAGGACCAGCGTGCCTCCGTCCCCCATCGGGCGAGGGGTGCGCTCCAGCGGATGGGCGACCCGGTTCATCCAGATCCGGGTGGCCCAGGCGCTCGGTCCATAGGGCTCCGGGGCGTCGGGAGCCAGCGCGCGCGTGGCGAGCCGCTCGACCGGATCGTGCCTCGGTCCGTCCAGATCGTGGCGTGCGACCGTGATCAGCGCTCCAGGGGGGCCCGTGACCATGACCGAGACCGGCCCCTCCGCCTCGATGGCCATGACGCCGGAGTCGACGACCTCCATGCTGTCGCCGTCAGCCGAGACCGTCACCGGGCCTCCGTCGTGGACCCTGACCCGCAGCAGCGTGGGGCCGAGGACCGTGACCCCCGCGCCCCGCCGGCCGACCTTGTGGGTGGTGACCGTGACGACCGGCGGCAGCAACTCGCCGTCGAGCTCGGCCCGGACGCCGACAGCCGAGTGATCCTCCCAGAGGGGTCGCAGGATGAGCTCGTGAGCGTCTGCGGGGAGCATCGCGGACCACGAGCCGAAGCGCCCATCTGGGATCTCCACGACCTCGGGGACACCGTTGAGCTCGATCTCGACCCGGCACGGCTTGGGATCGAGCCGCGTGGTCTCGTCCCGGCACAGCATCTCCAGCACGAGCTCGCCCCCGCCCGTGAACTCGAGGCGGTCCTCGCGCCCTCCGCGGACGACCGCGACCTCCGCGCCAGGCCAGGGCATGCCCAGGGAGGCCTCGCGCGTGACGGCGAAGAGGCCGTCTTCCAGGAGGGTCGGCGGCTCGCGCTGGATGCGCACGTTCACCACCCCGGCGTCCCGGTCGAGGGAGCTCAGCACGCTCCAACTGCCGGCGTACTCAGCGCGCCGGCCCTCGTCGGCCCCAGCCGGCCCAGCGCTGTCAGCCGCCTTCCACGCCTCCAGGACCCGCCCCTGTTCCAGGAAGAGCCGGCTGGCCTCGCGGTAGAGGAAGGGCTGGAGGTCAGGCCGCACCAGGGACACCAGGTCGAGCCAGTCCTCCGGCTCCACGGGCTCCAGCGGCGGGAGTCGCCCTTCCCTCGCGAGCGCCGCATCCGCCGTGGCAGGCCCGACGACCGCGACGAAGCCCCCTGGCGCGATCGGAGCTCGGGCCTCCTGGCGCTGCCGCTCGGTCGTTCCGGGCAGGTAGAGCACGAGGTTGGCTTCGCCGCGGGCGGTGCCTCGGAATCCCAGGGCGACGAAGGCCCCGGCGCGGCGAAGTCGCTGGTCGGCGATCGCCTGCCCCGTGCCATCGGCGTTGAGCAGCTCGACGAGGAACCGACTGGCTTGTTCCAGCTCCTCGAGGGGATCTCCCACCGGCTCCGGGAGCGCCCGATCGGCCCGCGGGACCGTTCGCCGCAGCGCCAGGGAGACCTCGACGTCGTCGTCGGAGTCGACCCCCACGATGCGAGACCACGGGCCCATCGGGAGGACGAAGTGGGCGCTGGGTTCACCTTCGACCTCTGGCGCCGAGACGCTCATCGTCCAGGTCATGCCGTCGTCGGTCCAGGCAAGGAGCTCGCCGGGGCCGCCGTAGACCGTGACCGCGATCTGGGCCGGAGCGCCAGGCTCGATGAGGCTCCACACCGCCGGCAGCGACGCGATCTGTTGCTCGTAGACCCGCTCGCCACCCTCCACGACGTGGTCCGGGTCGAGCAGGAGCAGCTCGCCCTCCAGGACCTCGACGAGGTGCGGCACGTCGGGCTCGAAGCCCTCGAAGAGCTCGCCGGCGCCGTGCAGCCCAACGTGGTCGAGGCGGTAGGTGACCGCGTGGTCCGCCTGCAGACGCGCCACGGGGATGCCGCGCGGGTGGAGGGGAAGCAAGAGCTGCGCCTCCTGGCCTGCCGAGACACGGACGCGGGCGATGCCGGGGCTCTGGCTCACCAGCCGCGCCTCGGACTCGCCCTCCAGAAGCGGCAAGCTGGTCCAGCGACTCGCCGCGGAGCCCCGGGCGTCGAGGTGGGCGAGCCAGCGGATGGCCTCTCCCCGAGGTCGGACGAAGCCCCGCGCGACCCGATCCGCGAGTCCGGCGAGGAGCTCGGGGTCGTCCGGGAGGAGCTCGGCGAAGGGCACCACCAGGTCTGGGTCGATGTCCCTCACCAGGACTGCGCGCTCCGCGATGGCGTGGAGCAGCAGCGGATCCGTCAGGTCCTCGAGCCAGAAGCGCAGGGCGTATTGGGGATCCTCGACCAGCCTCGCGAGGCGGACACGCGCCAGCGCCTCGCCTGGACGCTCGTGCAGGTCGAAGGCTGCCTCCCGGGCCTCCTCGTTCTCTCCCAGCACCCACGCTGCCTCCATCCGGCGCACGCTACCCTCGGGCCACTCGGTCTCGTGGAGGGCATCCAGGGCGCGGACGTAGCGCCAGCTGGGGCGTGGCCGCTCGATGGATGGGTTGATCCAGAAGCCCCGCTCCTGACCTGCAGTGATCCGCACGGCGTGCACCCCCGGTGGGATGAAGATGGCGGACCGCCGCGCCCAGGACAGGCCCGGGTTCTCCGGGTCCTCGCTGGCCCGCCGTGTCCACTCGCCGAGCCAGTGGCCGTCTCGCTCGAGGCCGATCTCCAGCGCGCCGAACTCGCCCACCTCCAGCTCCATGCGCGCATCGAGCAGAAGCACCCCCGGGCCCTCGACCGCGACGGCGCTCTCACCTCCCGGGGCGACCCAGAGGGGCTCTCCGACCTCTCGCGCGTGGTCGGTGATCCCGCGAGCGCGCGCCACCTCCAGCTCGAAGAGCATCGTCGCGATCAGGAAGCCGCTGTCGAGCTCATCGGCCTCTTCGAGCGCTGCCCGTCGCGCCGCCCAGCTGTGGTGAAGGACGCCGAGCTCGGCCGGAGCCTCTGGCAGCTCGCCGCCTTCCTTCGCCCAGGCCGCGAGCTCCCGCTCGTAGCGATCCCAGATCGCCGGCTCGAAGCTCGCGCTCTCGCGCCAGAGACGGACCTTGGCTTCGGTCAGGACCCGCAGCTCGATCACTCGGCGGGTGCCGTACTCGGGCACGAGCAGGGTGCCGGCGGGTCCCGCGGCCAGTCCCAGGTCCAGGCCCTCGTACTCGACCTCGACTCGCGTATCGGGCGGATCCAGCTGCAACAGGATGCGCCTCCCCGTCGCCTGCTCGAGGTACAGCACGTCCTCTGGGAGCACCCTCGAGGTCTGCTCCGGGAGCCAGCTGCCAGCAGCTGCCTGCGCGACCAGGACCAGCAGCAAGAACATCACCGAGCCCAGCCCTCCAACATCTCCGCGAAGTCAGCTCGAAGCTCGGGGTCCTCGACCAGGTGCTTGCGAGCCTTGGAGGAGAGCTCGAGGTGAAGGAAGCGCGCCCGCGACGACAGCGCGATGCCCTGGGCGTTGCGACGTCCGGCCAGCTTGGGCACGGTCTCGCCGGAGGCTGCCCTGCCCCGCAGCAGGAAGTCGAGGTCCCCGCGGAACTCGGCGAGCACGTCCGGGTCGTGCAGGGCCGAGCCCGGAGAGAGCACGGCGACGGCGCGGGTCTGCTTCTTGCCGAAGCCGTGGAGCTGGATGACCAGGGGCTGGTCGAGGCCCTCCACCGCCCCCAGCGTGAAGGCCTGGAACAGGGTGTCGTTGAGGTCGGCGAGGTCGGCGTTGACCCCCTCCACGCCATAGCGCTGGCCGGAGTTCAGCATGAGGACCTGGCCGACCCCCTCCTCGAACAGCAGGCATGACAAGCGCCCGGTCTTGAGGTCGAACCAGGCATGCGGCGCCTGGAGCACGATGTTGTGCTCGACCTCGCCCAGGCGCACGACGTAGATGCCGTCGGCGGCGCCACCGACGGGCCGCAACAGGACGAAGCCGGCGCCATACTCGACGTCGAACCCCAAGGCCGAGGCGCGACGCTCGAAGTCCTGGGGCACGACCCCGCTGGGGGCGGTGCGGACGACCTCTGCGAAGAACTGGGTGGCGATTGCCTGCTCGCTCGGGGCGAGGCTGTTGGGGACCGCGTCGATGCGGGCGGCGTCGACAGCCTCCCAGAGCGCGGAGGGGTCCGGGCGCGCGAGAGCAAGGGCGATCAGGAGGTGGATCATTGCTCCTCCGTCCAGTGGCGCACGTCGTCCGCCCGTTTCTGGTGCCAGGTCGCGTCCATGCGGACGTAGACGGGCTCTCCCCCGACACCTGTGGCGTGGATCGCGAGCTGATGACGGCCTCGGGCGAGGTCATCGCCCATCGAAAAGCGCATGCCCTGCCAGGCCACGAGGGTGCCACCGTTGACCAGCTGAGCGCGCTGTGGGTGCTCCTCGAGCGGGGTGAAGCGCTTGCTGTCCGCTGTCCGAGAGGTCGTCGCGGTCGCTCGCCGCTGGGGCGCGCCGTCGTCGATCGTGATCGTGAGCTCCGGCGCCTGCCCGCTGGCGGTGTATGCACGGACATAGATGAGCTCGCTGGGCTCGTCGATCCAGGCGGTGACGCGCAGCGTCCTGTCGTCGGCGCGCCAGAGCGTCCGTCGACCCCAGCGCCGGCCATCGCCCTCCGCTTTGGCCAGGTAGAGGCCCGGCGGCGCCTCCAGCTCGCAGCTCGCCTCCCCTTCTGGCACGGCCCACTCCAGGGTCCCCGTCGTGACATCGAGCACGTGGGGCTCGTAGCGCTCGTCGCCGCAGCTGACCCCAACCTCGCGACCGACGTCGTCGTCGGCGACGCGGTAGTCGACGACCAGCCCCTCCTCCCCGATCTGGAGCACCCGGAGCCCATCCATGAGCGTGCGCTGCCACGACTCCCAGGGCTTCGGCTTTCGCAGCGGCTCGACGACCGGGTGCTGCTCGTCGGTGTTCCAGGGAAAGACGACGAAGGTGTGGCGCGCCGAGACGTCGTCGTCCTCGCTCCTGCGCTCGATGCGAACGGTGGCGTCGAAGCGCTGCAGCCGCTCCTCGATGACCAGTTGGTCGTGGTTCCTCGGGGCGACCGCGACATAGGGCGCCAGCTCCCAGGGGGCGTAGCGGCCGATGAAGCCCGACGGCAGGCCGTACTCGGGGGCACGCAGGGGTTGCACGTCGAGAGGGTAGAGGAAGCGCAGATCGACCAACCGATCCGCGCTGAAGCGCAGCGTGACGGCCTCGCGCCGGTGGTAGAGGTAGCGGGTCGTCTTCTCGCTGACGGGCTCGTAGATCTGCTCGTCCGTGTCGACCTCGACGTAGCGCTCGAAGGGAGCGTGATCGAAGGCTGCGGCCCACTCCCCCTCGTCGAGGACCTCGCCGTCGGCGTCGAGGGCCTGCCACCCGATGGTCGTGGGCATCTGACCCGGATCCGCCGCGGGAGCGGCCTTCCAGACGTCGTCGGCCAAGGGACGCGCCTCCACCCTCAACAGCCCCCACTCTCGCGCGGCGACGACCGGCACGTCCACAGGCCCGAGCTCGGGGCCGGCGCGGTAGGCGGTGATTCGGCGCCGCTCGGGCTCCTGGGCCTCGCCACCCCCGGCGCCAGGGGGCTCACCCCAGCTCTGGCCCTGCTCGGGCCTCGAGACGAAGGAGAGCGTCACGGCGTCGGAGGCCCAGCCGTTGAACCAGCGCAAGCTCCAGACCGCGCCCGCGGGGACCTCTATGCTGGAGGGGGTCACGAGCCCCCCTTGGACCGGCTCCGGCGAGGCGTCGACGAGCTCGATGAGCAGCGTGCTGGGTCTGGGCTTCTGCTGGTGATCGTCTCCGGCGGCGAGGACGTCCAGCACAGCGGGACCGCGGATGTTGACGGCGGTGGCCTCGCCTGGCTCGAGGCGGTAGCCCCAGTCCATCGAGCTCGGCGCCAGGGAGGGGATGGCGTAGCGAAGCACCGCCACCGTGTCGCCCGTCAGGTCCGCAGCCGGCAGCGTCGTGCGCTTGAGGCCCGTGTGGTAGCGGAGCTCGGCGTCAGAGAGCCTGGGCCACGGCAGCGGGTAGAGCCTGCCGATGCGCTCACGGGCGGTGCGCGACAGGGCCGCGACGACAGCGACGCCCGGGTCCTGCTCGACGCGGAAGACACGCACCAGGATCCGCTCGCCAGGCCGCAGGCTCTTGGGACGCACCACCAGAGCCCCTCCCTCTGACATGTGCTCCCCCGGGACCAGGTCGATGATGCGACTGTCGGTGATGACCCGCCCCTCGTCTGGAGACCGGGTCGCCGGCTCCTCGTCCTCGAGCAGGGTCAGGCGCGAGCGCGTCCAGTGCTCCCTGAAGACCGTCCGCTCCTCGGCGACGAATTCGAGGCCGACACAGTAGAGCCAGGTCTCGGCCTCGTCGAGGGTGTCGGGTCGATCTGTCTCCAGGTATGTCAGGAGCCGAAGGCCCTCCTCGGAGCGTCCGACCCGGAAGCTGGCCTCGTCGCCGTCGGAGAGGGCGAAGAGGACGACCCGTTCCACTCCCTTGGGGGTGAAGCCGCTGCGGGCCTCGGCCCAGGGCCTCAGGCCCAGGAGGATCCCGATCACGACCAACCACCCGAAGATGATGAGGCGCCACCTCACGGGGCCCTCCATGCCGGAAGCGCTGGGCCGGGGAGCCAGCGCGGGTCGATGTACTGGGCCCGCCGCGGCAAGCCGACCGGAGCGATCAGGCGTCGCTGTTCTGACTCGGCGACCAGGAAGACCAGGCGCAGGTCGTGATCCTCGAAGGCCCAGACCTCCATGTCGAGCGCCCTCGCCTCGCTTCGGAAGAGCTCGAGCGCGGCGGGGTGACGGGTCTCGTCGAAGAGGTGGAGCGCCTCCAACAGCGCGTCTTCGCCCGGCTCCAGGATCTCGCCGCTGACGAGCTCCTCCAGGCTGGCCTCCCGCACGGGGATGCGTGCGTTGTCCAACAACGCGCTGAGGATGCTGTCCTCGTCCAGCCCCGAGTAGAGCAGCCGATAGGGCGGGGCGAGGTAGGCCGTGACGTACTCGCCACCCGCGGCCCGGACGGTGTCCCGCCTGGGGTTGCTCGGGTCGTAGAACCGGATGCGCCGCGCGTCCCCGTCGTACCAGGCCGTGCTGCCGCCGGCGTAGCGGGCCAGGCCTGCCGCGGTCCACATGGCGTCCGGGACATCGTCGACGACGTCGATGGGGCGCCCGAGCGACAGGACCGCGTCAGCGCCGGGGATCTCGTCCTCTCTGGATGCCTCGATCGCGATGACGGTGAGCTCGTCGATCCCGAGCGCCAGGTCACGCAGCACAGCGAGCTCCGGTGCCGCAGGGCCGGCGTTCCGCAGGGCCTCTGCGTCGAGGTCCGCGCGGGCGTCGTGGACGAGCAGCGCGGAGGCGTCGAGCTGCTCGTACCAAGCCTCGCCGACGTTCACGGCGAGGTGGTGGCGCCCGGCCGCCCGGACCTCGATGGCGTAGGGAGCGCCCTCCGTGCGCAGCCAGAGCGTGAAGCGCGGCGGCTCGCGCTCGGGGGCCGGAGCGAGCTGGATGGTGTCCTCGTCGTAGGCCAGCACCAGCCCCATCGCGGCGGCGTGGTCCGCAGCGACCCGCAGCCACCGGGGATCCCCCGTCCGGGCCTTCAGGATCGGCTGGAGGACGCCTCGGTCCAACAGCGCGATGTTCGTGACGGGCTCGGCGCCTCGGGGGTCGTTCTCGCTGGTGCGCGGGTAGCCGTCGCTGTCCCAGAGCTCCTGGGGGGCCCGAGTGGTCGGCAGATCGAAGCTCCGCAGCGCCAGCTCCAGCACCGCCAGCTCGCCGAGGACCAGGCGAGCGTCGCCGCGCCCTGCGTACTCGAAGCTGGTGGGGAGATCGGCGAGCAGCTCGACCAGAGGTCCGAGATCGACCTCGTCCGGGAGCTCGCCGTCAGTGTCCAGCCGGGTGCTCTCTCCAGCTTCGATGAGGAGCACGCGTCGGGAGGGATCGTGGCTGCGGCGCCGCAGCTCCTGCGACGGAGACAACAGCAGCAGGTCCGCGTCGAGGACCTCTGCGAGGGTGACCGCCGCCTCCGCCAGCCCGGGCTCGACGTGGGCGAAGGGGACCTGGATCTCCAGCTCGCCCGCGCCGTCGCGCAGCCAGGCGGTGCCTACCAGTCCGAGGTCCCCGGAGTGAATGACCGCGCCCTCGTCGGAGAGGTCGACCTTGGCCCGCCTCCCCTGCCAGGCGATCCCGGCCTCCGCGGCGACCAGCGCCGTCCGGATCTCGCCCGTGAGCGGCTGGTCGACCCGGTCGTCGGGCGGCGTGAGCATGTGGACGACTCGCCTGCTCGAGGCGATCTGGCTGACGCGCTCGGTGTCCACGCTCGCCGCTTGCATGACACCAGAGCGCAGCTCGACGAGGCCCTGCCCCAGCGCGAGCCCGGACAGGGCGGTGACGAAGGAGATGCCGAGCGCCGGCATGAGCACGCGGGCCAGGCTGCCGTGGCGCCAGCAGCGGGTCGCGACGATGGCGGGCAGGAGGTAGCCGAAGCCGAAGATCTCGCCGATGCGGAATCCCGGCCAGAGGCCCTGCGACACCCACGCCAGGACGTACTTGAGCAGCCAGCTGACCACGAAGGCGAGCACGATGGGTCGCAGGCCCGACAGGTTCGCCGTGCGCAGGGGCCAGCGAGTCACCAGGGCGCGCATCGCCAGCACGATGAGGATGACCTCGGCGACGGTCGCGAAGAGCTTGACCGGGTCCAGCCAGCTGATGGCCAGCAGCCCGCAGACGATGATGCCCCCGAAGTCCCAGCCATAGCGGGCGGTCGTGTGGGAGGCGATGAAGGCGCCGATCAGGACGAGCACGTACTCCCGCGGGGCGTCGACGAATGCCCAGGACAGGTCCTCGTAGGTCAGCTCGAACTCGGAGAGGTTGAAGTTCGTGAGCGGGATGACGACGAAGACCAACAGCGCGTATACGGCGAGGACAGGCAGCAGCACCAGGGGCGCGCCCTTCAGCAGCCCCGGCTTCCAGAGGGTGTTCGCCGTCAGCGGCACCAGCACCAGCCCGAGGCTGTGCCAGGCCTCGGACAGCTCGAGATCCGCGCCGAGCAGCACCTCGCGCACGAGGTCTCCCTCGGCGAGCATGCGCACGAAGATCGAGACGAGGATGATGAGGAAGAACCGGTCGCGCCCGAAGACCCGGTCGAAGCCGGGTGCCCGAGCCATCACCCGCCCGAGGAAGTGGGCGACCAGGTAGGTGAGCACCGCCTCGCCCGCGACGACGATGGCCGCCTCCGGACGCACGGCCAACACGGCGCCGAGGTAGCCGGGCACCACGAGGCCCGTCGCGGGCCAGCCGAAGCGCTCCGCGAGCCACCAGAGCACCAGCACACCGATCAGCACTGACGTCAGCAGGCTGTTGTCGATGTAGGCGCCCGGCAGCACGTGCAGCATCAAATCAGCCCAACCGAAGCATCCAGGCTACGCGAAATGGGGCCCCAGGGGATATTCCAAGGTCCTTTCGCGACCCCCATGGACCGGCTCAGGCGCTGCGATCCACCCCGCGTCCGCCGTCCCGGACCAGCTGGGGCCCGAGCATGCCGGCGCGCTTTCCGGCGCCGGGAGCCTCGACCAGTTCGACGACGAAGCCTGCCAGGCGCCCGCGGTCGTGGCTGGCGGTGAGCAGCAGCAGCCCGCCGTTGGCATGCGGGAGCCGCAGGGTGCCCTCGCCGTTCATCACCCCGAGCACTTCGCCGCGCGTGCCACCGGCACCCTGCCAGATCCTGGACAGCTGCGGCCTCGCGGGGCGCCCCTCGGGGAAGAGGGTCTCCTCGAGGCTCTGGTCGATGTTCACCAGCCGGCCGAGGGGATCGAACAGGGCCCTGGCGTGGGCGCCGGCGCGGGCGGTGGCCTTGATCCGGCTGGCGTCGGACAGCAGCGCGTCGAAGGCCGCGTTCACGATGGCCACGCCCACCTGGATGTAGCTCTCGATGCTCTTCAGCTCCGGCACGCGGACACGCTTCTTCCGCGCCTGGTGGGCCGCGACGGCGTACAGCGGTCTCAGGTCCGGGCTCTCCCCGCGCTTGTCGATGAGCAGCACACCTTCTCGCCCACAGCGTGACTTCAGCTCGATGACCAGCGGATCGGCGAAGGGGGTGGGCACGTCCTCTCCGACCTCGATCAGCCCGGTGCCGTCAGCGCCCGAGACGGTCAGGAAGCCACCGTCCACGCACTCGACCGCCCACACGCGATCGGCGATCCTGAGGTCGATCGCCGCCGTGCACAGGTCCTGCCAGTCCCTCTCGAGATCCACGGTGTGGGGCTCGACATGGAGCTGCCAGATGGCCCGGTCGACGAGGGCCTCGAAGCCCTGCGTGTGGCTGACCCACCGGGCGCACTGAGCCGCCAGGAGCCCGCCGGCGAGCGCGAGCACGGGCACCTCGAGCGGAATCAGCACACCGATCGCCAGCGGCAGCGCGACCACGACACAAATGGCCGGCGCTAGCACCAGCCAGCGAGGACGACGCGTCGTCAGGAGCAACAGGGCTCCACCCAGACAACCCAGCCACGCCCCGACCAGGGCTGCGCCCAGGCGCGGCACCGGAACGAGGTCCCCGCCAGCTGCGGTGCGGGTGAGCACCTCGGCCAGCGGTCTCGGGCCGGAGGCGGTCTCGACGAGCGGCACCGCCCAGGGTGTCAACTCGCCGAGGACCACCGTCCTGCCCTTCATCGCTGCGGGATCCAGGTAGGCGAGGTTCCGGAGCCCGACAGTGGGAACCGGGGTGTCCTCTGAGGCCACGATGTGCACTCCGAGTCCGACCTCGTCTCGACTCAGGGCCAGCCGACCGGGGAAGCTGGGATCACCAGCCTTCCCCATGGTCCAGCGTCGCGTGACGCCATCCCAGTCAGCCTCCAGGCCCACGTCTGCGGCGTGCCCCCGGTCGAGGCGGACAGCGTCCACCGCAACCGGGGGATTCACCGCGGCGACCTCCGCTGCACCCGCGCGACGCGCGAGCGAGACGGCCTTCGCCCAGTCCTCCACGCCCTCGGCCTCGTCCATCGCGACGAGAAGCACCTCCTCGGTCTGCAGGGGTTCGAGCCAACCGGCCTCGAGCAGCGAATCGGTCACAGGTTGAGGCCCCTGTGCGGCGATCCAGCCGATGAGTGCCGCCATCAACGCGGCGAGAGCGACGATTGGCACGAACCCTGGTTGCAGCTGTCGAGCGGCGCGAGCCAGAGCGGAGGCCTCCGCCCGTGATGCAAACGCACCACGGAACGCGCGCACGACGGACGTAGAGCGCGGTTCAGTCAACAAAGCCTCAGAGCGCAAGCTACCGCTCGGCCCCCCGTAGCGGCTTACGGGATTCTTACCGGTCGGCGCTACACTCCGTCCCGAATGTTGCTGATGTCGACGATCGCCTGGGCCGGCGAGGCCCAGGACCTACGCTACGAGGTGCGCATCGACGAGGTCGTCGTCGGTCACCGTGACCTCCGCATCAGCTACGTCGAGGCCGAGGACGGAGAGCGCCGGCTGCTGGAATCTCGGACGACCTGCACGATCGGAGGGATCGAGTTCGACCAGCACGCGACCGGCCTTGGAGCCGCTGGGGTGCAGGGCTTCTCCTCCTCGATGAAGGACCAGGACGGGGCCTGGAACATCCAGGCCGTGCGGGCTCCCGAAGGGCTGGTCGTCCACACGGTGAACGCCGGGGGCCGGTCTGAGAAGACCCTTCGCCACGGCGAGGTCGACGCGTCGACGCTTGGCCTCATGGACCCCGCCATCGACCTTCGCGAGGGCCGCCTGCGAGTACTCTCCGCCGAAACGGGCGACGTGATCGAAGGCACGCTGGAGCGCGCCGATGGTGGGTGGGCCTACGTGACGGAGTCGTATACCCACCACCTGGTCTACGGCCCCGACGGTCACCTCCTGAAGTGGACGACCCGCTGGCTGGGCCAGGACGTGGAGCTCCGCCTGATCGGGGAGCCCCCGAAGCGAGACTGGGGCGGCGTGGAGCCGCTGGGCGGCGACGGGGTCCGCGTCGAGGAGCTCTGAGGAGGAGCGGGAGCGGGAGCGCACGTGTCGATTCCACTCAGCACGGGCCCCGAGATCGGACCAGCAATGATGAAGGCCGCGCCGCCATAGGCGGGATCCCCCACACCGCCGACGAGTAGATCGGTGACAGCGTCTCCCGTGACATCAGGAGTGACCGCAACCGACAGGCCCGCAAGAGCGCCCTCCGCGTCCCCATCGATGTGCGTCTCGTAGTCCTCCAAGGCGACGTCGCCCCGCGGCGCCGGCGGACAGTCGTCATCGACGGACCCATCACAGTCGTTGTCGAGGAGATCGCAGATGTCTTCGTCGAACGCCTACGTCGAGGTTGCGATCGGGAACGACTCCTCAGGTTCCCTTCCACGGTCCTCTGCGTTTGGCGCCTGGCCGCGAGACGTGCGTTGATCTCCTTGTAGAACGTCCTGCCGATGACCCAGCCAAAGAGCGCTCCGAGTCCGGTTGTGGTGAGCTGCCAGGATCGATGAAGGGGTCATCCCCCGTCTCCTCCGTTTTCTCTTCCTCCTCAGGGCATTGAACCTCCCCGAACGGGGCGGGTTCTATCGTGCCAGACCCTTCCATTGCGTCGGACGTCACGACCATCCATACGATGGCAATCCCACTGACGACAGCACCAATCAGCACGCCCGCATGGACAGCGCTACTGAACCCAGAGCACCTGCCAGGTGTGCACGTTCTGGCCTTCGTAGCCCTCGAGGTAGCCCGGGTAGCTCGACGAGCTCGAGTACTGCTGCAGCGGCACGATCTGCATCCACCAGCAGCCCGTGCTGTCCGTGCTGTCGACGTCCGAGCTCATGTAGTAGTTGCCCGAGCCGTGCTCGTGCAAGCCGTTGAAGCCGCTGCAAGTGGTGGACTCCGCGCCCGCGATCCAGGTGTAGTCCGTGCCGTCGGTCGTCTCCGACAGAGCGTCGTGTTCCTGGGTCCACACCGTGTAGTGGGCCCGCGTGGCCGTGTCCCAGGTGCCCGAGTTGCCGACCTCGAGCCGGAGGGTCCAGGCCCCCGAGCTGTCCTCGAAGTCCGCCAGATCGTCGAGGTACGAGAAGTCGTCGTCCTCTGGCGAGCCCACGTCACCGTAGATCGAGGAGCTCCAGAAGGTCGGGTAGTGCGAGGAGAAGAGCTTGGTCCAGCCGCCCCCGTCGTTCGTCATGTCGCACCAGGCTTCCCAGGAGTCCGAGGTGTCGCCGTCGTCGTCCGGGTCGATCCAGTACAGACCGTCTCCAGTGGACGCCCCGCTGTCGTAGACGTCCTTGCAGGACACCGCCGAGCAGGTCACGTCGCTTCCGAGCGCGCCGGAGTCCACGTCGCCGTCGCAGTCGTTGTCGACGCCGTCACAGATCTCGCTCTCGCCCGGGTTCGCGCTGGCGTCGTCGTCGTCGCAGTCCGTGTCGTCGGTGACCGTGTCGCTCGGCTGGACGCAGGCCACGGTGGACACCGATGAGTCGCCGTAGCCGTCCCCGTCGCTGTCGTCGTACCAGGTGGTCGCGCTCGAGGTGTCGAGGTCCGAGTCGTCGTCGTCGATGTCCCCGTCACAGTCGTCGTCGATGTCGTTGCAGACCTCTGTCGCCCCGGGGTTCACGTCCTCTTCGGTGTCGTCACAGTCCGTGTCATCGGCCACGAACTCATCCGGGCGGCTGCAGGCCTCGACAGAGATGGAGGCGTAGCCGTAGCCGTCCCCGTCGACGTCCACATACCAGGTGCTCGCGTCGGCCACAGAGGGGTCGTCGTCGTCGACCGCCTCGTCGCAGTCGTCGTCGTAGCCGTTGCAGAGCTCCTCTGCGTCGGGATGGATCACGTTGTCGCTGTCGTCGCAGTCCGTGTCGTCCTCGACGTAGCCAGACGGGGCCTCGCATTCCTCGATGAGGCTGGTCGACCCGAAGCCGTCGCCGTCGCCGTCGAAGAACCAGGTCTCGCGATCGACCGCGTCGCTGTCGATGTCGCCGTCGCAGTCGTCGTCGTAGCCGTTGCAGATCTCGGTAGCGTTCGGGCTGACTGCGGCGTCGCCGTCATCACAGTCGCCCACCTGCCAGGTGGTCTCGCCCGAGCCATCGCAGGCCTCGACGGGGGCCTCCTCGTCCCCCCAGCCGTCACCGTCCGCGTCCGCGTAGAAGGTGCCCGTGACGTCCTCGTCCACGAGCTCGTCGCAGTCGTCGTCGTAGCCGTTGCAGAGCTCCTCGGCCTCTGGGTGGACCAGGGCGTCCCCGTCGTCACAGTCGACGTCCTCGGCGTAGCCGTCGGCGTCAGCATCGACAGGTGCGGAGTCGAAGGTCGAGGACTCGACGGGGTCCTTGTTGCGGCAGGCGAACGACGCGAGGAGGAGCAAGGTCATCCGGCGAGTCTACCCGGAACCTCGTCGCCCAGGCACGCTCAGGAGCTGTAGCGCAGCCTCCCCCGCAGGAAGGTGTGCTTCACGCGGCCGGTGAAGGTCCGGCCCAGGAAAGCCGAGTTCTTCGAGCGACCCCGCAGGTGCTCGAGCACGACCGTCCAGGTCTCATGAGGATCGACCAGGCACAGGTCAGCCGAGCCAGCGGTGACCGTGCCGAGCTCCGGCATGCAAAGGACCCGAGCGGGTCCGGCTGTCATGAGCCGCACGGCGTGCTCCGCCGTCATCCGCCCCGAGTGGACGAAGCTCAACAGCGCCGCAAAGGCCGTCTCGAGGCCGATGACCCCGAAGGGCGCGCCGGCGAATCCGCGAGCCTTCTCCTCGGCCGAGTGGGGCGCGTGGTCGGTGGCGACCGCGTCGATGGTCCCGTCCAGGAGCGCCTCCACGAGGGCCAGGCGGTCATCCTCGCAGCGCAGCGGCGGGTTCATCTTGAAGTTCGGGTCGCCGCCGGCGCAGGCCTCGTCCGTGAGCAGCAGGTGGTGCGGGCTGGCCTCGCAGGAGACCCGAGCCCCCGCCGAGCGAGCCCCCCGTATCGCCTCGAGGCTGCGGCGCGTCGAGGTGTGGAGGACGTGGTACCGAGCGCCGGTCCGCAGAGCCATCTCCACGTCGCGCTCGACCATGAGGCCCTCTGCGTCGGCCGGCTGTCCGCGCAAGCCCAGCGCCTCGGAGGTCGGGCCCAGGGTCATAGGCGCCTGCCTCGAGACACGGAGGTCCTCTGCGTGCTGCATGAAGAGCAGGTCGTGCTCCGCGCAGAGGGCGAGCGAGCCCTCCATGAGGGCGTCGTCCATGACGGGGAGGCCGTCGTCCGTGATCGCGACCGCGCCTGCACCGGCCAGCGCAGGGTGGTCCGTGAGCCGCTCCCCGGCGAGGTCGACCGTCGCGGCAGCGGCCACCAGGATGCGGATGCCGTCGACACGCTCGGACTCCTTGGCCTCGAAGCGCACCCGCTCCGGGGTGTCGAGTCGCGGCTGGGTGTTGGGCATCACGACGACCGTGGTGATGCCTCCAGCCAGAGCCGCAGCGGAGCCGGTTTCGATGGTCTCCTTGTACTCGAAGCCGGGCTGGCGAAAGTGGACCTGCAGGTCGACGAGGCCTGCCATCGCCCAGAGTCCGCGACCATCCAGGACCTCGTCGTCGACAGGCCCCGGGTCCAGGGTGATGCCCTCTGGCCGGACCAGCAGATCGCAGACGCGGTCGATGCCAGCCGCGGGATCGATGAGCCGAGCGCCTCTCACGAGCATGCCCGCCAGATAGCACATGATACCCGCCCCGGGTGTCTTGGAAGAACTGGATCCGGGTAGCCCTGCTGCTGGTGGTGGTGAGCGCCTTCGCAGCCGGTTGGTACTTCGACCTCGAGGACAAGATCGAGGTCGAGGTCGTCCGCGACACCCTCCAGGGCTTCGGCCACTTCGGCGGCCTCGTCTTCATCGCCGTCGTCAGCTTCGTGCAGCCGCTGCACATCAGCATCTATGTCTTCCTGGTGGCAGCCTCCCTTGTCTGGCCGCCGGTGGAGGCCATCATCTATGGCTGGCTGGCGACGATCGGCTGTGCCCTGACGAGCTTCGCCTTTGGCCGCTTCATGGCCCGGGAGTGGGTCGAGGCCCACGTCCCGAAGAAGTTCAAGAAGTACCAGGACCGGCTGGAGCGTCACACCTTCAAGACCGTGCTCATCCTGCGGCTGGTGTTCTTCACCACGCCGATGCTGCAGTTCATGTACGGCGCCGTGCGGCTGCGGTTCTGGCCCTGGTTCGCCGCGACCTGCATCGGCAACCTCCCCACCGTCGTCGTAGTCGTCTTGCTGGGTTGGAAGATCACCGCCTGGTTCGAGACCCTCTGAGCCCCGTCCCGCTCCTGGCATGGACGTGACGAAACGTTGCCCGAGACCAGGAGTTCCACGTGGTACGACTCCTCTCTTTCGAGAGAGGGATCATGCTGACGAGACGTCGCCTGCTGGGCAGCGCCGCCATGGGCCTCGGCGTGCTGACGATGCCGAGCTTCCTCGCGGGCTGTAGGAAGAGCCCCGAAGCGCTCGCCACCGCTCCGATCCCGGAGGATCCCTTTCTGTCCTGGTTCGGCATCGACGAGGGCCTCGTTCGCCGGGTGATGAGCCAGCTGACAGCTCGAGGCGCGGACCTCGCGGATCTCTACTTCCAGCACAGCCGGACCTCGTCCATCTCGCTGGAGGACGGCATCGTCGCAAAGGCCACGACCTCCATCGACCAGGGGGTCGGCCTGCGCGTCGTGGTCGGCGACCAGACCGGGTACGCCTTCACAGAAGACCTCTCGGAGGAGGCCATCCTGGCAGCGGCTCGCACCGCGGCAGCCATCGCAAAGGGCGCTGCTGTCGAGGTCCCCGAACGCTTCGCGATCAACACCAACGGCGCCCTCTACACCCTCGCGGTGCCCTGGAGCGAGATCGGAGCCGACGACAAGCTCCCCAGGATCCGCAAGCTCGAGGAGATCGTGCGGGCGAAGGACCCCCGGATCGACAAGGTCAGCATCAGCTGGTGGGACCAGGACGACCGGGTCCTCGTCGCCACCCTCGACGGCAAGATGTGGACCGACCGCCGCCCGATGACCCGCCTGTGGTGCAGCCTCACCGCCACCGACGGCGACCAGCACGTCAGCAACGGCGCCAACCTCGCGGGCCGCAAGGGCCTGGAGTTCTATGACGACGCGGCCCTGGAGATGCTGGCCCAGCAAGCCATCGACCGCACCATGGTGCTCTTCGACGCCATCCGCCCCCCCGCCGGGGAGCTGCCGGTGGTGCTGGCCGCAGGAGCCAGCGGGATCCTGCTCCACGAGGCCATCGGGCATGGCCTGGAGGCCGACTTCAACCGCAAGGGCGTCTCGATCTACGCCGATCTGATGGGGCAGCGTGTCGCGCCGGACTTCGTCACCATCGTCGACTCCGGCGTCGAGCCCGGCGAGCGGGGCGCCATCGCCTTCGACGACGAGGGCAACGCCACCGAGAACACGGTCCTGGTCGAAGACGGCGTCCTCGCTTCGTACATGCACGACGAGATCAGCGCCCGGCACTATGGCGTCGAGCCCACCGGCTCCGGGCGCCGCCAGTCCTTCCGCCACGCGCCGATGCCGCGGATGCGGTGCACCTTCATGGAAGACGGCCCGCACGAGGCCGAGGAGATCATCTCGAGCGTGGAGCTGGGCATCGTCGCCGAGACCTTCACCAACGGGCAGGTCCAGATCGGCGCCGGCGACTTCACCTTCTACATCAAGAACGGCTGGCTCATCGAAGACGGCAAGACCACCGCGCCCATCAAGGACGTGAACATCATCGGCAACGGCCCCGAGTGCCTCCGAAAGGTCACGATGGCCGCCGGAGACGGTGCCCTCGACACGGGGGGCTGGACCTGCGGCAAGAACCGCCAGAGCGTGCCGGTCAGCCAGGGGCTGCCTACGGTGCTGGTGTCCTCTATGACGGTCGGAGGCGTCGATGCCTGAGGAGCTCGTCGGACGCTGCACCGACGCCGTCGCCCTGGCCCAGGCCGCCGGCGCACAAGAGGTCTTCGCGACCGCCAGCGACAGGCGCGAGATCGACTTCCAGTATCGGGACGGAGCCCTGGAGAAGGTCCAGGAGTCGACCTCGAGGAGCCTCTCGCTTCAACTCTACGTCGACGGCCGATACAGCTCCCACAGCACGACCGACCTGCGAGCGGATCGGCTCCAGAGCTTCGTCGATGAGGCCATCGCCCTGACCCGCATGCTCGAGGAGGACCCCCATCGGCGCCTCCCGGATCCGGAGCTCTTCAGCGACCGACCGGACATCGACCTCGACCTGGTGGACCCATCGCTCGAGACGATCACAGAAGACGACCGCATCGCCTGGTGCCAGGTCATGGACGAGCAGCTGCGCGAGGACAAGCGCACCATTTCGACCACATCTGGGGTGAACCAGAGCGACGGGACCTCGGCGAAGGTCAGCAGCAACGGCTTCACGGGCACGCAGACGACGACCTCGATCTGGATGGGCACGGAGGTGACGCTCGAGGACCCGACCGGCGGACGTCCCGAGTCCTGGTGCTGGGTCGGCGGACGTCATCGCGACCAGCTGTGGGACCCGGACAGGATCGCGGACGACGCCATGCGGCGAGGTGCCGCGCGCCTGGGCTCGACGAAGGGTCCGACGAAGACGGCCACCATGGTCGTGGACCCCCGCAGCGGTCGCCGCCTGATCGGGGCCCTCCTTCGCAGCGCGAACGCCCGCAGCATCCAGCAGGGTCGCAGCTTCTGGGCGGACAAACAGGGACAGAAGCTGTTCTCGGAGGCGCTGTCGATCACCGACGACCCGCTCATCGTGCGCGGGCTCGCGTCCCGGCTCTACGACGGCGAGGGCATCTCCGCGCGCGCTGTGCCCATCATCCACGAGGGCGTCGTGCAAGACGTCTACGTCGACACCTACTACGGCAGGAAGGCCGAGCTGGCGCCCACCACCGGATCGTCCAGCAACCGGGTGGTCCACCCTGGCGAGGGCGACCTCGCCGAGATCCTCGCCGATGTCGGCGACGCCATCTACGTCAGCTCCTGGCTCGGAGGCAACTCCGACGGCACGACCGGAGACTTCAGCTTCGGACTTCGCGGTCACCTCGTGGCCGGCGGAGTCGTAGGAGCACCTATCGGGGAGATGAACATCACCGGAAACCTCCTGGATCTGTTCGCATCGCTCGTCCGCGTTGGAGCGGACCCCTGGCCCTACAGCACGACGCTCTGCCCGACTCTCGTCTTCGAGGGAGTCCAGTTCTCGGGAGCCTGATGGACCGCAACGAGATCGTTCGCGCGCTGGAGACAGGCACGGAGCTCCGTGCGGCCCTGGACGCCGCGCGCCAGCTGGAGGGAGACGGTGAGCTCTTGGAGCTGTCCTTCCGCGTCGCCACGCGCCACGCGCCGCCCTGGGTGGACTCGGCCCTGACCCGCTACTGGGCGGACACGATCCGCAAGCGCGGCATGGCGCCGGCCTTCGCCGCGCGGGTCGTGAACGTGCTGGAGGAGGACCCGGTCGGGCGCGCGCCGGAGCTGCTCGCGGCGACCGCGGTGGAGGCCCGCCGCTTCCATCACCCTACCCCCGTGCGTCGGGTCATGGGCGCCAAGTGGCCGCGCGTCCTCGTCGTCCTCGGACGCCTCGTCGGCGAGGTCGAAGAGCGCGGCTGGAGCCGTCGCATCGAGGACGCATTCCGCAACTGCCTCGCCTGGCAGCGCAGCTGGCCGCTCCGCGACGAGCTCGCGAGCACCCTACGCGGAGTGTTGATCCGGGCCATGCGCTCCGGGATCTGCCCCAGCCCCCTGGTCCCGACGCCGCTGGACCGCGATCCGGTCGGCACGGTCAAGCTCCTCGGCGAGGCCCTGCGTGCCTGCGTGCGACGACCCGACCGCCGGTGGCAGCCCTTCATCCGGGTCGCGGCCTCGCTCGTGATGACGGCCCCCGCCACGCCTGGCGATGAGGTCGCCGTCGCGCTGGCCGACGAGGAGCTCAGGGACGAAGAGACCTTCCTCCTCGTCGAGGCGCTGTTGTCGGTCGAGTCCTGGAGCGAGGACCCCTCGCTGTTGTGGTCACCCAGCGCAGAGCTCGCCCTGGTCACGCTCTACGTCGAGGGCAGAGACGCGCCGGGGCAGGTCCGCTTGCGGGACTTCCTGGCCCGCATGTGCCCGCCCTCAGACCCCCTCCTCCGTGCCGCGGAGCAGTCGAACGATGTTGGCCCGGTGGCAGACGAGGAGTACGAGCGCCAGTGGTACGGACAGGTTGAGCAGCTCGGGTGAGCTCCACCAGAGGCCGACCTGGATCGCGACCAGCGCGACGAGCGAGGCCAGCGAGCTCTTCTTGAAGACAGCGAAGACCAGGATCCACACGCCGGCGGTGACCAGCGCCGGCAAGGGGGCCAGGACCAGCAGCACCCCCGCCGAGGTCGCCACGCCCTTTCCGCCGTCGAAGCGCAGCCACACGGGCCAGCAGTGGCCGATGACCGCGGCGAAGCCGACCGCCAGCGCCATCCAGGGCTCCGGGAGCAGCAGGACCGCGCCGAGGGTCGGCAGCAGCCCCTTGCCCAGATCCAGCGCCAGTGTCGCTGCTCCAAGGCCCCTGCCGGCTGACCGAGCCACGTTGGTGGCGCCGATGTTCCCCGAGCCCTCGAGGCGCACATCGACGCCGGCGAAGCGACGCGCCAGGATCAGGCCGAAGGGCGCGGCCCCGAGCAAGTACGTCAACAGCGCGTAGAACGCAAAGAGAGCGACGGCGACAGGCGTCACGATGGGGCATGCTTAACCGCCCCCTTCCCCGAGGCACCGATGTGGCTCCTGGCCCTGGCCTGCACCAAGCCTGACGACTCGAATACCGAGACCGGAACCACGGACTCCGCATGGGTGTGTGACACCAGCGCGGACCGCGACTGCGACGGTTGGCCCAACGACGGTGACTGCGAACCCGACGACCCCTACAGCTACCCCGGAGCGGACGAAGTCCCCTACGACGGCATCGACAACGACTGCGCCGGCGACGGCGACCTCGTGGACTTCGACGGCGACGGCTACGACTCCGACAAGGTCGGCGGCGACGACTGCAACGACGGCAACCCGGACATCTACCCCGGAGCCCCAGAGGTCTGCTACGACGACATCGACCAGGACTGCGCCGGCGACGAGGACACCAACGACTGCGACGAGGACGGCTACGACGGCAGGGGCGACGACGCCACCGACTGCGCCGACGAGGACCCCGACACCAACCCCGGCGCGGAGGAGATCTGGTACGATGGCTGGGATCAGGACTGCTCCGGCTACAACGACAGCGACTACGACGCCGACGGCGACGGCGACGACAGCGCGGACCACCCCCAGGACGACGGCACGGTCGGCACCGACTGCGACGATGAAGACGTGCTCACCGCCGGGGGCAACCCCGAGCTCTGGGACGGCGCCGATCGGGACTGCGACGGGAACTTCGACAACCTCTCCTGGGCCGACAGCTTCTCTGCGTGGTCACCCAAGAGCGGCAACAACGACGGCTTCATCGGCATGGGCGGAGCGCTGCTGGACGACTACGACGGCGACGGCTTCAGCGAGATCGCGATGGCCGGATTCGGAGCCACGGACGACTACACCGGCCGCGTCTACATCATCTCCGCCGACGAGACCGGCACCCCCGGCGAGATGTACCACGCCCGCATCGACGGCGTGGTCACCTTCGAGTACTTCGGCTTCGACGCGGAGAACGCCGGGGATCTCAACGGAGACGGCAAGGACGAGCTACTCGTCGGCGCGGTGCTGGGTGGCTCGGGTGACGGCGCCGGCGTCGTCTTCGACGGCGCCGACCTGGAGGCTGGAGGAGACCTCACCTCCAGCGACAGCCTGGCCCAGTTCACAGGCAACACCTACCTGGGCTTCGAGGTCGCCTCCCTCTCCGACATGGACGGAGACGGCATCAACGAGCTCGCCGCGGGCACCGCCTGGTACCTCACGACCCACGTGATGGTCTACTCGGGAGCCGACGCCGCCGCGGGGGGCAGCCTCAAGCCCATCGACGCCATCGCGCAGATCGATGGTCCCTCCGGGGCCGACGTGGGCGGCCACAGCGTGGGCCGCATGGACTTCGACGGCGACGGCCTCGGCGATCTGCTCATGGGCGCCTATACGAGCGGAGCGGGCGTCCAGGTCCTGGGGCGGGGATCGGACCTGGATGTGGGCGGCTCCATCTCGACCACCGACCTTCCATGGATCATCGGCGACAGCGGCGACCAGGTCGGGCTGATCAGCGGCTGGATGAACGACCTCGACGACGACGGCTACGACGAACTCCTCATCCACGCCTACAGCCACCAGGGCGCCGCGCCGACGACCGCCGGCGGGCGCATCTACGTCGTCGATGGTGACGACGCGCCCTCCGGGACCGACAACGCGTCGGTGGCGGACCTGGCGGACACCTGGATCGACGGCACCATCGACTTCGGCCACGTCCACTCCTCCGAGTCGACGATCGATATCGACGGCGACGGTACGCTGGACCTCATCGTCATCGAGTCCGGCGACCGCAACTACGCGAACATCCTCCTGCTCGAGGGCAACGGCCCGGTGAAGGCCCAGGGCAGCATCCTCTATGGCGACGACCTCCTCGCGGGCGGCTCGTTGGACGCGGACCTCCACACCGACGAGGTCGTGATGACGGGCAGAGAGGACAACGATCTCACCGGCTACACCACGCTGGTGGGCGACATCGACGACGACGGGCTCGGCGACGTGGTCTTCGGCGCCCCGGCGGCCTCCGCCTGGGCGGGGCAGGTCTACACCGTGCTCAACCAGACCGACGGCGTCTACGAGTAGGGCCCGGTGGCCAGGCGTTTCGTCACGGACCAGGGAGCTTCGCCGAAGAAGATGTCGGCGGAGCTGGACGGCTCGGCGCTGAAGGCGATGCGGGGGGAGCAGGGGGAGCAGGTCGACGGCGTCAAGCGCTGGGTGCTCGGTGACGAGCTCGCGGAGAACCCGGTGTGGCGGGTGCACGAGGCCCGCGAGGTCGGACCGAACTCAGAGGTCCTGGCCACCGGCCGCGCGGTCGTGGTGCACGGGCAGAAGGTGCAGGAGGCCTGCCGCGTCCGCCTGGAACGACTGCGCGCCTGTCGCCACCCGGCGGTCGTGCATCCCGTCCTGGAGTCCCGGCTCGACGGCTGGCCGGTGGTCGTCATGCAGCGCCCGACGCAAGAGTCCGTGGCCCAGCAGGTGCGACGCGAGGGCCCCTGGCCGGAGCTCCGGGTCCTGCGGCTCGGCGTCGCGATCTGCGAGGTGCTCGCTGGCTTGCACGGCCTTGGGCTCGTCCACGGCGCGCTCACCTGGGGCTGCGTCCATCCAGAAGGTCGGACCGTGCGCATCAGCGGCTGGCGGCCGGTCCTGCCAGGTTCGTGGTCCGACCGCGTGGCGCCAGAGGTCAGCTGGGGGAAGAGGGCCGACGCGCGCTCGGATCTCTGGGGGGTCGGCCGGATCCTCGCCAACGCGCTGTCGGGGAAGCCGACCGGGCTCTGGCAGGGGGAGGGTGTGCTCGCCCGCCTCGTGATGCGTCTGTTGCGTGCCGATCCTGCAGAGCGACCGCGGGACGCCACCGACGTGCTGTCGATCCTGGCGCGCCTCCGTTGAAGCTGCCACCGCTCACCCGCGGCACGCTCATCCGCCGGTACAAGCGCTTCCTGGCCGATGTGCGCCTCGACGACGGTCGCGAGGTCACGGCCCACTGCGCCAACCCCGGCCGCATGACCTCCTGTCTCGGCGAGGGCTGGCCCGTGTGGCTGTCCTGGCACGGCCACACCAAGCGCAAGCTGAAGTGGAGCTGGGAGCTCACGAGGAACCCCGAGCAGGCCTGGATCCTCATCAACACCGCCCGCCCGAACCACGTGGTCCGCGAGGGCATCGCCGCGGGCCGCGTCGAGGGGCTCTCCGGGGAGATCCAGCGGGAGGTGAAGACTGGCGACAGCCGCATCGACCTGGTGGTCGGGGAGGCGCTGGTCGAGGTCAAGAGCGTCACCCTGATGCACGCCCCAGGCCAGGCGAGCTTCCCGGACGCCCCCACCGAGCGAGGGCGCAAGCACCTCGCCGAGCTGGCCAAGGCAGCCCGATCCGGACGTCGGGCCGTGCTCTTCTGGATGCTGTCGAGGGACGACTGCCGCTCGGTGCGGCCCGCCGGGTGGGTCGATCCGGCGTACGAGCGCCTCCTGCGCTCGGCGGTCGGTGACGGCGTCGAGGTCCTCGCCTACCGCATGGTGCTGTCCGAGGAGGAGTTGACGCTCGGACAGCAGGTCCCGGCGATCCTCGACTGACCATCGTTCTGTGGGAGCGGGACCCCGACAATGAAGCCCTCCGGATCACCGGCTACTCTCCGCCCATGCGCTTGAGATTGCCGCTGGCCTTCTGTGGACTCTTCACCCTCGCCTGCGTCTGCGGCGGCCCCGTCGCGGAGACGGAGCCCGTCGCCGTGCCTCCGAGGCCCGACACCGGCCCAACCGAGGACACCAGCGACACCAGCGACACCAGCGACACCAGCGACACCAGCGACCCCTCGGGCCTCGTCGTGGACGTGGTGCCAGCCGGGGATCTCGGCTGCTTCACGGGAGCGCTGGAGACCCCGACCGTGGGGGAGCCCTCTGTGGACACGACGGTCGATGTCCGCGTCGAGGACTGGGAGACCGGCGACGGCGTCGACACCCCGGAGCTGACCTTCTGGGAGGGCGGCACCGAGATCGGCACCGCCACGGGGGACGCGGACGGCGAGGTCGGCAAGCTGGGGCTGCCCACATGCACCCCGCTGTTGGTGGAGGCCTCCACCGATCCGGCCTTGGACGAGACGAAGCCGACCTTCTCGGCGCGCATGCTCTCCCCAGACGACGACGAGTGGGTCGTGTCATCCCTCGCCAGCGTCACCTACACCATCATCCCCTCGCTGCTCGGCGTCAGCCTCGACCCGGACAAGGGGATCATCTTCGGACGGGTCCACGACTGCGCTGGCGCGCCCCTCGACCACATCGAGGTGCGCTTCAGTGAAGGCGGAGAGACCTTCTACTTCGGCTCGTCCTGGCCCAACCGCGACCAGCAGTGGACCAGCGAGGACGGCTGGTTCGTCGTCCTCAACGCCCCGCCCGCGGAGGGGACCCTGAGGGCCTGGGCCTGGGACGGGAGCACCCACGTCGAGGTCGCGGAGGCCGACGTCACATCGGTGGCGGACGGGGTCCGTGTCGCGAATCTACTCGCCGGTGTCTCGGGAGAGCTCCTGCCCCCAGAGGCCTGCCAATAGCCTCAGGGCGCCACGCGCTCCCAGCCGGACTCGTCCCGCGCGAACTGCATCGTGGGCCAGTAGACCTCGTCGAGCACGATCGTGACGACCCGCTCACGCTGGTCGAGGTCGACGACCGTGAGGCGGACCGACTCGCCGTCGGAGCGACCCTCGATCGCCTCGATGAGAGCAGGGAGATCCGGGGTGTCGATGTCGTCGACGCGGGTGATCCGCCAGGTGGCCCGCATGCCGTAGCGCTGGGCGGGTGTGCCGTACCAGAAGAAGGCGACGTAGACCCCCTCGCGAGGGATGCCGCGCTGGGCGGCGACCTCGTGGTGCGGCTCGTGGAGCAACATGCCGCCCCAGATGAGCAGCTCGTCAAGGCCGACGTGCCGGAGGGGAACGCTGGGGACCTCTACCGAGACCTCCTGTCCGTCTCGAAGCACCAGGAGCGTGGCGCCACCCTCGCGCGCGGCGACCTCGACCTCGCGGAAGCGGCTCGCGGGCTCGCCGTCGACCTCGAGCAACAGGTCCCCGCCTTGGAGCAGGTCCTCTGCGGGGACATCGGCCCACACGCGGACCACCTCGAGGACCTGGCGCCGCTCGGGATCGTGCTCGGCCAGCACCTCGGCCCGGTCGTTCGAGAGCCCCCGGTCCCTGGCGTCGGCGATGGCCCGCGGACCCCACTCGACCCCCAGGCTCGAGAGCTCGCCGTCGAGGGCGTCGAGGGCGTCGACCACGTGCTCGATGGGCAGGCCGCGGAAGGCGCTCTGGCGCCCCTCTGAAGGCGAGTGCCACGCGAAGCTCGCCCACAGGGCGTGCACCCTCCCCTTCTTGTCGGTGAGCACCCCGCCGATCGACGTCATGGAGTCGCTGGTCTCGATGCTGTCGAGGTTCGTCTCGCGGAACTGTGGAGGCGAGGGCAGGGGCAGGCGCACCGGGTCGATGCGCGCGACGGAGGTGCTCTTCGACCGCACCCGCCCGTCTCGAGTGATGCCGACGAGCACCAGCGGGTCGCCATCGTCCAACTCCTTCGGAGAGAGCTCCGCGCTCTGAACCGGTGTGTCGCCCAGCAGCGCGGGGTCGTATGACAACAGCGCGATGCCGTGCTCGGGGTGGACGAGCTCGACCTGAGCAGGGACCCTCAGCGAGCCGCCGAAGACCAGGGTGATCTCGCCGAGGCCCACCGGGACGGTGTCACGGTCCGCCACGACGAGCCCCCGTGAAGCGTTGACGACCAGCCCGCTGCCGGCGAAGTAGTTGGCGCTGACGCCCTCTGATCGGTAGGGCAGGTCGCACTCGACCACGACCAGGCTCCTGGCGAGCCGCGCCGCCGCCTTGGAGCCGTTGCCCTCCAGCGCCGCGGTCCCAGGCACGGGGTCGACGAACTCCGGCGGATCCGCGGAGTCGGTGCAGGGCCACAGGCCGGTGTCGTCATCCCGCACACAGCGCCGCATCGGGTACCAGAGCCGATCGACCTGGATGATGGAGATACGCTCCCGCCGCGGGTTGTCGATGGCGACATAGCGGACAGGGACGCGAGCCCGATGCGAGTAGCTGGCGAGGAGCTCCTCCAGGTGCTCCAGGCTCTCGATCGGCTCGCCGTCGAGCGCGACCAGCACCGCGCCGTCGGGCACCCCCGCCTCCCGCAGCAGGTAGCCCGGAGCCGCGACGTAGACCCCCGAGTCCGTGGGCAGCAGGTGGTTTCGCGCCTGCTGGTAGGACAGGGGGTGCAGGATGGCCCCGCCGACCTCGAGGTAGCTGCTCGGCGTGATCGCGTGGAGGTCGCCTACTTCCAGCTCCACGTCCACCGCCACGCCAGCACGCTCTACCCCGAAGACCACGCCGTCGCCGACGTGCTCGTCCAGGACCGCCTCCAAGGGCACGAAGCCGTCGAGGGGCTCGCCGTCGACCGACAAGAGGATGTCTCCGATGGCCAGGCGACCGTCCGCCGGACCCTCGGGCACGATCCCACGCACGACCAGCAGGCCGTGCCCATCCGGGAAGCTCTCGCGCGTCTCCGCCTCTCGACCGTCAGGAAGCCCGAGGCGACGCAGCTCGTCGAAGGAGGCGTGCTCGAAGGTCGCCTGGACCGTGCCCCGCTCCACCGGCTCCCCCGATTGGATCAGCTCGAGCGCCCGCACGACCCTGTCCAGAGGCAGGTAGTAGCTGGAGGCCGCGCTGCGATGTCCGCCGGCGTTGAGCGCGACCACCTTGCCGTCGACATCGACGACCGGCGAGCCCGAAGAGCCCCCGGAGGTCCCAGAGCCGGCCTGCATGTAGAAGGTGTTGAAGTCGTTGTAGGTGTTCCCGCCATAGACGGGCGCCCTGCGGTCGACCCGCGCGATGGTCCCGTCGAGGATGACGATCTTCTCGCCGGCGTCGTTGCCGACGACCCGGATCTCCATGCCGACCTCGGCGCGCTCCGGCGCCAGCTCCAGCTCTGTGAGCTCCATGTAGCGAAGGTCGTCCGGATCGAAGCGATACACACCGAAGTCGTGGACCGGGTCCCGGTAGATGGCCTGGAGATCGACCTCCTCGTGGTCGACGAAGACCGCCTGAGCGCGGACGGGGCCTGCGTGGACCATGTGCCGGTTGGTGAGGATCAGGCCCTCCTCGGCGTCGACGACGAAGCCCGTGCCCACGGAGCTCGAGTTGCTCTCCGTGTCGAAGCTGCGGGTCCCCGAGACCTTCAGCGACACGACCCCAGGCACCACGGCCTCGAGCGTCTGCCGCCACGTGGCCTCCTCTACGTCCTGGGCCAGCGCGGCGCCGATGAGCAAGAGCATGGGGGACGATAGCCCGGCGAAGGTGACGGCCCGGCCGCCGGCATGCCAGCATGCGCACATGCTGTCGATCCTCCTCTCCTGTTCAGGCCCGGTGAGCTCGGGCACCTACCTCGCCGTCGTGGCCACGAGCCCGCCTCACGGAGCCGTCAACGTCCCGCGCGACACAGAGGTCCGGGCGGTCCTCTCGGAGCGCGTCGACGAGAGCAGCCTGGGCGTCGACGACATCGGGCTCTTGACCCCCGAGGGCACAGAGGTCACCGCCGGGCTCTTCGTGGACTCCGGCACCAACACCATCCGCCTCGTCCCGGCGAACAGCCTGGACGCTGGAGTCGAGTACAGGCTGCTGCTCGGCGCCGACATCCGCGCGAGCTCCGGCAACAGCCTGGGCGCGCCGGTCGAAGCCAGCTTCCGCACAGGTGGTGCGCTCTCGGAGAGCGGTAAGGACTCCGGGACCGACACGGGGACCGACTAGACGTTAGTGTCGTGCGCGACAGGAGCGCAGATGTCGGACTCACCTTTCATCGAGGGCAGCACACCGAAGCCGGGGGGCAAGGGCTCGGAGAAGCCGGCGCAGGAGTGGAAGGCCACCGAGACGCCGAAGAAGACCGTCGCCTTCGCGGCCTTCATCATCGTCGTCCTGCTGGCCGGCGTGGGCATGGTCTTCGTGCTCGGGTCGAGCCAGGAAGAAGAGGTCGTGCCAGAGGAGCGCGACAAGACCAGCGACATCCGCATCGTCAACGGCGCCGCAGAGAAGACCTGGGTGACCTGCACCATCGGCGACCCGGAGGCCGACGGCATGAAGTGGGGTCCCAAGGCCATCTCGCCGAAGTCCAGCTCGCTGATCGAAGCGACCGCCTACCCCGTGGTCTGCTCGGGCACGGCAGGCGACGCGAAGACCGAGATCTGGAAGGGCCAGGTCAACAAGCCGGGCGGCGCAGAGGGCACGGAGCTCACCGTGACCGACACCCGCCCCAAGGAAGAGCCCCCTCCCGTCGAACCAGGCTGAGGAGGATCAGGAGGCTCGCGAAGAGGCCTCCTGCGCAGCCGCCGCTCATCCATTGCCGAGGCGAGGTTTCCACGCCCGTGTCGAGGCCCGGGTCGCTGTCCGAGGAGTCCCCGGTGTGGCCGGTCCCACCAGTCTCACCGGTCTCACCGGTCTCACCGGTCTCACCGGTCTCGCCGGTCTCACCGGTGTCGCCGGTGTCTCCTGGCGGCACGTAGGGGAGCGCTCCGATGTCCGCCGGAGAGCCCCCTTCGTCGCTCCAGTCCGGATGACCCGCGTCGATGAGCGGCGACTCGGCCCCCAGCTCGGGGGACCACGTCTCGCAGTCCGTGGTGCGCTCGGTGGCGTAGCCAGGGTCCGTCCACTCCGTGTACTCCAGCCCGGAGCTGGAGAGCACGCCAAGGGTCTCGCCTTCCCAGTCGCCCAGGTTTCCGATCCACGCGTTGTAGCCGCTGCCAGCCTCGATCTTGTTGTCCCTGGTCTCTTCCAGGATGCGGACACCCACCCCGTTGTCGTGGAAGAGGTTGTCGACCAGGGTGAAGGCGTCCCCCGTGACGTCGAGGGCGGCGTCGTCGTGGCCGATGAAGCTGTTGTGGGCGTAGAAGCCGTCAGCAGCATCGGCCACGACGCCAGAGGACCCGCTGCCCTGGTTGAAGACGTTGTACTGGAGCCCCAGGCTCTCCGTCTCGCCGAAGACGTGGGCTCCGCGGGCGGCGGCCGAGTTGGCACAGAACACGGAGTGCTCGACCAAGGTCGGGCCATCGACCGCGAGGGCCCCTCCGAGGTTGGCCTCGTTCGCTCGAAAGAGCGCACCGGTCACCCTCAGGTCTACGTCGACGTCGGTGAGGATGGCAGCCCCTTCATCGGCCGCGTTGTCGAGGAACTCAGTCCCATCCACGACGACGAGGAGCTCGCCCCTGCCCGAGCCTAGCTTCATGGAGCTTGCGGCCAGCCCGTGGAAGCGCCCACCAATGACGTTGAGCTCGATCATTCCGGCGTAGGCCGAGACCGCCAGACCGGAGGCCTGCGCATCGGCGACCTCTCCCACATCGCAGTCCTCCAAGGTGGCCGTGATCGCGCCCCCGTGGCCGGCGAGCTGGACGAAGCCCGCCTGGGCGTTGGTCACCTGGGCGTTTCTCACCGTGAGGTCGATGTCGGCGGTGTGGGGCTCCGCGTAGATCACGCGCCGGCCCATGTCGGAGGCCACAAGCCCATCGATGACGAGGGTGCCCCCGGAAATGCTGACGCCAAAGAAGTCGCCGGCCGCCTCGATGACGATGTCCCGAGCCTCGGCCTCGCCCCCTATCGCGGTGAGGACGCTCCCGTCCTGGCCGCCGAAGACGAGGTTCTCCAGCACGGTGCCATCGCAGCCTTCCTTCAGCATGACCCGACCGACGGAGTAGGTGCCGCCGTCCGTCGTGAGGTGGACCATGCGATCGATGTTGCACTCGTCGTCCCCGAGGTCCTCTGTGATCACGATCGTGCCGCCGTCCTCGACGCTGTTGCAGGCCTGGGTCAGGTTCATCTCCCCAGGGACATCGATGGCCCAGGCCGTGGAGATCAGGAACACCGACGCCTCGACAACAACAACAGCGGGAAGAAACACAGTCCCGCGAGCGACGAGGTGCAGCCGCCGCTGATCCAGCTCACGACGGTTGCGCTGTCGTCCCCGGCGGCGAAGGGGAAGGCACCGATGTCGGCGCGGCTCCCGTCGGGGTCGACCCGGTCGGGCGCTCCGGCATCGATGAGCGGTGAGCCCTCGCCGAGATAAGGCCTCCAGTCACAGTCATCCTCCGCCATGCTGACGTAGCCGGGGTCCTGTTGGAGGCTGAGCTCGGTGTCGTCGAGGTCGATGCCAGCGTAGCCGTTGGCCCACCAGGCGTTGTAGCCGCGCTCGGAGAAGGTGACCCCGTCGTCGACGGTGAGCGCCTGGGCGTTGTCGTCGAAGAGGTTGTTCACCAGCGTGACCTCCTCTCCAGCGAGCTCGAGCGCGACCTGGTTGTCGTAGAAAGAGTTCTGCTCGACGATGGCCCAGTCGTCCCCAATGAGCACGGCGGATCCGTCTGAGGCGGCGTGGTTGAAGTTGTAGCGGTAGGTCGTCTTGGTGCCAACGCTGTACACGTCCTGGCCGCCCGCGTTCCCGCTGTTGTTGCAGAAGGCGCTGTTTGTGACCTCCAGGCTGGTGATGCGGTCAGCGATGATGGCGCCCTGGGTGTTGTCAAGGAAGGTGACGCCGTCGAAGGTGGCCGTGATGTCGGCCGTGATGTCGTATGGCCCGGCGAGCACGAACGCGCTCTGGTGGCCCCGGTACTCTCCGCCGACGACATCGACCGCCACGTTCTCGCCGTAGACCCACACCGCCTCCGCCCTCGAGTCATCGCTCGACACATCGCAGTCGATGAGCTCGAGCTTCGTCTCCTGGGCCCCACTGCCGGCGACGCTCAGGAAGCCCGGGCCCGGGTTCGAGACGGAGCACCCATCGATCAGGAGCGTCCCATCCACGCCGTTGTCGGGGTTCAGGTGAGCGGCCGCATAGTCGCCAACGATGTCGGTGACCTGGAGGTTGGTGAGCGTCACCGAGCCGCCCCGGATGGACAGCGTGTAGAGGCCGCTGTCCCCGACCATCTGGAGGTCTACGCCGGTCACGGCGCCCCCCAGAACGTCGAGGTGGCTCGTGGTCATGGTCTCCCCACCCATGTCCGTGCCGAAGATCAGGTCCTGCAGGACGGTCCCGTCCGTCCCGTCGTCGAAGCTCAGGCTGGGGACGCCGAAGGGCCCGCCATCGCTGTAGATGAAGACCGGTCGCCCGGTGAACGCCACCTGGGCGCCCTGGATGTCGTCCAGGATCACGATCTCCGTGACGCTCGGGTCACCGGCCGCAGCGGCCAGGGCGTCGTAGTCGCTGACGGTGGCCGTCGACGCGAAGCTCGCGCGGGTGAGGAGGAGCACAAACCACAGCTTAGCGTGACCCGGCAGGACTCACTCGGAGCGCTGGAGCAACTCCGGCAGCTGGTCGATGAGCGCCAGGATGCGCAGGGTCCGCCTTATGGGCCGGGCCGGGGCGCCCAGCACCGTCTGGCCCGCGGGCACGTCGCGGATGGCCTTCGTCCCGGCCCCGAGTCGCGCCCCGTCGCCGACCTCGACGTGGTCCGAGAGCCCAACCTGGCCGCCCATCTGGACCCCGTCGCCGACGGTGCAAGAGCCCGACAGCCCGGTCTGGGCGGCGATGACCGTGCCTCGCCCGATGACGCCGTTGTGCCCGATCTGGACGAGGTTGTCGATCTTCGCGCCGGCCCTGATGCGGGTCTGGCCCAGCATGCCGCGATCGATCGTCGTGTTGGCGCCGATCTCGACGTCGTCCTCGATCACGAGCGTGCCGACGTGCGGCACCTTTCGGGGGCCCTGCTCAGAGGGGAGGTAGCCGAAGCCGTCACCCCCGAGCACCGCCCCGGCGTGGACGCGGCAGCGGGCTCCGATGCGCACCCGCGGGTAGACCACGACGTTGGGGAAGAGCACCGTGCCCGCGCCGAGTCGGGCCCCAGCCATCACCACCACCCCGGGGAACAGGGTCGCGCTCGGGTGCACCTCGGCGCTCGGGTGCACGTGGGCTCCGGGCCAGCTCTCGAGCAGCTCGGGGTAGAGGTGCTCGAGGACATCGCAGAGCGCGAGCTTGGGGTCCTCGACGACGATGGTCGTGCGCCCCTCCACAGGGGCCTTGCAGAGCACGGCGCCGGCGTCGCCCGAGACCTTCTTCACCGAGAACGACAGGTCGGTGCTCGAGGCCGCCTCCAGCGAGGCGACGCCTGTGAGATCGACGACCGGGCCGTGGTGGGCACCACCGACGAGCTGGGCGATCTCCAGAGAGGTCACGGCGTGAGCCGGTCGATCATGCGCGGGAAGGGGATCGTCTCGCGGATGTGGCGGATGCCGCAGACCCAGCACACGAGCCGCTCCAGGCCCAGGCCGAAGCCGCCGTGGGGCACGCTGCCGTAGCGCCTCAGGTCCAGGTACCAGCCAAAGGCCTCCTCGGGCAGCCCGTGCTCGTGGATCTTGGCCAGGAGCACATCGCCGTCGTCCTCGCGGGCGCCGCCGCCGATGATCTCGCCGTAGCCCTCTGGCGCGAGCACGTCTACGCCCAGCGCTCGCAGGGGGTTGTCCGGGTCGCCCTTCATGTAGAAGGCCTTCACCGCCGCCGGGTAGCGGTGGACCATGATGGGGCGATCGAACTGCTCGGTGAGCTTCGTCTCGTGGGGGGAGCCGAAGTCGTCCTCGGCGTCGACGGGCTCGCCGAGCTCATCCAGCATCGCGCAGGCCTCGTCGTAGGACAGGCGCGGGAAGGGCTTCTGCACGTTCTCGAGGGCCGAGATGTCCCGCTCGAGGATCTCGAGGTACTCGCGGCCGGACTCGACGACGAAGCCGACGACCTCGACGAGGAAGTCCTCTGCCATCTCCATCACGTCCTCGAGGTCGGCAAAGGCCACCTCCGGCTCGACCATCCAGAACTCGGTCAGGTGTCGGCGGGTAGAGGACTTCTCGGCTCGAAAGGTGGGGCCGAAGCAGTAGGTGCTGCCGAAGGCCAGGGCTCCGGCCTCCTGGTAGAGCTGGCCGGACTGGGTGAGGTAGGCCGTCTCGCCGAAGTACTCGGTGGAGAACAGCGTGCTGGTGCCCTCGCAGGCGTTCGGCGTGAAGATCGGCGAGTCCATCAGCGTGAAGTCGCGTGAGTCGAAGTAGTCGCGGATGGCCTTCACGCAGAGGTGGCGGATCTTCATGATCGCGAACTGCCGCTGGCTGCGGAACCACAGGTGGCGGTTGTCGTGGAGGAAGCTCGGGCCGTGCTCCTTCGGCGTGATCGGGTAGCCCTCCGAGCCACCGAGCACGCGCCCGTCGGAGACCTGCAGCTCGAAGCCGAGCTTGGAGCGGGTGTCGGCCTTGATCTCGCCGACGAGCTCCACAGAGGACTCCTGACCGGCGCGCTTGAGGGCCTCGAAGAGCTCCTCTGCGACGTTCTGCTTGCGCACCACCGCCTGGATGATGCCGCTGCCGTCGCGAAGCTGGATGAAGAGCAGCTTGCCGCGCCGGGTGCTGTTGTAGACCCATCCCCGCAGGGTGACGGTCTGACCTTCGTGGGAGCCGATGTCGGCGATCCGAGGCATGGATTCCTCCGGGGCCCGGTCTAACCACCGTGCCCAACTGCGGCTCCCTCGGGTAGAGTGAGCCTGCACCGAGGGAGCCGGCATGCGCCGCGGCCAGGCCACCGTCGAGACCCTTCTACTCATCAGCGTCCTCTGCATCGCCGTGGGCGCGGTGCTGATCGTCTTCTCCGACACGGTGCAGATCAACACGCGCTCGCTGTCGTCGTTCCTCGCCGAGGAGCTCACGGGCAACGGCGTCGGGGGCGACGAGGTCAACTAGTGCCTGACGAGCTCATGAGCCCTCTCGGGCTGATCTGCTTCTTCATCCCCATCGCTCTGGTCTGCGCTTGGTTCCTCGCATCGCAGCTGAGAGGCACGAACGCCCGGAACGAGACGTGGAGCGCCTGGGTGCAGGCCCAAGGGTTCACGATGAAGCCCGGGAGCCTCTTCGAGAACCCGGTGCTCTCCGGCGAGCTCGACGGCACCACCGTCACGATCGAGATCCGGGGGGTCGGCAAGGACTCGGAGGCTCGGATCACCCTCGGGGAGCACACCGCCACGGAGAAGGCCCCGGACCCGGCGACGCTGATGGACAAGCTCCGGGCTCTTCTGCCTGCTCCGTAGCACAGTAGTGAACCAGCAATGGAGCGGTGCGTGACCATGTACACCCAGAGTCATCATCTCCAGAGCGGAGAGATACGCATGCCAGACATCCTTCGCCGTTGGGCCGACGAGGCGACCGGGAGCGACCCGCGCTTCGAGCCCCAGCTCGACGACCAGAGCCCCGGCCACATCCACCCCATCGACCCGCAGCTCGCCGAGCGCTTCGGCTATCGAGCCGGCACCGGGCTGTTGATCCGTGCCCGACGAGGCGACACGCTCGAGGTGTGTCCCCTGGTCGTACACCCGATCGGGCCGGTCCACGGGGTGCTCATCGAGGGCGCAGAGAGTCCATTCGCGATGATGGCCGGGACCGGGCGCGTGGAGATCTTCCCCAGCGTCGTGGTCGAGGTGTACGCGTTGCAAAGCACGGCGACGGCCCGGCTGCTGGAGGAGACCCTGGAGCGTCTCGTCCAGGGCAGCGAGAGCGCCAACCCCGAGCAGCTCGGGCGCTGGCGCTCTCTGATCGCGGCGCTCTACGCGGAGTAGCGCGAAGCGGCCTGCTCGAGGAAGGTGGCGAGTGGGACACGGCTGCGCACCGCCTCGTCCGAGATCCAGGCCGTCGCGACCATCACGATCACCTCGCCATCGAGCGGACTGAAGTGCTCGCTCAGTGCCGTGATCGTCTCCTCCGCCGGTGCCCTTCCCCCGTCCAGGGCGCTGACGAGGGGGTTGATAAGCCGGGCCACGTCGAGCAGCGGGCTGGACGAAGCCGCCATGTCGATTGGCGCCGGGGGGTTCCGCACGTAGGCATCCAGCATCGCGGTCACGAACAACGCCGCCGGGATGCAGTCGTCGCCGATGAGCTCGATGTTGAGCTCGATGGCCCGGCGCAGGTCCCTGGCGTCGAAGACGGCCTTGCCGCTGCTTTTTTTGAAGCGCTGCCAGGGGGCCTTGAACTGCTTCAAGATCGGGTCGCCGACCTCGATCATCCGCGCGTCCGTGGTGCCGCCGATGCGGGTGAGCCGGTTCATCGGCAACCAGCCCCGCGAATACATCGCACTGGGATGGAGCGTCCACCCAGGCCTGTCCACGACGACCAGCCGTGCATCCGCGCCGAGCGGAACCAGCAGGCCACCGGCCAGCGGCATCGTCGAGCCGGCGAGATAGACGACGCCGTCGCGCTTCCAGCGCCCCGAGATCACGTAGACCGCTCCCTCCACGACATTGCCTCGTGCGATGTAGCCGCCGGCGGCGTTGTGGAGCTTGAAGGCCCCGACCACGGGCAACACCTGGACCGCTTCGGTGATCACGGCGCTGCAGGCCCGACCGGCCACGTCCGCCAGGAACAGGACGCCGATGCCCTCGTCGGTCGTGTCGATGAGATAGCGACCGATCGGAACGTGCACAGCATCGCCGGCCAACAGCATGGAGCCGGTGTCGTCGGTCAGTGCGCCCTGGTCCACCGTCACCGTGAGCTCACCGAGCGGGGCGTAGCTGCGATGCGAGATCTTGCGCGAGAAGCGGGACTTCGCCCAAGGCTGCAGCGAGTGGCCGCCCTCGAAGACGACCAGGCTGCTCAGGCGGAACAGGATGCTGCCCAGCGGACGGTTGGTCGAGCCTAGCCCGAGGGTCCGCTCGAGGCCCTTCTGCAATCCCATGATGAAGTTCGCCATGAAGTTCTCCTAGTCGTCCATGTGGTTGATGACGTCCTCGACGTCGGTGTCCTGGCCAGAGCTGGTGACGCGCTTGGCCTCTTCACACTTGCGACCCGTCTCACGCCGGTTTCTCGATGCGGCCCGCGAGCCGTCCTGGGCCCTGCGGTGGGCGCTGATCGCAGCCCGCTTGGCGACCTCGGCGATCACGTCGATGTCCTCGCCGTTGCAGATCGCGTCGCGAAGGTCCTCGTAGATGGTCTCGGCGGTGGCGTTCACCGCGAGGAACACGGACTGCTCGACTTCCATCGGCGGACGGCGACCCCCGAACATCTTGCGGAGGACGCCGTGCGTGATGCGCAACGACATCTGGGCCACCATCGCCTGGCCCTCGCGCTTGGGCCCGTAACCTACGACCTGCTGCATCACGCCGGCGAAGGCCTTGTCCTTGGAGGGGTAGTCCTCGTCCTCGGACGTCAACTGCTTCAGCAGAGCGCGCCACTGCGGGTCGTAGCGGGTGGCGATGGAAGCGACGAGGTCGGCGCTGGCCATGCCGGTGACCCGTGTCACCTCGGCCAGGCGGTGCACGAACTCCCGGTCGAGCTTGTCCTTCCCGGGCTTCTTGAACCCGGCGCCGCGGAGCGCGCGGGGGACGTCGATTCGATCGCGAGGCATGGGGCCCTCCTATCAGGACCCCCACAATAGCCAGCGCAACAACTAAGGTCAACCGGCTTCTACTAATTGACTCGCGTGGTCTGTTAATTCTCTCGTTGACTCATGCGCCGAGCCCCTGGCGAGGACGCGAACCCCCCGGTGGAGCGCGGGCCCGGACGCGCCGGGCTCATCCCGTGGGCCAGGGCCAGGAGCGCCAGGCTCATACGACCACGCCGCGATGGAGGACCTCGTCCTCGCGAGCCAGCATCGGCCGCAGGACCAGGATCGGGTCGATGAGCTTCTTGCCGTCACCGCTGAGCACCTGGCCGAGCTTCCGGGCAAGGGATGGGTCGAAGGTCCACTCGCGCCCGCCGCCGGTGTCCGGCTCCTGGAACTCGAGCCGGAGCTCGGGATCCAGAGCCTGGACGTGGTCCTGCAGGTGGCCGAAGATCTCGTGCAGGGTCGCCCTGCGCTCATGAGCGGTCGCCTTGCTGTTGAGGCCCCTGGCCGCAGAGTTCCCGAAGACCTCCAACAGGAAGATCGCGTAGCGCACGTCGATCGGCTGGCTGGCGTGCCGCTCGTCCTCCAGCCAGAGCTCGAAGTCGTCGAGCACCGTGTCCACGAGGTCGAACTTACCCGGGATCCCGTGCTCCGAGCGCACCCGGTGCGCCAGGCGGAGGTGGCGCTCGGCGGCCGAGCCTCCCCACCGGCGGCGGAAGTCCAGGAGGGTGACCTTGACGCCGACCTCCAGCGGCGGCTCCGTCTCGTCGTCCCCCGCCGGCTCCTCCTTGCCGGAGATCTTGTCCAGCACGGCGTAGAGCTCGGGCTCGTCCAGCCCGGCCAGATCGTCGGGGTCGCGGGCGTCGATGACGACGACCTTGGTGGTCCCAGGCTCGCCCTGCACGCCCTGCGCGCCGCTTGGACCCTCCGGACCCTCAGGCCCCATCGGGCCATCGACGCCCTGGGGTCCGACGGGTCCGATCGGGCCATCGAAGCCGGGGGAGCCCTGCTCGCCTGTCTCGCCCTTCAGGCCTTGCTGGCCACGCAGGCTCTCGCCGAACTCGGCCTTCAGGGCACGCACGAGGGCCTTCGCGAGTCGGTCCTCCGTGAGCTCCTCCGGGTCGAGGGGGATCCTGGGATCAGTGCGCTCGGCGCCGTCCTTGTCTTCGTCCTCATCCTCCTTGGGGTCCTTGCTCTTGTCGTCGACTACCGGTGGGGTCGGTGGTGGGGTGTGCTGCTCGAGGGTGTGCTGCTCGAGGGTGCGCTCCACAACCCGCCGCACGCCGATGAGCACGCCGAGCCACACCAGGAGCGCCACACCGCCGACCAGTCCGGCGCCCCACAGGAGCGTGGACCGGTCGTGCTCGACCAGGACGACCAGGACCCTCTCCCGCTCGGGGGGTGGCCACAAGGTCGTGGCGACCTCGGTGATGCGCTCGTCGAGTTCCTCCAGATCGTAGGAGGCCGCGGCCGGGTCGGTGCTGGGCGCGGTGCTGGTCGTGCTCTGCTGCCCGGAGACTCGCTCGCCGCGCATCACGAAGCTCAGCTCGGGCCCCGTCTTGCCCGCCCACTCCCTGCTGGGGTAGGCGGCGTGGAGGGCCGACAACGCGAGCCCCTCTGCGGCGGCGCCAGCCCCGGAGGCGGTGACCAAGGCGGAGGTGTCCACCGGACAGCTCTCGTAGCCCTCCAGGTGGGCGACCTGGCCACCCTGGAGACCCTCGACGCGCGTCTTCTTCGCGGCCTTGGCCTTGCTGGGCAGTGCCTCCTTCGGCTGGCGCGCGAAGGCGTCGACGTGGTCGCTGTCCAGGTCTGGCACGCCGGTGAGCAGGCCGGCGGTGGGGTGGAAGAGGTCCAGCCCGTTGGGATCGAAGCCAACGAGCACCTTCCAGGCCGCGACCCCGCTGCAGGGCTCGACCTCGCGGTCCCCCGTCCCGAGCCGGCAGCGAGGGCCGGAGGTGGTGGAGAGCACGAAGCCGCTGGGCTCGTCCTTGCCGCCCAGGACCTCTACCTGGACGGTCGGGCGGGTCGGGGCCTGGACCAGGCCGGCGGTGAAGACCGCCTCCTTGCTCCATTCCTTCCGGTCCAAGGCCGCCTTGCACTCCGCCAGGGTCATGCCCTGAGCAAGCGCCATCAGTGCCAGGAGCGTCATGCTGGATCCCTCCCGAGCAGGGGCAGTCGCACGAAGCCGTTCTCCAGCTCCATCGGCTCGCCTTCGGGGGGGTGGAGCTCAAAGGTGTGCTCTCGAGCCACCAGCTTCCAGCCGGCCCCCAGCGTGCGGCGCCGACCCTTGTGCTTCGGGATGAAGCCCGAGCCGACCACCGCGTAGGCGTCGGTGATCTCGTGGCCGCGCACCGTGAGCTCCACGTTGCCGAAGACCTGCTCCTCGCCGTCCTCGGACTCGGCGAGCACGGGCTCCAGCTCCATCTCGGCCCCTGGCTCCAGGCGGATCGCCTCGGTCAGCTTCCAGCGCGCGTCCGGGTCCTCGGACTCGAGGAACAGCGGACAGTCGAAGCCCGGCGCCGAGGGCTCGAGCACGCGGGCGACGTGGTCCGGATCGAGCTGGGAGTTGATGGCCACGACCGCGCCCCCGAGGGCGGTGGCGGTCTTCAGCACGGTGGCGTCGTCGATCACCCCGCGGCCCGCGGCCTTGATCTTCGAACGCAGCCGCTTCCCGTCGAGGCGCTCGAAGCGGGCGCCCGTCGGGGCGGCGGCCTTCAGCGCGTCGTGGAGCGGGCCGAACTGGGAGGCCCGCCCTGCGACGACGACGCAGACGCGCTCCCCCGCCTCGGCCAGGGCCTTTGCATCGGCGAAGGCGGCCCCCGCCAGGGCGTCCAGGCGTTCCCGGAGGTCCTCGTCGAGCACGGCGTCGTGGATCGACTGGGGCGGCCGCTGTCCGAGGTGATTCTCGAGATACTCCCAGAGGAACTTGCCCTCGGCCAGGCCGCCGCCGTCGGCGGTCTCCGGGAAGAGGTCCAGGTGCTTCAGCGCGTCGGGCCACTTCTCCATCTCCGGGTGGCACTTGGTCCATTCAGCGAGGCGGGACAGCGCCTCCTGGTTGCGCTTCTGGGCCTCCGAGTGCTTCTTGAGCGGGCGGGTGTAGCGGGGAATGGACAGGTTCTCGCCGGCCAGGAGGCCGCGCAGATGCGCGTAGAAGGCCTCTGTGACCTCGCCGCCGGCGAGGTGGGACTCGCCGATGTCGGGGTAGCGGTAGCTGTCCACGACGAAGCCCTCGTGGCCGTCCGGGTGGGGGTTGAGCCGGAAGTGGCAGACATCGGTCGTGCCGCCGCCGCAGTCCACGACGTAGACGACGCTGCCGGCCTCGAAGCGACCGAGCACCGGGAAGGCCACCAGCAGCGCCTCCTCCCGGAACGAGATCCGGTCGGCCCAGGCACCGTCGAGTTCGTGCTCCAGCGCCTGGGTCAGCACGCGCCGCAGCGTGCGCGAGTACTTGGGCATGCAGGCCAGCCGCGGGGGGAAGGTCGCCAGCACGCGGCACTTGTCGAAGGGGAACCAGCGGGCCGAGTCCTTCACCATGCGGACCAGGCGGCGCACGAAGTCCAACGCCACGCGCGAGGACGCGACGTGCTCGGGGCAGGCCGGGTGGTAGTCCTCTCCCCGGCTGAAGGCGAGCTTCACCAGCGGAGAGACCAGCGCGTCGTCAGCGGGCTCGTCAACGAGCCCCCAGCGGCCCTCGCGCCTGGCGAACCAGACCCGGGTGGGCAGCAGCAGGCTGCCATCGAAGCGCACGGCGAAGACCCGCGTGCGGTGCTTCACCCGGCAGGCCAGGGCCGCGCAGGAGGCGTCGGTGCCGATGTCCAGGATCAGCCAGGGGTGGTCGATCTCCTTCGGCAGGAGGTCACCGACTACGTACGGTGCCTCGTCGACGTCGATGACCACCGGCTCCGGGAAGGCACCGATGTCTGGACGCACGATCGCCGTCACGGACAGCAGCGTCTGTTCGTCGGGCGTGAACTCGGCCACGTCCAGGTCAACGCCGACCTGCCAGGGCTCCCCCGCGGCGAGGTGCTGCGAGCCCTCCCAGCCGCCGACCCGCCGCTTCTTGGCGGCGACGTCGAGGCGCAGGACCGTGAAGCCGCCGCGGCGGGCCTCGAGTTGAAGGCCGACGGGCTCCTCGCGCCCCCGCTCCTCTCCCTCGCGCACGACCACCTCGCGGCGCTGGCTGCCGCGCCCCCGCAGCTCCAGCCAGGGGTGGTCCACCACACGGCTCGGGGTGACCCGTTCGCTGCGGTCAACGCCGTCCCGGTCCAGAGCCGTCACGTGCGTGGGGGTGGGGTTGTCCTCGGCCGGATCGATGCCGAGGGCCGCCGCTCGGGTGCGGTCGGCCCCGTCGATGAAGCGGCCGTCTCGATGGATGGCCAAGGGCGCCTTGCCGTCGAGGTTCGGCGGCTGCGCGGCGCGGCAGGGATCCGGCTCCTCCGGGACCAGCAGGACGGTCGGTGGTGCCATGTCTCCGGCGCGATCGGTCGCGGGGTTCGTGGCGCTGCCGTGGTGGAGCCAGCAGCCCGGCGTCGTCTTGCGTTTCTTCTTGAAGTCGCGCTCGGCGTGGGTGTTCAGCCAGGCCCGCTGGAGCCCATCGACCATGACCGTGCCGCCGTCGGCCTGCTTCCAGCGGTGGAGCGTCTTGTCCGCCGGGTCGAGCTGCTGGCGCCCCATGCCCAGGTAGAACCATGTGAAGAAGCTGGCGATGTTGTTCTCGGAGTCCTTGAACTGGATCTTCAGGATGGCCCGGGTCCAGCGCGCATCCATGGCGAGCTGGCGCTGGTCCCGGGGGTCGAAGGAGCCCTCGAGCTCGATGCACTCCCAGCCCCCGCCGAACTTGCGGCTCGGCCTGCCGACGGAGTGCAGGTCGAAGCGCACACCGAGCTCCCGGCCGTCCAGGGTCTCCAGCGGGCTGCAGGTGGAGACCTCGATGTAGAGGTCCGGATCGGTGCCGTCCGCCGACTCGAGTGGGTCGAGGTTGTCGCGGATCCAGACGTAGGCCTTGATCTTCTCCTTGTCGAGGAGCGGGGCCATCGGACTCAGGATCGGGCGGGGAGGCCACAGACGCCCGAGCTCCAGCGGCTCACGAGTGCGGTGGTGAGTGCGATCTGCGATGGACGTGGGGCGGCTCAAGGCGTGCCTCCGTTGGGGTCGTCGGGCTCTCCGAGGCCCGCGAGGTCCTGGATCGACAGGACGCGCGCGATGGGCTTCGACAAGGCGGACTCGATGCGGGTCGCCGAGTGGCGATCCATGGCTTCGGCGATGACGGTGAACGACGCGCGGCGGAGCCAGAGGGCGACAGCCTCTCCGAGCTCCTCGGGCAGGCCGAGGTCCCCCCGGACGGCGGCGGGGAAGCCATCCTCCGCGAAGCCGTGGAGGATGCGCGCAGCGTCGATGTCCAGGTCCCGGCCGAGGCCCCGAGCACGACCCATGAGGCGCTCCTGGAAGTCCGCGCGGCCGTCCTCCTCCGCGGCGATGCAGCCGACCGCGTGGGTGGGCAGCCAGGCCCGCTTCCGGGTAAGTTCGGCGTGGAGATCGATGACCCGCCAGAGGCCTCCGGTCCGGCGAGCCTTGAGCTCTCCAAGGGCCAACCCGGCGACGACGAGGCCCGCGGCCTCGACCTGGGCGTAGAGCCGCGAGGCCGTGTCGCCGGTGGGCGGCGGCAGGAGCCCATCGCCAAGCTCGTGCACGTCGGAGAGCTCCAGCGCGGTCTCCTCCCGAGAGAGCCTCGCGTCACTCGCGCGGAGCCAGGCGAAGGCGTCGCCCACGGGCCGCTCCCACGGCTCGACCACCAGCCCGGCGGCCTCGAGGGCCTCGAACAGCCGCGCGTCGCAGCGCTCCGGCAGCCTCACGTGACGGCCCCGCGTGGCTCCTCCGAAGAGCTCGGCCTCCAGGGTCTGTTCGCCCTCGACGAGGATGCCGGACCACAGGCGGCCGAAGCCGGCGCGCGGAAGCCGGTCGGCCAGGGCCTCGGCCCGGGCGCGGAAGTCCCTCGCCCGCTCGGGATCGGGCATCTCGTTCAGCGAGCAGCTCTCCAAGAGCACCTCGGCCGCGGCGATGATCGAGGCATGCTCGTCCGCGTCCAGCGGGAAGCGCTCCAGCCGGGCGACGAGCTCGGCCTCGTCAGTGCTCACGGCGCGGATCATGGCGTCGGCGCGACGACAGCGCAGCGCCAGCGCCTGGATACGCTCGGTGAGCACCCCGTCGAGCTCGGCGAGGGCAGAGCGGTACTGGGAGATGACCTCTGCGAAGCGAAGGACGGCCTCGCGACCCCAGGACTTCATGGCGTCCTCGCCGGTGAGCCGCTCGGCCACCAGCCGCATGACGCGCTGGTAGCGCGCTCGCCATGCGTCGTAGGCCTTGTCGACCCGGTGGCGCAGCTGGTGCTCGACGATGATGGGGTGGCGCAGCTCTCCCTTCTTGCAGTCCTTCAGCGAGTGGAGATCCACGAAGAGATCGACCCAGGAAGGCGGCGGCCCCTCGGGAACACCGAGGGCGTCCAGCCGCTCCCGCGCCTGGGTCCTGCGCCAGGAGCCCAGCGCGTCGTCGTGCTCGGCGAGGCCGAGCCGGCCGGCTTGTACTTCGACCTCCTCGTCCGCGACGATGGGCTTGCCCTTGAGCAGGCGGAAAGCCCAAGCGGCGAGGTCCTCCAGCGTCTCCGAGGCCCCCGGGCGAAGCAGGTGGCGCAGCTGCTCCCAGGTGGACTCGATGCCGACCACCGAGCGGCTCTGGAAGTGCTCGAAGTCCTTGCGGTCCTCGTCCTTGATCGCGGTGATGAGGCCCTGGAAGCGGCTCTCGAAACTGCGGACGTTCACCTCGATGTGCTCATAGACCTTCACGTCGTCATCGCGCACGCGCGCCAGGCCCGAGTGCAGGGGATCGAAGACCGCGTCGAGGTCCCACGCCCCGCCCCCGCCGGCCTTGGCCTCGCGCGGCTCCTGCGGCTTCGCGCCCAGGGAGCGGAAGGCCTTGCGCACCCAGATCACGTTCGCGAGCTCCGAGAGCTCCTGGGTCAAGGGGAGCTGGGTCCGCGAGGGTCGCCACAGGGGAGCGGCGCCGCGACCGGCAAGGCTCACGGCGAGCCGACCGATGTTGAGCTCGACGGGCACGCTGGGGATGGCTGGCCCGGGTCGGCTCATCAGGCGCTCGGCGGGCCCGATCAGCGCAGAGACGTCGCTCGTCTCGGTGGCGTCGACCCGGTGGATGCGGTGGATGCGCTGGAGCTCGGCGAGCACCGCGTCGTTGGACCAGGCGATCGCGCCGTCCTCGAAGCGCAGCACCAGGACGGCCAGCGGCCCGGGGCGCGCCGCGAGTGCCCGCGCGACGAGGGGGAGGGAGGGCTCGTCGAGCGCCGCGAGCAGCACCATCGGCTTCGAGGGCGGCACGGCCTCCAGGTCCCGCAGCGCAGACACGGCCGCCGCACCGTGCCAGAGTCGATCGGAGGCGCTGATCTGCCACCGGAGGGCCTCTGCGCCGGTCTGACCGATGCGCGCCACCGCGCGGTCCACCGAGGGGTGGCTGCGGCGAGCCACCTTCAAGACGTGCACACCCTCGACCCCGTCGAGCAGCTCGGCGGCGTCCCCGAGAGCCACCACCGCGGCCTGGCCCGCCTCGCGGTCGGTGTCGGGCTCGGGCTCGGCCTCCCCCAGTGATGTCGGAGCTCGGGGGAGGGTCTCCACGTCTGACTCCGACGAGACGGGCTCGGGCACGTCCTCGGTGGCAACCTCGCCCAGCACCGCCCCCGCGGCGTGCAGCTCCCCCAGCAGGTCCTCGAAGAGGTGGAGGTCCTTGGCGCTTGCCCTCACCGCCCCGCTCACCCGCTCGAAGTAGGCCGCCGCCGTCGAGGCGAGGTCGGGCTCGTCGGGGTAGCGGCCGCGCAGCTCCTGGAAGGCCGCGCTCGCCTCTTCCAGCGTGCCCCGGTCTCCCGGGTAGTCCGACACCAGCTTCGCCAGCAGCTGGTCGAGCGGGTCCTCGGAGGCCCCGAGCTGCCGGGCCAGCGTGGTGAGCTGGGCGGCGTTGCGGCGTCCGTGCATGAGCACGACGAGGATGGCGCCGATGGAGTACAGGTCCGAGCGCTGGGTGGAGCGATTGGGCAGCCAGCGCTCCGGGGCGCCGAAGTCCTTCGTGCGCTCGCTGGCACCCTCGGTGCCCGTGTCTTCGCCGCGCAGCCGCATGCCGCCGAAGTCGACCACCCGCGCCTCGCCGTCACGCTCGATGAGCACGTTCTCTGGCTTGAGGTCGTTGTGGATCAGACCGGGTTGGGCGAGGAAGGGCTCGAGGAGTTGGGAGCCGAGCTCGCAGAGGGCGCGCCGGCTCAGGCCCAGCGCATCGGCGCCGAGGTGGCTGCTGGGCACGCCGACGATGCGCTCCATGACCAAGGCGTCGTGCCCGCCGAAGCGGAGCACCTCCTCCATCCTGACGAAGCGCGGGTGGGTGGCCCGCAGGCTCTTGTCGAACTCGGAGCGCATCCGAGGGTCCTCCCCGGCCCTGGCTACCTTGATGGCGAAGGCGCGCAGGTCGTCCTCGCGGATGGCGTCGACCACGATGCCAGCCGCGCCGCTGCCCAGGACGCCGAGCCAGAGGTAGCTGCGTCCGTCGTCGCCGCGGATCCGGGGCACCGCGCTCACGTGGCCCACCCGAAGTACAGCCGGAGGACCAGCATCGCGAGGATCACGCCGAGGACCAGCCCGCCGACACCTCCGCCGACGCCCCAGCGCCAGCGCAGCTGGTGCTCGATGGGCTCGAGCGCCTCGTCGAGCGCGGTGAAGAAGTCGTTGAGCGAGAGCACGGGGCGCTCGGCGTCGATGCGGGCGGCCTCGACGTCCGCGCTGCGCCGCAGCTGGGGCTTGGGCCCCTGCATCCAGCCCAGGGCGAGCACGCCGACGAGGCTGAGCAGGGCGAGCCCTCCGGCGGGGCCGTAGGGCCTCGGGTCCCGGGGGTGCTCTACCCGCAGCTCGTCCAGCCGGTGGCTGACCGCCCAGTGGTTGGAGAAGTCCGGATCCGCCATGCGATCGACGAGCTCGATCCAGGCCTGCGAGACCCGTATCTGGCCCCCGCCGCTCTCCCAGGCGGTGAAGTCGCCCAGGGCGGCGAGCTCCGTCTCGAGGCTCACCGGCGCCGGGCTGTCCAAGGACAGCTCGCTCTGGAGGTGGAGGCACCAGCCCTCTTCGCAGGGCTCCAGGCCCTCTGCCTTCAGCTCGTCGAAGCCCCACCAGTAGGGGAACAGCCAGCCTACCTGCCGGAGGAGCTCGCGCTCCCGCTCGACCTCGCCGCCGAGCTCCACCCGCACCTCGGGACCGCACTCGGAGACACCGTCGCCGTCGAGGTCCTGGTGCATCAACTCGGCGGAACCATCCATGTAGGGCCTCTCGTCGCCGGGAGCCCAGGTCGAGGTCACGCGCAGCTCCGGCTCCCCGCAGACCTCTGCGTCGGGGATGGGAACGGCGAAGCCCGCGGCGGCGGCGGCGAGCTGCCGCTCCTCGTGGAGCTCGATGTGCCGTCGCACGGGCACCAGCTCGAGTCCGAGCACGTCGTTGGCGTCGAAGTGGGCCTGGAGATCCATGGCGAAGCCCTGGACGTCGTCGTCACGCTCGGCGGTGTCGCGACCGATGACCAGGACACCGAGCGGCCGGGGGCCCGCCTCGTCGTAGAAGTTCACCGCCGTCAGCCCGGTGCCGCAGGAGGCGGCCTTGAAGGCATAGCGCCGAGGAGCGTCGCTGCGGGGCCGCTTGCCCTCGCGCAGCATCTGGGCGTCCCAGGGGTAGAGCGCCGGGTTGGGTACGAATGGGCCGGGAGCCGCCTCGAGGCGCCCCAGCCAGAGGTGGTCCGGACGCTCGGCGAGGACCTCGCTGATGGACTCGGCGAGCCGCCCGGGGCGGATGCAGCGCTCCCGCTCGTCGGCGACAAAGGCTTCGCGGTCGTCCTCCTCGAGCAGGTCGAAGACGTAGATCTCGACGCGCGGGCCCTCCAGGGGGTCGGCGAGGTCGTCGGTGTCGCAGACAGGGCCCTCTTCTCCCAGCGCGCGGTGCAGGGCGATGAGGCTGGTCGAGGTCGTGCCGTTGTAGTTGGCGTCCAGTCCCGTCCACGCCGACGCCGTCCGGGCCTCGGCGAGGGCCTCGATGCGGCAGGGGCCCTCCGGAGGATCGATGCCGGGGGGCTGGGCCACCCAGAGCTGGAAGTCCCCGGGGCTAGATGCGGCCACGGAGACCGCCAGGTCCTGCATCACGCTGGCCCGAGGCAGCCAGTCCCCGCTGCCCTGATAGGGACCGCGCTGGGGCCAGTAGAACTCCTGGAGGAAGCCGCCGTTGTCCAGCGCGAGGGTCACCGGGAGCGGCTCGGGTGGCGCCCCGGCGTGGACCTGTAGGGCCAGCAGGAGGCTCAGCATCCCGACTCCTGGTCGGGCACGAGAAAGAGCGCCGTCTGGGCCTGGCCTTCGTGTACGAAGTCCGCGATCAGGCCGGCCCCGCCAGCGACGGGGAAGGGGGCCTGGTGGAGCACCAGGGGGCGCAACGGCACGGCGCCACGACGGGTGATCAGGTGCGGGCCGGGCGCGCGGCCCTGGCGCACGAAGGCGTAGGCCTCGAGCGCGGCGGCGCTCTGGAAGACGTCCCAGCTCACCTTCACCGAGCCCTCCCCGGCGCCATAGGTCACCGAACCCGAGCCGTCCGGCAGTGGGTCCGCGACCAGGGAGCGCGCCTGGGCCCCCGGAGCGGGAGGCCGACCCCGGCGCAGGCCGCGCCACAAGCGGTCCTCGTCCCAGGACAGGGCACGCCCGGCCTCCAGCGAGGCCACCACGTCACCGTCGACCGCCTCCACCCAGGCGTGGCCCCCGCAGGGCTCGGTGCTGAGGATGGCGGCGCTGTCGAGGTCCGCGCCGACACTCCAGGCGATGAGCTCGTCGTCCGCGCTGAGGTAGACGAACAGGGCCCCCGCGAGCAGCGGGCGGCTCCGGGGACTGGGCATCGGCGGACGCGGCAGCGGGAAGACCCGTCTCGTGGGGTCCCGGAGCTCCCGGTCGACCTCGTGGGCCACGCGACTCCACGGGGGCCGCTCGCAGCCGTGCAAGGAGCAGTAGGGCGCGTTCGCGGGGTTCAGCTCGCCCTTCCGGCAGATCCAGGCCGGCAGGCCGCAGCAGCCCTCGAGCCACACGTGCCAGCCCGCGCCGAGCACCCCCGAGCGGGGCAACGAGGCCACCACCGGCTCCCCGTGGTAGCAGCAGTTCACTCGGCCGCCACGATCTTCGAGGGACCTTTCAGGGCCAGGCCATAGGCAGCGAGGGTCTCGGCCCAGGTGGCGTCGAGGGGATTGCCCAGCACCAGGTCGTCGCCCTGGACTTCGCACCCGCTGAGCATCGGGAGGAGCCCGCGAGCCTCCTCGACCTGGTGAGAGGGCAGCTGGGCGAGGGAGGCCAGGGCCCCCACACCGAGGCGCGCTCCCTCGACCACGACCCGCGCGGTGCCGGCCAGCTTCACCTCCCCGGAGAGGCTGACGCCGTCGAGCTCCAGGATCACCTTCTCCCCGACATGGAGCCCACTGTCGCAGACACCGCCAGAGAGGGTCACCCGGGGGCACGAGTCTGGCGCGGCTTCTCGGAGGCGCAGGAGGCGCAGGACCCGACAGCGCAAGCGGGCGTCCTTCAGGTCGATGTCCTCTGCCGCTCTCACGATCACCTCTCGGCCTCGCATACGGAGGGCCCTGATACGGCCTCTGCCCAGCTTCGTCTGGGGGGGGCGCGCGTCGGCGTGCACCGTGAGGGTCAGGCCGCGGAGCGCCTCGGGACTCAGGGTCTTTTTGGCGGCGATCGCGCGGGAGAGCTGCTTGAGGGCGTCGAGCCCGGGGACCGGCCGTTTGCGGTTGTTGGCCAGGAGATCCCTGGATGGTCGATGGACGACGAGGGCATGGGGCACGTGCCGCGCCTCCGAGTCCAGCCCGAGGTCGAGGTCCCCGGTGCTCACCAGCGTGACGAAGGTCTCGGCGAGCAGGTAGAGCTCGTCGGTGTCCAGGCTCGAGAGGAAGACCTCCACCTCGCGCGCGGGGGCCTCGACGGAGGCGTAGCGGCCGCCGGCCTGGAGGAAGGCCCCGGCGGGCGCCGCCGGGTCCATCGCGTGGCGAACGAAGGCCAGCCGGAGCACCTCTGCGGCCCCCGCCTCGCGGAGCTCCGTCGTGCCGAAGCCTGGCTTGCGGAGGTGAGGCAGCGCCAGCTCGGTCAGCTTGTGGAGGTAGGCGGCGCCGTGCTTGTCGATGTCTATCGCTGAAGCGCAGTCAAAGGGCAGCTGCTTCACGGCCCAGGCCTCCCAATCCCGCTCGTCCGGAGGTCTGGGGTCGAGCCGCTCGAGCCCTGCCTCGAGCGCCCCGACCAGCTGCTGCACGGCCCCGGGCAGGAGCGCCCTGGGGATCAGGCCGCGAGTGAGCTGGTGGGGCATGACTCGTCGAAGCCCCAGGCGCACGTTGGCCTCTGCCTCGGCGAGCTTGTCCCGGGCGTCCTCGTCCAGGTCCTGCGGCTCCTCCTGCCCGGTGACCGCATGCCGGAGCTGGGGGGCGATGGCGCGCATCACGGCCTCGAGCACGTCGGAGAGCTCCGGGCGGGGCAGGTTCCACGCGACGGCGTAGAAGCCGATCTGCTCGAGGAGACGCTGGACGCTCGGCTCGTCCTGGAGGCCGAGCGCTTCCCGGGCGGCACCGAGGAGCCCGGGGAAGCGCACGCCCAGATCCTTGGGCCGAAAGAGATCCCGCAGGCCGTCCGCGCGCAGGAAGAGCTCCGGGCTGGTCAGGCTGACCACCGTGGGACCGCGGATCGACAGGATGGCGTGTGTGCCGCAGAGGGCGAGCCAGACCGCGACGTTCACGGCCGCGCCCTGCTGGGCGAGCTCCAGCTCCTCGAGGTCGTCGAGCACGACCGCCGCTCGGTCTCGTTCCACCCCGCCAACTCCGGCGACGGCGGCCCAGGCCCAGGGGTTGTCGAGGCGACTGCGACCGCGGCCGATGGCCTCGACCCAGTCCCTCTCCAGGGGTGCCTCGTCGAACGCCGCGGCCGAGACCTGCTGGGCGCGGCACTCGTCCGCGGCGAGCAGGTGGAGCACGCCGTGGGTCTTGCCGATGGCCGTCGGTCCGGTGACCAAGCTGAGGCCGCCATAGTCGCGGGTGGGCTCGGGGAAGCGGCGCATCGCCAACCTCGGCGCCGTAGGGGCCCACCCCATCGCGCCCTCGACCTCCGCGTCGGTCGCCGCGTACTTGGGGTCCGCCACCACCTCGAAGCCCGGAGGCAAGGGATTGAAGAGCCAGGCGTCGAGCGGCACGATGACGACCTCGCGGGTCTGTCCGCCGATCTCGAAGGTGACGACGCGGTGCTCGGGGACGGAGACCTCTCTCCAGGTCGCCGTCGGCGACTCGTCGAGGCCGAGGTCCTGGTAGCCGCGCCGGTCCAGGGCCCGGTCGCCGTCGTTGATCAGGCCACGGCTCAGGCGATGACAGAAGAGCACCGCCTTGTCGTGCGAGCCGTTCCCAGGCTGGATGTGGGACAGCACGCGGCAGGCGGTCAGGAAGCAGGTCGGCGGGACCAGGCCTATTCCCCAGGGGCCCTCGATGCGCGTGGCGTCGAAGAAGACCCGGTGCTCGGCCAGCCTGGCGGCGAAGTCCGGGTGCTCCTTCCTCCACGCGACGACGACGGGCTTCAGGACCACCGCGTCGAACTGGAGATCGGCCGGGCCGAAGGGCTCGTGGGCCATCATCGCCGCGGAGGCGCGGTGGGCCGGTAGGGGAGCCTCTGGCTCGAAGTCCATCAGCCCCTGGACGTAGCCGGGGATGAGCTGGGGCTTCGTGACCTGCGTCGGCGCGAAGGTCCGGCCCCCCTTCCAGATCGCCCGGAACTGGTTTCCGTTCCACTTCAGCCCGAGCCGCACCTTCTGCTGGGCCACGACGTGGGTGCCCGTCGGGAACTCGCTGCGGATGAAGTCCCCCAGGTGCGTGCGGACCAGGGTCAGGGCGCTCATGCCATTCCTCGCAGGATCTTCGTGCCTACCCTACTGGCCTTCCAACAGGGTCATTGGATATACTATGTTTTCCAGTTGGAGATCCACTCCGAGGATCCCGGGTCCGAGTGCTGCCAGTGGATTAGATCGAGGACGTGGAAGCCCTCATCCCCATCGTCTTCATCGCCCTCGTCTTCGGCGGCCCCCACGAACATCTCGACGAGACCGGCTCGCCTGACCAGGTCCCGCGTGCCTCCACCTCGGAGATGACGGGTTCGAACAACGCGCTCCAGCGCCGCAACGAGGCTGTCTGACACGAGGACCCTCCATGGTCTTCGAGCCAGGGAATCGGATCACGCGCGAGAGGTGGATTAGTCGAGGCCCTTCGTGATGTGGAACTCGACGCGGCGGTTGTTCGCCTTGCCAGCGGCGGTGCGATTCGTGTCGATCGGGCGGGTCTCCCCGTAGCCGACGGTCTCCAGGCGCGGGGCCTCGACGCCATTGGCGATGAGGTACTCGAAGACCGAGTCCGCGCGCTCCTTGCTGAGGCTCAGGTTGCTGGCGTCGGAGCCGTCGCTGTCGGTGTGCCCCTCGATGCGCACGGCGAGCTGTGGGTAGTCGGTCATCACCTGGATCACCGAGTCGAGGATCTTGTAGCTCTCCGGCTTGATGACCGCCCTGCCCGTCTCGAACTGGATCTTCTCCTCGATGACGATCTGGCGGTTGGCGATCTTGACGAGCTGGGGTTTGGTGTCCGGGCAGCCGTCCTGGTCCATGTACTCGTTGAAGGTCTCGGCCTGGGTCGGGCAGCGATCCGCCGGATCGGCGACGCCGTCACCGTCGCTGTCGGGGCAACCGGTGGGCGGCGGGCCCTTGATCTGCGGACACTGGTCCTGCATGTCGAAGACGTTGTCGCCGTCCGCGTCCGGGCAGCCGCTGGGAGCCGGCCCCGCCATGCCCGGACACTGGTCCGACTCGTCGGGGATGCTGTCCTTGTCGAAGTCCATCAGCGGGCATCCGTCCGGCGGCACTCCAGCCTGACCCGGGCAGGCGTCCATGTCGTCCGGGAAGCCATCCCCGTCCGCGTCCCCCGGAGGGCAGCCGTCCAGCTTGCCAGGCGTGTCGGGACAGTCGTCCATCACGTCGGTGTAGCCATCGCCGTCGTTGTCGGTGTCGGGGCAGCCGTCGCCATCCTCGAAGCCATCCCGGTCCTCGGCCTGCATCGGACAGCCATCGAGGGTGTCGGCCACACCGTCGCGGTCGTTGTCCAGGTCCGGACAGCCGTCGCCGTCCTTGAAGCCGTCGAGGTCCTCTGGCTGGTTCACGCACTCGTCGCGGTCGTCGAAGACCCCGTCACCGTCGGTGTCGTAGACGATGTCGGGGCAACCGTCCTCGTCCTTGTCGCCGTCGAAGTCCTCTGGCTCGTCCGGGCAGAGATCGAGCTCATCGACGATGCCGTCCTCATCCCGATCCTGCGGGATGCAGCTCGGCGCGGTCTCCAGCGCCACGCGGCCGTGCTCCATCGCCAGATCGAGGTGCTCGCGCGCGCGGCGGGGATCGCCCTGCTCGAACTCGAGGCGCGTGAACTCGAGGTTGGCCTCGAACATCGCGAAGTCCTCTGGGGTGCACTCGCGGGCGTTGAGGTTGTTCGCGGCCGAGTACACGCGCTCGGCCTCTGCGAAGTCTCGCTGGAGCGTGTCGACGTTGACACACGCGAGCTGGCTCACCAGCGTCAGGACGAGGATCACGTCAGAGCTCGTCCAAGTCGATGTCGTCGAGCTCGATCCACTCTTCCTCTTCCTCCTCGAGGTACATCTCGGGGATCACGTCGACGTCCTCGTCGAGGTTCTCCAGCACCTCGTGGCGTTGCTCCGCGTCCTCGTCGTGGGAGCCGTAGAGCGCCATCTCCTCGGCTTGCTGCGCGTAGAGTCGCGCCTGGAGCGCCAGGTCCTGGGCAGCGCCGTAGTCGGACCCACCCCATTCCTCGTGCGCCTTGAGGCGGTACTGCTGGGCGATGGTGTACTCGTAGGGAGCGCGTGCCTCTGCGCTGGCGGCCTCCGCATCGACCCAGGACTCCTCGAGCTGGGCGAGGTGGACGGTCGCCTTGATGGCGGCACAACCGAGACAGAGCAGCAGGATCATCAGCCGGCCGAGCCTAACACCCCCGTCACTCGGCCCCCGGGTGTGAGGCCCCGCCAGGCATCTCCTTGTGTTCGTGCTGGCCGTGTTGGGGCTGGTCGTGTTGCTCCTGGTCGTGCTGCTGCTCGCGGTGTTCGTACTCGACGTGCTCGCCGCCCTCACCCAAGCCGGTCCGTTCACTCGGGAGCATCTCTTCCGCGGTGGGGCCGTCCCACGCCTCGTGGATGAACTCCAGGTCGAAGACCGCCATGAAGAAGCGGTCCGGCATCTGCCGGTCGGGCATCTCCACCTCGTAGCTCGACCACGGCACGCGCACTGGCCGCCCTCCCCCGGCCTTGTCGTAGGGGTTGCCGGGGTAGTCGAGGAACTGCAGCTCGATGACCTCCACAGGAAGGACCCCCAGGGCGAGAGACATCCGTCGCAGCGCGTCGTTGTAGAGCAGAGCTCCCCGCTGGGCGTTCACCAGGTAGAAGCCGCGCTCGTGGAGCACGAGGTGGCGGTAGTTGCCGGCGACGACCAGGCGGCCGAAGTCCCCGAGATCGATGGCCTCGATCGGAGCCTCCTCGGGGTCACGGGACAGCTCCATCAGCAGCTGCTCGGTGCTCTCCGTCTCGACGTCGCGGCGCGCGAGGTAGCGGAGCTGTCGTCCGGGGGCCCCACCGCCCTCGTCGCGCATGACCGGCGGAACGGCGGGACGAGACGCCCAGGACCGGAAGACCTTGCGTCCGTGGATCAGCTGGTAGTAGTTCAGTAGATCCTGTTGTTGCTCCAGCGGGAGCTCGATGATGCCCGCCAGCTCCCCGGAGGGCAGCTCCCGGTAGAAGTCCGGGACCTGGATCGCCGACACCGGGATGGCAGGGAGGAAGCGGGTCGGCGCCATGTCGGTCTCTGCGATCTCGGCGACGTGCCAGCGGAAGTTGGCTTGGAAGAGGGTCGCCGCGATCGCGAAGACCGCGATGAACCCCCGAACTCTCGGGTTCGAGATGCGCGAGAGCCCCATGGCTACCAGCGCCACAGAGGCGACGACCACCATCGAGCCCATCCGGTAGGGCGCGAACATGCGGCTCATGCCGGGCACCCACTTGAACATGAGCGTGTACGGCATGCGCATCACGTAGAAGCCCTCCCCGAGGGAGATCAGGGAGACCTCGCCCCAGCCCTCGCCCCAGCCCGCCCACTTCATGAATGGGCCCAGGGTGCCGAGCCAGAAGACCGTGAAGACCAGGAGCCAGAAACGGCTCCGCGGGAAGATGCCCGGCTTGAGCAACAGCGCCGGGATCACGCCCCCCAGGAACACGACCATTGGCAGCCCGCGCTTGTGGCCGGGGTTGAAGAGGTAGTCCACCGACCACGACGACGACAGCGTGCGGTTGAGCGAGGCGAGGACGTTGTCCTCGTAGGTGTCCGGTCGCAGCGGCACATCGCGGATGACGTCGTACTCGGGGAAGGTCAGGAAGAAGGACAGCTCTGGCAGGCGCTGCTGTCCGCCGGCGCTGCCCCCCGAGGGCTCACCGATGACGTAGGGGGCTACGAAGAAGCCCCCGACGATGACCACGGCGATGAGCATCGGCCCGGCCCAGCGCAGCAGGCGCCGCAGGTTCAAGCGACGGCGCTCTCGCCAGAGCATGTCGAGGCTCCAGAGGACGAGGAACATGCCCGCGAAGAGCCCATAGAACCAGTAGAACGCACCGACCAAACCCAAGAGGACGCCCGCGGCGAGTCCGGCCAGGGGCCGCTCGCGGCGCTCGGCCCGCTGCAGGAGCAGAGGGAACAACAGGAGGAACCAGAGGATGACCTGGCGAAGACCGGAGCCGTAGAGATCGTGCAGGTTCAGCGGGTTCACGACCGCCACGAGCCCCGCCGCCAGGGCGACCAGCCGGTAGCGGGTGAAGCTCCGGGCGAAGAGGTACCCGAAGACGCCGTCACCGACGAGGATGATGAAGACCTTGATGTTGTAGTGGGCGGGGATCGGGAAGAGCTTGGACAGGGGCCAGCTGATCCACAGGACGTCCAGGATGTTCCCCGTCTCGGGGTGCCGGCCGAGGGAGAGGTAGGTGTAGACCGTGTCCCGAAGCCCGAAGTCACCCTCGACGAGGGCGTCGACCTCTGTGAAGTGCCACCAGTAGCGCCAGAGCCAGCCGCCGAGCTCGCCGCCGCCGATGATGATCTCGTCTGGATGGAAGATCGCCGGCCACGTCATCATGCCAGCGGCGGCCAGGTACACCAGCGCCACGAGCGCGAGCTCGCCCGCGGTGAGCGCTACCTTCTTGGGATCGATCACAGGCGGTACACCGCGACGTCCTCTTGCCGGCTCGGAGCACCGAAGAGGCCATCGAGGATGGCGCGAACGTGCCGGCGCTTGTGCTTGGGGTAGAGGCGCTCGTGGACGACGATGTAGCGGTAGCCCTGGGCCTCCAGCATGTGGGCCCCGGCGACCATCTCGAGCTCCGGCAGGAGCCTCGGCAGCGAGCCCGCGCGCGAGGCCTCGACCTGCACGAGGATCTGGGTGAGCGGGTTCTCGTCGATGGCCTGCGGGATGGGGTCGTTCAGCCCATAGGGCGAGGGCAGGCCGTGGGCGGTCTGGTACCAGGTGTAGACCGCGCGCTCGAGGTTCGGCACCGTGATCGGGAGGTCGAGCACGGCGCCATCGCGGAGCTCGGCGTAGACGTCGGGGATCTGGGCGTCGCAGCGGGGTAGCGGCCACGGGGCGGGGCTCGCCAGCAGGATCTCACCGAGGACCAGCGCACCGGCCAGGCCAGCGGTGGCGGGCCGCGCCACGGGCAGCCGGCGCATCAAGGCGCGGGTCCCGTAGCCTGCGAGCATCGCGAGCCCGATGGTCGCCGGCACGACGAAGCGGAAGGGGTGGGAGATGCGCTCGAACAGCGGGAAGGCCCGGAAGAAGATCAGGAAGGGCAGCGGGATGCGCTCGCCCCGCCAGACCACGTATTCCCCTCCGACGTTGAGGTAGGGCCCCAGCGCGAAGACAGCGAAGAGGACCGTGAACGCCACCCACAGGGACAGGTCCCGCCGCGGTCGGTGGCGCCAGAGGGCGTAGGCCGCGAGCGCAATCGCCACCCAGCCCAGGTAGATCACGATGAGGAGGTCCTCGCCGTAGAGGGCCTTGAGGTCGGGGGAATAGTGCTGCCCGGGACGGAAGAAGCTGACGAAGTCCGAGATGTTGTGGTTGATCAGCGACTCCCACACGAAGGTGGGGTCGCGACTGACCATGGCGTCCTCTGCGTCGATCGAGCTCTGCAGGGTCTGCAGCACCGGGAGCACGAGCACGGAGTAGAGGATCGCACCGGCCACCGTGAAGGCCACGAAGCGCCACCAGATCACACGCTTGGGCTCGGAGATCGCGCGGTGCAGCACGACGACGACCATGCAGAGCAGCGCGAAGAGCCCGTAGTAGAAGTTCGAGATCGAGCAGACGGCGAGACAGACCCCGAGCAGGGCACCGCGCTTCCACCCGGGACGGTCCATCAGGCGCAACAGGGCGTAGATGGCCAGCGGGATCCAGCCCGCGTTCACCGTCTCGGTGATGCCGTTGTAGGTCTGGCCGAGGAGGTGGGCGGAGGACGCGAAGACGACCGCCGGGACCCAGGCCGCCCAGCGATCACGCAGGAGATACCTGGCCAGTATCCAGGTGCCGAAGGCGTTCCAGAAGAAGCCGAACAACACGACCAGGTTGTAGGCGAGCGGCACGCCTCCGAGCAGCGCAAAGGGCAGGGACCACAGGGCGTTGAAGGTGTCGATGAAGAAGAGACTGCCCCCGTCGGGGTAGTTCAGGAGCCTCGTGTGGACCGGGAGGCTCCCCTCCTGCACGATGCTGTCGAGGATCCACCAGTAGCCCCAGGCGTGGTTCCAGGTGTCGTTCCCCGGGTGGCCGACCATCGAACCCCCGAGGTCGAGCACCACGGGCCATGTCAGGAGCACCGCGAGGCCGAAGGCGACGCCCAGTGCGATCAAGATCTCGCGGCGTTGTCCGGCGGTCATCGAAGCGGGAGTCTACTCCGAGACGCCGCGTGGACCGACCGTGGCGCGGTATGAGGACCCATGGGTGCCTCGGTCACCGGCCTCGTCTTCGACGTCCAGCGCTTCAGCGTGCACGACGGACCAGGGATTCGAACCACCGTGTTCTTCAAGGGCTGCCCTCTGCGCTGCGCGTGGTGCCAGAACCCCGAGTCACTGCGCCCGAGGCCGGAGATCGCTGTCGACGAGCGGCTCTGTCGAGGGGCTGTGGAGTGCGCCTCGAGCTGTCCCTCGCAGGCACTCGAAGGGGGAGGACGCGACCTCGACCGCTCCCGCTGCGACGGCTGCGGGGACTGCGTGAGGGCATGCCCCCACGGCGCCCTCCGCCTCATGGGCAGAGTTGTCACTGTCGCAGAGCTGCTCGAGGAGGTCGCGCGGGACCGACCCTTCTACGAGAGCTCCGGCGGCGGGATCACCCTCTCCGGGGGGGAACCCACGGCGCAACCGGAGTTCGTCTCGGCCTTCGTCGAGGCCTGCCACGGCTCGGGGCTCGAGGTCGGGCTGCAGACCTGCGGCGCCTTCAGCTGGGATGCCTTGGCCCCCACCCTGGACCGCTTCGCCTTCATCCACTTCGACCTGAAGGTGATCGACGACGGGGCGCACCGGCGCCTGACCAGCGCCAGCAACCGCGTGATCCTGGACAACGCCAGGCGACTGGCCGCGGCGGAGGTGTCCCTGCACTTCCGCAGCCCGATGGTCCCCGGGCTCACCGACACCCCCGAGAACCTGGACGCGCTGGCGGGCTTCCTCGCCGAGGTCGGCGCGAGGCACATCCACCTCCTCGCTTACCATGACATGGGCGAAACTAAGCTCCCCCGCCTGGCTTTCCCGATCCCCCCCTGTCCCCTCGTCCCCCGGCGAACCTCCAGCAGGCGGCGGCTCGGCTGCGCGGGCGGGGAATCGAGGTGAGCACATGAGGGCAGAGGACCTGTCTCCCACCGAGCGCGTCCTCGCTCTGCACCGGCAGGTCCTGGAGACCTCCCACGCCCTCTGCGCCGAGCGGGCACTGCTGGTCACGCGCTACCACCGCCAGCGAGACAACCGACGCCAGCCGGCCGTGCTCCGGAGCGCAGGCGCGCTGGCCTATGTGCTGCGGGGAAAGGCAGTCCGCATCTACCCGCAGGAGCTCCTGGTCGGCAACTTCACCTCCCACCGGGTCGGCGGAGGCCTCTTCTCCGAGCTGCACGGGGTCGCGGTGCTCGAGGACCGACAGCGGCGCTGCTGTCGGCGGCGAGCCCTGAGACGATGTCCGTCTTCCTGACCGGCGCCACCGGCTACCTCGGCTCCTACCTGGCCACCGGACTGCTCCGGCGGCATCCAGAGCTCCGCCTGGAGCTGCTCGTCCGCGCGCAGGACCAGGGCGCCGGGAGGCAGCGCCTCTGGAAGGCCTGGCAGCTGCACATGCCCTTCGAGGAGTTCCGCGACGGCCTCGACAGGGTGAGCATCCGCCTCGGTGATCTGACGAAGAGCGGGTTCGGGCTGGAGCCCGCCGGGCTGGAGTCCCTCGTCCACTCGATGGACTCGGTCATCCACTGCGCGGCCTCCCTCAATCGCAAGTCTGCGAAGGCCTGCTTCAACGTGAACCTGCGGGGCACGCTGGAGGTGATCAAGGCGGCGCGGGCCGCCCACGACCACCACGGATTGAGGCGTTTCAGCGATGTCTCGACGGTCGCGGTGGCCGGCAAGCGCAAGAGCGAGGGCGTCACGGAAGCCGACACCATCCAGTGGGACAGGAGCGACTACGACCCCTACGCGCGCACCAAGAAGTTCTGCGAGCACATGCTGCACGAGCTCCTGCCCGACGTGAGCTCCACCGTCTTTCGGCCGGCGACGGTGCTGGGAGACAGTCGCTTTCCGGAGACCACCCAGTTCGACATGGTGAAGGCCTTCGTGTGGCTCGCCCGCTCGCCGGTGCTCCCCTTCGATCCGAGCTGGCGCATGGACATCGTCCCGGCGGACTACGTCGCCAAGGCGATCACGACGATCCACATGATGGAGCGCCCAGGCCACGACGCCTACAACCTCTCTTCGGGGACGTCGTCCCCGACCTTCCAGCAGATCACCGACGCCTTGAAGGCCGCCGGCATGGGCCGCGGGCCCCGCTTCGCGCGAGGGCTCGAAGGTCCGGCGTCGCTGGCCATCCGTGGGGTGTCCCACACACCGCGCCACTGGGGGGCTGCGCGGGCGGCCTCTCTGCTGAAGGTGTTCCTGCCCTACCTGACCTTCGACACGGTGTTCGACAACCAGCGCATCGTGACAGAGCTGGGCGAGGCCCCGGCGCGCTTCGAGAGCTACGCTCACGGGCTGATGCGCTTCGCCATGGACACCGACTTCACCTACCCCTACCGGCCATGGCCAGCGTGATGCTCCTCGCGCAGCTGCTGGGCTGTCCTGCTCCGGAGTTCGTCGAGCCCGACCCCTGCACCTTCGACGAGCCGGCGGGCACCGGCATCTTCCGCGTCGAGGAGCTCTGCGAGCGCTGGTGGTTCGTGCCCCCGCAGGGCGGCCGCTTCTGGTCTGCTGGGGTCAACGCGGCCACCCCCACCGGCTCCTGGAACCAGGAGACCGGAGAGTACGCCTACGCCGAGACCGTCGCCCGGGACTACGGCAGCGACGAGGCCTGGGGAGAGGCCACCGAGCCTCGGCTCGAGGGCTGGGGCTTCAACACCGCTGGCTCCTGGAGCCGGTCGGACCTGCTGGAGATGCCGGCGACCATCAACCTGGGCCTCAGCGGCGGCGACTGGGAGACCGGCGATGTGGCTGACTGGTTCTCACCGGAGTGGGAGGCCAGCGTCCAGGCCAAGGTCGACGCCCAGGTGGCGCCTCGGGTCGGCGACGAGATGGTCGTGGGGTGGTTCCTCGACAACGAGATCCGATGGGGGACGGACTGGCGCGGGACAGCGACGCTGCTGCAGGAGTACCTGGGCCTGGAGGCCGGGGCGCCTGGAAAGTCTGTCGCCGTCGAGTTGCTCCTGGACGAACTCGGCTCCGTCGAGGCCTGCAACACGGCCCTGGGCACCGACTTCGGCGACCGCGACGCCATGCTCGCCGAGACGACCTGGGATGCCCTGGACGGAGGGAGCTCGGATGCGGAGGCGGAGCTGACGACAGCCTTCCTCGAGCTCGCGGCGGAGCGCTACTTCTCCTTCACGACCGAGACCATCCGCCAGGCCGACCCCGACCACCTCGTGCTGGGAAACCGGGAGGTCTCGGTGATGGTTCGAGCCGAGGTCTGGGAGGCCGCGGCGCGCCACGTCGACGTGCTCTCCTCGAACAACTACGTCTTCGTCGACGGCATCGCAGAGGCCGCCCTGAACATCAGCGGCGGCCTGGACCCCGCGGGCTTCCTGGAGGCCCAGCACGAGCTCACCGGCAAGCCGATCCTCATCACCGAGTTCGGCTTCCGCGCAGCCGACGCCGGACTGCCCAACAGCTGGCCGCCGATCTACCCGACCCTGGAGAGCCAGGCCGACCGCGCTGATGCCTTCGAGGACTACGTGCAAGAGGCCCAGGCCACCCCCTGGATCGTCGGAGCCCACTGGTTCGCCTGGGTCGACCAGCCCCCAGAGGGACGCTTCGATGGCGAAGACAACAACTGGGGCCTCGTGAGCGAGCAGGACCAGCCCTACGAGCTCCTGACCCAGCGCACCGCCCAGGTCCTTCCACAGGTGATGGAGCTGTGGCCACCCTGGTGATCAGGCGCGCTGAGCTCGCCCCAGCTCGACCACCCGCGCAACCACCTCGTCCAGGCTCCTGACGGAGGTGTCGACGCTGGCGTGGGCCTGGGCATAGAGCGCCCCGCGAGCCTCCAACAGCGCGCGCAGCTCCGCCATCGCGTCGCCCCGTCCGGCACTCGGCCGGCGGTCGCCCTGGGCCAGCACCCGAGCCATGTGGTCCTCTGCCGTGGCCTGGAGCCACACGCAGAAGCAGCCGGCGCGGGCAAGTCCCCAGGCCTCCTCGTCGGTGACGATGCCCCCCGGCAGCGCGATCACGCAGTCCGGACCTGAGAGCACCTCTCTCAGGCAGCGGGCCTCCAGCCGGCGGTAGTAGGGCTCGCCATGGAGGGCGAAGATCTCGCCGATGCCGAGTCCGGCCTCGCCCTCGATCAGCTCGTCGAGCTCGGCGAAGTCCATTCCGAGCGCCTTGGCGACAGGGGGACCCACGCTGCTCTTTCCAGCGCCGCGGACACCCAGGATGGCGATGCTGCGGGGAGCCTGGAGCCCCAGCACCGAGCGCAGCAGGCCCAGCGCCAGCTTGAGCTCGCCGTCGTCGAGCCCATCGAGCAGCCGCTCGAGCTGCCGGCGCGGACCAGGCGGATGGGGGGACTCCAAGAGGGTGGCCAGCGGCACCTCCAAGGCCCGCGCGACCTTCTCCAGGCGCCCGATCGCGATGTTGCCCTGGCCTGCCTCCACCTGCGCGATGAAGCGTGGGCTGAGCCCGGCCCGCTCGGCGAGGGCCCGCGCGCTCAGATCGAGCTCGGTCCGGCGCCGACGGATCCTGGCTCCGACTCCACTCAGGAACTGCCCCTGCGAAGGATCCATGTCTCGTCTTCCTCGGTGGGCATTATAATGCATATATGCCAGAGGGGCATTGCATTATGTTGCGCTGTCGGTAATCCTCGGCAGGTCAGCCAAGCCAGGAGCACCTGTGAGCTACGAGCGCACCTTTATCGAGTGGCACGACCAGCCGCTGGGCGACATCCTGGGCCTCTGCCGGGACGTGGTGGAGGAGGTCGACTACAGCGCCGTCCAGCGCTGGCGGGCGCGCGGAGGCAAGACCGTCGGGCACTTCCAGGTCTACTTCCCGCAGGAGATCGTGCACGCCGCGGGCCTGCTCCCCGTGCACATTCGCGGCGCCCAGCTGGACCCCACGAACTCCGACTCCCACTTCGGCTCCTACCTCTGCTCCATCCTCAAGACCTCTCTGGAGCTGGCCCTGAGCGGGCGGGTCGTGCTGGACGCCTTCGTCACCCACCCCATCTGCGATGCGGCCCGCAACCTCGCGGCCATCTGGGGCCGGAACTACGACTACCCCTGCCAGATCCTCTACCTCCCCCAGAACGCCAACTCCTCCGCCACCGTCCAGTACCTGCGCGACGAGTACGACCGGCTGCTCGAGGTCGTCGAGGGCGTCGCCGGGCGCAAGGTCAGCGCGGACGACCTCCGTCACTCCATCGGCCTCTACAACCGGGCCCGGGCCCTGATGCGGGAGCTCTACACCCTCAAGCGAGAGACCCCCTGGAAGGTGGCGGCAGAGGACGCCTACGCCCTGGTCTCGGTGGGCGGCATGATCCCCGTCGAGGACCACGTCGAGCTGCTCGAGCACGTGCTTCCGCAGCTTCGGGAGCGCGACGCCAAGGTCGAGGACCGCATCCGCGTGGTCTTCGAGGGCGGCTTCTGCGAGCAGCCGCCGATGGACCTCATCCGCATGGTGGGGCGCACTTGCTACATCGTCGACGACGACTTCCACATCGGCCTGCGCTGGGTGCTCGAGGACATCCCCACAGAGGGCGACGACCCGCTCTGGGCGCTGGCTCACGCCTACATCGAGAGCAGCAGCTACAGCCCCGTGCAGCACGACGAGCGCAAGCACAAGGAAGACATGCTGGTCCAGCGGATGGAGGGCTGCAGCGCTGGGGCGGTCGTGCTCGCCGCCGCGAAGATGTGCGAGCCGGGGCTCGAGGAGCAGGTCGCCTACATCCAGAGGTTGGACGAGCTCGGCACGCCGCACTTCGTCAACGAGTTCGAAGAGAACATGAGCAGCTTCAGCGCGCTGGAGATGCAGGTCGAGACCTTCGTCGAGAACCTCCTGTTCGACTGAGCAGCCCACCAGCGCGGAGAGAGCCATGATCGAAAAAGAGATCGAGCCCGAGAACGAGAACACCCTAGTCGGCAGGGGAAACAAGGACGGCGCGGCCCTCTTCCGGAGCTGGTTCAATGACCTGGACCAGGTCGCCCAGAGAGAGGAAGGCGGCGCCTACGTCTTCGTGATGGGCAGCCTGAACGAGGTGCTCAAGTCCTTCGACATGCCCGTGATCTTCCCGGAGATCAACTCCCTGCAGACCGCCGTGCGGCGGGTGGCCCACGAGTACCTCGACGAGGCAGAGGACGTCGGGTACTCGCCCGACATCTGCGGCTACGTCAAGGCGGACGTGGCCCTGCAGCTGCGCAAGGGCGAGCACCCGATGGGCCGCATCCCCAAGCCGAGCATCGCGGTCTACACCAACGCCTGCAACACCTACATCAAGTGGGCGGAGATCTGGCAGCGCATGCACGGCGTGCCCCTGGTCACCCTGGACATCCCAGGGACGCGCCAGTGCGGAGTGGTCACGAGCCCGGGCCAGCGGCGCTTCGAGAACGACCGCCGCTACGTCGAGGCACAGATCCGGGAGCTGATCACCACCTGCGAGCAGGTCACGAACAAGCCCTTCGACATCGACAAGCTGCGCGACTGCATGCGCCACGCGAACCGCCTGAGCGCGGCCTGGGCCCGCATCCTCGAGCTGAACCGGAGCAAGCCCTCGCTCTTCAACGCCCTGACCGACGGCACGATCTACCTGGGGGTCGCAAACGGCTTCCGCGGCACCGAGACCGGCAGCGTCTACTTCGAGCAGCTCGTCGAGGAGATGGAGTACAAGGCCCAAAACGGCATCGGCACCATGACCGACGAGCAGTACCGCCTCATCTTCGTCGGCGTGCCCTGCTACCCGATCTTCCGGCGCTTCAACGAGCTCTTCACCGAGTGGGGCGGGACCTTCGTCAACTCGACCTACCTCTGGTTCGCCTCCGGAGGCACGAACAAGGGCTTCCAATACGATCTCGAGAAGCCCATCGAGAGCCTCTCAGAGGGGCTGTTGCTGAGCGTGCGTGACGCCATGGACAGCATGTTCCACCAGACGATGATGGTGGAGGACATGATCGAGGACTACGGCGTCGACGGGGTCATCTACCACCCCATCAAGAGCTGCCGGACCGTTTCCACCGGCCTCGCCGACAGCCGCCGGGCGCTGTTGAAGGGAAGCGGCACGCCGAGCCTCTTCATCGAGTCCGACATGATGGACCGCCGAGTCGTCTCGGAGGCCCAGCTCAAGAACCGCATCGACGCCTTCTTCGAGGGGCTAGCCTCGAAGAGGCTTCTGGAGAACTGATGGCCTACGCAGCCGGAGTGGACGTCGGGTCCACACAGACCAAGGCCGTGATCATCGACGAGGACGGCGAGATCGTCGCCTGGGCTCTGGAAATGACCGGAGCCAACGTCGTGCAAGCCGCCCAGAAGGTCTTCCTCTCCGCCTTGAAGGAGGCGGGCCTGCAGGAGGAGGAGGTCGAGTACGTCATCGGCACTGGCTACGGCCGCTACCGCGTGACCTTCGGAAACGCCCAGGTGACCGAGATCTCCTGTCACGGCCGCGGAGCCGTCCACCTCTTCCCGAACACCCGCACGGTCGTCGACATGGGCGGACAGGACACAAAGGCCATCCGCGTGAGCGCGGCGGGCGACATCGTCGACTTCTGCATGAACGACAAGTGCGCGGCGGGCACCGGGCGCTTCCTCGGGGCCGCCTCCAGCGCCCTGGACATCCCCCTGGACGAGCTCGGCGACGTGGCGCTGCGGTCTACACGACCGGTGAAGATCAGCACGACCTGCACGGTCTTCGCCGAGTCAGAGGTCCTCGCCTGGTTGGGCAAGGGCAAGAAGGTCGAGGACATCCTCTGGGGCGTCCACACCTCCATCGCCGTGCGCTCGGGCGCCCTGATGAGGCGCGTCGGCACCGAGTCCGAGATCACCTTCACCGGCGGCGTCTCGCGCAACCCGGCGATGGTCGAGGCCCTCGAGCAGCGCCTCGGCCAGAAGGTGAACATCAGCGAGGAGTCCCACTACATGGGCGCCCTCGGCGCCGCGCTCTTCGCCCTGGACCACATCCAATCCCACCGCAGCCCCACCCAGGAGACCGCATGATCACCGCAGGCATCGACGTCGGCTCCACCTACACCAAGGCGGCCATCTTCGACGGAGAGCAGATCCTGGCGACGGCGCTGGCCCCGACCGGCTTCCGCCTGAGTTGGGTGGCGCGGAAGGTCTTCGACGAGGCCCTCGCGGACGCAGGGCTCGATGAGACACAGATCGAGTACGTCATCTCCAGCGGCATCGGCCGCCATCAGGTGGGCTTCAAGGACCTCGCCGTCACCGACCTCACCGCCAGCGCGCGGGGGGCGAACTACTTCTTCCCCGGAACCAGGACCGTACTGGATGTCGGCGGGCAGACCATGAAGGCATCACGGATAGCCGGCAGCGCCAAGGTCGAGGCCTTCCGTCTCAACGACAAGTGCGCGGCCGGCACCGGCGCCTTCCTGGAGAAGACGGCGCGCTACATGGGCTACAGCACAGAGGAGATCGGTCCGCTGATGGCGACGGCCAGGGAGACCGTGCCCATCTCCGGAGTCTGTGCCGTGTTCGCCGAGTCAGAGGTGATCAACCACCTCTCGCTGGGCACCCCACCCTGCGACATCATGCAGGGCGCCATCGAGTCCCTCACGGGCCGCTCGGTGCAGCTCATGAAGCGCGTCAAGGCCCAGCCGGAGTACACGCTGGTGGGCGGGATCCTGCGCTTCCACACGATGGCCGACGCCGTGCGCGAGCGCCTCGGCGCAGACGTGAACGTGCCCCCAGGAGAGCTCTGCCAGTTCGCGGTCGCCGTGGGCTGCGCCATCCTGGCCCAGATCCGCCTCCGCAAGGTCCGCTCCGAGCAGGCCGCCTCGCCGGCAGCATGATCGCAGTGGACGACAAGGGCATCCGGAGCAACGTGGCGCTGCTGGCGGAGGGCTGGGAGCGCCGCCACCTGGCCGAGCCCGCGCGGGTGGAGGAGGCCATGGACGTCTACGCCGAGGCGGGCTTCGAAGTCCGCGCAGAGGACCTGGGCCCCGCGGACTTCGGCACCGGATGCTCGGCCTGCAGCGCGTCGATCTGCAGCAGCTTCAAGCTGATCTACACGCGCAAGAGGAGCTCCGAGTAGCTCTTCTGCCCGGCGTCGCTATCATCGGCAGATGCTGACGAACGCTTGGATTGCATCGATGACGAGCGTGGCCTCCGCCGCCGAGCTGCCGCTGACTCCGGTGGACCTGCCCTTCAACACCCAGGGCGCGCCCAGCATGCAGCAGTCCCTGGAGCTCTCCTACTACCTCTACCGCCTTGGAGAGCTGGGCAACCAGGCGCTCATGGCCCGCCTCTTTCCAGAGAAGGAGGGGCTCCAACTGGGGGTGGGGATCGCGATCTCCTGGACCCTGCCGATGTTGCCGGTGAACGGCTGGATGCACGAGGAGTGGCACCGCGCGGTCATGACCCGCCAGGGCATCTCCTCCCGCAACACGATCTACGACCCCCGGACCTGGGACCCAGGGCTACGTCGCGGTCGACCACGTCAGCGACGAGGACCTGTCGCGCTTGCGCAGCGAGTCGCCAGCCGACCACGTCCGCCTGTCGATGGTGGGGACCCTTGTCTTTCAGGAGATCAACAGCCTGGCCTGCCTCGAGGGCAGCGACGAGATCGTGGCCCAGGCGAACGCCGCGGAGCCCACCATCGCGGTGCGGGACTTCACTGGCCTGGACTGCACCTCCTGGGCCTACGACCTGAGCAACCCGGACGACCCCTACGAGGCGCGCGGAGAACACCCCAGCGGGGTCGGCGTGGACCGCTACGGCAGCTGGTCCGACCTGACCCCAGAGGCTCGAGAGCTGCTCACCCGCCTCCGGGCGATGTGCCTGCTGAACGCGCTGAACCCCAACCTCTACGGCGTCAACGGCATCCAGATGGGCGAGGGCGTCGGCATGCTCTCGCTGTCATCGATGCTCACCCCCTACGGCCACGCCCTGGAGCTCCACGCCCTCTACCGGAACACCCGCCGCTGGTCGCTGGATCTGGGGCTGGGCTTCAACCGGGACCAGCTCCAGCCCTGGCTTGCCCTGGGCCTGCGCCAGCCGGTGGGGACACGCTGGACCCTCGGCGGCCAGCTGCGAGGCTGGGTCCAGCCCACGGACCTTCGCTGGGACGCGACGACACGACAACCCGGAGGCGGAGCTACGTTGGAGGCCCGCTGGAAGGCGGCGGAGCGCGTCGACCTCCGCGTCGCCGCAGAGGCCAAGACCGCCGGCTGGATCATGGGCGAGGAGGCCCTCGACCCGCAGGTCGGTATGAACGCGGGTGCGGTGTTCAGGGTGGGCTCTGGGAGCTTCCAGCGCTAGCGGACCGGAAGCGCTCTCACACCTCCGAGCGGCTGCCGCGATACCAGGGGACATGCCCAACGACGATGGAATGACCTGCCGCCACCAGCTCCGCCTGGGTGCAGACGGTGCCGTGAGCGCCGGCGGCACGGCCGAGGGGTGTCTGATCATCTTCGTCGCTTCAGAGGCGACGACCAAGATCCGAGAGGCTGCGACCGCGCTGGGGTGCGAGACCGAGGCCGACAACGCCTGCCCCTTCGCGGAGCAGGACCTCTGGCGCCACTGCCCCAGCTACCAGCGCCGCCGAACCTGAGACCCCCTCAGGGTTCTCGGCAGTCGCTCTCGCAGCCCCCGCAGCCGGCGCAGCGCTTGTCTCGGAAGAGCAGCCCGAAGCCGACACAGCCAAGGACGAGGGCGACGATGGCGACGACGTGGGTCATGTCGAGAACAGCCCCGCGAAGCCCATGAAGGCCAGGGACAAGAGCCCGGCGATGATGAGGCTGAGCGCCGTCCCCTTGACCACCGACGGAACCGAAGACAGGCGTGCTTCGACCCGCAGACCGGCCATCAGCGCCAAGGCGAGGGTGAAGCCGCCGCCTGCGCCGAGGGCATAGACGATGCCCTCGACGAAGCCGTACTCCTTGTTCGTCTGGAACAGGGCCAGCCCAAGGATCGCGCAGTTGGTCGTGATGAGCGGCAGGAAGATGCCCAGGGCCTCGAAGAGCGGGGGGGCGATGCGCTTGATGAACATCTCGACGAACTGAACCGTGCTGGCGACGACCACGATGAAGCTGATGAGCTTCAGATACGGCGCGTGGGGCAGCACGAAGGCGTTGAGCACGCTGGCGCAGATCGAGGTGACCAACATGACGAAGGTGGTCGCCGCGCCCAGGCGCAGGGCCGTGTCCACGCGGTTCGAGACGCCGAAGAAGGGACAGAGGCCCAAGAAGTAGGCGAGCACGAAGTTGTTCACCAACAAGGCGCTCACGAAGATCCAGAGGAGCTGGCCGGTCACGCTGCCCTCCTCTGTTCGGCGACGTTGAAGACGAGCAGGATCAGCCCGAGCATGATGAAGCCGCCCGGGGGCAGGATCATCACGATCCAGGGCTCGAAGTTGTCGCCGAAGAGCGACAGCCCAAACAGCGAGCCGTTGCCCAGGATCTCTCGCACGGCGCCGAGGCAGAACAGCGCCAGGGTGAAGCCGAGCCCCATGCCCACGGCGTCGAACAGGGCGAGCTTCACCGTGTTCTTGCTGGCGAAGGCCTCTTGCCGGCCGAGGATGAGGCAGTTCACGACGATCAGCGCGATGAAGGCCCCGAGCTCCTTGTGGACCTCTGGCAACAGCGCCATGAGCGTGTAGTCGGCCACGGTCACGAAGGTGGCGATGATGATGATGTAGGTCGTGATCCGGACCGGCTTCGGGATCCACTTCCGCAGGGCGGACACCAGCACGCTCGAGCCGGTCAGCACGAAGAAGGTGGCCCCACCCATCGCCAGCGCGTTCACCGCCGAGTTCGTCACCGCCAGCATCGGGCACATGCCCAGGACCTGCACGAAGACAGGGTTGTCCCTCCAGATGCCCTTGACCAGCTCGGCGTTCACTGCAACCGCTCCAGCCAGGTGTCGTTCGACGCGTTGATGATCTCGACCACCGCCTTGGAGGAGATGGTGGCGCCGGTGATGGCGTCGATCTCGTTCGGCGTGGTGGCCTTGCCCTTCTTCACGGCGAGGATGTCCGGCTCCACGACGAGGTCCTCGAACTGCGCCACGAAGACCTCGTCCTTGATGATCTTGTCCCCTAGCCCCGGGGTCTCCCGGCTCTCGAGGACACGCATCCCGATCACGCGGTCCCGCGCCGGGTCGTAGCCATAGAGCAGGCTGATCGTGTCCTGGAAGCCCGGTCCCTTGGCCGGGATGGCGTAGCCGAGCAGCTCCCCCGCGGCGTTGTGGGCCGCGTAGACGGCCCCATCGTCGAAGTCCACGCGCTCCATCGTGGTGGCGTGCGGGACGACCTCGAAGACCGCCCGCTGCAGGGCCTCGGCCCGGTTCCGCTCGATGCGCGGCAGCGTGATCTCGTAGACCCCGACGATGGCCAGGCCCGAGACGAGCCCGGCGACGCCGAGGGTCAGGATCATGCTGAAGCTGCTGTCGCTGCTCATCTCGGAGCCTTCTCGTGACCGAAGGGCCGGGGCTGGGTGTACTGCTCGATGAGCGGTGAGGCCGCGTTCATCAGCAGGATGGCGTACATGACCCCCTCTGGGAGCCCACCGAAGCGACGGATGAGGACGACCAGGGCGCCGATCCCGATGCCGAAGACCCAGGCGCCGCGTGGCGTGGTGGGCGAGGTCACCGGGTCGGTGGCCATGAACACGGCGCCGAAGAGCAGGCCGCCGGACAGAAGCATGAAGTCCACCGGCGGGTGGGTCTCGCCGACCAGGGCGAGCAGGGCGGACAGTCCTGCCACGGAGCCCAGGATCGCGACCGGGATGCGCCACTGAAAGGCGCGCTTCCAGAAGAGGTAGAGCCCGGCGACGAGGATCAACGCGGCGCTGGTCTCGCCCAGGGACCCGGCAGTCCCGCCCAGGTAGAGCTCGGTCAGCCCGGTGAGCTCTCCGTCGAACTTCTGGAGACCCAAGGGCGTCGCCGAGGACACCACGTCGACGTGCATGAAGGGGATGGCGAAGGTCGCCTCACCGAAGCGCATCCACGCCCCTTCCGTCGGAGGGGCCCAGGTCGTGAGGGTGATCGGGAAGGCGGCCTGCAAGAAGGCGCGGCCTACCAGCGCGGGGTTGAAGAGGTTCTGCCCCAGCCCGCCGAAGACGAGCTTGCCGAGCCCCATGCCTGCGGCACCGCCCAGGGCGGCCATCCACAGCGGCACACCGGGCGGCAGCGTGAGGCCGAGCAAGAGCCCCGTGAGCACCCCGCTCCAGTCGCGCACGGCCCCGCGTCCCGAGATCGCCCACTCGGTGCCGACGGCCCCCGCGATGGCCGCCAGGATGACCAGCGGCGCGGAGGGACCGAAGAACCACGTCGCCGCCACCACCAGCGGCAGCGCCGCATAGAAGACGTGGCGCATGATGCCGGGGGTCGTGGCGTCGGCCCGGACGAAGGGCGCCGGACGCAGCGTGAGGCGGCGACTCACTTTCGGGACCGGAGCGTCCGCTTCGCCGAACGGATGAGCTGGACGAGCGGGATCTCGGAGGGGCATGCCCAGGTGCAGGCGCCGCACTCCATGCAGTCCAGGACGTTCCAGTTCTCCATCTCGTCGACGAACCCGGCCCGGGCGAGGCGGCCGAAGAGCGAGGGGTTCAGCTTGTAGCCGCAGGCCTCGAGGCAGCGGCCACAGCGAATGCAGGGCCCGGCCTCGGCGAGGTCGAGGTCACCCTCTCGGAACACCAGCAGACCGCTGGTTCCCTTGAGGACCGGGGCGTCCAGCGCCGTGACGGGCATGCCCATCATCGGTCCGCCCATCACGATCTGGACTCCCTCCTCTGGGGCGCCGCAGTGGGCGAGCACGTCCCGGATGGGCGTGCCGATGGGGACCCGCAGGTTGGCAGGTCGGGCCACCGCGGGTCCGGACACCGTCACCGTCCGGTCGATCAGCGGGATTCCCAGCTCGATCCAGTCGGCGATCGCCGCCATCGTGCTGACGTTGTTGACCACCATCTCCAGATCCAGCGGGAGCTTGCCAGCTGGCACCTCCACGCCGAAGAGGGCGTGGATGAGCATCTTCTCGGCGCCCTGGGGGTACTTCACCTGGACCGGCTGCACCTTGATGCTTCGCTGTCCCATCGCTCCCAGCAAGGCCGCTACCGCGTCCGGCTTGTTCTCCTCGACCCCGATGACAGCGCGCTCCGCGCCAAGGGCCTCGACCACCAACTCGACGCCACGCAGCACGCGGTCGGGCTGCTCGACCATGGTGCGGTGATCGCTGGTCAACAGCGGCTCGCACTCGCAGCCGTTGAGCACGAGATCCTTGCAGCGACGACCCTCTGAGAGGGAGTACTTCACGTGAGAGGGAAAGGCCGCGCCGCCGAGGCCGACGATGCCACCCGCCTGCACCAACTCGACGAAGTCCTCGCCCTCGGGCGCCTCCGTCACCAGCTCCTGGCTGTCCCAGGGGTCGGCCTCGATCTCGATGGCGGGCAAGAGCGAGCCCGTGGGGTGGCGGTGGCGCTGGACGCTGCGGACCCGCCCGGTGACGGGGCTGTGGAGCGAGGTGGACACGAAGCCACCCGGAGAGGCGATGAGCTGCCCCCGGCGGACCTCGTCCCCGACATCGACGAGCGGCTTGCTCGGAGCGCCGATGTGTTGGCCGAGCAGCATCACGAAGCGCTGGCCGAAGGGCATGCGCCGGACCGCAAGGTGCGCCGTCCTCCCCTTGTCGTCGTGCGGGTGGACGCCGTGCTCGAAGGTCGGGGAGCTCACTGCTCGACTCCTTCCAGGATCCCCGCGAGCGACATCAGCCGCCCCTCCAGCCGGTCGGCGAAGCGCTGGTCCTCGTCGGCCTTCAGCTCCGCGCGATCTTCCTCCAGCTCGGACCGCAGCTCGGCCTCGCGGGCTGCGTACTGAGCCTCCAGCTCCTGGCGGAGGCCAGGCAGGGCCCGGAGCTCGCTCAGCACGCCGTCGGTCTCGCTCTCCAGGCGCAGCTCGGCCAGGGGCGCTCCGGGGGCGAGGCGCCACAGCGGCCAGCGGCCCATGGCCACCACCTCGGCGGAGGTGGGTATGGCCGAGGAGCTGTCCGCAGGGGTCGGTGCATGGATCCGGACCACCGCAGGACCATCGTGGGCCAGGGCCTCGAGGAGGACCTCCGCGAGGTGGTCGGGGTGGCCGACCGCGGTCTGCGCGACCAAGGCCCCCCGGCGCCACAGGGCCAGCAGCTCCAGCTCGGCGGGATCCTGGTGATCGCAGAGGATCAGGACCTTCAGCGGCAGCTCCCCGAGGTTCGCGCGAAGCAGCTCGTCACCGCCCACGACGACCACCGGCGGCGGGTGGCACGCCGGTGGCTCCTGCTTCAGCTCCCTGCACGCGGCGCGGAGGTGCTCATCGCCCTCATCGACCTGTGCGAGCTGCCCCTTCGCCAGCCCCTCGGCGAGCTCCATCGCGCGGCCGGCGCCAGCGACGACGACGGGCACCTGGAAGGGGTTGTAGGGAAACTCGATGCCCCAGTCGGCCGCCAGCTCAGGTGCCAGGACCAGCCCGAACCGAGCCCGCCCCAAGCCACGGGATCCCTTCTCGAGGCGCTGGCGCAGCCGATCCAGATCTTCGCAGAGGGCCGCCCGGACGCGCAGTCGCGCACGGTCCTTCGGGGTCAGGGCGCCGTCGGTGCTGACGTCGCCCTCTGCCAGCGCCTGCTCGAGCGTCGCTCCGCTGGGGAGCGCGCGGGCGAGCTCGTCGCGGACCGCAGCGCCGAGCTCCGCCCTGACGGCCCGCAAGCGGCGCACATGGTCGACGAGGCGAGGCTGCAGCGCCGCCTCCGCCATCGCCAGGGCAGCCCGGAGGGCCAGCTTGGCTCCAGAGCCGGGAGCCCGGCCGTTTCCGCCGGCGAGAGCGAAGGCGCAGTGGCGTGTCAGCAGGCGGGCGGCCAGCGGTCCGAGACGAGGCTCCAAGGTCTCCATCGTCGGGCCGGCGGTGTCCGGCAGACCCTCCCAGACGCTCCAGGCCCGGCGAGCGGCCACCACCCGCTCGGTCGTCTGCGGCTGCATCGTCAGCGCCACGGGCTCACAGGCCGCGGCGCAGGCCCCGCAGGCGGTGCAGGTGGCCGGATCGACGACCAGCGACAGGAGGATGTCCTCTGACCAGGGGGCGGACAGCGGCAGGCCATCCAGGGCAGCAGCTCCAGCTTCTATGGCCTCTTCGGGGGCGGCCACGCCAGCCTCGCGCAGGGTGGTCCCCGCGTCAGGCCTGACCTGCTTCCGCACGGCCTTCGCGAGCTTCTTCGCCAGGGGCTTCAGCGGCGAACCACCAGCCTTGACCGCGACATCGACCAGCGCCCGGCTGTCGATGGCCACGACCCCGATGGCCGCCTCCGGACACGCGACCCAGCAGTCACCGCAGCCCGTGCACGCATCAGGTGCGAAGGCAGGCAGCGACTCGCGGGTGGCAGAGAGATCGTGGAAGGTCGAGGTCAGCGGCGGGATGGCGCCGAGCGCCAGCGCCGGATCGGGGGTGAGCGGGGCACCCTCGACGAAGGGCTTGCCCACGCTGCCCCAGAAGCGGCGCACGCCGTCGGGGGCGGCGTCATCTCCCAGCTCGCGAACGACCAGCGGGGGAAGGCGACCTGGAAGCTCGGGGCGCTGGGTTCGGGCAGGCGGTCCGCCGTCCCAGGCGCTCTCGAAGTCCTCTAGCCCGTCGTCACCGTAGAGCTCTCTCCAGACGGTCCTGGCGTCGCGCTCCTTCCACTCCAGGCCCTGGGTCCGGAGCCACCCGGCGAGACCGCCGAGGACCGCGGCAGGAGACCCGTCGAGGTCCAGCTCGGCCCTGACCTTGTCGCCGGGGTCACCGTTGGGCGCGGGGGCCCAGTAGAGCCAGCGCCGGCGGCTGCGGACGTGACCTCCGACGAGGCGCTGCATGAGCTGGGCCGCTGGCCCGACGAGCTCTTCGGGCAGCGCCACGACGAGACCCTGGGGGGTGAGGGAGGTCTGCGAGCGCAGCCCCAGTCCAGCTGCCTTCGGGAAGCGCTGCCGCAGCTCCTCGAAGTGCGCCTGCTGGCGGGGATAGGCGCTGTCAGCGGGCGCGAAGTCGAGACCGAGGTAGACACGCGAAGAGAGCGGCGGAGAGAGGCAGGCCCCAAGCACGTCAGCCGCCGACAGGGGGAACCCGCCGGCTCCACCCACCAGGGAGACCACCCGTCCCCTGGCGTGGGGGGCGACCTCGCGCAACAGCGGCGGCTCACTCGCGAGATCGCCGGCCACGCGCTCCATGACGAGCACCGTGCGACCGCCGAGCCGTGTGTGCAGCTCCGTCGCCGGGAAGGGTCGAAGGCAGCGCACACCGATGACGCCGAGCTTGCGGCCACCGAGGACACCTTCGGCGACCTCGACGGCGGAGCCCTGGCTCACGATGACCGTCTCGGCGTTGTCGTCTCCAGCCCAGGACAGGGCGCCGAGGTGGCGTCCGGTGCGCTCACCGAGCCCCGCGAAGGCCCGGGCGACGAGACCCGGGACCGGCCAGTGGAGGTAGGGCTGGCGCGCAGCCGCGCCAAGGGCCCAGCTCTTGCGGCCCTGGGCGGCCCCGTGGAGCGCTGGGCGCTCGAGGTCGTGCCACAGCGGAACGCGACGACGGTCATCGCCGAAGAGCACGGACTGGGCGCGGGTCGGGCACTCGATCCGCGTGTCGGGCGAGCCGGAGAAGCCCGCTAGCAAGGCCTGATCCGGGAGGCGCAGGGTCTGGGGCGCCGCGGCGGTCTGATCGGCGTCCATTCCCACGAGCACCGGCAGAAGCGAGGTCTCGGCGATCTCCCGCGCGGCGATGCTCAGGTCGGCCACGTCCTGGACGTTGTGGGCCATGAGCTGCACGCAGCCGGCATCGGCCACGGCATGCCAGGCGTCATGCCCGGTGCCGCAGGCCACTGCGTGACCGGGGCCTCCTCGGCACACGACGTGCACGACCAGCGGCAAGGAGCGACCTGCCGCCCAGGCGAGCAGCTCGTGGGCTCCAGCCAGCTCGGGTCCGTCCAGCCAGGCGGTCGCTCGCAGTCCGGCCATGGCCGCCCCCACCGCCTCGGGCAGCGCGAAGCGCTCGGAGCCGAGCAGCTCCTCCGCCAGGGCCGCCGCCTCGTACCCCGTGAGGACACCGATCTCGCCCCGTTCCTCTGGAGCCTTCGTCCGAAGACCCTCGACCCACCGCATGATCCGCTCACGCATAGACTCGCTCCAAGACCGGGAACTGCTGGCCGGGGGCCCAGACGATGGCGCCGGTCGGGCAGCGGGCAGTGATCGCCGGGGTAGCGGGTCCACCACCGGCGTAGTCGACGACCGGCAGTCCATCGACCATGCGGATCAGCTCCTGTGGAGCGTCCTGGGCGCAGCGACCGCAAGCGTCGCAGGCGACTGCGCAGAGCGCCATGGCGGCCTCGCCAGCCAGCGGCGCGCTGCACTGGACCAGCAGCGCGTGCTCCAGCGGAGTCACGTGGAAGAGGTCCCGCGGGCAGGCCTCGACGCAGTCTCCACAGGCAGTGCACTCGAGCACGTCGACCACCGGCAAGCCGTTTCGGTTCATCGAGATGGCGTCGAAGCCGCAGGCGACCTCGCAGTCGGCGAGGCCGAGGCAACCCCAGGGGCAGGACTTGCCGCCGCCGGAGAGCACCGCCGCCCCCGAGCAGCTGTCGAAGCCGCGGTACTCGGCGAGCCTTCGGGCCTGGCCGTAGCCCCCCGCGCAGGCCAGGCGGGCGACGCGCTTCGTGGCCTCTCCCGCGTCGACGCCGAGGAGTTCGGCGACCGCCTCGATGCCCTCTGGGCTGTTGACCGTGCAGTCGGAGGGTGTGTGGGCGCCGGCCAGGAGCTTCACCGCGAAGGCCTTGCAACCCGGCTCCCCGCAGGCACCGCAGTTCGAGCCCGGCAGGGCCTCGTCGAGGGCCTCCAGCCGAGGGTCCTCGGCCACCCGCAGGAAGCGCCACGCCACCGTGAGCACGACCGCGAAGAACAGCGCGATCCCGGTCATGATGCCGATCGCCAGCAGGACGTTCGTCACTTCGGAGGCGGCCCGGGGTAGATGCATTTCGCGGGGCACTTCTCCGCGGCGGCGACGAGCTCGGCGTGGGTGCCGGCGGCGAGGTCACCGATGGTGGCCTGCTTGTTCTCGTCGTAGATGAACAACAGCGGGTTGATCTCGAGGCAGTCGTTGCAGCTCGTGCAGAGAGCGCTGTCGATCCAGGCCTCTTCATCGTCATCGTCGTCCTCGACGACGGGCTCGGGCTCGGAGGCCGCAGGTTCGGGCTCGTCCTCCACCACCGGCGCTGTCACGGCGCGCGGTGGCGGACGCACCGCCGGGGCGGCTTCGCCGTCGATCAACACCGAGGCGAGGCGCTGTATTGCCTCTCGGGCAGCCTCGACGCGGAGTCGGGCGAGCTCCTCGCCGTGGACCTCTGCGAGGGCAGCCTGCTCCGACTCGCCCTGTCGCCGGGCCTCTTCGCGAGCCTGCGCCGCCGCCTGGCGGGCGTGCTCGTTGGCGACGCCCCCCAGCTCCCGGAGGTGCCGCCAGGTGCGCCGCCGGTCGGCGATCGCCAGCCGCAGCGCGTCCGAACAGCTCTGGGGGCCGTCGTTGGTCGCGACCTCGCCCTCCGGATCGGGCTGGAAGTGGTGCGCAAGCGCCGGGTCGAGCAAGGCGTAGTCGGCGAAGGTGAAGCCCGTCGACCAGTCCTCCTCTGGCTCGGGGTTTCCAGAGACGTCCATGGCGGCGGCCCAGCTCTCACCCGCCGAGGGGTCGTAGCGGAACAGGGGCAGGGCCCGGGCGTCGACCGCTGCGCTGGCGGTGAGCCAGGCGCCGATGGGCAGTGTCTCCCCATCCAACAGCCCGCTGGCCACAAGGTGAAGCGCCGGCCGCAGCCCGCCCAGCGCTGCCCGGAAGCCCTCCCACAGGTGCTCGTGACGAGCAGGGGTGGACTGCTGGACGAAGGCCTGTCGCATGCTGACGGCGAGCAGGCCCAGCTCGACCCGGTGCCCGGCCAGCGGATCCTCTCCCGGCGCGAGGCCGGGGTTGCGGGAAGGCTGGACCTCCGCGAGGATCTGCAGGGGGCGACCGGAGGCGAGGAGGCGGATCAGCGCGCCGAGCTCGCCAGATGCGAGGGTGTCCGCGTCGGTGACCACGATGATGGTGGGCAACAGCGCGGCCTCCGCCTCGCCGAAACAGCGCCAGTCGAAGGCGTGGAGCAGCGGCTCGTGCCGCTCGGGATCCCAGGCATCGGCGAGCTCCAGCCTGGCGGCCCGCAGGCCTCCCAGGGCCAGGGCGAGTTCCTGCGCCGCCACGTCGAAGCGGGCAGCAGCCGTCGCGCAGGCCTCGTCTCCGCCAGGCACGACGATGACCGCCGGACCGCAGAGGTGGAGCTGCTCGATCAGTGACCGGATGCGCGCCCGGCGCTCTGGCGGCATCGCGAGAGTGCCCCGTCGACCCACCATCGTGGCGAGCGCGCCAGCGTCCAGGCGCTCTCCGGTAGTCCCACCGAGTTCGCCGCTGCGGTCCTCGTAGGCTCGCTCGACCGCCAGCAGGCTGCGGAGGGCCTGCTGGGTGCTCTGGAGCTCGGCGACCAGGGCCCGCCGAACGGGCAGCGCGTGTTGGCGCGCGGCCTCCTCGAGCAGAGCCAGCGCCGCCCCGGAGTCGTAGGACAGCAGCCTGCCTTCGGCTGGCAGCCCCTCGATGAGGTGCTCCAGCAGGGCCGCGAGCTGCTGATCGGGGCCTTCCCCCAGGCCCAGCTGTGCCCGCATCCGTTCGCCGGCGGCCCGGACGCAGTCACGAGGCGTTGTGCCCTCGCCCTCTCTCAGCGCGGCCTCCAGTCGGCCGAGGTTGTCGCTCAGCAAGGTGGAGCCGAGAGACTCGGCGATGCCGCGGATGTGCTCGGAGAGAGGCTCTGGAGCTCCACCGTCCAGCAACAAGGGCCACGGCAGGCGCAGGCGCCCCGGGTCGGCGTAGGGTTCGAATGCGACGGGCAGGGTCATGTCCACCTCAGATGGCGAAGCGGTCGAGCTGGGTCTCCAGGGCGCTCAGCTTCTGTTCGGCGCTGGCTTCGATGCCGATAGCGCTGTAGTCGTCGTAGACCGGCCGCGTGGCGTCCTTGAAGAGCAGCCCGATGGGCACGCAGTCCCTGCGATCGGCCAGCGCACGGGCGCCGGCGAGGTCGGACGGTGCGTGCGCCAGCTCGTTCTCGAAGCTGCGCTTCACAGCGTCGGGATTCGGGATGCCGTCTGCGTCCGCGAGCACGAGGATCCTCTCCGGCTCCTTCTGCAGCTGGGCGAAGACGTGATCGGTGTAGGTGGGGCAGCGCTGGAGGATGCGGACGAAGGACAGCCCGCGGTGGTCGTGGGCCGCCTTGAGGGTCTCGTAGAGATGGGGCGGGTTCCAGTCGACGGTCTGGGCCACGAAGGAGGCGTTGGTCATGCCGAGCGTGGTCGCCAGGGGGTCCATGGCGGGCAACCAGGCACCCCGAGGATGGGTGTTGGTCTTCTCGCCTGGCTCCGTGGTGGGCGAGGTCTGCTTCTTGGTGAGGCCGTAGATGTTGTTGTCGAACAACAGCACGACCATGTTCATGTTGTAGCGGATGGCGTGCAGCCAGTGGCCGGCGCCGATGGAGCAGCAGTCGCCGTCACCTGTCGCGACCCAGACGTCCAGGTCGGGGCGGCGGCACTTGATTCCCTCCGCGACGGGCAGGGCGCGACCGTGCAGACCGTGGAACCCGTAGGTGCCCATGTAGTGGGGGAAGCGGCCGGCGCAGCCAATCCCCGACACGCACACGACCTTCTCCGGGCGCAGCTGCTTCTCGCGAAGGAGCCGCTGCACTGCGCTCAGCACGGCGAAGTCGCCGCAGCCCGGGCACCAGCGCCCTGTTCCGCCCTCGTAGTCCTCGAGGGTGAAGTAGCGAGGCGGGACCTCCATGGACCAGTCGTCCTTGAGACCGAACATCAGACCTCCAAGCGGGCGAGGATGGCTTTGTGGACCTGGTCGGGGGACAGGGGCTGGCCGGGAACGGTGCCCCAGCAGTCGATGTCCAACAGGGTGCTGGCGCGCAGCATCCAGGCCAGCTGTGCGTAGCGGCGGTTGTTCTCGTCCACGTACCCGCCGACGGTGTCCGCGAAGTTGATCTCGACGGTCATCACGCGACCGAAGCGGCCGAAGATCTCGTCGAGCCCGGGCTCCAGCGGAGAGAGGAAGCGCAGGTGGACCGCGGAGACGGCGTGTCCCTGTGCCCGAGCGCGGTCGACCGCCTCGTGGATGGCGCCCATCGTCGAGCCCCAGCCGACGACGAGGAGGTCACCCTCGTCGGCGCCGTAGACCTCTGGCGGCTTCAGCTTGCTCTGGAGCGCGGCCAGCTTGCGGCTGCGAAGCTCGCAGGAGACCTGGTTCGTGTCCGCGTCGTAGGCGACCTTGCTGTTGCGGGTGTGGGCGAGCCCGGTCAGCACGTACTCGCCACCGACCTGTCCCGGGATCGGGCGGGGAGAGACGCCGCTGTCGGCGTCCCAGGCGTAGGGCTCGAGCTCCGGGTCCCAGGCGGACTGGTCGATCGGAGCCGCGAGCCACTCCTCCTGGGGCTTCGGGCGATCGAAGGCGCTGACACCCGTGGCGAGGTTGGCGTCGGTGAGCAGGATGACGAGGGCCCGGAAGTCCTCGGCCAGCTGGCGGGCGAGCACGGTGAGGTGGAAGCAGTCCTCGATGGTGGCGGCTGCCAGGACGATCTTGGGTGCGTCTCCGGGGGCTCCGAAGACCGAGGCCAGCAGGTCACCCTGCTCGACCTTGGTGGGCAGACCCGTCGAGGGACCACCGCGCTGGACCAGCACGAGGACGAGGGGGATCTCGGCCATGACGGCGAGACCGACGAACTCGGTCTTGAGCGCGAGGCCGGGGCCGGAGGTGATGGTGCAGGCGGTCTTGCCGGCGTAGGAGGCGCCGATCGCGAAGCCGATGGCGGCGATCTCGTCCTCTGCCTGGTGGAGGAAGCCACCAGCTTGGTCGAAGGTCCCGGCGAGGAAGTGCGAGGCGCTCGTGGCCGGCGTGATCGGGTACATGCTGACCAGGTCCATCCCGGCGGCCATGACCCCGAGGCCGATGGCCTGGTTGCCGTTCATGACGACCTGCGGCTCCGTCTGCTCGTGGCAAGGCACGATGAAGCGGTAGGGCACGTGCTCCAAGGCGAAGTCCCAGCCAGCGCGGACCAGGCGCTGGTTCGACTGGACGACCTGGGGCCCCTTTCGACCGAAGAGCATCGCCACCTCTCGGGTCGCGACGTCCAGATCGCGGCCGTAGATGTGGCAGAGCATGCCGAGCACGAACATGTTCTTGCCGACCCGTGCGCCCCCGGTCAGCTCCAAACAGGCTGCGTCGATGGACAGCTCGAGGACATCCAGGCCCATGCCCTTGAAGCGCTCGAGGGACTCCGCGTACTGCTCGCGGATGCTCTCGACGCGGTCGGTGGCCCACTTGTCCTCGAGCAGCAGGATCGTGCCCTCGCGGTAGGCCCGCTGGTCGATCCGGCTGAAGAGCACCTGCTCGTTGAAAGCGACGACGAGGTCCGCCTTGTCGCCCATGTTCGTCATCGGGCGGTCGCCGATCCGAATGCGGATGCCACTGGCTCCGGCGGGGGAGCGGGCGGGCGGCTTGATCTCCGCAGGGATGATCTCCACCGTCCAGACGCCGTTTCGCATCTTGGCGCTGATGGCTCCAAAGGCCTGGCCGGCCTTCTGGGCGCCCTCACCGGAGTCGCTGACGATCTCGATGATGTGTTGGTCGACGGTCTGAGCCACCGCCTGTTCGCGCACTGCTTCCATGACCTACCTCCGCGGCTGGACGCCGCTTCCTTGGTCGGTGTTGCCGAGACTGCCGACCTTGGTCAGCGTGGTCTCAAAGGCGGCGATCCCGGTCTCGTGGCCGCTCAACCGATACCTCTTTTTCGGCGCGCACGGTAACACGCTCAGGGCCGCCGAGCCGCCTCCGTGCTCAGTTCACCCCGCCAGGACCAAGGAGCCCTCGATCAGCAGCGTCCCAGATGGCGATGAAGCCTCAGCCCGAAGCCGTCCAACCGGCGGGTGTCCAGGGGCGATCCGTCCCCGTAGAGGAACAACAGGGGGATCTCCACTTCGTGCCGAAGCATGCTCTCGGCGACCAGGGCGGGCCCGCAGCCCCAGGGGCTGATGACCACGACGCCGTTGTGGACGCGGCCAACGGGCAGGCCCAGCAAGCCGGGGAGCCGCTCCTCTGCGAGGTACTCCGACAGGAGCCCCAGGGGCTCCACCAACACCCTCAGGCCGCGATCGTTGAGTCTCCGGACCAGCGAGTCGCTGGCGAAGTCGTCGACCCGCAAGTAGACGTCGCCCGACAGCAGCACGACCCGCAGATCGGACCGGGGCGCCTCCGCAGCCAGCTCGGCCACCTCGAAGGGACCGCCCGTCGAGGTCTCGGGCTCGATCTCATCCGCTTCGCTGAGGGCTGGGGCGCTGTCGTCGTCCCAGCTCACGTCCAGCTTGCGTCGCAGCAGGTGGTCGTCATCTTCCCGAGGCCAGAGCTCACGACCCAGGACCTGCCAGGGAACCGGCCCGTCAAAGGCCACGACCTCGCTGACGATGCGAGCGGACAGACCGTTGAGGGCCAGCGCAGTGCCTCCCTCCTGGTGGATGTGCGCCGTGTCGAAGTGGGCCACCACCCGGAGGGGCCGCTGCACAGCGCCGTCGAGTCGGGTGGCGGTGCGTCCCGCAGTGTCCAGCGGCACGGCCACGAGGTTCGCGAGCGGGGCGGCGAGGGCGGGTCAGGAGACTGCAGACACCTCCGAGCACCTGCCGTGGCAAGCCGTCCCCCTCGATTCCGAGCACGGCCTGAGGCAGCTGCGCCTCCTCCACCACCAGCTCCAGGCCCTCCGCCAGGGCGATGACCTGGCCGGGCTCGAGCACCACCGAGCTCTTGGCTCTTCCTTGCAGCGCGAATCGCCCCCGGAGGGCGAGCAGCTTCAGCTCTTGTCCGCGCAGGCTGACCATGGCGTGGGCCTCGGAGATCCGACCATCCAGCAGGGACAAGGCTGCTGACCACAGACGACCGATCAGGTCACCGTGTCCCAGCTCGACCGTTCGGCCGTCGGCCAGTGAGAATCTGGCAAAGGCACGCATGAACCGCACCTAGCACGACAGGCTAGCCGACCCCTTCCTAGCCGTGACCCTTCAGCCGTCTCACCGAGGCTGCCACTCGACGTAGCCAAGAGCGTGACATGATCCCCCGGCATGTGGCTCTTGCTGGCGCTGTCCTGTGACCTCGAACCGGACCCCCTCCCGACCGAGGAGGCGGCCCGCGACGCGGACGCCGGCATGGAGGAGGCCGCGACACCACCGATGGTGCAGCTGCTCTACGACTACGCGTTCCTGCCAGATGTCCAGTACCGCCAGCAGCGCGTGCGCATGTTGCTGTGGCTCGTCCACATGGAGCTCTCCGAATACCAGCTGCGCGTGCTCGCAGAGGCCTGGACCACCGCCGAGACCGAGCGGGGGCGCATCGACGAGGCACAGCGCGAGATCGTCGCCCAGTACGAGCCGGAGCTGGGGGCGGTCTACGACCAGGTCTGGGAGAGGCTGCGCTCGGGGGCTTCGATCGACGACCCGGAGCTCCTGGCCCTGGCCGAGCCGCTCACAGAGGCCCGAATCCACAAGGAGCAGGAGCGGGAGCTCCTGGCCCTGCGCTTCCAGGGCGTCGAGGCCGTCAACGCCGCCCAGAAGGACTTCCTGCGCTCGCTCTCGCCCCAGCAGGAGGCCAAGGTCGCGGACGCCAGCTTCTTCCTGCGCCACAAGCTGGATCCCTACGCGAACCCCGGGGACTTCAACGCGCTGATCGGGACCGTCTTCACCCCCGGCGACTACGCGACGCTGAAGCGCGGCTCCTTCGACCCCGAGACCGACCACCTCGACCTCGCAGGCCTGTGGTCCGATCCCGGCGACCCGGATCGCGAAAAAGGTGTCTTCCCCGACGTGCAGCGCGAGCTCGTGGTCTTCATGATCCTCCAGGAGCCGGCCCTGCCAGAGGCCATCGAGGCAGCGCTCAGCCGCTCGAGCCCGCCGGCTCCCTGAGCCCCGAAGCGAGGATCTCCCGCTGGGCCTGGAGACCGTGGCGGAGTCGCCACAGGTCCTGGAGCCGGGCCTTCTGGACCGCGACCGCCGCCGAGTGATCGCGCACCCCGGCGTCGATGACCTCGTGGAAGCGGGTGAGCTCCTCGACCAGCTGGCGGCGCAGACGCAGGCGCAGCATCGACTCGAGCTGAGGGCGCGCCGCGCGCAGCTGGGCCAGGCCCTCGTCCCGGGCCTCGACCACCGAGTCCTTCAGGCGCACGGCCGCCTTCTTTCGCAAGCTGTCCAAGGGCGTGATGAGCCGATCCACCGCGAGGAAGGCCCCAGATGCAAGGACCAGGGGCACGACCACAGGCGCGCCGATCAGCAGGCCCAGCCCCAAGGCGCCAAGGCCCGCGCCGACGCTGAAGGCCGTGCGGGGACCGCGGTCTTCGCCGACGAGCCCCTCGATGCCGACCCGGACCTCGGCCTGGTGCAGGCCCTCGACGTCCACCATGCCCAGGTCCCCAGCCCGAGCAGCTTCGACAAGCCGATAGCGCTCGACGAGCTCCCCGAGCGCCGCCGTCGCGAGGGTCGACCAGGCCTCCTCCAGCACCGCCTGGCCTGCGTTCAAGGCCCGCCCGGCGTGGATCTCCAGCGCCGTGGGCATGCTCTGTTCGAGGTCCTCGCCCAGGGCCGTCAGCGCACGCCTGGAGCCCACCTCTGCGATGCGGTCGTCCCAGCGCCCGTGCCAGCCGCCCAGCTCCCGGAGCCACACGGACTCCATCGCCTCCACAGCCCGGTCCACCGCCTCGTCAACGTCCACCTCGGCGAGGGTCTCCTCCAGGAAGGCGTCCGGATCCGGGATGCGCTGGGACTCGAGCTGTTCGGCCCGCAGGGAGTAGCGCGCCTCTGCCTGGTCGCAGGCGGCGTCGACCAGCTCGATGGCCTGCTCGGCAGCCCGCGCCGCCCGCCGCACCAGGATCAGGTCGCGGTCCCTCGCCAGCCGATCGACCAGCTCTCCCAGGTCCTCCGCGAAGCGACGCGCGAAGTAGGGCCGCGTGCCGTCGAGCACCGACTGGGCGGCCACGGCCCAGGCCACGACCTCGTCGGTCCCGAGCCCGACCTGCTCGGCGAAGCGCCGGACCCCCACCCGTCGGGCCTCCTCGACCTCTTCAGCGGGGTCGCCCCCCACATCCTCTGCGTTGTCCCAGGCGCGATCGACCTTCGTGAGCATCAGGTAGACCTCGGGCACCTGCTGTCGGACCCGCTCCAGGAAGTCCAGGGTGCTGCGGGGCAGCGCCTGCTGGAGATCCGACAACAGGATGCAGCCGTCCGCCTCCTTCTCGATCGCCGCCCAGGCCCGGGCCTGGTTCTCCTCGTGGTCCGTGTTCACGCCGGGGGTGTCCAGCAGCACCAGGTCCGCTGGGAGCACCTCGCTCGGCACCCACAGCTCCAGCTCGAGCACGCCGGCGGTCTTCAGATCCGTGAGCGCCGCGACCTCTTCGAGGCACGCGCCCTCCTCGACGCCTCCTTCTCGAATCGCGCGATAGCGCCTGGGTCCTCGACGGATCCGCGTGACCGTCCCGGTGCACTCCCGGATCGCCACCCCCAAGATGGCCTCTCCCATCACCGCGTTGAGGAAGGTGCTCTTGCCTGCCTTCTTCTCCCCTACCACCGCGACGACGAGCTCCTCTCGACGGAGCCGATCCCGCAGCTCCGAGACGAGGTCCTCGATCTCGTCTCCAGCCTCGCCGAAGCTCTCCCGGTGGCGCAACAGCGCCTGCAGCTGCAGGGCAGCAGAGCCGACTGCGTCGATGAGCTCGATCCGGGTTGCCACGAGACGAAATAAAAGCACGGCCCGCGCGGTATGTTCCGTCTTCGGGAGGTTCTGTGGATCCGCTCACTGGAAAGGTGGTCAAGGAAGTCGCCGCGAAGGTGGTCAAGGAAGTCGCCGCGAAGGAGCTCGTGGGCGAAGGCTTGAAGACCGCGACCCTGGCCGAAGCCGCCGAGCTTCCGGCGCTCGCCGAGGTCAGCGAGGCCGCCGGCTGGCCGATGGAAGGCCTGCGCAAGGCCGCCGACGCCACCGCCGCCGCCTTCGACGGCCTCGACGCGGTGCTGGGCATCCCGGAGATCGCCGAGGAGCACCTCGAGGAGCGCGAGCTCATGTCCACCGTCGGGGCCCCGCTGCGGGTCGGGCGGGTCGGCGAGCGGCTGGCAGCCAAGGCAACCGTCGAGCAGCTCGGCGGCTTCTGGGACGACATCTTCGGCCCGGACCTGTCGACCTGCGAGGTCTACGTCCACGACTGGGGCCCCGAGCAGTTCAACGGGATCGGCGACCCCCTCGACGCCGGCGAATGCTGGCGGAAGCAGAACGGGCCAGCCTCCTGCGCGGTGGTGAGCCAGGTCGGCATCATCGAGTACATGACCGGCGAGTGCCTCAGCGAGGACGCAGCCTGCCGCATCGCAGAGGACATGGGCTGGTTCGATCCCCACGGCGGCACGATGCCCGAGCACTGCGACAAGCTGCTCGAGTACCACGGCATCGACACCGACAAGCACTACAACAGCGACATCATGGAGATCGTCGAGGCGCTCGAAAACGGCGACCAGGTCCTCGTCGGGCTCAACGCCAACTACCTCTGGTACCCCATGCGCGACCCGGTCACCGGAGGGGTCGCGGTGCAGCCCGGAGGCGCAGGCCACGCGGTCTGGATCACCGGTGTCGACATGGACCCCCACGGCAACGTCACGGTGCTCATGAACGACAGCGGGCACGGCGCTGGTCGCTGCCAGGCGGTCTCCCTCGCCGACTTCGAGGCCGGCTGGGAGGAGTTCTCCAACTTCGTCGTGATCGCCAAGAACCCACAGGTGGCCTGATGGACATGCGTCGACTTCGTGAAGCCTCCGAGCGAGCCCGTGCCGGGCGACCCACCGCCGGCCCCCTGGCCACCTTCCTGGCCGGACTGCGCGCCCGCCCAGAGCTGGCCGGTGTCATCGGCGTCGAGTCCGCCGTGATGCTCCCGGTCCCCTCGGCAGATGACGGCTGGAGCCTCGTGAGCGTGGTCGGCCTGCGGCACGGCAAGGATGGCCCCTGGTCGCCCCCGCGCTTCCGCCTGCGCTGGTCCTGGCCGAATCCGGCCGAGGTCGCCATCGAGCGCCTCGATGCCAGCGGGCCCGTCGATCCACCGACCGGCTCGCCCAGTGAGCGCGTCCAGCTCCTTTCAGCGCTGGAACGACTGGTCACCACCGACCCGGCATCCGCTCCCGATCTCGGCCCCTTGCTCGAGCGGCTCGAGGCGACCTGGCCCGCCCAGTGGTGGGAGGCGCGCTAAGCTCGCCGACCCACGGAGGGTCCCATGAGCTTCGAGGACTACCTGGCCCTGCGGGCTCGGCTCCTGCACGCCCTCGACCAGCTGGCGGTCGCCTACACCAAGGCGGGCATCGAGGCCCGCTCGGCGAGCCTGCGCGAGATCCGGACCAGGCTCGAGGACGACACCTTCCGCCTGATGGTCGTCGGCGAGTTCAAGCGCGGCAAGTCGACCCTGGTCAACGCTCTGCTCGGAGACGCGATCCTGCCCGCCAAGGTCGCCCCCTGCACGGCGGTGATCACGGAGGTGCGCTTCGGCGAGGAGCCAGAGGCCGTGCTCTTCGGCACCGACGGCTCCAAGCGCGAGGTGCCCTTCGACCGCATCCGCGAGTTCGTCTGCATCGACGAAGACGACGAGGGGCCCTCCCCCTGGGCGAAGCTGGAGCTCTACTACCCCCTCGAGATCTGCCGTAACAACGTCGAGATCATCGACAGCCCCGGGCTCAACGAGCACCACACGCGGACCGAGGTGGCCCTGGACTACCTGCCCCGAGCCGACGCGCTGGTGATGGTGTTGTCCTGCGAGATGGCGCTGTCACAGTCGGAGCTCGGCTTCATCGATGACACGCTGGGAGGCCGAGACCTCTCCAACGTCTTCTTCCTGTGGAACCGCTACGACGCCGTGGCCGACTCGCCGGACGACCTCGACGACATCAAGCGGCGCTCCCGCCGCATGCTGGAACCCAAGCTCACGGCCAAGAACCGGATCTTCTTCGTCTCGGCCAAGGACGCCCTCGTCGGTCGACGCCGGGGCTCGCCGGAGCTCGTGGAGCGCTCGCTGATGCCGGTCTTCGAGGAGGTGCTCGAGCAGTTCCTCGCCGGGGAGCGAGGGCGGGTGAAGGTGCTTGGCCCGCTGCGCTCGGCGGAGAAGGCCGCTCGGGACTGCGCGCTCCAGATCCCGCGCATGGAGGCCCACCTCGCCGCGCCGCTGGAGGAGCTGGAGAAGAAGCAGGCGGCCCTGTCTCCTCGCATCTCCGAGCTGGAGAAGAAGCGCCTGCGGGTCGGACGCATGCTGGACCGGCGCGAGGCCGAGCTGGGAGACCTCGTAGACGGGCGGCTGCGGGGCTACATCAACGGGCTGGAGTCCAGGCTGCGCCAGTGCGTCCAGGACGCGCCCTCGTCCTGGTGGGAAGGCCTCGTCAACAAGAAGAAGGTCCACAAGAAGCACATCGAGGGGCTCTGCGAGTTCCTCGGCAAGGACTTCCGCGCCTGGCAGGACGACGAGCTCACGCCGCTGATCACGCGCCACGTCGAGGGGACCTACGAGGCCCTCGACGACGAGCTGCGCTTCTTCCTGAAGGACGTCGACGCCATCCGCGCGGATCTCCTGCCCGAGCTCGAGTTCGACGAAGACGTCGACGAGGCCTCACCGGTGGACCGGGTCCTGTCCACAGCTGGCGTCGCCATCCTCTACGGCATCGCCCCGGGGCTGATGATCGAGGGAGCCAGCGGCGGCATCAAGCAGGTCATGGAGGGCCTGGGCTACCAGGTCGCGTCCTTCGTCGGGGTCGTCATCATCGGCACCCTGCTGGGAGTCACCGCGCCTGTCCTGGCCCCCATCGTGCTCGTGGCCTCGGTCGGCATGGCGGTCCTGCGCGCGCTCTTCAAGACCCGCTCGGCGATGGAGAAGCTCCAGGACAAGGCCGTCGCCGATGTCATGGTCGCCATCCGCGACTCCATGCCGGTGATCGAGTCAAAGGCCGCCGATCGCATCTCCCTTACCCTCGGCGAGCTGAGCTCGGCCATCGACAACGGCATGCAGACGATGATCGACGAGGTCCAGGCAGAGGTCGCCACGATCCTCACGGAGAAGCGATCCGGAGAGGCCGCCGTGAAGAGGGGCCGCCAGCGCCTGCTGGAGGCCCGAGGCATCCTCGGCGAGATCAGCGAGACCCTCGACAGCGTGCGCGCCGCCGTCGACCGCTGATCAGCTCGGGAGCGCGTCGAGGTAGCCGGAGATGTCGCGACCGGACGCGGCGAGCACGATGGCGCCTGCGCGGAGTGCCACCCACTCCCAGGTGGCGTCGTCTCCGTCGACGAGGCCCAGGGCCGCGGCCTGGAGCACGAGCGGAGGGCCCTCTGCCGCGACGAAGGGGTCCTGCTCCAGCCTCACCCGCGCGGCGACGACCCTGGCCGCGGGCTCCAGGGGGAGCTCGCCCGCGAAAGCCCGGAAGCGCGAGCAGGCCTGCTCCCAGCGGCCCGGGCCAGAGGCCGACAGCTCACCCAGCACATCCTCCCAGCCATCGCCCAGGACCTGCGCTGCGGCCGCAGCCGCTGGCCAGGCGAGGCCACCCTCGGGCCGCGGTGCCCCGGTGCCCGCCGCGACGAGCACCGGCTCGACCAGCCTCAACACCCGCCCTGCCCGCTGGCCGACGACGCGACCGTGTCGATCCCTGGCCCAGGCGAGGCGCTCCTCCCAGGACCCGAAGCGCTGGGGGGCTTCGTCCGGGATCAGGAGCTTGCCCAGGGCGAAGTCGACGAGCTCGCCCTCCTGCTCACGCAGCGAAGCCAGCCACGCCCCGTCAGGCGGCGGTCCTCGACCATCCAACACAAACTGCCAGGTGCGCTCGAGGTCTCCGTAGCGGGGGGCCTCTCGCTTCAGCGGCTCCAGGATCTTCTGCGTCGGGACCGACGCATAGGCGCAGGAACGCACCGGACGGGTCATCGCCGGGGTCTTCACGATGGCCTCCCCGACCCCCAACAGGCCCAGGTCGTCCCAGCTGTCCTCGCTCAGGCCCAGGGTGCGGCCCATCTCGGCGATCTCCTCGCCGTCCTCGAGCCGCATCACTATCTTCGTGTTCGTGTTCTTGATGACCCCGCGAGCCAGCATCGCTGGACTCTGATCCACCACCATCACGCCGATCCCCAGGCTGCGGCCCTCCTGCAGCAGTCGCACACAGTTTCGCAAGAGTGTACGTCCACCCTGGGCTTCCGCCGCGGCCCCGCGGCCCTCGTTCTCGCGACCGAGCACGTTGTGGGCCTCTTCGATGACGATCAGCCAGCGGGGTCGAGAGCGGTCTCCCTGCCTGGCAGTCTGTGATGCACGAATGCGCTCGATCAACAACGACGTGATGAACGCAGGGAGGTTCAGCTCGCTCGCCGGGAGCTCCTCGAACTCGATGATCGTGTCACCAGGGAAGACCTCGTCGATCGACCGCTCCCCGCCGTGGCTGAAGAGGTCCTGGAAGGTGGCGTCGAGGAAGATCCGCGCCCGCCCTTCGAGGGCCCCGCGGTAGTTGGCACCTACCTCAGGTCCATAAGAGAGGTCGTCGGCGACCAGCTGCACTCCCCGAGCGAAGTCGAGCACTCCGGGCACCTGCGAGGCTCCCTCGCCGATGAACGAGCCGGTCTCGATGTCCCACCCGAAGTCCTGGTAGCAGCGCTCCACGGCCTGACGCATGTAGGGACCGATGAGCGCCTCGGTCGGCAGCAGCTCGGCGAGACTGTCCGACAACACCGCGATGTGGCGCTTCAGCGAGGTCCCGGGCTCGAAGAAGAGGGGGTTGATCCTCAACGGATTCGTGGTGGCGTCACCGATGGTGTAGACCCTCGGCGGGCGACCTCGGATGCGGCTGAAGGCCCCGGCATAGGTGCGCTTGGCGGTCTCGAGCACGACCACCCGGAGCTCCGGCCCGAAGTCTCGGAGGCCCTCGAGGATCTTCAACACCCGGCTGGTCTTTCCGCAGCCCGTGGTGCCAGCGACGAGCACGTGGCGGAAGAGCTCACGCTCCGTGATCTCCACGTCGCTGCGGGTGTCGTCCCAGCTGCCGAAGCCGAAGGGGCCGATGCGCACACGCCGCCCCTCCGAGGGTGGCGGCGACGGGTTGCGACCGAGGAAGACACCGCGCTTCATGCGCAGGCCCGGCAGCTCGGCCTCCGGCAGGAGCAGGAAGCGCGCCGCCCGCTCACAGCTCAGGACCGGGAGCGCCGGATCGAGCCGGCCCAGGATGGGGGTGTTGCTCCTCAACAGCTCCTCTGTCGCGCCCTCCAGCGGCACGGAGACCAGCGGCCGGTCCTTGGTCTGGGAGCCCGCCAGGACGCCCTTCACGATGTCGCCGATGAGCGCGGCGTCGGAGCCGTCGGCGAGCACCACCGCCCCGGCTCGGAAGGCCCCTGTTCCGCGGGCCTCGTAGAGGCTCTTGAGGCTGCGATCGAGGCTGGAGTCGATCAGACCGAGCAGGCTGTCGAGGCGCTCCACCGTGCGGGTCTCTCCGTCGGTGCGGCTCGAGCCCGCCGTCGAGCTGGAGCTCTGGGTCCTCGTCTCGCTGAGCTGGCCCGGGTTGTCCTCCCACTGTGCCTGGGTCAGGTCACGCCGCCGGTGGCCGCGCCCGAGGTGCTTCACGAAGCGCCACGCCGTGCGGAGCAGGGGATCCTTCTCCCGCTGGGACTGTGCTGCGGCGAGGGAGTCGCTGGACTGGCTGCTCTCGTTCTCGCCGGTGGTCACCGAGCGAGCCTCCTGCACAGAGGCCTCCGCGTGGACGGCGTCGCGCAGCGCGGCGAGCCGAGAGAGCTCCGCCGCGAAGTCGTCGTCCGTGACCCGGCCCACCACGAACATCAGGCGCAAGCGACGCACGTGGAGGCAGCTCTCGACGACGTCGTTGAGGGACTGGAAGGCCCGGGCGTCCGGCGCGCGGTCCTTGCGGATGCGCTCGTCGTCGAGGTCCTTTGGGGTCGGCACGCCCGAGACGAAGGCGCCGCGGGTGCCCTCCGGGGACTGGAGCAGCGACCAGCACTCGGCGGGCCGCAGCAACTGCAGCTGCGAGGAGGGGAAGGCCTGGCGCTGGAGCTGGCCGACGATGCCTCGGAAGCGGGAGCGTCTCGTCTCGAGGGACTCGCGCTCGGGCAGCACGCTCTGGTTGAAGCGCAGCATGAGCGTGACCGCGACGCGCGGCGCGACGTGGAGCTCGGGCCGGTCGGTCTCGACGATCCAGACGAGCTCCTCGCCCGGGCGCAACATCGGCAGCACGTTCTCCCAGTCGTGCACGCGGGGGACGAGGTCATGGTGGCCGAGCAGCTGGACTCGGACGGCGCACGCGTCGAGCAGGCCGGGGTGGACATCCAGGGGCGCGTGCCCCGGATCGAGCCGCAGCCGCATCCCCGGGACCCCCAGACCGAGTTGGAGGCGGAGCTCGGCGAGCTCGGGATTCAAGACAGCTCCTTCATCGAGATGCGGACCTCGAGATCAGCGCGAACATCTGCCGGAAGGGCGCTCCCGATGCGTTCCAGCGCGGCGACCTCCAGGGCCTCGCGAGAGGGGGCGGAGAGATCGCACAGCACCGATCCGAGCCAGGGGAGGCGAGGACAGTGGACCCCCGCGATCCGCAGCCCGCGAACATCCACGGCGACCTCCAGGGGCGGTGGCCCGTCTCGGTCGATGACGGCGAGACGGACCCGGCGCGCTCGCGTCGCAGGCACGACAGCGGCGACGGGCTGGTCCAGCGCGGCCCCGGCGCGTGTGCGCCAGCCCTCCTCCCAGTCCAGGTGCTCATCGAAGGCCAGGTCCGCCGGCTCCACGACCGTGGCCAGATCAGCGGCGAAGCGCCTCGCCCTGGCGAGGAGGTCCGCTCGTTCATCGAGTCCGTCCAGCTCCAGCACGACAAGGACTCCCCGCCCGGGGGCGCGCCGGAAGACAGCGCGGAGCATCTCCCGCTCGCGCCGAGACAGGAGCTGCCTCGCCGTGACGACGCCAACCACCCAGGTCGCCCGCACGAAGGCCCCGGCTCGTGCCTGGACCCAAGCGCCCGCGTCCCGACCGGGCGGGTCGGGCAGGAGGAGCTCCAGGTGCTCCGGCACGGCGGCGACGATCGAGGAGCGGTCGCGGTGTTCGTCGGCGACCACCACGACCAGCGGTGCTGATCCGGGCTCCTCGGTCGCGAGCTGGGACAGCCCCACCGCCAGGGCTCCCTCCTGTGCGGCGGCGAGCGTCCGCAAGGACTCCCGGACTTCGACGAGCTCCCTCATGCCCCCACCCTACGACACCGAGAGCGCCTCCCAGATCCCCACGAGGCGTTCGCGCCGGTTGCCCTCGCGTAGGACCTGGGCCAGGGCGTACCCCACGACCAGGCTGCGGCGAACCGGCGAGCCACCGACCAGGCGGAGGTGGCCGACGAGCGCGTCCCGGGTGGCCCGCCTGGACCGACGATCGACGCTGGCGCCGCCGAGGTGCCGGCAGATCGCGTCGGGCACGAGCACGACCCGACCGTCGACTCGCTGGGCGAGGTCCACGTCCTCCATGCCGTGGGGGAAGCCCTCGTCGAAGCGCAAGCTGGAGCGCATCAACAAGCAAGCGCCGGAGAGCGCGTCGACCGGGGTGACCTCGGTCGGGACGACGCTCCGCTGCCGGAGACGTCCGGACCTGGGATCGAAGTCGATGCCCGCTGACTCCACGCCCTCCTCGCCGACCAGGATCGGTCCGGCGAGGGCGACGTCCTCGTCGAAGGCCGCCAGGAGCGCCTCCACGCAGCCCGGCTCGGGAGCCGCGTCGTCGTTGAGCAGCAGCACCCTGTCGATCCCCCTCCGCTCTGCCTCCGCGAGGCCAGCGTTCGCTGCTCTTGCGAAGCCGCCGCCGCCCTCGAGGCGAAGGACCGGCGCGTCGAGGTGCACACCCTCGACCGAGTCGTCGACCACCAGGAGCTCGAGCCCTTCCACGGCGGCCATGGCCTCGACGAGGAGGTCGCGACGGACGAAGTAGGGGATGACGACGATCACATCGGGCTCGCTCACTCCCCTGGAGGATGCCCCCTGGTCAGCTCGACGACCAGCCCGCTCATGTCCTTGCCGGCATAGAGCGGGTTGCAGGAGCAGTCCCCGAGGGGATCCTCCTTGCTCGGGCGGTTGTTCTCGTCCTGATCCGCGTAGGCCGACAGCCAGACGGTCGTGCCCTTCTCGATCTGCATCTCGAAGGGACCGGGTTCCGCCAGACGCGCGCGGCCCACGATGTCCGGCCGCTTGCCTCTCTGCTGGCTGTTGTCGCCGTCGAAGACGTCGATCGTGATCGCGCCACGCACGTAGTCATCGACCTTCACCGTCCCGGTGATCGTCACCGTCTCGACGCCGGGGGGAGGCGGGATGGTCCCGTCGCCAGCGGCTCCACCACCGGGCGCCCCACCTGGAGGCGGCACGCTCGGATCCCCGGGAGCGGGCTCCTCCGGGATACCGGCGCCCGGCGAGCCCTGACCCGGCTCACCCGGCTGGACCTCGCCGGGCTGACCAGGGGTCGGGGCACTGGGGGGCTGCGCGCCGGGCGCGCCCTGGCTCGATCCGTTGGAGCTCGCCGCCTCCTCCCTGGCGGCCTCCAGCACCGGGTCCTCGCCACAAGCGACCAGCGCCAGCAACAGCAGCAGTGGGGCTTTCGAGATCGTCTTCATGTGGGTAGAGTCGCTTGCTCCCAGGAGGGATCTGGCCTCGTGACTACAGTCCGGAATGTCGTGCGGGTGGCCATGTCGCCACCGATCCTCCTGATGGTGGCCAAAGTCTACATCCCGGTGCTGTTCCCGCTCACCTTCCTGATCGCTCTGACCTCCTTGAAGCTGGACGGGTTCCTGAGCTCGTTGACCGGCGCGACCTGGATCGGCGACGGCTTCCTCCCCGCCGCGCCGACCAACTACGTGATCGCCGGCTGCACCTTCGTCGCCGGGGTGATCGCCTGGCTGATGACCTACGAGCAGCTCGTCAACAAGGGTGAGGGCTCGCCCAGCCCCACCGCTGGTCGCACGCGCAAGCTGGTGGTGAGCGGGATCTACGCCTACTGCCGCAACCCGAGCATCTGGGGGAAGCTCATCGGGGTGCTGGCCGTCGGCTTCCTCCTCAACAGCATCTCCTTCTGCTTCGTCCTCATCCCTGCGCTGCTCGCCGTGTCGCTCACCGAGAAGGTCTGGAGGCAGGAACCGCAACTGGTCGAGGTCTTTGGAGAGGACTACCTCGAATACCAGAAGCAGGTCCCATTGTTCGTGCCTTGGGGACTCGTCTTCCCAAGCCGCAAGTTCCAGGGCTTCTCGGACTAAACTCCTGGAGCTCTTGCCCCCTCCTGGGAGTCACGTTGGACATCACCCTCATCAACCCGCCCGAGCAGCTTCGCGTCTGGGCCGGCATCCCGAAGGCCATGGCCCATGGCGTGTACTGCTTTCCCCCGCTGGGGTTGCAGTACATCCAAGCCTCGGTAGAGGCCCGCACTCCCTTCAAGGCCGAGATCTACGATCCGGTCGTCGATGACCTCGACTACCCGGACGTCGAAGCAGAGCTGAAGCGCTATCCGCTCGACCTGGTCGGCATCTCCGCCTTCACCCACTGCCTGCCCGACGTGCAGCAGACCATCAACCTGGTCCGCAAGCTGAACCCGAACGCCACGATCGTGCTCGGCGGCCCCCACTGCAACATGTTCCCCGAGTACGCGATCGAGCTCGACGGCGTGGACGCGACCGTCAACGGCGACGGCGAGGACGCCTTCGTCGAGATGGTCGAGGCCTACAACGAGGGCCGCTCCTTCGAGGGTATCGAGGGTGTCTGGTCCAAGGGCAAGGACGGAGCGGTCGCCAAGAACGCGGAGCGCAAGTCCGCCAAGCGCCTCGACGCCTACCCGTGGCCTGATCGGAGCCGAATCCGCTACCAGGACTACTACCTGCCGGGCACGAAGACCCCCCTGTGCACCACGGCGATCACGAGCCGGGGCTGTCCCCACAGCTGCCCCTTCTGCCTCACCTACAAGAAGCAGTACCGCGTCCGCGACATCGACAACATCCTCGACGAGATGGAGCACTGCCTCTCCCTCGGCATCACCGAGTGCAACTTCATCGACGACCTCTTCACGCCCAACAGCCAGTGGGTCCTGAAGTTCTGCGACGAGATCGAGCGCCGCGGTCTCGACTTCAAGTGGGGCTACAAGACGACGATCGCCGGCACCACCCGGGAGCAGCTCCGCCGCTGCGGCGAGACCGGCTGCACGAAGATCCACTTCGGCGTCGAGTCCGCCAACAACGAGGGCCTCGACGCCTGGGGCAAGCACTGCGACACCGACGACGTCCACCGCGTCTTCAAGTGGTGCCGCGAGGAGGGTGTCCGCAGCATCGCCTACATCATGCTCGCAGGCCCCCACGAAGAGACGCTGGACCAGGCCATCCAGAACGTCGACGAGATGCTGAAGCTGGACGCGGACTACGCGGTCTTCGCGGTCTTCTCGCCCTACCCCGGCACCGACTCCTTCGAGGAGGGCGCCAAGAAGGGGCTCTACGCCGCGGACTGCTGGGACCAGCTGATGCGCGACCCGCTCTGCGGGGTCGAGGTCCCGGCGTGCTGGGAGGAGCACCTCTCCAAGGCGGAGATCCTGGACTTGCTCAAGATCGCCCACCGCAAGTTCTACTTCCGCCCACGCTTCATGGCGCGGACCGCGCTCAGCCTCGCCTCGGTCGAGGAGTTCAAGCGTCTGAGCGGCGGAGCGCTCAGCATCGTGAAGCTGGAGCTGCTCAACGCTCGCAGCCGCACAGCACCGGTCTGAAAAAAATCCGAATGCTCGCCCGACTGTCCCGTACGTATCGGTGGCGGTCGGGCGGTCGCTCGTTGGGAGCGACAGGGAGGACGGGCCCTGACATCCCGCCCACCGCCGTCTCCTCTCGAGGGCGCGTCCTCCTCATGGTGGGCGCGCTCCTCCTCTGTGGATCCGGACCCACCGAAGACCAGAAGGTGGCCGCGGCCGAGAAGCAGGCTCGCCGCGTCCTCGAGCACGCTGCCCACATCCACGGACTCATCGACGCGACCGAGGAAGAGGGACGCCCGCTGAGGCTCGGCGAGATCCGGAGCACCCAGATCGAGCTCCACCAAGCAGTGATTCGCCTCGAGGCCGCGCTCACGAACCTCGAAGACTCAGGCCCCGAACTCGAGTAGGGCCTCGTCGACTTGTTCGCGGCGAGGATCCCGGTGCCCGCTGGCCCGGAAGAGCTGGGCCGAGGCGCGGAAGAAGCGCACGGCGTCCGTCGTCCGTCCCAGCTGAAGCGACACCGCCGCGAGATCGGCGCTCGCCATGGCCGCTCCGGCGAGGTCCCCGGTCCGCTTGAACTGGCGCACGGACTTTTGGAAGAGCGAGGCAGCGCCTGCAAGATCGCCGCCGCCCCGGAGCACCTCCGCGTGCGCCGAGTCGCAGCGTCCGGCGATGACTTGATCCTGGACGGTCTGGGCGCGCTCGCTGGCCTCTGAGAAGGCCTCGACGGCGCGTTCCGTGTCTCCCTTCCGGGCGTGGAAGGAGCCCCTGGACTCCAAGACGAGGGCCAACAGCCTGGTGTCCCCTACCCCACGCGCGAGCAGCTCGGCCTCGTCGAGCCGAGGTTCGGCATCGGCGTCCCGATCCTCCGCGAGGTCCAGCTCCGCGCCGAGAGCGAGGGCGTGGGCGAGCCGGCGATCGAGGCCGAGTCGCCGGGCGAGCGCCTCTGCCCCCGATGCGTGATGCCGCGCGGCGTCCGCGTCCCCTTCGAGCCGGCACAGCTCCGCCCGCAACAGGCCCCCGTCGACGCGCCTCCAGTCGTCGCTGGCCACCCGAAGCTCGGTGAGGATGGCGTCGTGTTTGGCGAGGAGGCAGTCCGCGCTCTCCACGTCCTGACCGGCGAGGGCTCGGTCGATGGCCTGCTGGAGCTGTGCGAGAGAGCCAGTGTGCCGACCCGCCGCGTAGAGGTGGCGCGCGATGCGGATCGGGTCGGCCTGCCGCTCCTTCAGCATCTCGGCGCAGGTCCGGTTGTGGACCTTCCAACGCCCCGATGTCCTGGCGCCGTCGAGCAGGTGGTTGCGGAGCATCGCGTGGACCAGGGACCAGCCGCGCTCGGGCCCGCTCTCCCCGCAGCGCGCAAGCCGGAGGCGGATCAGGGTGTCGACGAGGTCCGGTGTGGGGATCGCCCACGCGCGCTCGCAGGCGGCGGACCACTCGACAGGAACGACCTCCTGTCCGAGCACCGCCGCGATCTCGAGGGCGCGGGTGTCGTCGGCTGGACGGAAGGCGAGAGCGGAGATCAGGCGCTGGGCCCACATCCGCTGGAGATCCTCTGGCATCTCGAGGGGAGAGTCCTCCCGGATGCGGAAGCCGAGCTCGCCGACCTCGAGCAGGTCACGGTGGACCCAGTCGGCCACCAACTGCACCGCGAAGAGTGGGTTGCCGCCGGAGCGCTCGGCGACCTCGTCGATCAGGGGTCCCTCCATGCCGAGCAGCCCGCGGACGAGCTCCTCTCGGTCGTCCGAATCCAGCGGTGGAACACGTAGCTGGAGCACCTTCTCCGCGAAGCGCTTGCCCAGGCGTTCCAACGCGGCTCGCGCCCGGGGGGCTTCGTCGAGGGCTTCGTCCTGGACGGTGAGCAGGACGAGCACGGGGTAGGCCGGCTGTTCTTCGAGGAGCTGCTCGACCATGGACAGCGCAGGACCGCCCCACTGGACGTCGTCGAGCCAGCAGACGACCGGCCGCTCGCGGGTCAGGCGCTCCAGGACCCGGAGCACCACGGCTCGGCGCTGTCGTGGGCTGCCGAAGCGCACGGTGCGCGCCAGCGGTCCCCTCGAGACCAGAGAGGTCAGGGCGTCGATCTCGTAGGGATCCGCTGGCCCGAAGAGCCGCAGCCACTCGACGATCCGATCGCGAAGCTGCTCGGGCAGGTCCTCGAGCCCGAGGCACTTCATCGTCCGGGCCAGCATGGGCCCGAGACCATCCTGGGGCCCTGAGTCCGCACCGTGAGAGGCCTGGACGACTGTGGCCTCGCCCCGTTCGTGGGCACGCCGCCCCAGCCACTCGCACAGGCGGCTCTTCCCGGTTCCAGCCGGCCCCGAGAGCACGACCACCTGGACTCCGGCCTCGACGGTCCGGCCCAGGGCCTCCCACAGGGCTGCTCGCTGGCGGCCCCTGTCGACGAGGGGGATCGTGCGCAGGCCGTAGAGCCCAAGGCCCGCGCCGACCATCGCCGCGCGACCATCGTAGGTCAGCTGGCGGGACGGTGGCGCATGCCGGCGGCCATCGAGAGCGCGGAGGGCCTCTGCGGCATCGGCGGCGCGCTGGAACCGGTCCCGCCGGTCCTTCGCCATCATCGTCTCGAGCCAGCCCTGCAGCCCGGCAGGCGCGGCGAAGCAAGGGAAGAGCTTGGGGATTGCCTTGGTCAGGTGGGCCTGGCGCATCTGCTTGATGGTGGAGGCGACGTAGGGCCCGCGGCCGGTGAGGATGCGGAAGACGAGGCAGCCCAGCGCGTAGAGATCGGTCCAGGGGCCCTGGTCGCGGACACTGCTCTTCCACTGCTCGGGGGCCATGTAGTGGGGCGTGCCGAGGAGGCGCCAGATGTCTCTCTCGGGCTCCGCGTGCACCGCCAGGCCGAAGTCCGCGAGCTTCAGCCCGGGGCGCAGGTCGTCGTCCGTGCAGAACAGGATGTTCGCCGGCTTGAGGTCCCGGTGCACCACCCCGCCGGCGTGGGCATGGGCCAGCGCATCCAGGAGGGTGAGCAAGGTCCCCCTCAGCATCGGCCACTTCCGGGGGCGCTCCACGTCGTCCAGCGTGCCCCCGCTGGCCCACTCCATCACCAGGAAGGGGCTGCCGCTGGCGATCTGGCCCTCCATGTCGAGCTCCAGCTGCAGCGGGATCACGCCGTGCTCGTAGACGGTGACGATGTTCGGATGGGACAGCTGCGCGACGGCGCGGACCTCGTTCTTGAAGCTCAGGAGCGCCCGCTCGTTCATGGTCAGCTCGGGCTTGAGCACCTTGATCGCGACAGCGAGCCGACTGGACGCGTGGCGGCCGAACCACACGTCCCCGTTTGCACCAGTCCCGACCTTCTTCTCGAGCTGGAAAGGCCCGAGTGTGTAGCCGCTCAACCCGCTCTCCAAGGTTGTCGAAGACTATCAAGGCAGGCGCATGGACACTCGTTCCGAGCGCCGATCGTCGCTGGTGTGAGCCACTCGGATCCCAGTGGTGGGAGCCCATCGGAGGCTCACGATGACCTGCATCTCCTGCCACGACTCAATCGCCGACGGCACGGGCACCTACACCGGAAACGGACTCGCCTGCGACGACTGTTGCGACGAGGCCTTCCACGAGGGCACGAGCCTGGAGGCGCCCGTCCTGCTCGATCAGGGCTCGGCGATCGCCGGCTTCGCGGCTGGTTTCCTGGCACAGGCCGCGATCGATCCGAACATCCTCTTCCTGCACGGCGCGGAGCGTGACAACGGCAGCATCGGCTGCTCGCTCAGCCCTCGGCCGCCCTCTCCGCTGCCCTTCTCGAAGGACAGGCCAAGCGGTTCCGTTACGCGTCCTGCGAAGTCTCTTTGGACGCCCGCCACTTCCGCCACCCCTCGATGGCTTCCTCCATCGAGATCGGCCTTGGCGTCGCGTACCGCAGGCTCCCGTCCGGCTCGTGGAGACGGGCAGTTGAACGTCCGCTGTAGTGACGAAGATGCTGTCTGCCTGGCCCGCGTGGAGCACGAGCTGGCTGTCCCCTTCGAGCGCTCCGGCGACACCGTCGGTGTACTCGACGCGACCGATCACCCCTCCGCCGGCGTCCCACTCGGTCCAGACTCCGTGTGGGATCCCACCCTTCTTCATGGTCCCCTGCACCGCTGGGGTGCCGTCCTGTTGTGACCAGGTGCGCTGGATCAAGCCATCCGCCAGGAGCTCGTACTCCAGGTGCCCCAGCGGACTCCAGGACTTCAGCCTGGTGGCCTCGCCGTGCTCGTAGGTGGCGTCCGACGCCACCTGGCCGTTGGCCCACCAGCTCGAATAGGGGCCATGACGCCCTCCCAACCCGAGCTCGTCTGGCACCAGACCTCGGCCCCTGGCTCGTAGGCGAAAGCGTCGGCACTGGGCTCCCCCTCGAAGGCCGCCCCGGCGATGGTGGCCCCCTCGGGACAGGGCTTGCGCTTGTCCCACCAGGGTTTCTCCGAAGCACAGGCCATCACGATCACACCCATCCCCATGAGCCCTGGGTAGCATGGGAGCATGGCAAGCAGCGAACGCAGCGCGAGGCTCCCGCTCGAACCCGCCGCGAAGGCGCTGTCGTGATCGCGCTGTTGGCTTGCGCCGCCTCCGTCCCCTCCGCCGAGGACTCCCGGCCCGAGCCCAACGTGCTCCCAGACGGCCCGGGCTCCGAGTACGGCGGCGACTCCGACGATCTCTTCGACCCCCAGACCATCCACCGCTTCGTCGTGACCACCGAGAGCGACGACTGGGAGGGGATCGTCGAGCACCCGGAGAAGGAGGAGTACATCCGAGCCACCGTCGAGCTCGGCGACGTGCGCGTCGAGGACGTCGGAGTGCGCTTCAAGGGCAGCTGGGGGAGCCTCTTCTGGTGCGCCGACGGCACGATGGACTGCGACAAGCTCAACCTGAAGTTCGACTTCCACGAGTACGACGAAGAGCAGCGCTTCTACGAGCTGAAGAAGCTGAACTTCCACGCCATGGAAGTCGACGACTCCAACATGCGCGAGCACCTCGCCTACAAGGTCTGGCGGGACGCCGGGGTCCCCGCGTCACGCACGGGCTGGGCGACCCTGGAGGTCAACGGCGAGGATCTCGGGCTCTTCCTCCTCGTCGAGCAGGTCGACGGGCGCTTCACCCGCCACCGCTGGGGGAGCGAGGGCGAGGGCGACCTCTACAAGGAGGTCTGGCTCACGGAGACCTCGGTCGAGGCCTGGCGCGCGGGCCTCGAGAGCAACCGCGAAGAGAGCCCCACCCCGGAGCGCATGGTCGAGATGGCCGAGGCGCTGTCCGCTACGACCGACGAGGACTTCGTCGCCGTGCTCTCGGAGTGGATGGATCCCGCGGCGCTCACCCGCTTCCTGGCGGCCCTGGAGCTCACCGGCAGCTTCGACAGCATCACCGCCTTCTACTGCGCCTGGGGGGCTTGCAACAACCACAACTACTTCTGGTACGACAAGGGCGACGAGATCGTGCTCATCCCGTGGGACATGGACCGCAGCTTCGCCGTACCGGTGCCGCTCTTCGACACCCACGGCCTGTCGAACTGGCACGAGGAGAGCGACTGCGAGCGCATCGACGTCTTCGGCATCCAGGCGCTCCCGCCGAGCTGTGATCCCTTCTTCGAGCTGGCCCGCGCCACCACGCTGGTCGAGGACTACCAGGCGGATCTGGATGACATCCACGCAGGCGCCGCCTCGCTGGAGTCACTGGAGACCGAGATCGACCGACTCGAGGTCTTCCTCGCCGAGGCCGTCGCAGACGATCCAGTCGGTCCCACACAAGCCGAGTGGCGGGCGGGCGTCGACGACCTGCGAGGCGACATCGCCGATCTGACTGGTCGTTACTGATCCCGACGACGACGCAACGCCACCAACAGGGACACCAGCATCGCCGCCGCCGCTCCCGGTCCTGGGCGGCGTCCGAGCGGTCAGGTGATCAGCTGCAGCACGATGTAGACGAGCGGCCAGAAGAGGACCTGCACGACGAAGCCCCAGATGACGCCCTGGAAGGTGCGCTCCACCCGGCGGGCATGACAGCCCTCGCAGAGCAGCCCACCGGCCGAGTGGGTGCCCTCACCTTGGGGGATCTCAGTGCTGCAGCGCCGACAGGTCTCCGCCGGATCAGATCGTGATGATCGTGTCCATGTTGGACCAGCGCCGCCAGAGCGTGTGGGTCAGCTCACCCTCGACGGCCATCCTCGCGCAGGTCTGACCCATCTTCACGAAGTTGGCCGCGTGCGCCATCTGGATGAGCGGCCAGGGGTGCTTCCTCAGGAACGAGGACTTGGAGAGCCCGCGCAGAAGCGACTTGGGGATCCACGGCTTGGACTGCATCTGGATGAGCGAGATCCAGAAGGTGTCCTCGACCGGTCGCGGATAGGCCAGGTTCACCCTGTGCTGGTAGAAGACGCGGGTGTTCTTCCCCTCGACGTCGTACTCGGTGATGATGCCGCTGGCGAGGAGCTTGTTGACCAGTTCGGAGCCCGGGAAGATCGTCATCGAGAAGAGGTAGAGGTCGTAGGGGGCCGGGAAGGTCTCCACCATGTTGAAGAGCGACTCCTTGTCGCCCTCGGTCGAGACGGGGTCGTCGAAGATGAGCTGGAAGTGTCCCTTGATCCCGAGCTTGTGGAAGAGCGCGGCGATCTCCTCGACGGTCTGGTTCTTGACGCGCCGGTCATAGAGGTGGCCGGTGACGCGCTCGCTGGACTGGATGCCCATGTAGACGCTGACGAGCCCGGCGTCCCGGAGCATCGTCATGCGCTCCTCCGAGACCAGCTTGGGCTCGATGAAGACCTCGAAGGGGAGCCCGACCTCGCGCGGGAAGAGCTCGCAGAAGTCCTCGAGCCACCCCTTCTGGAAGTTGAAGACCTCGTCGTCGAAGCGGATGCGCTTGAAGTCCCAGTGCTTTCGGGCCTGCTTGATCTCGTCGATCATCGACCGCGGGGTCCTCACCCGGAACCACTTCTGGCCCGGGTAGACATCTTTCTTGTAGGTGGAGTTGTAGCAGTAGCTGCACTTGTAGATGCAGCCCCGGCTCCCCATCATCTGGAAGACCGGGTCGCCGTGCATCGGGTCGCCCTGCGAGAACTCCTTCCCGTAGATCAGGTACTTGTGCTCGTGGCTCGTGTAGTCCCGGTACTGGAGCGTATCGAGGTCCCCCACCAGCGGACGCAGCCCGTTTTCCTTCACGCTCCCATCGGCCATCCGGAAGTCGACGTTCTCCGTGGCCAGGGCGTCCTCGTCGTCCCGGAGCCGGTCGCAGAGGTCGGTCAGCGCCAGCTCGCCCTCGCCCTTGAGCACCATGTCCGCGTGCTCGATGCACTCCTCGGGCACCAGCGTCGGGTGCATGCCGCCCCAGAGCACGGCGCAGTCCGTGTGCTCGTTGATGTGCTCCGTCAGCATCACGCTGACCTGGTAGTAGGCAGAGGCCCGGATGCTGATGCAGAGGAGCTCGATTCGCTCCTGTCGGATCAGCTTGACGAGGTTCTCCAGCTCGAGATCGCTGGGCGGCTGGATGTGGTTGCTGATCCAGTCCTTGAAGTAGATCTCGGTGGTGGTGTAGCCGGCCTCTCGGAGATGGGCCGCGATGACGCGGATCGCGTTGTTCTCGACGTCCCAGGTCGACAGGAGCCCGACGCGGGGGCCGCGGCCCCTGGTCGCGTCGACGAGACGTTGGAGTCGAGGGGTCATGCGAGCACTCCTGAGGCCACGAGGCACTAGGCCTGGGTATCCGGCAGGTTGCGGCGAGGCCGGCCTATTATGCCGCTCGTTGGAGGCCGCGTGATCGCCTGGAGCCTGGCAGTACTGCTGAGCACAGCCTCGGCCGAGGTGCCAGAGGCCGACTGGGCGCCGCTGGTGAGCGAGGAGGTCCTGCTCGTCAACCCCGCCGGGAAGCAGATCCAGGGGGTGTTGCTCTCGGCCGAGGGGGAGTCGATCGTCATCCGGCGGCTCTCGGACGAAAGGGAGTTCACCATCCCCAAGTCCGAGGTCGAGACGGTCGGTCTGCTCCACCCGCCGACAGAGGCCCGGATCGACGTCGAGCAGCCGCTCGGGGCCCTCAAGGACACCACGACAGAGGTCGTGGACTCGGCCAAGGACTCCACCACAGAGGCGGTCCGCGAGACCCTCGGGGTGGAAGAGAAGACCGACGAGCCGGAGGTGGTGGTTCTCGACGAGGAGGCCCCGGTCCTCGACCGGCCCGTGCTCGGGGACGGCAAGACCTACGCAGAGGGCCTGCGCGCCGGACGGCTCGACGCCCAGACACAGAAGATCGTCCAGCCCTTCCTCATCAGCGGTGGGGTCACCTGCTGCGCGACCGCTGGACCCTGCCTGCTGAGCCCCGTCTTCGGCGGCTGCTTGGGGCTCGCGGCGGGCGCTGCCGGACCGGTCTACTTCGCAGGGGTGCGCCCCTACACCATCAAGGCGGACCTCAACAAGAAGGTCGCCGACGAGCCCACCGAGTTCGCCGCCGGCTACGTGCGGGGCTACACGGACGAGGTCCAGAGGCGGGAGACGCTGATGGCCGCTGCCGGAGCCGGGACCGGCTTCCTCGTCGGTGCTGGCATCGGGTTGGTTGGCTTCGTGGTCGTCTCCGGCCTGTGAACGCAAGAGCCCGGCGGCCCACGCCTATCGGGTAGGACAGGAGGAGAGAATCGTGGACACCGTCTTCGACGGACCCGTCGTCATCGTCGGCGGAGGCATCGCCGGGCTCGTCAGCGCACAGCTGCTGCTCGAGGCCGGCTGCGACGTCACGGTCATCGAGCGCGGCGAGGTCATCGGCGGCCTCGCGCGGAGCTTCACCTATGACGGCTTCACCTTCGACGTGGGCCCGCACCGGTTCTACACAGAGAACCCGAACGTGAAGTCCTACCTCGACCGCGTCATCAAGGGGGACGGCACCATGTTCCCGCGGCGGTCGGAGGTGTACTTCATGGGCAAGTACTACCGGTGGCCGCTGCACCCGAAGAACCTCCTGCAGCTGCCGGTCGGGCTCGCCGGAAAGAGCTTCGTGGACCTCGGCCTGAACAACTTCCGGGAGTACGAGGTCGACAGCTTCGAGCAGTACGTGCTGCGCCAGTACGGCCCCACGCTCTACAAGCACTTCTTCGAGGACTACAGCCGCAAGTTCCTCGGCATCGAGCCCCGAGACACCCACCCGGACTGGGCAAAGGTCGGGCTCAATCGAGCCATCATCGACGACAAGATGCAGATGCAGAACCTCACGCAGCTGCTCAAGACGACCCTGCTCCAGTACAACAAGGCCGAGATGGACTTCCTCTACCCCACCCGGGGCATGTGGCAGGCCTGGGAGAAGGTCAGCGCGACCATCAAGGCCCTGGGCGGCCGCATCATCACGGGCACCGAGGCGACCATGCGCGGACAGAGCGGTCGCGTGGAGAAGGTCTTCGCCGGCGAGGAGGAGTTCGATCCGGCCGTGGTCATCTGGACCGCACCGATCACCGCTGCGACGGAGCAGCTGGGGGTCCGGACGCCGAACCTGCCCTACCTCGGCATGCTGCTGTACAACGTCTGCGCCGACTGCGAGGTCCCCCGCAACTACCAGTGGTGCTACTACGGCGCACAGGATCTCGTCTTCAACCGCATCAGCATCCCGAAGGAGTTCAGCCTCGCCACCGTGCCGGACCCGAAGGCGACCGGGCTGAACGTCGAGGTCACCTGCATGAAGGGCGACGAGCGCTGGCGCCACGCCGAGCGCTTGACCGACTGGGTGGTCGACGACCTCGTGAAGGTGGGCCTCCTCCCCAACCGAAGGGTCGTGCACGACGTCTTCGTCGAGCGGGTCGAGGACAGCTACCCCATCTACCACAAGACCTACCCGGTGGAACTCGAGGTCGCGCGAGCTGGCCTCACGCCCTTCGCGAACCTCCACCTCGCAGGTCGCACCGGGCTGTTCTGGTACAACAACATGGACCACTCGATCGAGAACGCCATGCAGCTCTGCACGAAGCTGCTGCGCGAGGCCGGAAAGGCCGAGATCGAAGAGTCGAAGCTCGCAGCTGGAACGGCTGCCTGAATGCTGGCACTGATAGCAGCCGCCTCGGCCGGAAACGTGGAGCTCGTCTCGGGCCAGCCCCAGGACCAGGACTTCCAGGACTGCCTGGCGAGTCCGAACTGCGAAGAGAACTTCAAGAGCTTCCTCGGGCAGTCCATGTCCGAGCAGGGCTTCACGATGCAGCACCACGCGATCGCCGACTCGGCCCTGTCGAACCCGGGCGAGGGGCTCGTCGTGGGTGCGGCCCTGTCGACCTTCCCCTTCGGCCCACCGGTGGAGAACCTCTCGGGAAAGGAGGAGAACACCTCCTTCTCTCCTGTGTTCCCGAGGCTCCAGGTGGCCTGGTTCGGACAGCGCTGGAGTGTCGGCGCCTTCGGACTGCCTCCGATCCCGGTCAGCGGCGCCTCCGCGTGGACCGCGGGCCTGTCCGGCTCGGTGACCCGCCCCCTCGGCGACTGGACCGGCGGGCTGGAGGCCGACTTCAGCTACCTCGTGGCGAACGCTCCCGTCACCGCGAGTCAGGAACAGATCGACGACAGGGACTCCTTGTCGAACCCCGACAACCTCGATCCGGACGTCGCGGACGCCAGCTGCGGTGGCGACGGCTGCATCGACCGCTTCACCCTAGCCAACTTCGCCTTGCGGGCGGGGGTCTCCCGAGAGCTCGGGCGCCTCACCCCCTACGGCAAGCTGGGCGTGACCCGAGTCAACGAGCGCCTCGCGGTGGAGTACGACAGCACCGAATGGCTCCTGCGGGTGACCCAGCCCTCGCCCATCTCGGCTGCGGGCTCTCACTCGGTGAGCGCTGGTTCCTGGGCGCGGGCGCCTCTGTGGCGCTGAAGACGGCGGTGACCCAGCGGGGGAGCGGCGGGCCGGTCTTCTACAAGCTGGAAGGTGCCGCAGCCGTCCGCTTCTGAGACGCAATAGGGAGTCGGGCCAGCTCGAAGTCCTGACAGGAGGTTCAATGGCAACTGCTGACCCCATCGACATAGGGGCCGCGTTCAGCTACGCGACCAGCGACCCGGACTGGATGAAGAAGACGGCCATCGCCGGCCTTCACATGCTCATCCCCCTCATCGGGGTCATCGCGCTGTTCGGATGGACCCGGGACATCTTCTGGCGGGTGCGGCGAGGCGAAGCGGGGATCCCCGACATGCAGTTCGGGCGCCACCTCGACCAGGGCTGGGCTCCCTTCATCGCGCTCATGAACGTGGCGGTGTTCGTCTTCGTGCTGCTGCTCCCGATGATGTGCGCCGGGGGACTCATCGGGGTCGCACAAGAGGTCGACGCCGAGTGGATGGAGGTCCTGGCCACCCTGTTGATGCTCGCCACCCAGCTGCTCGTGATGGCCTTCGCCCTCGGCGTGAACTTCGTGATCCCGGAGCTCTGGCGGCGCGGCTTCCACGGCGAGATGGGACCGATCTTCAGCTTCGGCAAGAGCCTCCGGATCGTGAAGGACAACGCCCTGTCCTGCCTGCTCGTGATCGTGGGCTTCTTCGTCGCCCAGATCGTCGGGAGCATCGGCGTGATGGCCTGCTACATCGGCATGTTCCTGACGATCCCCTTCAGCTACGTGGTGATGGCCCACCTCGTCGCACAGTGGGACGCGCTTGTGAACCCGGACTGGAAGCCAGAGGTCGAGGAGGAGTGGGAGCTGGCCTCCAAGGCCTGACTACAGGTAGCTCAGCCACCACCCTCGCCCACGAGCAGTGAGGGCGATCAGTCGTCCCCACCTCGAACGAGGTAGGCGGCCCCCGCCCAGGTCCCGTTCGTCGACTCCCCGGGCGCCCCGACCAGGAGGTCGTCGAAGCCATCGCCGTCAGCGTCTGCACCACCGGCGACCAGCCCGGCGTAGTTCTCTGCGCCCTCGCCGGCGAGGGTCGCGTCGGCGTCCGACGATTCGGCTGTGCCCGTCACGGATCCGTAGAAGATGAAGACCGCGCCGTTGCTGTCCTCGTCGTCGTTGTTGTGGGGAGCGCCGATGAGGATGTCAGCGCGCCCGTCCCCGTTCGCGTCGCCGGAGTCGTTCAACACGGTGCTGTGCTTTCGTCCGGCGCCTGGAGCGCCCAGAGCGACGTCGAGCAGGCCGTCGCCGTCGATGTCGCCGGTGCAGGCGCTACGTCCAAGGAGGCTCTCGTCGTGTCCCGGGCCCAGGTAGAGCTCGGCGGAGGCATCCTCAGCGGTCCGATCTGCTGTGATGGGGCCCAGGAACAGGTAGGCTTGGCCGGTGTAGGGGTAGGTTCCTCCGTCGAAGAGGTGGCCGGGCCCACTGAGCAGGATGTCGTTCCAGCCGTCACCGTCGATGTCGCCAGGTGCCGCCAGTGCCATGGCGAGCCGGCCGCCGGTCGACCCGGTGAAGTCGAAGTCCGAGTCGCCCAGGTCACGCTGACCCGAGACCGGACCCAAGTGCACGTAGACGGTGTTGGCTCCCGAGGCTCCCACCACCAGGTCGTCGATACCATCGCCGTCCAGGTCCGGGACCACACCCAGGGCCGAGAAGAAGTCCAGTGAACGGTCCTCGTCGTTCAGGACGGCGTCCGCGTCGGTGAGGTCTGCGTCCGAGTAGGGACCCTCCGTGAGCAGGTACAGGCGGCAGGCCGGGTCCCCGTCCCCCGCGCAGTCGTTGTCTGCGCGGTCCCCGCAGATCTCCTCCGCCCCCGGGTAGGAGGAAACGTCGGCATCGTCACAGTCCCCGCCGCGATCGACGTAGCCCTCGGGTGCTTCGCAGGCCAGGCCGAAGTCGTCCCCGATCTCGTCTTCGGACTCGATCTGGATGAGCTCGTCGTGGTCTCCCGCCTCTCTCTGGCTCTGCACGAAGAGCTGCACCCGCTTGTCCGAGCTGTTCTCGGGTCGAAGTCAATGACAGTCCTCAAAACGCAACGTTCCGAGCAGGTGGCCACCTCCCACCTGACAGTCCAACTCCACCTGCCCAGCCATGTGATCAATGCCCCCGGTGCTGGATGCCTGTTGCTTCAAGTGACCGGTCAGAACCTTGCAGTCGTTGGTTCGAACTTGCAGGGCGCGGTTGTCAGATGTGGGAATGTTTACGTTGACCGTTAGCCCGTCCGCCGGATCTTCGATGACACGTACTCCCAGAGCGGGGTTCGATTCCTGATAGAGATCAACGGCCGTAGCGCCCCGTCGACCTACTGGAGAACATTGGTCGGGTGTCATGGTCCAGGTTCCGAGAGTTCCCCCCTCCGAGTGCAGCCTGCCTTCGATTTCAACGGTTGACTGGACAATGGCTGAGATGACACCGAAGGCACCCAGCCCCAGAGAGGGGACCAGAATGACAGTGAGCCAGAACCAATCAGATTTTTTCGCTGTACGTATTCCCATGGTTTCACCCAGGTATTCAGGACAATGCCCCTTCAGTTCGAACACTTCCTGTTCAAATTACCTTTTGAACACCGTCACACACAACCCGGACAAACTCGAAAGTCCCAGGCGGTTGCACAGGTATTCCGTTGATTCTGGATGAGGCCCGGTGTGCCAGAGGAGGCTCCTGCGGTTCAGATGACGAAGCGAGCGGAGATCGCGTCCCCGGCGTGCAATACCGCTAGGTAAGGAGGCAGGAACCATGAGAGGCGTTGTAAGAAGCCCTGCAATTGTTCGGTTTCTTCGAAATTAGAGGGCTCTATGTTGAAGACCAGGTTCCACAACCAGTTCCGGGTTGTGTCCTGAACCATTCTGTCCTGAACCAAGCTGAACATGGGGGTCTCGATACCACAGGCCTGAAGGTACCTGCGCAGGATCGCTCGGGCCCAGGGTGGCACCAGCACCTCATCGGGTTCGCCCGAAATGATCTTTCGCTGTTCTCCAGCCTCAAGCTGTTCCACTGATGCGCCGACAGGTCCGTCCCACAAAAGGGTCCCCCGGGCTCGAAGCATCCACAAAGAGCCGTAGGAAAACACCCATTTCGGCGGATTGCTGCCCGGCTCGAGCACGATTCCATACCCCTGTTCTGTACAGTACTCCAGGATATGAGAGACGGAGAAGGGGGTGAATGGTTCACCTCCAGGGGGGAACTGAAGGATAAAATAGGGAAAACCGTCCGGTCCCTGAACGACCTGGTTTTCCGGAGCAGTAAGGGCTGCATCGAGCACCGTGCTCTGGAACTTTTCGGTCCACTGGGGTGTGCGTTCTTCAGGGCCCACGCTGAGGAGCTGGGCGAGCTGTTGTGTTTTCTCGACGTCAAACATGAGAACTCCTGAGGGCATAGGAAGATCAAGCACACCACGAGATCTACCAACATTCCTCCAATTCTCCAACCCGAGCCGCTTCTTCACCCCGTCAGAGCGCACCAGCCCCTACCCCACGCAGTTCACGCGTCGGCCGGCCGATTCCTCTCTTGTCGCGCCCCTGGCGTTCTCACGTCCACCAGACCTCGAACAGCTCTCCGCTCTCTGGCTCTGCACGAAGAGCTGCACCCGCTTGTCCGAGCTGTTCTCGGTCAACATGGCGATTGGGTGGTCGGCGGCAAAGTCGTCGTTCTCGGTGTCCGTCGACCCCTCGGCCACCAGCTCGTCGTCTCCCCACTGCG
>PVBE012983263.1_pt1 | contig 163118 bp, 109 predicted proteins | sample 1631181 | NCBI WGS metagenome assembly PVBE01 (sample SAMN08397723, study PRJNA350692) | Marine metagenome, whole genome shotgun sequencing project. | isolation source: water | place: Pacific Ocean | collected 2012-04 | reverse complement strand
TGGCCAGTCACTTTCTTTTGCCACCCACGCTGAGAGTTGATCGAGACCAATTGCCCAGGTAGCAGATCGCCACACAAAGGAGACCGCTTCCGGACTTATTCCAACCACATTCAGCAGATACTCTTCATAACTGGTTTTTTGTAGAAACGCGATTTTTTCTTCTGGGTTGAGGTCTTCCAAATAATCAATGTCGGATTCATAGAGCTGAACCAGTTCTTTTTGCGCGGCATTGGACAGGGGGGTCTTCTTGAAAAATTCAGGCCACGATGGTTTGCCGGGACCGACGACGAGTTTGTCTTCGCCAAACGTCTCGCGATCAAAAAAGACGGACCAATTCAGGTTGTAAGATGCGTACAGTTTGTCATCGTTAAATTCGCTGTATCGATTTGCATCTATACCTAATGAATTAAGCAGGTGGCGACCCCGGTCATTGTAGCGATGCAGATTCTCGATGTTTTCTGTTCCGCCGTGGGAAAGTATCATCCGGTCGTCGAGCCAGAACTCATTGCGCTTGGCGTGGCCGCCAAAGTCGTCGTGGTTCTCGAGGATCAGGATGCGGGCGTCGGGGCCCGCCTCCTTGCGGAAGAAATACGCCGCCGACAGACCACTGAGGCCGGCACCGACGACGATCAGATCGTAGGTCTCGCCGGTGTCCTCCGCTTGATCAAACGCCATCCCGTCACGGGCGGCGTGCGCCGCCTCGAACGAGCCCGGATGCGAGCCCCGCATGCCGGTGCGGGCCGGCGGGTAGTAGCCCGTCGCCTTCTGGGGCGCGTAGGCCGGTGTCATGCCACCGGCGTGTAGTCGGGCCGGCAACGCCAGCGCGCCACCGACGGCAACGCTGACGCCGTTGACGAAATCCCGGCGAGTGATGTCGCGGCTCATACCGAGGTCGCGGTCGCTCATGCCTATCCTTCGGCTAAGGGTGCAACTTCGGTCATGTACCACTTGATGAAGCCAGCCGGCCCGCCCTCACGCCGGGCGTACGGCTGCCCGTGACCGCCATGGTTGTAGCGGCTGCTGCGGATTCCGTGCTGGTTGTTCTCGACGATCCAGAGATCCTCCTGGTAGGTGACGTCCCAGAGCTCGATCATGCGCTCGACATCCACCTCCGAGTCCTTGGCGTCTCCCTTGACCAGCCAGAAGATCTCGACGTCGGTCAACAATATGTCTCGTGGGGTAAACCGGGCGACCGCGAGGTAATCGTCGTAGGCGGCGAAGAACGACGTCGAGAAGCCGGTCGTGGCGCCGCGCCGCATGTGGGTCCAGTCGTCCAGCAAGAGCGGCGCCACCGGCATGCCATCGAGGCTGCCGGTGACGTACTCGGGGGACAGGTGGACGTTCATCGTGTAGCTGTCCTCTCTTCGCGTAGCTGACAGCTGACGCCTTGGCTGGCCGGGGTGCTCGTGGTCTGAGATCTGCTCCTCGATGTCAGTGATCTGCTCGGGGCTCATGACGTGCGATTGCTGCCACCATTGCACCGCCACCAGCGACTTGTGGGCCGGCTCGCAGTGATAGCACTCCTCGAAGTTCTCGATCGCCAGCTTCCAGTTCGCCTTCGTCGGGTGCTTTGCGCGAGCGGCTATCTTGAGCCCCGCGGTTCCATACATCTGGGAGATCCGACGCCAGTTGGCCACGAAGGGGTCGAATTCCGCCGGTTCTCCGTCGGCAAGGCTGACGAAGATGAATCCTTCGACCAGTTCTATGTGGGCCGGGTGCATCCCGTGCTGGTCCTCGTCGAAACCCTCCGGCATCCCGGTCGGCAGCGAGATCAGCTTGCCGTCGAGATCGTACGTCCAGGCGTGGTACGGGCAACGAAAGACCGGCGTGTTACCGCTCGGACCGGGCTGTACTACGGACAGCCGCGGGTCTGCCGCGGTGCCGTCGAGCCTCGCCGGGCCGGGCAGGTCCTTCTCGTAACCGTGCAGGCAGAGCCGCGATCCGCGGTGTCGACAGACGTTGTGGAAGGCGTTTACGGTGCCGTCGTTGGCTCGCAGGATGATCACGCTGTCGCCACGCCCGAACTCGAAGACGAAGTAGTCGCCGGCATTGGCGATGCGGCTCTCGTGGTCGGCCATGAACCAGAAGTGCTTGCGCAGAAAGCTCTCTTCGTTCGCGAAGTGCTTCTCCTCGAGGTAGTACTCGGCCGGAATAGTGGTTCCCTCCTGCCATCCTCCTGGATAGTCCGGCGCCTGACCGGGCGGCGACATGATGTCTTCGAGGAGCACGTCGCGCCCGTCGAAATCTAAGCCACCGTATGCCACCTCGGGCGGCATCGTGATCGGGCCCGTGCCTGCTTTGGTCGCGGCCTTTGCCCCGGCAGCCCTGGCTCCCGCTGACGTTCCCTTCTCCGCCAGCGTCTCGCCGCGCAGCGCCTTGGGAATCGCCACTGCTACGGCTCCCGCAGCAACCGACGACTTGGCGAAGTCGCGCCGGCTGACCTTCTTTCCCTTCTCTTTCTTGCTCATGCGATCCTCCGGCGGCCAGAATGTTCAGACGCTGTATGCAAGCACACGCGCGCTACTTTAACCACGGCAGCGCCTAATGACCTCGTCGTCTTGCATACGACGTGCCCGACAGATTGCGTCGAGGCGCGCAGCGTGCGGTTACCAGCCCCACCTCGATGGCTCAATGGGCGGACTGTCTTCCGGGTCCATAGACGGGCTGTCCGGGCCGTGCACCGGTATGCTCGCCATCGTCGACGACGACGACGCCGTTGACCAGCACGTAGTCGACGCCGAGGGAGTACTGATGGGGCTCGTCGTAGGTGGCGACGTCAACGACGGTCTGCGGGTTGAAGACGACGATGTCGCCCCAGTAGCCCGGCAGCAGCCGGCCCCTGTCCTCGAGCCGCAGAACCTGTGCCGGCAGCGAGGTCATCTTGCGGATCGCATCCGCCAGGGTCAGCAGCGGCTCATCGCGCACGTAGTGTCCCAGTACGCGCGGGAAGGTGCCGTAGAGGCGAGGGTGCACGACCCCTTCACCCAGGATGCCCTCTGGACGCACCGCCCAGCCGTCGGAAGCGATCGCCACCCACGGCAGCGTCATGATGCGACGAACGTTCTCCTCCGATTGGTTGTGGTGGATGCCGCCCGGAAAGCGACCGTTTGCCATGACCACCTCGAACAGGGCGTTGATCGGATCCGGGTCATTACGCTCTGCGGCGATCTCCGCCACGCTCATGCCGTCGTATTGTTTGACCGGGCTGTCGTTGCGAAGGCAGCAGAGGACGACGCCCTCGATGCCGCCGTGCTCCTCGAAGTACTGAATCCATTCAGGGTCGTTGCGGATCCGGTCGCGGTTGGTGGTGCTCCCCAGTAGCTCCTCGAGGTCCTCTGTCTCTCGCGCCCAGGTCGGGAAGAAGTTCGACCAGCCCTGGGTCATCGCCCTGTAGGGGTACTGGCTGGCGGTGATGTCGAGCCCACGCGCTCGGGCCTCCTCGATCATCTGGATAGCGGGCTCCAGGCGATCCCAGATGGCGCGCCCGCGAATCTTGAAGTGGGCGACGCTCACTGGCAGGCCGGTCTGTTCGACGATGTCGATCGCTTTCTGCAGCTCTTCCTGCAGCTGATATCCCTCGCTACCGATATGCGTCTCATAGACCACGGCGCCGTGGTCGACCGCCGCCTGCGCCATCGGGATCATCTCGTCGGCAAAGCGATAGCCGCCGCCGCGGAACCAGCTCGAGATGCCGATGGCGCCGTCGTGCACCGCCTCGACGATCAGCTGCTTCATGCGCTCCAGCTGTTCGGGGGTGGCGGCCTGCTCGACGCTGCCACCGACGACAATGCGCTTGACCTGCTGCGGTGCCACCTTGATGGCAACGTTGATGGAGGTGCCCTCGCGCAGTAGGTGCTCGAAGTAGCCGTCGAGATCGGTCCAGTCGACCTCGACACCCTGGCTGCGACCGCTGCGCTGGCGTTCCTCCAGCACCTCGCCGGCGAGCGGTACCACCGACGAGCGCTCGCCGCCGACATCCAGCGTTACCCCCTGGCGGACCTTGCTCTGTCCCGTGCCGTCGACCAGCAGCGTGAAATCCGAGTGGCTATGGATGTCGATGAAGCCGGGGGACACGGCCTTGCCGGTGGCGTCGATGACCTGTGCGGCGACGGCGTCGGAGAGGTCGCCGATGGCAGCGATCTTGCCGTCTCGCACGCCCACGTCGGCGCTGAACCAAGGGTTGCCGCTGCCATCGAAGATACGTCCCCCCTTGATCAGAACGTCGAAGTGCGTGGCTCCCTGGGAGACCGATGCGCTCGAGGAGGCCGGAGTGCCAGCGACCGTCAGCGCGGCGGCGGTTCCGAGGACAACCGCAAGGCGGAGCGTAAAATCGGAAATTCGATGTAGCGAGACCTTCTTCATGGGTGATGCTCCTTGATAGATGACCCGGGCGCTCTCATGGACGGTCGCTAGCGCCGCGACGATGCCTGGACGCGCTCCAGCAGATCGCGGTAGAGCGCATCCGCCTCCTCCACTCTGGGCTCCAGCAACGCGCGTTGACGCTCCCATTGTTGTAGCAACAAGTAGCGTGTCTCCCAGGGCTCCAGGTCGTCATCGGGAACGATCCGTGCTGCCATCAGCTCCTGAAGCTGCGCACGCTGAAGCGCCACCAACTCGGGTACGGCCTCCGGTTTCCAGAAGGGCTCATCGTCGACCGTGACGACGGTGGCGGCGCTGTGGGCGACGATCGCGTCGCGGCGCTCCTGACGCTGGCCCAGGGCGCGGACGGCGAGCCACATGCTGCGGTCTGCGGTGATCTCCGTGCGTAGTCGCACGCGGTCACGTCCGCCGGCCAGCTCCGACGCCACCACCTCACCGTGAACCAACAGCTCCAATCGGTCGAGCGGGTCGACATCGGGATTGAGCGACGCTTCGGCCTCGATCTGAAGCCGGGCACCACGCTCCACCTGGAGCTCCTCGCCGATCTCATGGCCGTTTACGGTGAATTCCAGGAACGGGCCGTTGCTGACGAATACCCGGCCACGCAGGAACGCGTCGTAGAACGCGTCGACGCTGAACGGGCCATCGAGCTTGACGTAGGTGCGCTCGACGCCGGGCAGGGTCGGCCCGAAGTAGGGGAAGTCGGCGCCGGCGACCGGCAAGACCTTGAAGCCGAGGTTCAAGAAGCTGTACCAGATATCGCCGAACAGACGGCCGCCCTGCAGCACCTCGATGAAGTCGACGATCCCGAAGGGCACATCCAAGGCGAGTCCCCGCCGGCCGTTGAACAGCTGTCCGAGGTGCGCGTAGCCCGAGATACCTCCTTGCCGGTGGGACTCCTCGAAAACGCGATGGTAGAGGAAGTAGGAGTCCGGATCCTGATGGAACGGGCGGTAGAGGTTGTGGTGGATCGTGTGGCCGCGCTGCACGGTGCGCGGGTCTTCCTGCCCGGAGACCAGCATGTAACTGTCGCGTCCGAAGTGCCCCTCCTCGCCCCAGGCGGGTTGCTTGAAGTGTGTGCCGGCGATGTTGCCCATCTCCAGCAGGTTGGCGACATGAACGTCTTCGGCCGCCAGTTGCCCCCACACGGCCTCGTCGTCGACCTTGTGCCGCTGGATGTGAACGTGGGAGTCGCCGGAGTACCAGCCGCGCGCTGGCAGATCCGCGTAGCGTTCCATCGCCACCGCGACGCGGCTGGTGTCGTCCTCCCGAATCTCGAAGCTGCTGCGGGCCACACGGTATTCGGGTCCCCGCGTGAGCACTAGATCGTACGTACCCACCGGCAAGCGGGTCTCGTAGTCGCCGTTCACATAGAAGGCCTGGCGGTTGTCCGACGGCCACAGCGTTCTGCCGTTGACCCAGACGAGACGGACCTCGTCGGTGAATCGATGAACCAGCAGTGCCTGTTCCGACGGCAGCGGCGCGCGACCGGTCGAGTCGTACACGCCTACCCGTGCCGGGATCGGGAGCTCTGAGCCGGCGTCCGTTACCGCTAGCTGCAGGCGGCCAAACGCCGTTGGCCTCTCGGTGCTGTTACTGCGGGCGATCTCGATGTCACAGAGCACGATGCCGCCCTGCCCGCCGACCGCGATGTCTGTGTGACGGATCCCCTGGCCGGCCAGACGGGCGCGATCGAGGGTCAACGTCAGGCTGCGGAACATCGCTCCCGGCTGTGGCTCGATACGCTCCGAGACGCCAATGCCCTCGCCGCCGTTCTGGTCCCAGCCGACGGTGAACGGCGCCGTCAGCTCCGGAACATAGGTGAGCGTCAGATTGACCGGCTCATCGATATCGAAGGCGTAGCCATCGTCGACGTCGAAGGCAATGATGGGGCCCACAACGCAGGATCGGTCGCCGATCGTCGTCATCTCGATGCGTCGCTCGGAACCCCACACCCCGAGCTCGGAGCGCTCTGCCGCCAGGACCCGGACAACCCGCTCCCGCTGCCATGGCATGAGCTTGACCAGACGCGCCTCGCCGCCGTGGGCGATCAGTGCCTCGGCAGCCGCGAGACAGAGCAAGACGACCACCAGACAAGCCAAGAGATTCTTGTGGTGTCCGAGTGTCATCCGTTGTCTCCTTGGGCCTGGTGCGGTCCCGTTCTTGCCCTCGTTCGATCTCTTGGGGTGTTCGCCCTGATCGTCGACACTGTGGCGCGACCAAGGCTACCGTGGCAGCAGTGTGACGACGGGTCAACTGTTGAGCGAACACGACAGCGGTGGTGTGGGCTGCCGTGATCGGAAGACCACGAGGTTCGACTGCAGTCCGGGGATCGCGAAAGATCAGCTAGCGCCGGGCGCGCGCAGAGACTCGGCCCGGCGGCGAGCCGCCGCCGCGGCCTCGGCGTCGTTGCGCAGATCATGCAGCTCGGCGAGCGCTTGCCAGACATCGGGGCTGTCGGGCGCCAGCACCGCGGCGGCCTCGAGCTGCTCGAGCGCCAGTTCGAGCCGCCCTTCGTACGTGTGCACGCGCCCGCGCAGCACATAAACCTGCCACCGACTCGTTACCTCCGTGCGCAGCAGGTCGATACCGCTAGCGTGGCCTGCCGCCAGTATGCGCTGGTACTCGGCAAGCGCCGTACGACCCTCGTCGACACGCCCGAGCCGGAGGAGCGCCTGCCCCCTGAGATAACGCGCCTCGATCAGCTCCGGAGCGCTGTTGAGGACGGAGGTGAGCACCTCGATGACCTCCTCGTCGCGCCCTTGCCTCAGGCGCAGCCGGCCCACCGCGAGGGAGATCTCGGCACGCTTGCTGGTCGCTGTCGAGGCGATTTCGCCCAACAATCGCTCTGAAGACTCGAGGTCGCCTCGCCCCATGTAGACCTGCACTGCCGCCAGCACTGGATCGGGGTCACCGGGCGATATCCGCATGGCGTACTCGAAGTCGGTCCGAGCCTCCTCGGCGCGGCCGAGCTCGAAGAGCGCCTCGCCGCGTGCGTAGTAGGCGGCCGCGAGGTCGGCAGTGCTGGACACCGCGAGGTCCGGCCAGCCATCTCCGTCGGCGTCCGCGTAGATGGCGCGCTCATACTCCTCCAGCGCCGGTGCAAACTGGTTCTGACGCGACAGAATCTGACCGAGCTCATAACGCACTTGGGCGTTGTCGAGACCGAGGTCGATAGCGCGTCGATAGGCCTGTTCGGCCTCGGTATTCAGCGCCAGCCGATCGTAGGTGTTACCCAGAGCCAACCACAGGTCGGCGTGGTCGGGATCGAGCGCGATCGCCCTTCGGAAGGCCGCGGGCGCGCGCTGGAGGTTTTCATCCACCAGCTCACTGGCGCCGAGGGTGCGGGCGAGTATTTCGACCGACGTCGGATCGTCGGGGGCCCGTTCAACGGCGGTCTCGGCGGTGACGATCGCGGCGGCCAGATCGCCAGAACCGATCTGTGCCACGATGATGTCGACAGCCAGCTGGACGTTCTCCGGATCGAGCTGCCAGGCGCGTTGAAAGGCAAGTACGGCGTCGTCTTGCTCCCCGCGCGCTACGTAGAGGTTCCCCAGGTTGCGGTGCGGCGTTGGCCACTCGGGGTCGGCTCGGGACGCTTTCAAGTAGGCGTCCTCGGCTTCCGCCCCGCGCCCCAGTTGCTCGTACAACTGCCCGACGAGGTTGAGCCCGTTGGCGTTGTCCGCGTCCAACACCAGGCCCTCGGCGGCAGCCTCCAACGCCTCCTCGACGCCGCCCTGCTCGGCTAGTCTGAGTGCGGCGCTGAAGCGCTCGCGGGCGGTACGTTCGTCAGCCGAGAGAGTCTGCGCTATCTGGCCATCCTGGATATCTCTGGCCGCCAACGAGCCCACGCGCACGGGCGTCACAGGGGCTGCGTAAATCGCCACCGTCAACGCGCCGACGGCAGGAATCATCGGCCAAGCCGGCGTGTTGCCACCACGCCCTTACCCTGTTGCGCGAGCAGCAGCTGGCCGGCATCGATGATACCGAGGGGCTCGCTCGTCCCGCCGGGCCAGACCACCTCGAGCTCGGCGCCGCTGGCGCCTCCCAGCCCGATGTGAACGTCGGTGCTGCTCTGCGAGATATAGGACGTCGCACTTGTGACCTCGAAGAATTGCTTGAAGGGCCGATTCGAGATCAGGTAGGTGGTAACAATGACACGGCTGCCAAAGGCATCGCGATTGGCGTCGCGGCCCCGCAGCCTCAGCACCACTCGTCGATTCTCTCGCGGGGAGATGTTCTGCAGCAGCTCGATCGGGTCGTCGATGTTGGACACGACGAGGTCCGGCCAGCCATCTCCGTCGGCGTCCCCGTGGGCGAGGGCGCGCGAGACGCGGGCGTGCTGCGAGGCCAACCCCGTCTCCGAGGTGATCTCTTGGAGCATGCCCTCGGCCCTTCTCGAGTCGGCCAGCCAGCGCTCGGCGTGGCGGTTGGCGAAGACCTGGTTGGGCTGGGCAAAGTTGTCGACGTCATCGAACACGTGCCCGTTGGCGATCACTACGTCCCGGTCGCCGTCGCCGTCCAGGTCGACGAAAACGAGCCCGAACCCGAGCGTGCTCCATGTGCTCTCGCCGGTGCCGAAGCGAAACGTCTCGTCGAGGAACAGCCCCGGCGTCGTTGAACGGTACATGTTGATAGCCTGGTCGGAGAAGTTCGTCACTCCGATCTCCGGAAGACCATCGCCGTCCAGGTCGCCTATATCCACCCCCATGCCCGATTGCGGAGTCCCGTTGACGCTCAGGCCGGCACCCGAGAACAGCCCCTGATCCTCAAAGCGCAGCGCGCCTCGGTTCGCGTAGAGGAAGTTGCGTGTGCCGTCATTAGCCACGTAGATGTCGGGTAGCCGATCCCCATCGGTATCGGCGATGGTCACGCCCAATCCCTTGCCGTCGGCGGCATTCGCGACCCCGGCCGTCACCGTGATGTCCTCGAATGCTCGACCGCCGATGTTTCGGTAGAGGACGTCGGCGACGCCATCGTAGAGCTCAGGCCGGCAGTAGCTGCGCTTCCCGCGGGTAAGATCACCGCAGACGGGCGCGCTGGCGACCTCGTAGTGGAGGTAGTTCGCCACGTAGAGCTCCGGGAACCCGTCGAGGTCGAGATCTCCCCAGGCGGCGCTGCTGCTCCAGCGCGCGTCACCGAGACCCAACGTCGCAGTCACGTCGCCATAGGTGCCGTCGCCGTTGTTGCGATAGAGAACGTTAGGGCCGAAATTGGCAACGAACAGATCGACGAATCCGTCGCCGTCGTAGTCGCCGGCGGTGACGCCCATTCCGAACCCGCTGTGCGCCACTCGGGCGCCGTCGGCGCGGTCGAAGAAACCGCCCGGCCGAGCGCGAAACATCGCGTTGGCGCCGGCTCCCGGAGGCGGCGTTCGTATGGGGACTGCACCCGGCATCGCTCCGCTGTCGACGAGATACAGATCCCAGTGGCCGTCGACATCGTAGTCCAGCCAGGCGACGCCGCCGCCCATGAGCTCCGGCAGGTGCTTGTCTGCGCTGAGGCCGGCGAAGTGGTCGAATTCAAGCCCGGCGGCACGGCTGGCGTCGGACAAGCGGATCATGGCCTGACCGTTGCCGTTGCTGCCAGCAGCGCCGCGCTGAGCAGTCTGCGGGACCGCTTCAGGTGCCGGTATGAGGAGCCCGGCGACGGCAACGCACGCGAGTCTCCGAGCCGTGCTTCGGGGCCAGGATCGTCGGTCCGCACCATCGCATGATCGCACCCGTGAATCTCCGGTAGTTGGTATCAATCATCCTATCCCGAACCGGACGCGACGATGGCGAGCGCTGTCCGGTCCTGATCATGACGCCGATCGTCCCCCGTCCACGCCACCAAGCGGACGCCGCTTCGGGGATACCTGCTTCAGAGTATCGCTCGGCAGGCAGCTTCTTGTCGTTCTGCGGTCTCGCTTGTTTGCGGTCGGCGCAACCAAAACATTGGAGCGACGGAACCAATTAGTTGGACTCAGGGGTGTCCGGACGTGCCGCGGACCGGCAGGGCGGGTCCCGTTCCGGGCTGTGTTGGCCACCGGGCCAGACGGCGATGGATCGGGATCCTCGGACGGAAGTGGCTCGAAAACCTAGGTGTGACGCCGGAATGCTCGAGAATGCGCCGCAATTCTCGAGCATACGGAAGCGCGGTGTCGACCGAGACGCCCCGAAAACAGGGCCGCGCGGCACGGTTCTTGCAGAAACTCAGACTCGACTGTAGATATATCGCCCGTCTCGGATGACGGGTACTCCCAGGGAGGAGGTTACGATGCGCGCTACGCTCTCCGTCATGACTGTTGCTATGTTGCTGATACTGCCCACGCAGGTGATGGCGCAGGGCAGGCAGCTGACCGGGGTTGTCGTCGGAGAGGTTGTGGACGCGGATGGTGCGGGGCTGCCCGGCTCCACGGTCACCATCGAGGGGGAAAACCTCATCCAGGCATCTCTCTCGGTGACAAGCGATGTCGCGGGGGCCTTCCGGTTTCGTAATCTCAGGCCGGGAGCATACATCGTGACGGTCTCACTCACCGGCTTCCAGACGATAGCCTACAACGTCCGGGTGAACGTCGGCACGACCGCAACCGTGCTTGCGGAGCTGGAGTTGGCGGGGGTTTCAGAGACGGTAACAGTGATCTCCGAGACGCCGTTGATCGACATCGAGTCGTCATCGATTACGACGTCATACGGCGCCGATATGCTGGAAAACGTTCCGGTGGTGCGTGAGTTCACCGACATGACGAACTTCGCCCCGGGCTTCGCCGACAAGGGAGCCTATGGCGCCGGCGGCAACCACGCCGAGGGCTCCAGCGCGCATCGGGTGGGTTCGGCAACCAACGGCTACCGGCTCAACGGCGTTGATATCACCGAGAACGAATGGGGTACCAGCTGGGTCAACCCGAACGTCGATACGATCGCCGAGATCCAGATTGTCGGTATTGGCGCCAGCGCCGAGCACAGCGAGTTCACTGGAGCGATGATCAACTTGGTGACCAAGGGCGGCACCAACGAGCTTCACGCCGCCGGCTCTTTCTACTGGGAGAACGGCGATCTGAGATCCGACAACTCGGGCGGCATCATCGATCTCCAGCGCGGCAAGTACTCCTACGACCGCGAATGGTCCGTCAATGTCGGTGGCCCGTTTGTGCGCAACAAGCTGCTCTTCTTCGGCAGCGTCGGCCGTAATGAGACGCTCGATTCGGTTGTCGCCGACGAGATCTGGGAGTCCGGTGGAATCGCCGTCGACGATGCCCAGCAGGGTAACGATCGATGGACAATGCACGGCAGGGTGGATTACCTGCTCAACGAAACCAACACGCTCGGGTTCATGGTCAACTACGATCCGGGCCACGAGACGAACCGCGACCTGCGAACGGGTTCGCCGCTCGACGTCGCCATGGATACCGATTACAACAGCTTGACCCTGTTGTTGTCCTGGCAGTCCCAGTTGGGCGACAATACCTTCACTGATCTCCGCTTCGCATCGAATAGGGCGGACTTCTTGCGCCTCCCGCTAGTGTGCTGCGAGCTACCCGACTACTGGTTCAACAACTCGAGGAGGATCACCCGGGGCTTCCTGGAGGACGAGGACAACGGCCGCAAAGAGGTCACGGCAACGGTGACCCAATACGTCGACGACTTCCTGGGCGTCGCGCATGACGCCAAGATCGGTCTCCAGTACAAGGACAGTTGGTCCGCCTGGATTGCTGGTTATACCGGCCTCGGTGCTCTGTACACCTACAACTACTATGGCTACTCGTACACATACGGGTATATCTACGACATTGGCCTCGAGGGCCAAATCGTAACCTCCGCAGCCTTCCTTCAGGATGACGTTACCGTTACCGACAACGCCACCCTCAACCTCGGGCTGCGCTTTGAGAGGACCAACTGGCACGAGAGACTCGACGGCAAGTCGACCGGGAACCCCTGGGCGCACCAGCTCAACTACGTGGCGCCACGCTTAGGTGGGACCTGGGATCTGGGCGGCGATGGCCGTGGCGTTTTGCATGGCAGCTGGGGGCGCTACTTCGAAAAGAGCGTCATCTCACACGTCTCTACGGCCAGCGGCACCGCCTACCAGGACCCATACCAACCCTACGCGTCGTACTACTACGACATACCCGACGGTTTCTTGGCCGACCCGAAAAACCCGACGCCCGACGAACTGTTGGCGCTGCAAGAGCTTGTTTTCGTACCCGAAAACCTGGTTACGCTCGACGCCGCCACAATTCCGCTGGCCGACGGCGTGCAGGGGATGCACACGGATGTCTTCAACATCGGATTCGAGCTCGAGTTCGTCGATGACTGGGTCGTGGGCCTCGACTACATCCACAAAGACGACAGCAACTTCATCAGGGCGATCGACCAACTCGAGCCACGTGTCTACACAGCCTTCGAATACACCAGCCCCGACGCGACGTTAGCGAACGGAGACGTGGTGCCCGGGACGACGCAGACGCTCTATTCCAAAACAGACGGCCTGCGAGAGCCCATTCTCGGCAACCTCGACTACTACTGGCGCAAGCACGATATCGTGACGCTGACGCTCGACCGAAGGCGAACGGGTTCCGGTCTCAACATCAGCACCTCGCTCGCCTACCAGAACAACAGGGGATCGCTGGAGAATGGCGACGGCGAGAGCCTCTGGGGCTGGGGCCCGGACGCGGCAAACAACCCGAACTTCAACGGCAACCCGTTCGCCTCGGATGGTCCGTTGCGCTTCAGCAGGAAGTGGAGCTGGAAGGTCCTGGGCAACTACAGGCTGCCCGGAGACATCCTTGCGGGTGTCTACTACAACCTGTCGTCGGGTCGGCCGTGGAACCTCCAGGTAGATCACAACAGCCGAGCGGGGGGACTGACCGTTTTGCGCAACATGCCCTACGGCGCCACACACATCGAGAAGATCGGCAGCAGGACGTGGGACTCGCTCAATCAGCTCGATCTGCGGCTGTCGAAGTCCTTCAATATCGGGGCGGAAGGCCGGTTGGAGCTGATGGTCGACGGATTCAACTTGCTCAACGACTTCTCCCCGACCGGCGTCAGCGAGCGAATCAACCGAGAGTTCCGCGTCGCCGGAGGCTCCTCGGTCGGGTCGCCTCGCTCATCAAACTCACTGCTGCCCGGGCGGCAGTTTAGGCTCGGCACCCGACTCTCCTTCTGATCGGCTGACGCCTAGCGGTAAAGCCGGGTGTGGTGATCCATGGGGCCGGATGGCTCCATGGATCACCATGATTTCGTCGAAGGCCATGGCTTGCTACGCCCGTATCCTGCTCGCGCCATCGTTGCTGTAGGTCAGTGGGGCACGAGCCAACGCTCGGAGTACGCTGATCGGGAAAGCTCGGAGGGCGGGATGTGCAGGATTGAAACAGGCAGCCAGGTGACCTGTTGACGAGCCGCCGTCGCGATCTCGATCTCGGGATAACCCGGGAGATCACGCGTCGCGACTTCGTCTCCGGGGCCAGCGTCGCGCTGAGCGGCAGCCTGGCGCTGCCGTGGGCGCAGACGAGCGCCTTGGCGAGCCCCGCGGCCCAGGGAGCGAGCGTACAGGCACTCGCCGATACGTACCCCCCGGCGCGCACCGGGCTGCGCGGCAGCCACGAGGGCTCCTTCGAGGTCGCTCACCAGCTTGTCGAAGGCACGCGCTGGGACGCGCCGGAGGAGACGGATGAGCACTACGACCTGATCGTGGTCGGTGCCGGCCTCAGCGGTTTGGCGGCGGCGTGGTTCTTTCACGAAGCGGTTCCCGACGCACGCATCCTGATCCTCGACAACCACGACGACTTTGGTGGCCATGCCAAGCGCAACGAGTTCTGGCTCGACGGTCAGATGCACCTCTCACACGGCGGCACGATCTTCATCCAGAACTTGGACCGCTACGGCGAGGCAGCCCAGCGGCTGATCCGCGGGATCGGCATCGACGTCGGCCGCTACTCCGAATTCGTCGACAACGATCTGTACAGCTCGCTCGGCCTGCGCCGATCGGTCTTCCTCGATCGCGAGACGTTCGGTTCGGACGATCTGCTGGTAGGCGAAGGCCGGCGCGGCTGGCGCGACTTCCTGGCAAGTTCGCCATTGTCCGAAAGGGCTCGCGAGGACATCGTGCGATTGCAGGAGTCGAACGTCGACTATCTTGCGCACCTGAGCTCCGAACAGAAGGTCGAGTTTCTGCAGCGCACCAGCTACGAGGACTTCCTCCTGAACGCGGCCAACGTCAGTCGCGAGGCGATCGCTTTCCTCGAGAGCTCGGGCGGCTGGACGGTCGGTTTCGATGCCGTTCCCACCTGGCTCGTCGCCGGCTCGCCGGGAACGACCGGCCTGGGACTGGGCGACGACGATGACCGCGGCAATAGGCGCGATCGGCGCGCCTTCTTCCAGTTTCCGGACGGCAACTCGTCGATCGCGCGTCTGATCGTCCGGTCGTTGATCCCGAAGGTCGCTCCGGGCACGACGATGGAGGACATCGTCGATGCCCGATTCGACTATGGCAAGCTCGATCGCGAGGGCTCGCCCGTGCGCCTGCGGCTGGAGAGCACGGCGGTGCGGGTCGGCCACCGAGGCGATCCGCAGTCCGCCGACGAGGTCGATGTCACCTACGTCCGCCGCGGCCGCGCCCGGCGAGTTCGTGCCGATCGTTGCGTGCTGGCCTGCTACAACGGCATCATCCCGCGCCTCTGCGACGAGCTACCGGACATGCAACGTCGGGCACTGTCGAGCTCACTGAAGGCGCCTCTGATCTATACGAATGTCCTGATCCGGAACTGGGCCGCCTTCGCCAAGCTCGGTGTGCGATCGGTGCGCTGCCCGGGTAGCTACTTCGAGAACGTCAACTTGCCGCCAGCGATCAGCATCGGGAGCTACCGCCACGCAACCACGCCAGACGATCCGATCGTCGTCCGCATGTGGCGCATTCCACTGGAACCCGCGGCCCGCGGCCGGTCGGTCCCCTAGCAGTGGAAGGCTGCCCGGCGCGGTCTGCTGGCGACGACGTTCGAGACCTTCGAACGTAACATCAGGGATCAGCTGGGCCGGATCCTGTCTGGCGGTGGCTTCGATCCGGCGCGCGACATCGAGGCGATCACGGTGAACCGCTGGCCGCACGGGTACGCCTACGGCCAGGACATGGAGACTGGCCAGGTCGCCTGGAGGGTCGACGAGGTGCCGCCCGAGCGTGCCTCGTGGCTCATCGCTCGCAAACCCTTCGGTCGTATCGCGATTGCCAACTCTGACGCCGGCGCCTGGGCCATGACCGAGACCGCCATGGCCCAGGCTCACCGCGCCGTGAGCGAGCTCTTGTCGGAGAAGACCTAGCCTGGTGGCGGCGGGGCGCCCTGATGGCGTCCCGGCAGCTCGTGTCGAACAGCCTGACGCCTCAGTTGACGCCTCGGACCTCATAGGCCGTCTCGATGAGGAAGGCGCGGATCGCCTGCACATCCTCGTCGGCAAGCTCCTGGTCGAACGCGGGCATGCCATTGGCCTCGAGCAGACCCTCGAGCACGATCGTCTGGAATCCCTGGTGCATGCTCGGTTCCATGCGCAGCAGGTTCGCCGCCACGGCGGGCTGGTCGTCGAGCCGATGGCAGGCGGCGCAGAGCACACGGAAGACGCGCTGGCCCCGATCGAGTGTTTCTTGTGCGACATCCGGGCGCGGCGGCAGTGGCACGTCGGGGTGTGCGTCGACGATCGGCGGCACCGGCACCGGCCCGCCCCCGAGCTTGAACGCGATGATGCGCCCGGCGTTGCCGCGCTCGATCGCCGCCGAGCCCGCCGGAAATGGACGGGCGTTCTCTCCACCGCCGTAGCCGGCGAGCACCGCGATGTACTGGACACCGTCGACGAGATAGGCGACGGGAGCCGCCATGATGCTCGTCCCCACCTCCAGGTCCACGAGCTCCACTCCCGTGTCGGCAGCATAGGCTTTCAGGCGGCCGTCGACCGTGCCCTGGAACACGAGGTTGCCCGCCGTTGCCAGCAGGCCACTGTTGTAGGGGAAGCGATAGTTGATCCTCCACGCTTCACTCTGGGTGATCGGGTCCCAGGCCTTGAGGGCATGAGGCCGCTCGTGCTCGGGCGCGTCATAGGGGAATGAGCCGCCTTGGGTGCGTACCCCGGTGGTTTGCCGGCCGGGTGTGTACTCCACATCGGGGTCGAGAGCGAAGGTCGTGGGCCACTCGATGGTCGGCACGTAGACGAGCCCCGTCACCGGGCTGAACGCCATTGGGTGCCAGTTATGTCCACCCCACCAGGATGGAGAGACTTCTTTCGGCTCGTCGTCGTAGTCACCGGCGGGCACCTGTACCGGACGCCCCGTCTCGAGGTCCACGTGCGTCGCCCAGTTCACTGCCACGTAAGGCTCCGCCGACAGCAGCTCGCCGGTGGCGCGGTCGATGACGTAGAAGAAGCCGTTCTTCGGCGCCTGCATGATGACGCTGCGTTGGCGCCCGTCGATCTCCAGCTCGGCCAGCACCAGGTTGGCGGTGGCCGTGTAGTCCCAGTTCTCTCCGGGGGTCGTCTGATAGTGCCAGGCGAGGCGGCCGGTGTCGGGGTCGATCGCCAGGATCGACGCCAGGAACAGGTTGTCGCCGCCGGCGGGGCTGCGCATGGACACCGGGTATAGCGATGCGTTTCCCGTCCCCACGTACAGCAGGTTCAGGTCGGGGTCGTAGGCCGTGTCGCCCCATACCGTGCCGCCGCCGCCGAACTCCCAGCGCGAGTCCGGGTCCCAGGTGGCCGCAGCCATCTCCAGCTCGGGATGCTCGAAGGGCAGCTCGGGGTCGCCCGGAACCGTATAGAAGCGCCATGCCTGCTCGCCCGACTCCGTGTCGTAGGCGGTAACGTAGCCGCGCACCCCGAACTCGGCACCGCTGTTGCCGATGACGACGCGATCTCGCACGACGCGAGGGGCACTGGTGATCGTGTAGTCGCGATCGCGATCGATCAGCGTGTCCTGCTCCCAGAGCGGCTCGCCCGTGCGCTCGTCCAACGCGATGAGCCGACCGTCCAAGGAAGCCACGTACACAGAGCCCTTCCACACCGCCAGGCCACGGTTGACGATCCCGCAGCAAGCCCTGCGGGCCCAGCTGCCGGGCACCTGCGGATCGTAGGTCCAGATCTCCTCGCCAGTGGCAGCGTCCGTTGCGTGGACACGGCCCCAGGTGCTACTGGCGTACAGCACGCCATCAACAACGACTGGCGAAGCCTCCTGCGGCCAGGTGGTGCGCAGGTCGTACTCCCAGGCGAAGCCCAGCGTGCCGACGTTGTTCTGGTGGATCTGGACGAGCGGCGAGAAGTGCTGCTCGGAAAACGTACGACCGCCGGTGAACCAGTTCCCCGGCTCCTCGTCCGCACGCGCGATCCGAGCGCCGTCGACGGTACTGATGCCCTCGGCGGCTGTCTCCTGGCGTCGCACGGTGCCTCCCATCGAGGCTTCGTCAAATACGAAGCCGAGCACCATCGCGGCGACAACTGCGGCAATTGCCGCAGCGCCCAGCTTGTGTGGGTTCAACCGGTAACTCGCGGACAGCTTCTGTCGAGGCGCGCTGCTCATCTCCACGCGTCCGAGCTCCCGCTGATGATCTTGCCCTCCATGAAGACGGCTTCGGGCTGCACCGTGTGGATCGCGTAGCGGTCCACCTCGAACAGGTCCCGATCGAGCACCACTAGATCGGCGAGCTTGCCCACCTCGATCGAGCCGAGCTGGTCCTCCATGCGGAGCTGATAGGCGCCGCTCGAGGTGTAACCCTTGACCAGATCCTCCAGATCCAGGCGCTCGCTCATCGGCAGCCTGATCGGCGCCGCCTCGCCCTGTTGGTGGTATTGGCGGTTGTGGCCGATCTGCATCCCCAGATAGGGGTTCGCCCGCTCCATTCCCCTGAGCGATGTCACGTCGCTGGAGAAGGTCACGACGGCACCGTCATCCAGCAACGGCTGCACCAGCAACATCCTCTCGAAGCGATCGCCCAGGGTGAGGGCGGTCAATGGTAGCCGGTCTCCCAGGCCATGCCACTGGGGCGTGTAGTTGGCGATCACGCCCAGCTGCTTGAAACGGGGATAGTCCGCCGTATCGATGATGTCCAGGTGGCAGATGGTGACGCGGGGGTAGAGCTCGCCGTCGACCAACTCGCGAGCTGCTTGCACGGCATCGAGCGCGATACGAACGCCGCGGTCGGCCATGATGTGCAGGTGCAGATCGAGCCTGGCCTCGTGAAGCTGCACGATGAAGTCGGTCAGCTCTTCGGTGTCGAGCAGGGTCGTGCCCCGGTTGCCTGGGTCGTCGCTGAACGGCTCGAGCACCGCGCCGGTACGGAGCTCGTCTGTGCCGTCGAAGTGGATCTTGATGGTGTTGAATGTCAGACGCTCGCCGCCGTAGGTGCGTCGCAGTCGCAACAGCTCGTCGATCGCACCGGGCACGTGATCGGGCAGGAAGATGTGGTAGGCGGCCTCGTAGCGAAGCGGCAGCCGACCGGCCGCCTCCAACTCCGCCACCAGCGAGTACGTCAGCTCGTGATAGTCGAAGTTCCCGGCGTCCAAGAGCGTGGTAACGCCGAGACCTGACAGGTACTCCAGGAAGGTGGCGATGCCTTCCTTGTTGACCTCCCGATCAACTTCAGCAGCAATGGGCCGCGCATAGGGCCAGGCGGCGAATTCCTTGATCCAGCCGGTGGGCTCCCCATCGGCATCCCGCACGAACATCGACAGACCGGGTACCGGGTCGGGTGTATCGGTGTCGACCCCCATCATCTCGAGCGCCACGGAATTGACCCAGACGCTGTGGCCGGTGCCGTCTCCAAGCATCACCGGTCGATCCGGCACGACGCGATCCAGATCTCTCTTGTGTGGGCCCGCCTTGCCGTACACATGCCCGGACCAGCTACCCATCTCGATCCAGGCAAGGTCCGGGTTGGCTCGGGCATAAGCCTCCACCGCCGCAACGACCTCCTCATTGCTTCCGCCGCTGGGCAGCCTCCCTCTGGGACCACCACCCACGGGCACCGCGGCATACCCGGCAGACACCCTCCCCATCAGGCCCGGGTGTGTATGCGAATCCACCAGACCGGGAAGGGTCAGCCTACCGCCGAGGTCATGGTGCTCGGTATCGGGGCCGACGAAGCTCTGAACACCCGCATCGTCGCCTACGTAGACGAACCTACCGCCCTTGATCGCCACGGCTTCCGCCCAGGCCCGGGCTTCGTCGAGGGTGAAGATCCTGCCGCCCCGCAGGACCGAATCGGCCGGGCCACCCGCATCGCCCGGCGACGTATCCTCGGTCGACGGCTGACAGGCAAGGAGGCTCAGACCGGCCAGCAAGGCAATAGGTAGCCGAGGCCTGGTTTCCGTCATCGATCTACTCCGAGTCGGTGGGCTCTCCGCTCGCCACCGCTCCGCCCATGTACCACTTGATGAAGTTGGCAGTGGTGCCTTCAAGGGTGGAGTACGGGCCTGAACGATAGGCGCCCGAGAGAATGCCCCTGTGGTTGTTGTCGATGACCCAGATGTCTTCCTGGACGATGATCTGCCAGAAGGACTTGAGGGTCGCCAGATCGTAGTCGCGTCCCTCGACGGCGTCCGGATGTGCCAGCCAGATGGCCTCGCAGTCGGTGAGCGCGACATCCCGAGGCGTGAAACGGAGTGCGACGACATAGTCGTCATAGTTCTGCCAGTAGCCCGTGTAGTGGCCGGTCCGCGCCTCGTTGGTGCCGTGCGTGGGCTGTTCGACAGCGGGAAGCAACGGTGCCACCGATTTGCCGTCGACGGCCCCGGTGACGAAGCCGGCGTTGAGGTTCCCGACCAACCTCGGCCCTCGCTCGGGCCCGTCGGGCCGGACCCTGCCCGCCGGTGTGAGCCATTCGGACACCGCCGAGCTGCGTGCTGCCATCTGTTCCGGCGAGAGCTCGTGGTCGTAGTGGTGGGTGGTGACCAGCCCCTTGTGGGTCGAGCCGCAGTGGTAGCACTCCGCGAAGTTCTCCAATACCAGCTTCCAGTTGGCGTGGATCGGGTGGCGCTCACGCCCGACGATCTTCAGTCCCGCATGTCCGTAGTAGCGGCCCATGGTTCGCAACTGCGCGATGGAGGACTCGAAGTCCGGCGGCTCATCCTGCGACAGGTTGACGAAGATGCTGCCCTCGGCCGTTCGCAGATGACACGGCACGAGGCCGTTGTTCGCCGGGTCGAAATCCTCCTGCATGCCGTAGGCGTAGGTCAGCTTGCCATCGATGTCATAGGTCCAGGCGTGGTACGGGCAGCGGAACACAGGCGAGTTGTCGCTCTGGCCGAGTTGCTTGACGGACAGGCGAGGATCGCCCGGGACTGCATCGGCGTCGTGGCGGCATAACCGCGATCCTCGATGCCGGCAGACGTTGTGGAAACCCCTGACTTCTCCCGCCGAGTCACGCACCAGGATGACGCTGTCGCTGCGCCCGTACTCGAACACGAAGTAATCTCCCGGCTGGGGAATACGGCCTTCGTGGTCTACGTAGAGCCAGAGGTTCTCGGCAAGGTAACGCTCGTCAGCGAGGTAGTGTGTCTCATCGACGTAGTACTCGGCCGGAATCGTCGTGCCCTCCTGCCAGCGATCTCGGTAGCCCTGGCTCATCGGCTCGCCTTGCTCGCCAGGCGGGAGCTCGAACGGGTGCCGCTCACGATGGGGGAACCTCGGCGAGCGCCCTTGCGGCCTCGCGGAGCTTGCCGCTGACGATGAACAGCGCCTCCCGAAGCGAGCCATCGGCCTGCGCCTCGAGCTTGGCGATCCCGGCAGCCGTGTCGGAGCCTCGTCCGGCGCGAAGTTGTGAGTAGATTGCGTGGAGCTCCGGACTGACCGGGCGTGGATGCTGGTCGAACTCCCACATCCAGCCGGTCGGCTCGTAAGAGAGCAGCCTCTCGGCGCGGTAGGTCGCGGGCGAGACCCGCTTGCCCCACAGCATCGTGTTGACTTCCTCGAGCGCCCTCGCCGCAGTCTCGGGCTGTCCATCGGCAGCAGCGAGACGGGCTCTCTGGAGCGCAGCCAGATCTTTGGCGTGCCGGCTTCCTCTCAGACGCTCCTCGGTGTTGAGAAGCCAGGGGACGAGATCGTGTCGGGTCTTCATCAAGAGGGCGTTGACGACCGTTGCCTGATCGCCATCCGCCACTGAGGCGAAGGCTGCTGCCAGCCGTTGCGCCCCCGTCCGAAGGCCCTCTGCCGCCTGCCTGGCGTCCCCGAGCAACGCAGTCGGTGCCGGGACAGCGGCGAGCGTCTGCTCGATTTCGTCGAGCTGCTGGGTGACCCAGTCGGCGATCTCCGAGAAGCCGACGGGCAGGACGACAGCCTGGTCCATCCGCAGCACGCCGAGCGCCCCGTGTCGCAGGTCGTGTTCCAGGTTGCCGTAGTCCTCGGCTCGATACACATCGTGCTGCGTGTGGTAGTAGCGACTGTAGGGCACGTCGCCCGTCCAGCTCAGGGTTGCCACCGCTCCGCCCCGAACCCCTCCGAAGGACCAGGCATCGACGCCGGTGCTGACGTGCTCACGCACCGTCACCCGATCATCGAGGCCGAGGTCGACCAGCAATTCGCGTTGGAAGGCAACCTGGTCGGGGGTGGCACGCACCTGGCCCTCGCGCCCCGTCCAGCCGGCGATGTCGAGGTTGAAGGCATAGGCCAGGCGCGAAGTGATCTCCGGATGCGCCCGGATGAATGCGTGGGAGCCGGCCAGCCAGTCGAACTGGGTCCACAGCCCCCCGACTTCTTCGCTGCCGAAGGCAATGAACAGGAAGCTACGCCGCGGCCGGTAGCCTTCCGAGACCACGCGGGCAAGCTCCAGCATGACGGCCACACCGACGCTGTCGTCCTGGCCTCCTTGCCACCAGCGGTCGTGGTGCGCCGAGACGGTGATCCATTCGTCCGGATATTGCGTGCCCCGGATCATGCCGACGACGTTCTCGGAGACGCCGTACTCGACATCGACGCGGTTTTCGAGCTCGATCACCACCTCACCCTCGGCGAGGCGCTCCTTGAGCCAGTCGGCGTCACGGTTGCTGATCGTCACGGTCGGGATCGGGTCGCGGTAGACGATGCTCATTTGCTGGATCGAGTCCTGAGGCGCCTCTGCACCGCCGTCGTAGTCGTAGAGCAAGATCGCTGACGCTCCCTGCTCTGCGGCCTCCATCACGACCTGGCTGTTGAGCCAATCGACTCCGCGGCGCACCAGCACGGCCTTGCCGCGCACGTCGCTCAACTCCGCGTAGTCGTGGACCCAGCCTTCTCCCGCGTCCGCCAACGCCGCCCGCAAGCGTCTTCCATCTGACGAGTTACCCTTCGTGTACGGGACTCCCTCGGCCGTACCCCAGGTCCCGCCGCCGGAGTGCTGGGTGATCGCCGCCAGCTGTCTGCCCGATGCCCGCAGCAGTACTTTGCCGTAGTCGTAGGCGTGGACGGGGAAGCTCTCCCGACGGACCTCCAAGCCCAGCTGCTTCATCTCTGCCTCGATGAAGCCGGCCAGGAGGCGCTCGTCGGCGCTCCCGGCGATGGCCGAGCCGGCACCGCCACCCGAGTCGTTGTCGACGAGTCCCTCCGAGAGGCGGCGGGTGAGGGCGATGGTCCTGTCGGTGTCCAGAGCGTTCAGGATCCGGCTCTCGGTCGGGGATAACTGCCCGCCGGCGTGCGAAAGACCCGCCAGGAGCATGATTGCGGCAAAGCAGCTAGCGGGCCCTGTTCGGTGCATTGTCTGCTCCAGCTCACCTCGTGTGCGGCGCCGAGGTTCTCCCGTTCAGCGCGGTTCGTTAACAACAGGGGACGGGTGGCTGCCGCTACGGTCTTATCTCCGTGCCACTGTCGAAGTTCCCCCTGATGATCTCGCCTTCCATGATGACCGCTTCGGGTCGAGCCTCGTGGATCTCGTAGCGATCGATTTCGAACAGGTTGCGATCCAACACGACCAGGTCGGCGAGCTTGCCTACCTCGATCGAGCCGAGCTGGTCCTCCATGCGCAACTGATAGGCACCGTTCCAGGTGTATCCCTTGATCAGGTCCTCGAGCGCCAGCCGCTCGGTCAGGGGCGGTCGGACCGGGGCCGTCTCACCTTCTGCCTCGTATTGGCGGTTGTGGGCAATCTGCATCCCCAAGTAGGGGCTGGCCCGACTCATTCCCGAATCGCTGGAAAAGGTAACGATGGCACCGTCATCCAGCAGCGGTTGGGTCAGCAAGGTCCTGCTGTAGCGCTCATCACCCAGGGCATAGGAGGTTGGGTCGTCGACGTTGACACCGTGCCATGCCGGCGTGTAGTTCGCGATGACGCCGAGTTGCCTGAAGCGCGGATAGTCGGCTGTATCGATGATGTCCAGGTGGCAGACTGTGACCCGCGTGTAGAGATCGCCGCCGAGCACTTCCCGGGCCGCCTCCACTGCGTCGAGGGCGATTCGGACGGCTCGATCACCGACCGTGTGTAGGTGCAGGTCGAGCTCGGCTTCGTGCAACCGAAGAAGGAAATCGCGCAGCTCGTCGGTACTCAAGATCGTATTGCCGCGGTTTCCTGGATCGTCGCTGTACGGTTCGAGCACGGCGCCCGTACGGATCTCGTTGGTACCGTCGAAGTGAAACTTGATGGTGTTGAAGCGCAGCCGGTCACCACCGTAGCTGTTGCGCAAGCGCAGTAGCTCGTCGACCGCCCCCTCTACTTGGTGGGGAAGCACGATGTGGTAGGTGCCTTCGTAGCGGAGGGGCAATTCTCCCGCCCTGTCGAGCTCGGCGAGGAATGAATAGACGGCCTCATTGTAGTAGCCGTTGCCTCCGTCGAAGAGCGACGTGACACCGTGGCTTGCCAGGTAGTCGAGGAACTCGACGATGCCCTCCCGGTTGGCCTCCTGGTCGACCTCGAAGAACCTCGCGCGATAGGGACGATAGGCGCTCTCCTTGATCCAGCCGGTGAGCTCGCCATCGGCGTCGCGAGCAAAGAGCGCCATACCGGGGATCGGATCCGCCGTGTCGCGATCGACACCCATCAATTCAAGCGCCTTCGAATTGACCCAGATACTGTGGCCGATATTGCTGCCCAACCAAACGGGCCTATCCGACACGATCGCATCCAGATCTCTCTTGTGGGGCCCTGCCTTGCCGTTGCCGTACAGGCGCACCGGCCAGCAACACATCACGATCCAGGGAAGATCCGGGTTCGCCTCTGAATACGCCTTCACGGCAGCCAGTATGTCTGCCTTGTTGGTGCTCGGCAGCCTCCCCGAAGGCCCGCTGAAGCGGCCCGTGCCCCCGGGATGGGTATGGGCGTCCACCAGCCCAGGAAGTACCAGTTTCCCTTGCAGATCGTGGCGGATGGTTTCGCGGCCAACGAACCCCTCTACGCCGGCATCATCCCCTACATAGACGAGCTTTCCGCCTTTGATCGCAACGGCCTCGGCCCAGGGTTGGTCGTCGTTCACCGTAAAGACCTTGCCGCCGTGCAAGACGCGGTCGGCAGGACCGCTGATACCGCTAGCCCCCGGCTGAGATGAAGGCTGACAGGCCACCGCGCCGAGGCTGATCAAAATGACACCCAAGAGGCGCGACGACGGCGTCTTGAGCGGATGATGCGGCCTCTTCGTCCGCTTCAGCGCGGCCTCGGTGCGTTCGTCATTGCTCATCGGGGGCGACCATGGCATGAAACTACACTCTCCGTCAAAGTCGGAAAGTACAACCTAGAACAGCCGATTCCTCGGTGTGCCGAACACGACGTGCTGACCCCGTGGCGGGAAGGACGCCTGATCTCGTGGCGGGGAGGTTAGCTTGACGTCGACCTCCACTATGATGAAGCCATCCGTACCGAGAGGCAGGTGAGAAGGAGCCGTGCCAGGAGATGTTCGAGGTAGGCTTGGTGGCGCATTGCTGGAGCTCCGGAGGCGAATGAAACGGTCGTTGCCGAACCACGTAGCCACTCGCCGCGGATTCAAGGGACCCTCTCCGAGGGTGCCCATAGCGGCGTCGGTTACTGTTGCGATCGTTGCGTCAGTGTGCCAGACGGCCTGCTCTCCGGATCCTGGATCTCCTGAGCCTGCACCCTTCCAGCTCTTGGAGGCGACGGTCTCCGAACTGCAAGCGGCGATGACGGCGGGCACGACCACGTCCCGGGACCTCGTCGAGGCATACCTTGCGCGCATTGACGCCTACGACCAGGCGGGGCCTCGGCTCAACGCGATCCTGACGATCAATCGGAACGCGGCCGCTGTTGCCGAGGCTCTCGATGCAGAGCGGCAGCGAAGCGGGCCGCGGGGGCCGCTGCATGGGATCCCGGTGATTCTCAAGGACAACTTCGACACGTTCGATATGCCGACTACCGGGGCAGCGAAGGCGTTGGAAGGCTCCATGGCGCCCGACGACTCGTTTCAGGCTCGTAGGCTACGAGAGGCCGGAGCCGTGATCCTGGCGAAAGCGAATCTGCACGAGCTGGCGTGGGGTTGGGAGACGTTCAGCTCGCTGGGTGGACAGACGCTGAACCCGTATGACCTGACCCGTAATCCGGGAGGCTCCAGCGGTGGCACCGGCGCCGCGATCGCGGCGAATTTCGCCGCGGTCGGAATGGGCACCGATACCTGCGGCTCGATCCGCGTACCTGCCTCACACAACAGCCTGGTCGGCATTCGCCCGACGCGCGGCCTGACGAGCGTCGACGGAATCGTCCCGCTGGCGCTAACGCAAGATGCCGGCGGGCCGCTGGCCCGCAGCGTCGAGGACGTGGCGATCGTGCTCGACGCCACCGTCGGATTCGATCCCAAGGATCCGGTCACCGCGCTCGGCGTGGGAAACGTTCCCGACACCTACACGCGCTTCCTGAAATCCGATGCGTTGCAAGGATCACGGATCGGAGTCTTCAGTGAGTTGTTCGGTGAGTCGGACGCGGATCAAGAGGTGAACGCCATCGTTCGCCGGGCGGCGGAAGCTATGGCGGCGCACGGCGCGCAGCTGGTCGCGATGGATAGTCCCACGATCGCCGGGATCTTGACGATGCCCGACCTGGAGATCGACGAATTCCGCGCCCATCTCGAGGGCTACCTGGCCTCTACGCCGGGCGCGCCGGTCAAGACACTGCGCGAGATCGTCGAATCGGGCTCGGCTCACCCGGGCGTGCGCGACTACTTCCAACAGGCCCTCGACTCCGACACGTTCGGCGGTGAGGAGCACAAAGACATGCTGCTTCGTCGCGGCGAGCTCCGTGTCGAGATCTTGTCGCTGATGGCGACACACAACGTGGACGCGCTCTTGTATCCGACCGTCAACGAGCCGCCTGCACCCATCGGTGAGACGCAAGGTGGAGCGATGCCCAACTGCGATCTCAGCGCCCGCTCAGGATTGCCGGCGATCACCGTCCCGGCGGGGTTCACGACAGGCGGTCTGCCCGCGGGTGTGGAGCTGCTAGGGCGCGCCTTTGACGAGGCTGCTTTGATCGGGTTGGCCTATTCGTACGAGCAGGCTACGCGCCATCGGCGGCCGCCTGGTACGACGCCTGCGCTGTCTCAATAGGGGAAGCGCCAACGATGCGTCAGTCTAGAGGGGCTGCCTGAATCCGGGCCGTGCGGTCGCCGATCACAACGGCGCTGTCTCGGCGGTGACGAGCGCCTCGACCGCCAGATGTGCCGCGCCGATAGCACCCTCGGTCATGGCGTCGGCCATCGAATCGGAGTTGGCGATGGCGATACGGCCGAAACGCTGCCGAGCGACGAGCCACGGACGACGCTCGGGGGGTATCTCATCGAGCCTCCAGGCGACCTGACCGGTCTCCGGATCATGGCCGTAAGCGTAGCCGTGCGGCCAGCGGTTCACGGTGATGGCCTCGATGTCACGGGCCGGGTCGAAGCCGCCGGCAGACAGCATCCGGCCGAGCTGGTCCCTGATCTTGCGTTCGAAGGTCTCGAACGTCGTCGCCAGCAGGCCCCTGCGAGCGGCTACGAACTGCTCCGCCGCCGGCCGTCCATGGGTCTTTGGATCCAGCGGAGCGCGCCACAACCGGACGACGATGGGCTCGTCGGGGGTTCGGGCGTTGCCGTAATCCCCGATATTGAGGGGTGGCGTCAGGTTGACGTCGTCGAAGTAACTGCCCGGACAACGCACGGCATGCGTGCCGAGCTCGGCGAAGGCCTTCCAGTTGCGCACCAGGACGTTCGTGTAGATCAGGGGCGCCTTCAGGGCGTCCGATAGCGCACGCTTTTGCCTGTCGGGCAGCTCCTCGCAGATCCAGGGAATGACCGCGTGGTAGCAGGCAAGCACGCAGCGACCGGCGCGAGCGCGCTGGGCCTGGCCGTGGCGGACGTATGTGACATCGACTTCGTCGGTGGACTGTGGATCGCCTCGGTGGCCCACCCGTACCGCCGTGCTCTCCAGCCGCACGCGGACCTGCGAGCCCTCCCGATCGAGCTTGCCGTAGTCGAAGCGAGCGGCAACGATGTCCTCCATCGTACTGCCCGGGGCGACTTCTGGAATCAGTGACCGTACGAGCAGACGCGCGATGGACGAGTTTCCATCGGGGAACTGGAAGAACGCGCGCTCCTCGCGTGCCTCGAAGCGCTCATCCCGGCCGATGTCGAGCCCCTGGGTGCCGGGCCAACTGCCGATGCCAGCCCAGGTGGATATGCAGTCATAGCCGATCGCCCAGCCGTTGGCCGTCTGCAGGAACGAGACCGCCTCGGGGCTGATCTTGACCACCTCCAGAAGGAAGCTCTCGTAGCTCGTGCGCTGCAGGAACTCGACCTTTTGCTCGGAGCTCAGGTGCGCGAGATAGTCGACGTCCGATTCATGCAACCGCACGATGTCCTCACGGGCCCCTTCGGACAACGGCGTGCGTGCCAGGAAGTCTCGCCAGGAGGGCTGGCCTTCCCCCACCGCCAAGCGATCGGTGCCGAAGGTCTCGCGATCGAAGAAGACCGACCGACGCATGCCGAGCGAGCCGTACAGATCTTCATCGACGAAGTCGGAGTAACGGTGCACGTCGATGCCGAGGCTGCGGATCAGGCTCTTGGCCGCGTCACCGTACCGGTTCAGGTTCGAGATGTTGATCGTGCCACCATGCGACAGCCGCATCGTGTCGCCGAGCCAGAACTCGTTGCGCTTGGCGTGACCGCCGAAGTCGTCGTGGTTGTCGAGGATCAGGATGCGAGCCCCGGGAACCGCCTCGCGGTAAAACCAGGCCGTCGCGAGACCGCTGATGCCGCCGCCGACCACGATCAGGTCATACCGTTCACCGGTGTCCTGCGGACTGTCCCAGCCCTTACCCTCGACGAGCTGGTGAGCAACCTCGAAGGAGCCTTGGTGACTGCCGCGCATGCCAGTCCGGATCGGCGGATACGCGGCCGCCGCCTGCGGGGTGTGTCCCAGAGCCTCGTGGCTCGCCAGGGCATCGGTCTGCGCCCACGGCAACGCCAGGCTGCCGCTCAGCGCTACGCTGACACCGGAGACGAAATCACGACGGGTGATTTCCCGGTGCATTCCCAGGTCAACGTCCCGATCTCTCATAGGCACCTCGACTCCACGGAGACATCCGTCACTACGGCGACTCTCACGGCATCGGAATCTAAGCATGGCGGCGCGGCTTTCTCCAGGAATCCGCTACCCAATCGATGGTCGGGCTGAGCCAGACGACGAGACATCGTCGCTGGAACCGGAGCCTCGATCGCTGTAGCGTGCCAGGAGGATCGACCAGCAGCGAGGGTGACGCATGAGAACCAAGGTGATGTTGGTGGTGGCGATGTTCGTATGGGTGAGCGTGGCCGGTACCGCTCCCGCCAGACGGCCGATGCAGGCCTCCGCAACCGTTCATCGCCTCGAGGCCTCGCCGCAGACCGTTGCGTGGGGGTACTTCGATGCGCGTCTGGCACCGGTGCTGCGGGTCGAGTCGGGTGATGTCGTCGATGTCGACAGCCTGATCACCTCAGGTCCGGATTCTCTCGAACGTCTGGGTGCTGCGCCCTCGGAGATCCAAGCGTCGTTGCGAGCGGTTTATGCCGAGGTCACCGACCGCGGCCCCGGTGGCCACATCGTCACGGGACCGATCTGGGTGGAGGGAGCGCAACCGGGAGATGCCCTCGAAATACGGATCCTCGACGTCGACCTGCCGATCCCGTATGGCTATCAGGCCTGCAGCCCGGCTTGGACCTTCGTGCCAGCGAACTGTGAGGAGCCGCGTAGTCAGCTGATCCGCTTCGATATGGAGCGCATGGTTGCGCCGCTGGAGACCGGGGTCGAGATCCCGCTGCGGCCGTTCTTCGGCATCCTGGGCGTGGCGCCGCCGCCCGAGGCCGGGCGGGTGAGCAGCAATCCCCCGGACCGTTGGGGCGGCAACATCGACAACCAGGAACTGGTGGCCGGGACGACGCTCTTTCTTCCGATCTTCGTCGAGGGCGCAAATCTCTTCGTCGGAGACTCGCACGCCGCGCAGGGCGATGGCGAGTTAGGGGGTACGGCGCTGGAGAGCTCGCTGCGCGGGCGGTTGCAGTTGATCGTTCGCAAGGACCTGCAACTCCGCTGGCCGCGCGCCGAAACTCCGACCCACTTCATCGCCATGGGGTCAGACCCTGATCTCACGAAGGCTACGGAGATCGCCGTCCAGGAGGCGATCGACTTTCTGGTGGAGACGCGGTCGTGGACCCCGGGAGAAGCGAACCGATTCGCCAGCATGGCGGCCGATCTACGCATGACGCAGATCGTTGACGACAGTCTCGGGGTGCACGTGATGCTACCCAAGAGCATCTTGGGTGAGCGTTAGCCGACGCTAGCGGAACCCGCTAGCGCTCGAAGACGACCTCGCCGCCAAGGATCGTTGCGTCCACCTGGATCCCGAATAGATCCTCACCGGCAAGGTTGCGCGGGTCATCGGAGAGCACCGCAAAGTCACCCAGCTTGCCAACGGTGATTGAGCCCTTGTCGGCTTCCTCCAGACCACCGCGTGCCGCCCACAGCGTGTACAGGCGCAGGGCCTCCTCGAAGGTCAGCGCCTCTCCGGCGGGCGCCCCGCCTCCCTCATCGACCGACACCATCGCCGCCGCGATCTTGCCAAGCGGAGCGGAGGAGCCCGGCACGGTCCCGGTGGTGTCGGTGATGCCGATGATCTCGAGCCCCTCCTCGATCATCGTTCGGTAGCGCGGCGTGCGGCGTCCCGGCCGGCCACGGCTGGGGGTTACGACCAGGCGCAATCCCAGATCGCGCAGCCAGCGCATCTCCTCGAGGGTCTCGACGTCGCCGCCGTGCTCGAGCCGATGACGATGGGGTCGGGGATCACGGCGCGTGGCCTTCTCGACGGCAGTCGCGGCCCGATGAACGGCCCCCGGTGTGATCACGTGCATCAGCACCTGGAAGCCTCTCGTGTGAGCCTGGAACACCAGGTCGTCAAGCTCCTCCTGGGTCCACTTGTAGTCTTCGAGCGGGTCCCCCAGGCCATTGCCCCCGAGCCCGTCAACGAAGAGCTTCACACCCCCCATACGGAACATATCGTCGCCGAAGCCGGAGACCAGCCCGGTATCGAGAAGACCCTGCAGCGAGATCATGTGGGGTACGTGGTAGTACATGCGCACACGCAAGGGCAGCTCGCCGGCGGCTTGTAGCTCGAGATCGGCAGTGATGTCGCTCGTCGAGTAGGGGACGGTATAGACGGATGTCGTGCCGTTGGCGACGAACATCGGCCCCACGTGCTCGCGGATCGCGGCCTTGACCTGTTCGATCGAATACTCGGGCAGCAGGTAGTACAGCTCGGTCGCGGTACCGGTCGGCACGCCGGAGGCGTCGCGATGAACGATCGCTCCAGGTGGCGGTGTCGAGTCTGGGTGCCAGAGCCCCATCGTGTGGATCGCTTTGGTGTTGAGCATGGTCACGTGGCGTCCGGAAAACACGACCAAGGGGTGGTCTTCGGTGACCGCGTCGAGATCGTGCCGATTCAGCAAACGGCCCTCGCTGACGCGCCTCTCGAGACCGAACGAGCCGCGCGCGATCACCCATTCCCCCGATGGTGTCTCGGCCGTCTTGGCGCGCAACACGTCGATGACCTCTCGAAGGCTGCCGAGAGGGGGCGTGTGGACCTTTGCTTGGTAGGTCTCGGCGACGCAGGCTACTTCCAGGTGGGTGTGAGCATCGATGAATCCCGGCACGACCGTTCGCCCGGCAGCGTCGAAGATCGGCGCGGAGCCGGCCTGCGAGCGCACCTCGCTGCTGTCTCCGACCAGCATCACCCGGCCACCTCGAACGAGGGCGGCCTCGGCTTCCGGCTGCCCTGGCTCCATCGTGACGATCTTGGCGTTGACCACCGCCAGGTCGCGACCGCCGCTCGAGCGCTCGGCCGCGGATCCGACCGCTGGGTGTTGTTTGCCGGCTGCGGGCGACGTCGCACCGCCTGCGATGGCGCCAACAGCTGCTCCGAGCCTGATGAAGTCACGCCTTCTCACGCTGTCTCCTCGGTTGCCTGTTACCGGCGAGCCATCCCACGAATCATTCAACCATGGATCCACAGGTTGCTCCACAACTGTGATCCGTCCCCACGGCGGCCACGGGATACGTAAGGAAACGTAAAGGGCGCGTAAGGGATTCCAGGGAAAGCCTCGATTAGGCGTTGCGTGGTGCCACCGCCAGTTGACATCGGTCGCTGCGCGGTGCTAGAAGGCCCTGCGGTCCAGTTGACCCGTGCCAGGGGCCCAAGCTCCGCAAGGAGGGTCGCCCGGGTAACAGGAAACGGAACCAAATCATTGGAGCGACGAACCCAATTAGTTGGATCGACGGGTGTCGGGAGGCGCCGCTAACCTGCGGAGCGAGCCCGTTCCGTGCTGTATTCGCCTCCGATCCTGCGGCGACTGATCGAGATCATCGGACGGAACCGGCCAGCAAACGTAGGTCTGGCGCCGGAGCGTTGAGATTGCGTAAGCGTGCTGTCGAGCGAGACACCCCGAAAAAGGGCAACACGGCACACTTCTTGCAGGATTGCGCAGGTGCACATTAGTAGGTATCGCCCGTCCGGATGACGGGCACTCCCCAGGAGGATGTGGAATGCGTACCAAGCTAGCGGTCTTAGCAGTCGCTATGCTCCTTATACTCCCCGCGCAGGCGATGGCGCAGGGTGAAGGTTCGACCGGAAGTGTCGGCGGCCAGGTTCAGGACGCGGATGGCGCGGGGCTGCCCGGCGCCACCGTCACTGTCGAGGGAGCGAACCTGATCCAGGCATCTCTCTCGGTGACCAGCGACGTCGCGGGTGAATTCCGGATCCGTAATCTCAGGCCGGGATCGTACATCGTGACGGTTTCGCTCACCGGGTTCCAGTCGGTCGCCTACAACGTCCCGGTCAACGTCGGTGTAAACGCAGGCGTGGTTGCGGTGCTGGAGTTGGCAGGGGTCTCAGAGACGGTCACCGTGATCTCCGAGACGCCGTTGATCGACCTAGAGTCGGCATCGCTTACGACGTCATACGGCTCCGACCTGATGGAGAATGTTCCGGCGCCGCGTGAGTTCTCCGAGATAACGAACTTCGCTCCTGGCTTCGCCGACAAGGGAGCCTATGGTGCCGGCGGCAACCACTCCGAGGGTTCCAGCACGCATCGCATCGGTTCGGCAACCAACGGCTACCGGCTCAACGGCGTTGATGTCACCGAGGGCGACTGGGGTAACACCTGGGTCAACCCGAACGTCGATTCCATCGCCGAGATCCAGATCGTCGGGGTCGGCGCCAGCGCCGAGTACAGCAACTTCACCGGCGCGATGATCAATATGATCACCAAGGGAGGCACCAACGAGTTTCATGGCACGGCCTCAACCTACTGGGAGGGCGAGAGCCTGAGAAGCGACAACTCGGGAGGCATCATCGATCTCGAGCGCGGAAAGTTCTCCTACGACCGCGAGTACTCCGCCACTTTCGGTGGCCCGATCGTGCGCAACAAGGCGCTCTTCTTCATGAGCGCCGCCCGTCAACAAAGGCTCGATTCGATCGTCGCCGACGAGATCTGGAACGACGACGGGGATCCGAGCACCACCCCCGAGTCCGCCCAGCAGGGTAACGACATGTGGCGCCTGCACGGCAGGGTCGATTACTTGCTCAACGACAAGCACACGCTCGGCGCGATGATCAATCATGATCCGGGCGGCGGGACGAACGAGAGCCAGAGACCAGGTTCGCCGCTCATCGTTGGCATGGATACCGATATCTCCACCACGGCCTTCTTGTTCAGCTGGCAAGCCCAACTCGGCGACAACACCTTCACCGATCTGCGCTTCGCGGGCTATTCGGGGGCCTTCCAACGCAACCCGATCAAGTGTTTTGAGGGGCCTGCGTCTACCAAGCCGCCTGAAGCTTTCCAGGGGGCTGGCACCGGCTGTGAAGTACCCGACTACTGGTTCAACGGGTCCAGGAGGCTCACCCGCGGGTTCCTGGAGGACGAGGACAACTGGCGGAGAGAGGTCACGGCAACGGTGACCCAGTACGTCGACAACTTCCTGGGCGCCTCGCATGACGTCAAGGTGGGTATCGACTACAACGACAGCTGGTCCTCCTGGATCAGCAGCTATACCGGCGAAGGCGGTCTGTATACCTATGACTTTGGCTACGGCTATACGTACGTATACGGGTACTACTACGACGTTGGCCTCGAGGCCGCGATCGTACGCAGCTCGGCCTTTATCCAGGACAACGCCTCTCCTACCGACGACATCACCCTCAACCTCGGGCTGCGCTACGACCGGACGAACGGTTACGACCGCACAGGGGGAAGGGACGGGCACAGAACCGAGATAGGTTCTCCCTGGGCCCCAGCGGGATCGGGGCTGATCACCAAGTACTACAACTTGGCACCACGGGTTGGGTTCACCTGGGATTTCTCGAGTGATGGCAGTTTCGTCGGGCATGGCAGCTGGGGGCGCTACTTCGAGAAGGTCGCCATCGGACACATGTCGAGAGCCAGCGGCGGCGCGTTCCGCGAGTCGCTCGGTTACAAGCCCTATGCCGGGTACTTCTTCGATGCAACAGGGTTCTTCCCCGACGGCACCGACCTGGCCAACCTGACCGACGCACAGGCAATAGCACTGCAGAACGCTACGTTCCAGCCCGAGAACAATTCTTATCAGTCCGCCCCACAATTCCCGATCCCCGAGGACTTGAAGTCGCTCCAAACCGATGTCATCAACGTCGGTTTCGAGTATGAGTTCATCAACGACTGGGTCGTGGGCGTCGACTACATCCACAAGGACGACAGCAACTTCTACAATTACGACGACCAGATTGACCATCAGTTCACCCCCTTCGAATACACCGCCCCCGACACGACGCTGTTCGACGGCACCGTGGTGACCGGGCAAACACAAACGCTCTACGAGAAGGACACCGGGGACACTGACAACCACTTCACCAACAGCCCCTACTACACCCGAACGCACGACATCGTGTCGCTGACACTGGACCGACGGCGCACGGGTTCTGGCCTCAACTTCACCTCCTCCCTGACCTACCAGAACAACCGGGGAAGGAAGGAGAACGGGGACGGCCAGAGCGTCTGGGGAAGAGGCTTCGACCAGGAGGACAACCCGAACTTCAACGGCCACCCGTTCTCCGAGTCTGGCCCCTTGCGCTTCAGCAGGAAGTGGAGCTGGAAGATACTCGCCAACTACAGGCTGCCCGGAGGCATCCTTGCGGGTATGTACTGGAACCTGGCGTCGGGTCGGCCGTGGAACCTGCAGCAAAGGAACAGTCGGATTAACCGAAACATGAACGCCGACTACGGCAACACAAACATCGAGAAGGTCGGCAGCAGGCGGTGGGCCCCGCACAAGCAGCTCGATCTGCGGCTCTCCAAGACCTTGAATGTGGGGTCGGGAGCATCGCTCGAGCTGATGGTCGACGGGTTCAACTTGCTCAACAACGCCTCCCCGACAGGCGTCTCGGAGCGACGAGACCGGACCTACGTGATCCATCGCGACGCGTCCGGGGGCACAGTCTCCAGCGTCGGCGGGCCCCGTGATTCGCGAAGCATCCTGGCCGGGCGTCAGTTCAGGGTCGGGGCACGAATCGCCTTCTGATTCGCTGACCTACAACGACAAGCGATAACGCGGGGTGCGGTCCTCCGGGGCCGCACCCCGTCGTCGTTTTCTTCGATCTGCCGGTCGCAGCTCGAGTAGACGGTCTGCTAGGTGCCCGAGGTAGGCTGGATGCAGGTACGGTTCGTCATGCGCCCCGATGTTCTGGTGCGCACGCTGCTCGTCGGCCTCGCGTGGTCCTTGATACAGACGCCGAGCGGCGTGGAAGCGGCTCGCCGACCTGCCGCGGCCGCGCAGGACAAGCCCGACGTCATCGTTATCACCATCGACACGCTGCGGGCAGATCGCCTCGGGGTCTACGGCTTCGACGGGGTTCAGACGCCGAACCTCGATGGCCTCGCGAGACGGGGGGTCACCTTCACGCGGGCGATCTCACCGACCCCGCTCACCATGCCGTCGCACGCATCGATCTTTACCGGAACCTATCCTGCGTACCACGGGGTTCGCGACAACGGTGGCTTTGTCGTTCCGCAGCAGATCGAGACGATGGCGGAGGTCTACCGGGCCAACGGCTATCAAACGGCTGCCTTTGTTTCAGCCTTCGTGCTGGATGCCAGATGGGGTCTTGCTCAGGGGTTCGAGACCTACTTCGACTCGTTCCAACCACCGAGTCGGAACGCCTCCCTGGAGAGCGTTCAACGCCCGGCCGACGAGGTCGTCGACCGATCGCTTCGGTGGCTCGACGATCGACGACCTGGTCAGCCGGTTCTCCTGTGGGTTCATCTGTACGATCCGCATACTCCCTATGCACCGCCGGAGCCGTTTCGTAGCGAGTACCGAGGACGTCCCTACCTGGGAGAGATCGCCTTCGTGGATTCGCAGATCGGCCGGCTCATCAGCTACCTCGGCGACACCGGGCTGGCGGAAGCTGTCATCGTGGTCGCAGGTGACCATGGCGAGAGCCTGAACGAGCACGGGGAGCAAGAGCACGGTTTCTTTATCTATGAGGAGACCGTTCACGTTCCGCTGATCTTCTCGGGACGATTGAGCGGGGCCGCCGGAACGCGGCGCTCGGAGGTCGCATCGCTGGTCGACATCCTGCCGACCATGCTCGATATCAGCGGCTTGCCGATTCCCGCGGAGGTGCAAGGAAGGAGCCTTGCGCCGCTATTCGACCCCGCCGCGGCGGCACCGCCACGCAGCGTCTACGCGGAGAGTTACTACCCACGGCTGCGGTACGGCTGGAGCGAGCTACGGTCGATCCAGAACGACCGCTACAAGCTGATCGACTCGGTGGATCCCGAGCTGTTCGATCTGGTCGACGATCCGGACGAACAAAACAATTTGGTAGGTCGGCTCAACAGCGTGTTCCTGCAGATGAGCAATACCGCGGCAGCGATGTTCGCCGAGTTGGAAGGAAGCGCGAGCGCCGAGCAGACCGTTGTCGACGAGGAAACCCGGAGGCAGCTTGCCGCCCTGGGTTACCTGGGCGGCACCGCCGCAGCCGTCGACAACGACAACGCCGACTCGCCTTCTCCTCGGGCCAAGATCGGGGTTCACAATCGGCTCCTCGAGGCGTTCTCGTTGTTCCAGGAAGCAGAATACGACAAGGCTGAAGAGCTGTTGTTGGAACTGCTGGCCGGCGGTGAGGGGGCCATCGTGCACAAGACTCTGGCGGGCGTGTATGCAGAGACCGGCGACGAGGACCGGGCTATACAGCACCTTGAGGAAGCGTTGCAGATCTACGACCGGCTGCTCGATGCACACTTCATGCTTGGTCAGCTCCTTGCCCGCCGTGGAGAGCATGAGGAGGCGGCACGAGAGTATCTCCTGGAACTGGAGATGGCCCCGACACACGCCTCGGCCAACCTGAGGCTTGCCGAGGCGTATCGTAATTTGGGCGACACCCGGCGCGAGGAGCAGTCTCTTCGCCGCGCTCTCGAGCTCGACCCCGACCTCGCCGAGGCGAGTCTTCATCTGGCGAGGATCCATCTGCAGAGGGGAGAACGCTACGAGGAAGCGGTCGCCATTGCGGAGAGGGCGCTGTCGGGCGAGCTCTCGTCGAACGATCGAGCGCTGGGGCTTTTTCTGCTCGCCGATCTACATAATCGTCTGGGTAACGAAGAGCTCTCCGCCACCTATGCGGCCAGGGCCCAACGGATCCTCGATCAGTCGCAGTAGCAGCATGGAAGCCGAGCGAGTCGCCTGGACCTGAAGGTGGAGCGGGTCGTCCGTCGTGCTCCTCGACGCTGCTGGCGCCGCTCGTCAGTTCTGGCTCTCGAGTTTCTGCCGCAGCTCGTCGATGCGCTGGGCATCCGCCGCTCTGCCCAGCGCTCGGTAGGCGGAGGCGAGAACCTCGTAGGTCTCGGCGCGCTCCGGCTGCAGCTCACGCGCCCTCTCCAGCGCCGTGATCGCGCCTTCGTACTGGCCGAGTGTTGCCCTGGACAGACCGACGTTGAAGTGAATCAGGGCGCCGCCGGGCGCAAACTCGAGCGCCGCCTCGAAGAGCCTCAGCGCCTCGGCCGGATCGTCTCGGCGGAGGTAATAGAGTCCCTGCGCGTTCAACATGGCGATCTGAGTGGCGCGATTCTCGTCGAGCTCACGCTGGTTGGCGGCGCTGTCCATCTCCTGGAAGCGCTGCATCATTTGCCGACTCTGCTCCCCCTCACCGCTGTCGCGAAGGGCCAGCGCCAGGTTGTAGTAAGCCAGTCTCCGATCGGCATTGAGCCTGATGGTCTCGCGCCAGTGCGTAATCGCACCGTCCAGGTCGCCGGCCTCGTAGCGAATGGAACCGAGCAGGTCGTGCGCCTGCGCGGCGCAGCAAACCTGCAAGGTGAGAACACGTTGGAGCAACTCCTCGGCTGCCGAGGTCTCTTGGCGATCGATGCGTACCTCGGCGAGGCGCACGTACGCCCGCGCGTGGCGCGGGCGTACCCGGATGATCGCTTCGAGCTGTTCCGCTGCAACGTCGAGATCGCCCTGGTCCCGCGCCAGCGACGCGAGATCGAAGCGCGCCTCCACCGAGCCCGCCATCGTCGCCGCCTCGAAAGCGGCTCGTGCCTCCAACCCCATGCCCATCTGGAGCAACGTACGACCCCTCATCAGCTCGAGGTTCGGGGCCTGGCCAGCCGCGGCCTGGCACTCCTCGACCAGAGCGATCGTCTCTTCATGGAGCGTGAGACGGCGGTAGGTGCGACCGAGCGCCAGACAGGCTTCGATGCTCTCTGGGCGCAGCTCGTGGGCGCGCTCGTACTCCGTCGCCGCCCTGAGAACCGAGTCGATGCCGCCGTTCTGGAGCGCTGTCGCACCGGTCTGCATCGCCTGGTCGAACTCCTGCGCCTGCGCGAGTTCCGTTCCCAGCGCTGTTGCCGGGCCTGCACGTGATCCACCTGGCGAGGCCGGAGTTTCCGGAGTCGAGCCGCGGAGGTTCGGAACGGCCAGCAAACAGCAGACGACGACCAGCAAGCCGACCCGCACCACCGTTGCGCGCATGATCATCGCCGTGTGCCGGTACGCAGCTGGTTTCCGAGACGCGCGTGCTGGGTGGAGAGCTCGTTTCTCCCGAGTCGATTGTAGATGTCGGCGAGCAGGAGATGAGCCAGCACCTGGTCCTGCCGAGTGATCTCTTGCGGCACCCCCTGCGCAGTCGACGACTCGAGTCGCTCCAGCGCCCCCTCGACGAGCGATACGGCCTCGTCGAGGCGCTCGTTCTTCACCAGGTAGATGCGAGCGAGGAAAAGGCGTCCACTGGCGAACTGCGGATTGATCTCGAGGGCCAGACGCAGGTAGCGCTCTTCCTCGACAAGGTTGCCGCGGTTACGGTAGATGACGCTGAGGTTGAAGGCGGCTCTGCCGTTGCGCGGCGAGATCTCGATCTCACGGCGGTAGGCGGCAATCGCCTCGTTCGGCTGTTGCCGGGCCTGGAACAGCAAGCCGCGCTGGAAGTGCAGATCGGCGAGGTTATCGTTGAAACCGCGCGCCAGGTTCAGGTGTTCCTCCGCTAGCCTCAGCCGACCGCTGGCGAGCTGAACAGCCCCGAGCCCGACGTGCGCGCCGGCCATGACGTTGTTCGCTGGAGCATCCTCGCTGAGGCGCAACGCCTCGTTGAAATGGGCGGTTGCCTCGGTGTAGGAGCGCGTGGCTTGCTTGATACGTCCGAGGCTGACGTATAGCCGGGCGTCCGGCTCCAGGATGTCGATGAAGTCCAGCAACACCTTCTCGGCCTCGTCCAACCGACCGGCCTGCCTTTGCGTGCTGGCGACAAGGAGCACCAAGGCTGCATCCTCGGGCCTCATAGAGAGTGCGGTCTCGAAAGTCTCGATTGCCTCGTCGTAGCGGAGCTGCGCAACGAGCAGGTTGCCGAGCGACTGATGCGCATCGACCACTCCGCCATCCGCGGCGATGATCCGCCGCAGGGCCACCTCGGCCTTGTCCGGCTCGTTCTGGACGGTCAGACGGCGAGCCCGGAGCAGGTCGTTGTAGATCTCGATCTTGTCCCTCGGGTTGGCGCGCTCGACGCCGGGGGCGTCCGCATCGACGCTGGCATTGCCGATGTACCCGAGCGCGGCGAGCCGCTGGCGCGTCTCCTGGTCGAGGGTGACGGTGCCCGCCGGGTTGGCGTTCTCCTCGACTTGCGCCACCAGCTCCTCGGCCTCCCGGCGCAGCGCCTCTGCCGTGGCGGCGCGCTGTGGTGCGAGGTTCTGCTCCTCCTCGGGGTCCTGCAGAAGATCGTAGAGTTCCGGCTCGGGCGAGATGATGAGCTTGTGGGTGGGCTCGATGATCGCCTGCAGCTCGCTCCAGCCGAAATGCAGGCGTGGGTAGAAGGTCTCGGCATAGACGCGCTCGTCGGGACGGCCCTCGACATCGGCGTTGCTGGTAAAGAGCGGTACCAGGCTCTGGCCGTGCACCTCCTCGGGGGTCTCCAGCCCGGTCAACTCCAGCACGGTCGGCATGACGTCGATCAACGAGACCAGCTCGTGGCGCTGGACGCCCCGCGGCTCGTCGAATGGAGTAGCGATGATCAGCGGCACCCGGATGGCCGATTCGTACAGCAGCAGCCCGTGCTCGTTCTCCCCGTGCTCTCCGAGGCTCTCGCCGTGATCGGCTGCCACCACCACGTAGGTGTCGTCGGACCGGCCGGACTCGTCCAGCCACGAGGTCAGCCTGCCGACCAGGGAGTCGGTCCAGGCGATCTCGCCGACGTAGGGCCGGTCAGCGTATTGCGACCTGAAGGGCTCGGGGGGCTCGTATGGGGTATGCGGATCGTACAGGTGGACCCACATGAAGAACGGGGTCGTGTCGTCCTCGCGGGCCCACGCCAGGGCGGTGTCGACGACCTCGGATCCGGGGCGCTGCACGGTGCTCAGAGAGATCATTCGCTGCCTGGGCAGCTCGAAATCGTCGAAGTAGCGGTCGAACCCCTGGGCCAGGCCCCAGCGCGAGTCGAGGACGAAGGCTCCGACGAAGGCACCGGTACGGTAGCCGGCCTCCTGGAAGCTCTCGGCCAGGGTCTGCAACTCTTCCGGCGCCACATGCACGCCGTTGTCGCGCACCCCGTGGTAGGGGGGATGGGTTCCAGTCAACAGCGACGCGTGCGAGGGCAGCGTCAGCGGCGTCGAGGCGTAGGCGCGCATGAAAGTGACGCCACCGTCGGCAAGGGCATCGACAGCCGGCGTGTCGACCTCGTCGAAGCCGTACACGCCGAGACGATCGGCGCGCGTCGTGTCGAGCGTCACCAGCAGGACGTTGAGCTTGCGGTCGCCGCGCAGCTGGTCGAGGCGCGCCCCCGGGGAAGCTCCCGGGCCACAGCCGGTGGCGAGCAGCACGATCGCAGACACCGATGCGACAAGGGCGAGCGCTGCGAGCGCACCAGGTTGTGGCATACGCCGACCGCGCTCGAAGCTCGGCATCCTATTTGCCTCCATCGCCGGGGATCGCGGGGATCGACCGCACGATACGGGCCGCCATCCGTGGGCGGCACGCGGCGCAGCCTATGTGGATCCTCCCAGATATTAGCCCAGATGGGCCTTTGATCCCCGCCCGGCATCAGTCTGCGCACAGATAGTCAGGTACCTGGTAGCCGCTCGAGAGCCAGGGATCGAAGCTCATGATGGGGTAGCCATCGTCCGAGCAACAGATCTCTTGAGGAGCCCAACGATCAGTGGTTGAATTCAGACTTCCCGATGCTGGCCAGGCCTAGAACTACTCCCTCGCCAACACGTTGAGCGGCGCACCCTATGAGGAAACCAGCGCGCAACACAAGTAGCCGGGCATCATCACCAACCTCGGAGCAAGGCCATGTCGCAGCATGATCGACGCACATTCCTCAAGCTGACCGGGGCCGGTGCTCTGGCGCTGGGCGGCGCAAGACCGCGGCAGGCAATGGCCGTTCCAGAGCGGGCGACCAGGCAGGCGTCCGCATCGACGGTGGACGTAGCCGTCATTGGCGCCGGAGCTTTCGGCGGCTGGACAGCCCTTTATCTGCAGGAGATGGGGCATCGGGTCGCGCTCATCGACGCCTACGGCGCCGGCAACGCACGGGCGGCCTCCGGCGGGGAGAGTCGGCAGATCCGTACCCAGTACGGCGAACGCGAGATCTACACTCGTTGGGTCGTGGAGGCGTTCGACCGTTGGGAAGCGCGCCAGAGGGAGTGGGGTGGACGGCCATTGTTCTACCGCACGGGCCAGCTGACGATGGCGCGCCAATGGTCCACATATCTCCGAACCAGCAAGGAAGTGCTCGATCGGCACGGCGTCGACAACGAAGTGGTGCCGCACGACGAGATACCTCGGCGTTATCCTCAGTTCAACCACCAGGACATCGAGTTCGGTTTCTATGTCCCCAGCACCGGTGTCCTCATGGCGCGGCGTGCCTGTTTCGCCGTCGCCGGCGCCGTCGAGCGCGCCGGCGGCACGCTGGTCGCCGCCAAGGCTCAGCCCGGTCGGCAAGCCGGCGGGCGGCTGCAGGAGCTCACGCTCTCGACCGGCCAGTCGGTGTCGGCAAGCACGTATGTCTTCGCGTGCGGGCCGTGGCTACCGAAGGTGTTTCCCTCGGTGATGGAAAACAAGCTGCAGACGCCGCGGCGGATCACCTTCTGGTACGGCGTGCCAACCGACGACAACCGGTTCATCTACCCCAACTGTCCAACCTGGGATGTGCAAGGTGCCTATGGCTTCCCGAGCATCGAGGGCCGTGGCTGGAAAGTGGCACCCTATTTCGACAGCATCCCGTTCGATCCGGACACCGGCGAGCGCATCGTCACCGTCGAGGAGATCGAGCACGCGCGCCAGTTCGTGAGGCGCTCGTTCCCTGCCCTTGGAGACCAGCCGGTGCTCGAGTCGCGTGTATGCCAGTACGAGAACAGCGTCGATCAGCACTTCATCGTCGACCAGCATCCAGAGATGGACAACGTCTGGATCGTCGGTGGCGGCTCCGGCCACGGCTACAAGCACGGCATCATGATGGGCGACTATGTGGCCCATCGTGTCGTCGGCGACGACCACAGTCCGGAGCTCGCCGAGACGTTTACGCTCAAGCAGGACACCTTCTGAGACGCCGTGACATAACCGTCTTGCATCCGATCGCCAGAGTAGGCGGCATGGTACGGTGGCCTGGGCCGCAAGCGTAGGCACTGCACGCCGACAAGACGAGCTCCCGCAAACAGGAGAATGACGATGGGCGACGATCGGCACAGCCGGCATCAAACAGAATCACGAACACCCAGGGCCGCGCCGACGATCGTCCGAGCAGGCCTGGCGCTGGCGGCGGTGCTGGCGGCGTTCCTGCTGGTGGCAGTGTCTGTGTTGAGCACGAGCGCGACCGCCAACGCGGCGCCGCGCCCAACCATCCAGGCGCGACAGGCTGCTGACCCCGCTACCCTCGACACCGCGTCGATGAGCAACGATGAGTTCGCTACGCTGCTGGCGTCAGCGGAGCTCGGACCCTACGCGCGTGAGGACGCTCTCGCCGATGCGTTCTCGCTAGAGCGCGCCGCCGCCTTCCTCGATCGAGTTGCCGTGGCATGGGGTGAGAAGTACGGCTGCGTCACCTGCCATACGAACGGTTTGTATCTCGCGGCACCGCCCGAGATCTTCGCAGAGCGCCGTGCCTTCGAGATAGCACACGATCAGGCTGCTCGCTATGTGCGCTCCTGGCGCGCCAACGACGTGCCTGGCAACGATGCGCCAGAACCCCCAGACGTGACGGACGTCATTGGCACGTCTGCGTTTCTGGCCATCAACGAGGCCCAGTCCGGTGCAAAAGAGCTCAGCGACATCACCGTGGAGGCGCTCGACCGCGCCTGGTCGCTACAGGACGAAGGGGGCCACTGGACTGGGTTCGTATCCAACTGGCCACCGTTCTACGATCGCCACTGGCCCGTCACGCTGATGGCGATCGCTACCGGCATGGCTCCGGGCGACTACGCCAGCACTGACGCCGCCGTGGAGGGGATGCACAGGATTCGCGACCATATCGACGCGAACCCGCCCGAGTTCGCCCACAACCGCGGCATGCTGCTGTGGGCCGGCAGTGTCAACGAGGGGCTGGTCAGCGACGCCGATCGCCAACTTTGGATCGACGACCTTCTCGGTCTGCAGCACGATGACGGTGGTTGGGCCTCGGGAGGGCTCGGCGTATGGCGCATGCGCAAGGGGCTCGATTCGGATCCCCCGGTTACGGTCGAGAGCGACGGCTATGGTACCGGCTTCGTCATATACGTCCTGCGACAAGCCGGCGTGCCGGCGTCGCACGCGGCGATCCAGCGCGGTGTCGGCTGGTTGAAGGCCAACCAACGGGTCGGGGGGTACTGGTGGACCCAGTCCATCCGCAATAGCTTCACGACCTCCAACTTCCTCACGCACGCCGGCACGGCGTTCGCGGTCAAGGCGCTTGCCGCCGCTGAGCTTGAAATGGGGGGGGTCACCGAGCGTTAACGCCACCCGCGACGCGCTCATCGTCGGTGGCGCTCAATCTCGATCGCCTCCAACGCGGCACGAGTGCATTGTGAACGATCAATACGTGCGTCCTGAGTTCGAACACGGGGAGACTCCCGAAGTGGGGGTCTTGCTCGCCAACATGGGTACACCGGACGCCCCCACGGCGAAGGCACTACGGTCCTACCTGCACCAGTTTCTTCGCGACCCACGGGTCATCGAGCTACCCCGATGGCGCTGGCTGCCGATCCTGTATCTGCTTGTCTTGACGCTGCGCCCCAGGCGCTCCGCGGCGCTGTACTCGAAGGTATGGACCGACGAGGGATCGCCGCTGCTGGTGATCGGACGGCGGCAGGCGGCCGCGCTGCACGAGATGCTTGGTGGTGAGGATGGTCGCGGTCCGCATATAGCGCTGGGTATGGCGTACGGTGCCCCCTCGATCGCCACGGCGCTCGCCGAGCTGCGTGGCAAGGGGTGTCGCAAGATCCTCGTGTTGCCGCTCTATCCGCAGTACTCGGGCACGACCACGGGAGCCACCTTCGATGCCGTCTTTGCCGAGCTGCGGGACTGGCGATGGGTCCCGGAGGTCCGAACGATCAACGCCTACCATGATGACCCCGGTTACATCGCTGCGATCGCCAACTCAGTGCGAGAGGTGTGGGATCGAGACGGCAAGCCGGAGCGGCTGCTGTTCTCGTTCCACGGAATCCCGCTGCGCTATGTGACCGATGGCGATCCGTACCATTGCCAGTGTCACAAGACGGGCCGGCTCGTGGCCGAAGCGCTCGGGATTGGCGAAGACAGCTACGTCGTCGCGTTTCAGTCGCAGTTCGGTCGTGAGGAGTGGATCAAGCCGACCACCGATGTCACGGTGCGTGCCATGGCCCGAGCCGGGATCAAGAGTCTCGATATCGTTTGCCCGGGCTTCTCGGCCGACTGCCTGGAGACGCTCGAGGAGATCGATGTCGAGAATCGCGAGTTCTTCGAGAACAATGGGGGGGAGAGGTTTCGCTTCATTCCGTGCCTCAACGACAGGCCCGACCACATTGGCGCGCTCGCGGGCCTGGTAGCCAGCCACCTGACGGGTTGGAACAAGGATCGAGCCGCCGATGCAGGACACCTGCAGCTGGAGGCGCGGGCGTCGAAACAGCGCGCCGACCGGATGATCGCCAGCCAGGTGCGGGCCGACGCTGGTTATGGCTCATGACAGTCCCATGACACAGTAGCCGGCTCCGCCTGCTAGAACATGCGGCCGTGGATGAAATCTGCATAGTTGGAGCTTCGTGGCGTCACGGCGACGTCCAGGGCCTGGAGTCCTACACCCTCCCCGAGGCGGAGCGCCCCGATCGCTTGGGCGCGTTGGCACGCGAGCTCGGGGCTCGAGAGGTCGTGTATCTGGCGACCTGCAACCGGGTGGAGGTAGTCCTGGTCGGTGACGGTGCCACCACCCCTGCCGAGTACCGTGGCCGGGTACACCAGGCGCTGACCGGCAGTAGCTCTGCCGGAGAAGCGACGCGGCGGCTTCGGATATGGGCGGGCGAGGCTGCTATCGAGCATCTCTTTCTGGTGGCCGCCGGCCTCGACTCCGCCCTGGTCGGCGAGTACGAGATTCCAGGGCAGATGCGGCAGGCTGTGGAGCTCGCACGACAGGCCGGGAGCCTGGGCTCGCAGCTCGACTGGTTGTTCAACGAGACCCTGCGCGTCGGCCGCTCGGTGCGAGCCCGCAGCCAGTTCGGTTCCGGACGGTTATCGCTCGCCGAGATTGCGCTCGACAGGGTGCGGCGCCACCTGGACGGTGCCGGCGGAACCGTTGCGCTGATCGGTGTCTCGCCCATGACGGAGCGCTGTGGCGAACGGCTGGCGGGCGACGGACACGAGATCATCGTCGTCAATCGCAACCTCGGGAGGGCCGAACAGTTGGGCACGGCACTCGGTGCCGCCACCCGCAACCTGCAGCGTTTCCTGGAAAGCCCCGATCGCGTGGTAGCGGTGATCTCGGCGACCGGCTCGCCGGAGCCGCTGTTCGACCGCGAGTCGTTGGATCGACTGGTTGCGGCCGCGCCCGCCCGTCGGGCGCCTTTGCTGGTGGATCTGGCCGTACCTCCGGACATTGACGCGCGCGCCGCCGCAGCGCTCGGGCTCGACTACGTCGGCATGGACGAGATTACTGCACAGGCCCGTGCCAACAGCGAGCGTCGGCACGCCGACTCCGTCGAGGCGCGTCAGCTCGTCGACGAGGCGTTGGTCACTCTGCGGCGGCGTATGGCGCAGCAGGCGCTCTCCCCGGTGATCGCCGGCCTCAACCAACGGTATCGGGAGACGGCGCTGTCGAGCGTCGAGCGCCTGTTGCGCAACGATCTTGCGGGAGTGCACGACGACGAGCGGGAGGGGATTCGGCGCTGGGCGGAAACGCTCGCTCGCCACTTGGCGCACGTGCCCATGGTGGGCCTTCAGGCCCTTGCGGCGCAGTCCGACCTGGAGGCGATCCGCACCTTCTTGGAGGCCTCCGATGATCCCGCTATCTCGCAGCTCGCCGACCTTGCGTCGACGACTGCCGACCCACGCGGTGACCTCGGTAGCGAGGAAACCTCGTGAAACTTCGAATCGGCACACGCGGCTCGCGGCTGGCCAGGATTCAGGCCGATCGGGTAGCGGATCTGCTGCGCCGGCACGGCCACGACGTGGAGATCCTCTGTATCTCGACCGCCGGTGACCAGGAGCAGCACCTGCCGTTCCACGCGATCGGACCTGCCGGAGTCTTCGTACGTGAGATCGAGGCCGCTCTGCTCCGGGAGGAGATCGACGCGGCGATCCATTCATACAAGGATCTTCCTACCGAGAGCCCCGACGGGCTGGTTGTCGCGGCGATGCCCGAGCGGGTCGATGCGGCGGATTGTTTGTTGATTCGACCCGATGCCGCAGCCGCCGGCGAGGGCGCGATTCCCGTGCGACAGACGGCGCGCGTGGGGACAGGATCGGCACGGCGCCAGGCGCTGCTCTGCGACTTGCGTTCCGACCTGGTTGCAGTCCCCATCCGCGGTAACGTTCCGACTCGAATCAACAAGCTTCGCTCGCAGGACTTCGATGCCATCGTCCTGGCGATGGCGGGGCTGAATCGCTTGCGGCAGAGCGCCGATTCGGACGTCGCGGCTGGGTCGGCGGCCGATGACCTTGCCGGGATTGTCACGCACCGTCTCGATCCCGAGGTCTTCGTGCCGGCACCATCCCAGGGTGCACTGGCCGTGCAGGTGCGCGCTGCCGACGCCCAGGTGCGCGCCGCGGTCGAGGCGATCGACGCGCCGGCTGCGCGCCGTCAAGTCGAGGTCGAGCGACGCTTGCTGGCGCTCGTCGAAGGTGGCTGCCAGGTTCCCGTAGGGGCCTGGTGTCGCTCGGTCGAACGCGGCGAGCTCAAGTTGACCGCCGTTCTCGGGATTGGTCAGAGCCTGCATCGAGCCGAATCAGTGGGTAGTGACATCGACCAGATTGCCGAGTCGGCTGCGCAGCAGCTCTTGCGAGGAGCGCCGGCGTCGCTGGTGTCGGATCAGGCCTGATGGGGACTCCGGCGACGCTGCCTGGCGGCTGCAGGATCCTGCTGACGCGCGCCCGTGAAGGTATTGCGGGTTGGGCGGAGCAGATCGAGGATGCCGGCGCGCACGCAGTGGCGTTGCCGTGCATTGTCTGCGAGCCGATCCGTTCCGCGGAGCTTGGCGCGCAGCTCGAGGCGGCGATCGAGAGCGCTGATTGGCTCGTGTTCACCTCGGCTCGCGGCGTTGCCAACGTGGCCGAGCTCCTTCCACCGCAGGCGTCGTTGCCGGGTCGCACCCATGTGGCGGTGGTCGGGCCGGTGACCGAAGGGGCGGCGATGGAGTGCTGGGACCGGGTCGACCTGGTGGCACCGGCGGGGACGGCCGCTTCGCTGGCAGAGGCCCTGATCCCTCTGTTGTCCGACGGTCAGAAGGATGGGCCTGCTAGCGTCGTGATCGCCGGGCCCGCCGAAGCTCGACCTGGGCTGGAGCAGCGTTTGGCGGGGACGGGCGCACAGACGCACCACTTTCCTGTCTACCGTACCGTTCCCGTGTCTCTCGGGGAGACGCGTCAAGATCTCGCCGCGTGGAACCTGGACGCTATCTTTGTCGCCAGCCCGTCCGCCGTTCAGGGTCTGCTCAACCAGGCGTTGGTGCCGCCGGGCGTCCCGCTGATCTCGATTGGCCCATCGACCACTCAGGCGGCCGCGGAAGCCGGCCTGACAGTGAGCGCTGAGGCCACGAACCGCAGCCTGGAGGGCTTGCTGAGCGCCCTGCGGGACACCGTCGCACATGTGGAGAGCCGTCCATGAGCACAACATTGCCGGGCCGAAAGCGCCCTCGTCGAACACGTAGGACCCCCGCGCTACGGAATCTCGTCGCCGAGACCCGGGTAAGCGCCGACGATCTGGTCATGCCGCACTTCGTCCTGGCCGGTGAGCACGGGGAGGAGCCGATTGCGTCGATGCCGGGCATCGCGCGTCTCGGTCGGGCCGAGTTGCTGGCGCAGATCGAGACCGATCTGGCCCTGGGGATTCGCACGGTGCTGCTGTTCGGAGTGCCCGGCCCGGACAGCAAGGGGCCCGACGGGGCTGCGGCTGCCGACCCACAAGCCCCGGTGGCGCGCGCTCTACGGGAGATCAAGGCAAGCTTCGGCGACGACCTGGTGGTGGTTACGGATGTATGCCTGTGCGCCTACACCGATCATGGCCACTGTGGCCTGCTGACCGCCGACGGCCAGGTCGACAACGACAGCTCGCTTGCCCCGCTGGCCGCGATGGCTACCTCCCATGCCGAAGCGGGGGCGGATCTGGTGGCGCCATCGGACATGATGGACGGTCGGGTGGCGGCGATTCGCGATGCGCTCGATGAGCGTGGCTTCAGCGGCACCGGGATCCTGTCGTACTCGGCGAAATTCGCTTCTGCCTACTACGGACCCTTTCGCGACGCCGCAGCCTCGGCGCCCGGCCAGGGCGACCGGTGCTCCTACCAGATGGATCCTCGCAACGTCGACGAGGCGGTTCGTGAGGCGCTCCTCGACGAGGAGGAAGGGGCCGACATGTTAATGGTCAAACCGGCGCTTGCCTACCTGGACGTGATTGCTCGTGTGCGCGCCGCAAGTCGGCTGCCGCTGGCGGCTTACAACGTGTCGGGAGAGTATTCTGCGCTGAAGGCTGCGGCTGCGGCCGGCTGGCTCGACGAACGACGCATTGTTACCGAGAACCTGCATGCGATGCGTCGAGCCGGTGCCGATATCCTGATCACCTATCACGCCCGTGACGCCCTGGCTGGAGGATGGATCTGAGTCAGAACGAAGCTCTCTTCGAACGCGCTCTTCAGGTGCTGCCCAGCGGCGTCAACTCACCGGTGCGGGCGTTTCGGGCGGTCGGTGGCCAGCCGCTGGTGATTCGAAGCGCGGCCGGCGCGGAAGTTGTTGACGAGGACGGGCGTACGTTTCTGGACTTCGTATGCTCGTGGGGTCCACTGATCCTCGGGCATGCCCACCCCGAAGTGGTGGAGGCGATTCGGGAGGCCGCCAGTCGAGGAACCTCGTATGGCGCGCCGTGCCGTGCGGAGATCGAGCTTGCCGAGCATGTGGTCGCCGCTTACCCGGGCCTGGAACAAGTCCGCTGCGTCTCGTCGGGAACCGAGGCGGCGATGAGCGCGATACGGCTGGCGCGAGGGGCGACCGGTCGAGATTTGATCGTCAAGTTCGCGGGCTGCTATCACGGACACGCCGATCATCTGCTCGTCGAGGCAGGGTCGGGCCTGGCAACCTTCGGAGCGCCTTCGTCCGCCGGCGTACCCGATGACTTCGTCGCGCATACGAGGGTTCTGCCGCTCGACGATGCCGAGCGGGCCGTGGACCTGTTGCGGGATGAAGGGGACGCGATCGCCGCGGTTGTCCTCGAGCCAGTCCCGGCGAACAACGGCTTGCTATTGCAGCGTCCCGAGTTTCTCGCTGCGTTGCGTCAAGAGACCGAGCGCTGCGGCGCGCTGCTCATCTTCGATGAGGTGATCACCGGCTTTCGCCTGGCCGAAGGTGGCGCCGCCGAGCACTACGGGATCACACCCGATCTGGCCGCCTTCGGTAAGGTCATTGGCGGCGGCATGCCCGTCGGGGCGTTTGGCGGCCGGCGCCGGGTGATGAGACATCTTGCTCCGGAGGGTGCTGTCTATCAGGCGGGCACGCTCTCGGGCAATCCCGTCGCGATGGCGGCCGGCCTGACGACATTGCGCATCTTGGAGCGTGACAATGGCTGGCAGCGCCTCGAGGAGCTCGGCCAGGCGCTAGAAGAGGCGATTACACCGGTGCTCGAGCGCTCACCAGCCGCGCCCCGGCTGGCGCGCCTCGGCTCGATCTTCTGGTTGGCGTTCCACGCCAGTCGATTGCCCCGGGCGGCCTCGGAGATCGACGCCCAAGCGGCGGACACGTACAGTTCTGTCTTCGGTCGGCTCCTCGATCAGGGTATCGCCCTGGCCCCCTCGGCATACGAGGTGGGCTTCCTGTCGCTGGCGCATACCGAGGAAGATATCGGGCGACTGGCCGACGCCCTGGCAGTTGCCCTCGACTCTGGGCAAGACAAGTAGGGGACTGGGAAGTAGGGACTGAGATCCCGTGCGTCGGCCATCCACATCGCGCCTGTATCCGGAGATCGCTGCGTGACAACCGCCCCGCTGATCCTCATCGTCGAGGACGAGCCGCATTTGGCCGAGGGTATTGCCGAGAACCTCGAGACCGAGGGCTACCTCGTCGAGACGATTGCCAACGGTCGTGAGGCGCTGGGGCGCATCCTGGAGGTCGACTACGATCTCGTGGTGCTGGACGTGATGCTCCCGGAGCTCGACGGCTTCGCTGTCTGTGAGCAGGCACGCGACAAGGGTCGAGATGTGCCCGTGCTCTTCCTCAGTGCCAAGGACTCGGTGGACGACCGGATTCAGGGTCTCGCGCTCGGCGGCGATGACTACCTAGCCAAGCCGTTTCACCTGCAAGAGCTTCTGCTACGTGTGCGTGCCATCCTGCGTCGCCGGCGCTGGTACGAGGTGATGCCGTTTGGCGGCTCGGTGATTCGGTTCGGAGACAACGAGTTTGATCTGAGGACCTTCGAAGGACGCTCTTGGCATGGTGGTGAGCAGACTCTCACGCAGAAGGAAGCCATGATCCTCAAGGCTCTCGCCGAGCGCGCCGGAGAGGTCGTGTCGCGTGAAGAGATCCTCGACATGGTCTGGGGCTACGATCTCTACCCGTCATCGCGTACCATCGACAACTTCATCGTGCGACTTCGCAAGCGCTTCGAGCCCAACCCCCAGGAGCCTCGCTACTTCCACACGGTGCGTGGCGTGGGATACCGATTCACGCCTCAGGGAGTGGAGAGTTGAGGAGTCTGTTGCTATCGGCACTGCGCTGCGAGCCCACGGCGCGGCGACCGCTCTGGATCATGCGTCAGGCAGGACGCTACCTGCCCGAGTACCGCGCACTGCGCAAGGAGCACAGCTTCGAGCAGCTCGCTGGCTCGCCGGCACTCGCCGCCGAGGTGACGCTGCTGCCGTTCAAGCGCTATCCGCTGGATGCGGCGATCATCTTCGCGGACTTGATGAGCCCGATCCCGGCGCTCGGTATACCCGTGCGGTTCGATCCCGGTCCTGTGGTGGACCAGCCGATTAGTACGCCGAGCGATGTTGCGGCGCTGCCGGACGTGGATGCCGAGGAAATTGGCCCTACGGTGATCGAGACGTTGCGGCGTGTCCGAAGGGAGCTGAGCGACGATGTCGCGCTCCTCGGCTTCGCCGGTGCGCCGCTGTCTCTGGCCGCCTATCTGGTCGAAGGGCGCGGCGCGCGAGGGTTTCCGCTGCTGCGTGCGATGGCCGCGGCAGACCCGCAGACGTTCGAGACGCTGCTCGCCAAGCTCGCGAGGGTTGCCGCTGCGTTCCTGATCGAGCAGGCGAAGGCCGGTGCACAGGCGGTGCAGGTCTTCGATTCATGGGGCGGGATACTCTCGCGCCGTGACTGGGAGCGGCTCGTCCGCCCGCACCTGCGAGATCTCTTGCATGAGATTGGCCGAGCCGGCGTACCCCGAATCCTCTACTTTCAGGAAAGCGACCATTTGCTCGATTCGGTCCTGGAGCTGCCCGCCGAGTGCTTCTCGCTCGACTGGAAGGTCGACCTCGAAGCCGTACGTGAGCAGGTGGGTCCGGACAAGGCGCTGCAGGGAAACCTCGATCCCGCCGTCCTGTTGGCAGGGCCGGATACGACACGATCCGCCGCGCGTGAACTGCTGCAGCGCATCCCGCCCCTCGGGCACGTGTTCAACCTCGGACACGGTATTCAGCCCGGCGCACCGCTCGAAAGTGTTCAGGCGCTCGTCGACGTGGTGCATGACGAGCCCGACGACGGCTTCTCAGGAGATGCTGTGGCATGAACCGATTTGCTGCGTTTCTTGTCGCGCTGCTGTCCGTGTCGTTCCTTGCTCAGAGACCCGTCCTGGCACAGGGACCTGAGCTGGAGGCGGGAGCGCTCGATGCCGAGACCCTTCGTCACTTCCAGGCCCTGCTGCGCTTCGATACGAGCGATCCGCCCGGCGTCGAGCGGCCAGCGGCAGAGTACATCAGAGATGTCCTCGAGGCCGAGGGCATTGCCGTGCGGATGTTCGCGACCGACGAGAACCGTCCCAATGTGGTGGCGCGCCTCCGCGGCTCGGGAACGAAGCCGCCGCTGCTGATCATGGGGCATACCGATACGGTGAATGTCGATCCCGACAAGTGGACCTACCCGCCGTTCAGCGGCACGGTGGTCGATGGCTACGTCTACAGCCGCGGCACAGTGGACGACAAGGACAACGTCGTTGCCGGGCTGATGGTGATGCTCGAGCTGGCCCGCCGGGAGGTGCCGCTGGAACGCGACGTCATCTTCCTGGCCGAGTCGGGCGAGGAGGGGAGCACGCAGTACGGCATCGAGTTCATGGTCGACAACCACCTCGAGGAGATCGAGGCCGAGTATTGCCTGGCCGAGGGAGGCAGTGTTACGCGCGTGTCAGGGGTGGTTCGCTATGCCTCCGTAGAGACGGTCGAGAAGATCCCCTATCGCGTCGAGCTGGTATCGCGTGGGGTTGCCGGTCACGGGTCCGTGCCGCTGAAGACCAACCCGGTGGCCCACCTGTCAAAAGCGATCGCTGCGATCGCCGACTGGCGGAGCCCGATCCGCTTGAACGAGACCACCAGCGAGTACTTTCGCCGGCTGGCGACGATCTCCGAGCCAGAGGCGGCGGCCCGTTACCTACAGGTGCTCGACCCGGAGACCGCGAGCGACGCCGACGAGTACTTCCTCGAGCACGAGCCTCGACATGCCTCGATGCTGCGCTCGTCGCTATCACCGACGATCATCGACGCCGGCTATCGGATCAACGTCATTCCCTCCGATGCCGGCGGCTCAGTTGACCTGAGGGCGCTCCCCGACGAAGACATTCCGACGTTCCTCGACGAGATTCGCAAGGTAATCGACGACCCAGCCGTCGAGGTCTCGCTCGGTCAACGCAACACCCGCCCGCCAGGCGAGGCGCGCCTCGACACCGACGCCTTCCACACCATCGAGGCCAACATCAGCAAGCACTACGACACCGTCACCCTGCCGATGATGGCAACGGGCGCCACCGATATGGCGTACCTGCGCGCCAGGGGCATCGAGTGCTATGGCATCGGCCCGGCCATCGACCGGGAAGATGCCCCCAAGGGCTTCGGAGCGCACAGCGATCAGGAACGCATCTTGCTCGATGAGCTACATCGCTTCGTGCGATTCATGTGGGACGTCGTCGTGGACCTGGCGAGCGCCGACTAGCGCGTCGGCGCCTTATCTGTGCGTTGCAGTTACCCTCTCCGTACCCCTGCGCATGGCACTGGCGCGCCCGAGGCCGAGCCCACCGCCCAATGCTGGCGAACTCTCGACAGGAGTAGACAATGAGGAACCTGATCTTGGCGGCGATCGTCCTCCCTCTCACTGCCACAGGCCTCTCTGCGCAGGATGTCGCGCGTCCGATGACCGTCGACGACGCCCTGAAGATGGTCCGCCTTCAAAACGTACGGATGTCTCCAGGTGGCGAGTGGGTCTTCTTCTCGAAGTCCGAGCTTGATTGGGACCAGAACGTGAGAAGGCAGCGACACTACCTGACGTCTGCGGACGGCGGCGCGGCGCGCGAGTTCATCGGGCAGGAGGGTGGGAGCGCCTTCCGCTTCTCCCCCGACGGCAACTACCTGTCGTTCCTCCGGCCCGTCGACGGCAATGACCAGGTATTCGTGATGACCCTTTCGGGCGGTGAAGCTCAGCGACTCACGAGCCACGACAACGGCATCGTCGAGTATCGATGGACATCCGACGCTTCCCGAATCGTGTTCAGCGCCGACGAAGCGCGGAGCGAGAAAGATCAGGAGGAATACAGCAAGGGATCGGATGCGTTCTATGTCCGCGAGGGCGCCAACGGACGACAGCCGGCCGCCTGGCGCAACCTGTGGGAATTTACCCTCTCGTCGAGGGTGGAGGCCCGCCTGACAGACGAGGAGCTCATTGTCAGCGACTTCGATGTGTCGCCGGATGGCGGTCGCATCGTGTTCACGGCGATGGCGCAGGATCTCGAGAACTACCACCATTTGTCCGAGCTCTATCTCGTCGGTGAGCAAGACCGACAGGTCCTGCAGCTGACTCACAACAACGCGCCCGAACAGAGCGCCGTATGGGCGCCAGACGGAAGGTCGATCGCCTACCACGCTCCTACTGACGCCGACTACGACCTGACCCACGGCTTCATCTGGGTCATGGACGTCGATACCGGTGAGAAGAGGAAGCTGGAAGGCCAACAGCGCGGGCAGATCTCCGGCCTCACGTGGGAGGCAGACAGCAGTAGCCTGTTGCTTACCGAGACGCGTCGCACGAACAGCAACCTCTACCGCATCGATGCGCTGACCGGACGGGTAACCGACGTCACCAGCGTGACCGGTACTCTCCGCGCCCTCGACTTTTCCAGCGATCGAACGAAGATGGTCTATTCGTTCAACGATTTCGATACACCGACCGATCTGTATGCCTCTGCGGTCGAAGAGCTCGATCCGGTTCGATTGACTGACGCCAATCCGTGGATCGAAGACGAGATCCAACTGGCGAACGCCGAGATCGTGAACTGGGTGAGCGAGGACGGGATGGAGATCGAGGGGGTGTTCTACCAACCCACGCCGCCGCAGCCGGGGACCAAGATCCCACTGATATTGGATATCCATGGTGGTCCACCCGGTCATTTCGCCAACGAGTTCTGGCCGGACTTCCACGTCTTTGCCGGTCTTGGGTATGCCTCGTTCGGACCGAATATTCGCGGCAGCGACAGCTATGGCGACGATCTCTTGACTGCGCTCATGGGCGATGTTGGAGGGGGCGAGTACGACGACGTGATGTCTGGCGTCGACTACCTGATCGACCAGCGCCAGGTCGATCCTGACCGGCTGGGGCTACGCGGATGGAGTTGGGGCGGAATTCTCGGCGCCTGGGTGATCACCCACACCGAGCGCTTCAAGGCAGCGTCCCTGGGTGCCATGGTGGGGAGTTGGACGGCGGAGACCGGCCCCGGGCTGAGCTACGATCTTCGCCTCCATTACATCGGCGGAGCCCATTGGATCAACCCGGAGGATTGGCGTCGCGCGTCGCCCCTCTGGTATGTGAAGAACGTGACCACGGCGACGTTGTTGCTGCACGGAGAGCGCGACCTGGTCAGCACGCCGCAGCAGAGCATGATGTTCTTCACAGCGCTCAAGGACATCGGTAAGGCGCCGGTTCGCTACGTGAGCTTCCCGCGCGAGCCGCACGGCTTCCGCGAGCCGAGGCATCAGCGCACGCGTGACATCGAAGAGATCAAGTGGATGCAAAAGCACGTCATGGGGCTTGACTGGACGCCCTGGGAACGAGCGCCAGGCGGAAGCCGATAAAGGGACGGCGGGCACCAGGGTCGACGCCACCGCGGACAGCGGCACGAATGTTCTGTTCGGGATCGCCGAAGTGCCCACCACGCATGACCCAGAGGGCATCCGCCTCGAGATCTTGTCGGTCATCGGCGGGGTCGTACGGGTAGGGCTGATACGGGCTGCGCGTCAGCTCCCAGACGTTGCCGCTCATGTCGAAGAGACCGAAGGCGCACTCCGGGCAGCTGTAGCTACCGACCGCCGTCGTTCCGATGCCTCTGTAGTTGACGTGTGCCGCTACTGGTCGGTTGCCCCAGGGATAGACTCGGCCGTCGGTGCCTCGCGCCGCCTTCTCCCACTCCGCTTCGCTGGGTAGCACGATGCGCCAGCCGGCGTTGAGCGCACGGCCGATCGGTTGAGGTGTTCGCGGCCACTGATCGAGGGCGCTGGCGAGCCAGCGACCGTAGGCGAGCGTATCCGGCCACGAGACCCAGGTCACGGGATGGTCCGCAGGAGCCTGCAAGGCGCGCGGGTCGACCCGGAATTCCGTCGCCTCGACGAACGCGCCGAACTGCGCCACGGTGATCTCGTAGCGGCCGATATAGAACGCCGGAAGGTCCACGGTGCCCTGCGAGCTGCCCTCACTCCAGCGCTCGTTGGCAAAGGCCAGCGCATCGACCGATGCATCGCTGCCCATCACGAACTGCCCGGCCGGAATCTCCACGAATCCGAGGAGCTCGTCGTCAGGTAAGAACCAGGCGTCGGTGCGAAACCCGGGGAGCTCCGAGGGATTGGCCGCGGATGGCACGCGCCCGTCCTCGACCTCGGATGGCGGACGCTCACACGCGGCCGCCCCGATCACGGCGAGTGCGGTTGCTAGCAACGTTACCCGGTGCTTCCCCGCGGTCGACAGCATCACCGTGTGCCCTCGTCACAAGCGAAGGTCCAGCGATGCTCGCAGGCCCGAGCGAGCAGGGCTTCCTCCGACATCTTGAGCAGGTTCGCTCCACCCTCGCGCAGCAGCAACCGCAGGTCGATGCCACGCGGCTCGGTCCGATACGAACCACCGGGATCGAGCAGGTTGAAGCACGCCGGCCGGTATCGGAGCTCGCACGCTCGGGAGAAGAATCCCGAGGCGCGCTCGGCGTCAGAGGCTACCAGCTCTCCTGTCCTGTAGTGGTGGCCGAGCTCGTTGCACGCCCACGCCGAGTTGTCGCCGCAGTATGAAGTCTCGATCTGCAGCAGCTGATCGCAGGCGTCTCGTCGACCCTCGGCGCACGCCTGCTGCCAGAAGGGCAAGGTGTCGCCCGGGTGCGTCCCGTCAGTCGACCCGGCAGCCGTCATGGAGCCGAAGAAGACAATCCAGACAGCCATGTGTGCCGCGTTGCCACGCGCCAGAGCCCACCGTCCCCAGCTGCTGGTGGCGGTGATCTCCTCCAGAGAGCGACCCAGGCGGTCGATGCGTTGCACGGCGAGGTTCAAGAGCGGTACGCACAGCAGCTTGTCGTAAAACGTCGGCGCGCCGAATGCCCCGAGCAGCGCATAGAGGCCGAACACCGCCAACCCGTACAACGTGCCGAAGAGGGTCTTGCCAAGTGGCGTTCTCGGCGACGTGGACGGATCGGTCACCATTAGATGAAGCCCGAGAAAGACCGCGGTAGGGATCTCTGAGTCGACGAAATAGGGGACTCCGGTCCACCCCCAATACAGCGCGCTCAACCCGAAGAGCGCCACGGCGGCCGACCCGGCGATGAGGGTGATCGAGAACAAGTACATGACCACCAGGCCGATGAGGAACAGAAACAGATAGATCCTCGGCGCCAGCGTCAGCGTCGTCGCGATGTCCTGTCCCCAGGTGAGATCGGTGGAGTTCGTGACGATCAACACCAGCGAGAACAGCCCGAGCGAGAAGGCAGATGGGTTGAAGATATGCGCTCGCCTGTTGTCGCGGCGCCAGCACACGAGCTCCTTGCCGAGGAAGCCGACGGCAATCATCAAGAACTGCAGGTAGAACCAATCGTCCCGGAACCAGAGAAAGAGGTTGGTGCTGAGGATGATCGGAAAGGGGCCGAAGCCGAGCGTGTACTTGTCGCGACGCGACCATGCCAGCAGCATGTCGAAGGCGTAGGCGAACACCAGCTGTGCCACCAGGAGCCAGGCGTAGTCGTAGACGGGTCGCCAGTAGTAGCCCCAGTAGGCGAACAGGGGCACTTGCACCAGCGCCTGCGCGTAGTGCTGCGGCCGCAACACCGTGTGCAACGATCGCCCGATGCCGGAGCGCCTGACGGTCCCGATGAGCGCGACCTGCCAGATCAACAGCGCCGCTGCTGCGCCCCAGAGCGACCGCGTGAGCACGGGGTGATCATAGAGGCGCGGTACGAACGACAGCACGACGAGACCGAGCGTCAGCGACAGCGGCACGCCGAACACCCGGAGCGATGACCCCGGGGTTGGTGTGCTGGCCGCCCTCTCATTCTTGGGCCCGTGTCCTTGCGAGCCGCCCCGATGGCGTGCAGATGACATATCCTCGCCCTGCTACCTGCTTGTACAGCAAGCGGGAGTCTCCTACATAATTGCAGAGTACGAGTAACAGGCCCCCTTTGCGAACCACCGCGGGAAGGGCCCCTCCTCATCGCTCCCCGGGCTACAACGTGACGGATCACGCAGAGGGCACGGTCCTTAAGACACTGGTCATCACCGACCTCGTGTCGAGTACCAAGCTGACCGAGGAGTGGGGCGACGAGAGGACGTCGGAGATCATTGGCCGACAGGATCGGCTGGCACGCGACCTGTTGGAGGAGCATGAGGGCGTCGAGGTCGACAAGACCGACGGTTTTCTGCTCTTCTTCCAACGGCCGATCGAAGCGGTGCGATTCGGGCTTGCCTATCACGTAGCTCTGGACGAGTTGTCCCGAGAGCTCGGCGTGACGCTCGAGAGTCGGGTCGGGATCCACCTGGGTGAGGTGGTCGTACGGCGCAACTCCGACGCGGACATCGCACGCGGCGCCAACGTCGTTGAGGTCGAGGGGCTGGCAAAGCCGTTCACGGCGCGGCTGATGTCGCTGGCCGTGGGGCGTCAAACCCTGCTCAGCAATACGGCTTTCGACATGGCTCGTCGCGCTGCCGTCGGTACCGAGTCTGGTCTCGGTGAGCTGCGCTGGCTGGCTCACGGCGGTTATCTACTCAAGGGGGTTGAGGAGCCCGTCGAGGTGTACGAGGTCGGGGTTGAGGGCTTTGCGCCGCTGGCACCGCCGCCCGACAGCGAGAAAGTTCGGCGCGTCGGCGACCAGGACACGGTGCTCGGCTGGCGCCCTGCTCCCGGACAGGAGATCCCCCGGCGCCCGCGTTGGTTCGTGCAAGAGAAGCTGGGCGAGGGTGGGTTCGGTGAGGTATGGCTTGCCGAACACGACAAGACCCGCGACAAGCGGGTCTTCAAGTTCTGCTACGAGACCGAGCGGCTCCAGGCGCTGCAGCGCGAGGTGACGCTGTTCCGGCTTCTCAAGGAAGATCTGGGCGAGCGTGGTGACATCAACCGCATCCTCGACTGGAACTTCGACGAAGCGCCATATTTCCTGGAGTCCGAATACACCGCCAGCGGTAGCCTCCTTGACTGGGCGGAGAACCAGGGCGGTCTCGAGGCCATCCCACTCGAGACGCGGCTCGACATCCTGGGGCAAATCGCCGAGGCGCTTGCAGCGGCCCACTCGGTGGGTGTTCTGCACAAGGACATCAAGCCGGGTAACGTGCTCATCCGCACCGATCGCGGCGACCGGCCCAGAATCAGCCTGGCGGACTTCGGCATCGGGTTGATGACCGACGAAGCTCGCCTGGAGAACGCCAACATCACCGTGCTCGGCATGAGCGACGATATCTCGATCGCCGAATCCTAAACCTCTGACTGGTACCGAAACTGGGTCTCGGTCAGGACCAATGTTCTGAACCTCAAGATCGGCGCGCGCATGGGGAGCGTCGGAAGTCGGGGTTCCTTCTACGCCGGCTGGGGCGTCGCCCTCACCGATGCTGTTTGGTACAGCGATATCGTCCGCTTGGAATACCGCTACGTCTTCTGATTCCGACGCTAGCCGGGACAGTCTTCTGAGTCACCATGGCGGCCGTCGCGCGCCATGCGCGCCCATAGCGACAGGTCGGCGTCGACAAGGAAGCGCCATATCAAACGTGTCCACGACCTGTGGCTGTCGAGCGATTCGTAGTACTCGGGGGCTACGGCGGTGATTTGCGGCAACCGATTCCAGGGCACCGACGTGAAGTCGTGGTGTTCGTTGTGGTAGCCGACGTTGCAGGCCAGCCAGTTCAGCTTGCCGTAGTAGCTGAAGGTTTCCTGGTGGTCTGACCCGACCATGTAGTGCTCCTGGATCCAGCGGGCCCCGAGAGGGTGCAGGCCGACGGCGAAGAACAGGGAGGCCAGCAGGTACAAGAACGCAGGAACTCCCCACGCCCAAATCACCAGTGCATCGATTGAGAAGACGATCGCCCAATCGATGAATGTCCATCGAGTCAGGAAGGTCAGCTGCTTGATGCGGAGCGGCCGAAGAGCCTGCATCAGGGGATACAGCAGTAGCCAGATCACCTTGCGGACGAACGAGCTGCCGACCAGCCGCGCCTCCCAGTAACTCGGCATGTCGGCATCCACCCCGTGCATACCCTGGTGCGAGTGATGTATGAGGTGATACGACCGGAACGACATAGCCGTCGGCATGACGTTCACCGTGCCCGCGAGGATGGCCGCCAGGTTGTTCGCCCAACGCGGCCGGAAGATCAAGCCGTGGCTGGCGTCGTGCACCATCACGTAGCTCGTGTGGTTCACGAACGCCCCGAAGCAGTACGCCACAATCCCGATTAGCCACCAAGGGCTGTCGCGCAGCGACCACGCAACGCTGAACTGGGCCGCGACGATGCCGAGGATGATCGCGAAAGACCAGGGATTGCGCCCGATCAGCTCGCGAACCTCGGGATGGTCGAGGAGGATCGCCTTGGTGCGCAGATGGTGCGGCTCACACTCGTGCGAGTGCCGAAAGTCGTCGACGGGTTGGGTCACGCGCCGCAGCTCCGGGCGAGAGGAGGGGACCGGTAGCTGGCCCGACGTCGACAACGAGCGGTCGGAGCGGCCAGCGTCATTACGACAGCCACCCGATAGTAACCGGTTCGTCGAGGCCACGCGTCTTCGTCGGTCATCTAACCGGAGGATTTCATCGCTGCGCGTGGCGCACGATCAGGCCGGGGCGCGCCGCTCGAGCCGATCGACCGCAGGTCCCGGAAGCCGACTAGTGGGGCTGTGATCCGGGATCGAGCTGCTCCTGCAGACCGCTGCCGAGCAGATTGGTAGCCCATACCACGACCACGATGGTCAAACCCGACAGGTTGGCGATCCACGGCGCCACCCATAGCTGGTCACGCCCCTCTGCCAGCATGTTGCCCCACGTCGCGGCGGGGGGTGGCACGCCCAGGCCGAGAAAGCTCAGAGCCGTTTCCTGAAGGATCACGTGGGCAACCTGCAGCGTGGACATTGCTGCCAGGACAGGGAGGAGCTGCGGAAAGATGTGTTGGCAGATGACGTAAAGGTCACCGGCGCCTTGTGAGATCGCCGCCTCGACGAAGCCACGCTCTCGCAGCGCCCTCGTCATGCCGAAGGTGACACGGGCGTAGACCATCCAGCCGGAGATGCCGAGCACCAGGATCAGATTGAGCGCGCTGCCTCCTATGGCTGCGACGATGAGGATCGCCAGCAGGATATCGGGCAGAGCCAGGTGAGCGTCCGCGAGTCGCATGATCAGGTGCTCGAGCGTGCCGCCGCGGTAGCCGGCGATCATTCCCAGCAGGGAGCCAGAGAGGCAGGAAAGCAGCATGGAAGCGAAGCCGACCAGAATCGAGATTCGTGCTCCATAGACCAGCCGCGAGAACAGGTCGCGTCCGTAGTTGTCGGTGCCCAGCCAGTGTGCAGCTGAGCCCGCCTCGTGCCAGAACGGCGGTTGTAGCCGTTCGAGCAACGCCTGCTCGTCGGGATCGTGGGTTGCCGCGTACGGAGCGAGGAGCGCCGCCAGCAGGGTCGTCGCGACGATGGCGCCGCCGAGGCCCATCTTGAAGCGCTTGCCGAATAGCTGGCGGGGCATGGTCTACTCCAGCCGTATTCGGGGGTCGATGGCCGACTGCAGGAGATCGACGATCAGATTCGACAGGATGATGGCGATGCTCGCCAGGAAGACCCCGGCGACTACCACCGGTGCGTCACGCTGGAAGATGCTGCTGACGATCAGGCGCCCGACGCCCGGCCAGGCGAAGATGGTCTCTGTGATGATCGATCCCCCCACCAGCCTCCCCGCCTGCAGTCCGAGAAACGTCAATACCGGGTTCATCGCATTGGGCAAGATGTGCCTGAAGAGCACGGTGCTCGGTCGCAGTCCCTTCGACCATGCGGTAACTACGTACGCTTCTTTGGAGCTTTCCAGAACGCTGGTACGGGTGAGCAGGACGAAGCCGGGCATCAGGAAGCTCGCAAGCGTTACCGCTGGCAACACGACGTGGCGCCAGTCTCCCTGCCCGGAGGTGGGCAACCACCCGAGCTGTAGGGCGAAGAGCTGGATCAGCAGCAGGCCCAGCCAGAAGCTCGGCATCGATTGGCCAGCGATCGCTATGGCGGAGATCAAGAAGTCGAGGGGCCGGTCGCGCCACATGGCGCAGACGATTCCGGCCACCAGGCCGAAACCAACGGCGATGAACAGGGCGAGCCCCATTAACTGGAGCGTCGAGCCAAGACGCTGCAACACGAGCGGCATCGCTGGCGCCGAGTACTGCAGAGAAGTGCCAAAATCGCCCTGGACTACGTCACCCAAGAAGTGAGCGAACTGGAGGGGAATGGGTCGATCGAGGTGCAGTTGCGCGCGGAGCTGCGCTGCGGCTTCGGGCGTGCTGTTGATGTCGAGGTAGAGCTGGACGGGGTCACCAGTGGCCCGCAGGATCGCGAACACCGCGAGGCATACGAGCAGCAGAGAGATCGGCGCGACGATCAGTCGCCGCGTGATGTAACTCAGCATTCTTCTTCCGTGCGACGCTAGACGACGAGGATCTCCTCGTTGTCGAAGAATCCCGTCCGTACGATCGGGGCTCCCTCCGTGATCTCGACGAGGTCCTCCATGTGCAATCCGTACTCACCGACCCAACGCACACGGGTCTCGACCGTCGACAGCATGCCCGCCTGATACCTGATCTCCTCATGAGGGCTGATCAACGGGTGCTCGTGAACCTGGAGCCCGATGCCGTGTCCATTGTGACCGAACGGGAACGGGATGCCGGCGCGCGCGTGGAGCTCGGTTGTCCGCTCGAAGAGCTGCCGCCCACTGTTGCCCGGCCGGAGCATGTCGATGATCTCCCAGTGAATCTCACGCAGCCGTGCCCACCAGGATCGCTCCTCTTCGGTCGTTGGCCCCATCTTGGCTGTGCGTCCGACGTTCGAGTGGTACTCGCGATAGTAAGCGCCACAGTCGGCCTTGATGATGTCGCCCTTCTTGACCCGATACGTCGACGGATGCATGTGTGGATACCCGGTGTTCGGGCCGGCGTTGATGTGGTTGAAGGCGATGGCATCGGCGCCGGATCGCAGCATGGCGTCCGCCAGTCGCCGGCCCATGTTCAGCTCGGACTCTCCCTCGTTGACCGTCATATAGGTGGCGAGCAGGGCCTTCTCGGTGCCGCGAAAACCGTCGATGAGGATCCTCCTCTCACGGTCCGTCTTGAGCATGCGTACCCGCGCGAACAGATCCGCACAAGCCTCGATCTGCAGGCTGGGCAGTTCCCGCAGCAGTTGTGCGTGATACTCGACGCCGAGGTAGTCGGTCTCGGCCCCGATACGTCCGTCGGAGAGACCGAGCTCCTCGAGAACTCCTGCCACCAGTTGCATGGGCGAGTCGACGAATTCCCTGTACGGCCGCAGATCCTGGATCCAGGATTCTTGCCGCATGAAGCCTTCTTCGACCTGACAGAGAACGTAGACCGGATTACCCCCAGACGGCCATACGATCAGGCCCAGTCGATCTCGAATCACGTTGTGGGTAGCGATGGGCGCGTCCGAGACATACCGGATGTTCTCTGGCGACATCGCGATTACGGCATCGAATCGGCTTCCTTCGATGGCGCGATGGAGGCCGGGCAGATCGCCGATGGCGTCGTCGATCGTCTTCACGATGGCCTCAACGACACCTTGTGCAAACGCAACACCTTGTCAGCGGGTGGTTTCCAGCCGGTAACCCGATCGTTCGTGGCGTAGATGCTCGGTAGTGCGAACAAGAAGATTGCCGGTAGCTCTTCGTGCATGATCTCCATCATTCGCTGGTAGATTCGCGTACGGGCGACGGGGTCGATCGTCGATCTCGCGCGCAGGAACAGTTCCTCGTATTCCTGGTTGCTCCACAGGGCACGGCCGCTCGCTTCGGTAAACCACACGGTGGCGAAGTCTGGATCGCCGAGGCTATACCAACCAACCATGTGTATGGGCCCCAGGTTCTTGGCGAGGACCATCTTCGAAAACACACCGCCCTCCACCACGTTGACCTGCGTCGTGATGCCGACGTTATCGAGCATCCCGGCGATCGCATTCGCGATATAGACGTCCGAGAGATACTTGCTGGCACGGGTAGTGATCGAGGTTGTGAAGCCTTTCGGATATCCGGCGTCAGCCAAGAGATCGCGTGCCTTCACCGGATCGTAGGGGCGCGGGCTGATCGCGGGATTGTGCCCTGGCGTACTGTCGGTGAGCAGCTGGCCACGTAACAGACTGCCGGTGCCACGCAGCAGAGCCTCTTGGATCAAGGGCTTGTCGATTGCTTGATCCAGGGCGATCCGCACCAGTTGGTCGTCAAGAGGCGGGCTGCGCGTATCGAGTGTTAAGACCAGCGCGACCGCCGATCCCACGGGTGCCACCCCGAGACCCGGCGTTGCCTCGACTCTGGGGATCAGATCAACGGGCAACTCCTCGATGATATGGGTCTCGTGCGCCAGCAGCGAAGCGAGGCGGGTGGAAGACTCGGGGATCTGTCGGAAGATCACCCGATCGACGCGCGGCGCTCCACCCCAGTATCGGGGATTCGCTGTGACCTCATACCGATCGCCGGGAACCCAGCGTGCAAACACGAAGGGGCCGGTCCCCAGCGGTCGTTGGGCGCGTTCCTGCTTGGTTGTCCGTGCGTGGTAGTGCTTGGCCTCGATCGGGATATCCGAGAGGCCGAGCGCGAGCGTCGGGAAGGGACCGTCGGTGATGATCTGGACGGTGTGCGTATCGACAATCCTAACGGCATCGACCTGCTCGATGCGACGACGACCGGAGTGGAGGGCTGCCGGGTCGAGAACGTACTCGAGCGTATGTTTGACGTCGGCGGCGGTGAAGGGTGTGCCGTCGTGAAACTCCACGCGCGGCCGGAGGGCGATGGTCCACGTCGTGTCGTCGGTTGCTTCCCACGTCAGCGCGAGCCCCGGTTGCAGGGTGCCGTCGTCGTCACGAAGGATCAGAGGATCCATCGTCTGATACGCGAGGCTGAGCCCCGCGAAGCTGGTCGTCCCGCCTTCCAGCGACTCGGGAAATACGGCAGTGGCGACGACGAGCGCCTCGGACGATGCCGTGACCGATGAGCAGCCAGCGAGCGCTACACTAAGCAGCAGGGAAGCGAGGCCGGATTGCCGGTTGCTCATGGTGCCGTCCACTGTGCGAGACGACCCGATTGGATCGCCGGAGGTCGTTCCCGAAGGAGACCCCGACGTTGGAAGAACGTCTTGCTCAAGCTCTGATATCCGAAGGAGCCGGAGCCCCGGTGGACGCCGAGCCGTCAGTGGGTATCGTGACCGGCTCCTGGCAGCAGTTCCGTCAGCGGTGTCTGAGTATCCCCCGCTTTGGCGGCTTCACGCGCTACCTCGATCAGCTCGAGTAGCTTGGCGTCGAAGATCTTCCTCAAAACGTCGCCGCTGTCGTGCTCGCGCAACACGCGCTCCTGCGCCAAGCGATCCCAGCTGGTGATTCCCGCCTTGCTCTGCAGCATGCGCCATGCCTTCCGGCGCTCCACGCAAAACAACACCATCTGCCGACTGATGCCGATCGGGGCCAGGCTGCCGTCTGGTTCGGGCACACGCGTGTAGACGCCGCGCGACGGCACGTGCGCTCTGTGACTCGGGTCGAGGTAACGCCGCAGCAGCACATCGTGCTGAGTCAACCGCCAGAGGATCTCATCGAGCGGCACCATGGCCGACAGGTCCTCTGGTGTGACCTTGAAGAAGTGGTGGCGGAAACGGGCCTCGGTGACCGCCCAGTGCGCGACCGTGAACGCGTAGCGGCTGCCGTCCGCGGAGCGTGCGATGACCCAATCCTCTTCGGGCGCGCGGTTTCCCTTGAGTGATAGGGCCTGCTCGTAGCTCTCGCCGAGCGACGGATCGAACACGAACTCCGGCATGCCGCGCGAGTCGCGGATCAGGATGGCCTGTTGGGTTGCCATGTCGTCGGCGACCCCATGCTCCGGCTGGCAGGTGGTGAAGCACTGCAGGAAGCCGGTGCCCCGATACCGCAACGCGCGCAGGACAGAGGCGAACAGGGTGGGCTGCCCGGCCATCGAGACCTGTGCGACGAAGGGGCTGCCGTGGCCGCCGAGGAGTGTCTCGGCAACGCCCTTCTTCTCGGTCAGCTTGCCTTGAGTCGCGGCGCCGTACTGATTCATGTCGCCACCGCCAGGCATTGGCGATGAGTCGCTGTTCTGGCCTCCCGTATTGGAATACACCTGAGTGTCGAGCATGACGATCTGGACGTTCGGTCGGTTCTGCAGCACGACCTTCGACAGGTTCTGATAGCCGATATCCCCGAGGCCACCGTCGCCACCGACCACCCAGACGCGCGGTAGCTCGTCGATCTCTTCGGGCGACATGTCGGCGTCGGACATGTGGCTGTAGGTCCAGTAGTTGGCCTCGTCGATTCCAGCGACCTCGAGCACGGCACGCGCCAGTCGCTCCGGAACGACCGATTGCCGCGCGTGGGTACAGATGAATGACTCGGCGACCAGCCAGCCGATGGTCGATCCATCCTGGAACAGCGAGTTCATCCACGGATAAGGATGCTGATTGTTCGGATGTGTCGAGCCGTAGACGGTGTTGCAACCGGTGTTGGCGGTCATGCCCATCACCGCCATACCGTGGTGGCGGCCGCCGTCGACAGCTTGCAGGTCGCGGTGGTTGAAGGCGTCCTGTTGTAGCACCCGGATCAGAGCCTCGATCAGATGCTCGTCAGTTCCGTCGAAGCTCTGCTCGATGCGCCGGTCGGTATCGGCGTCGTTCTCGCCGCCGTAGCCCAGGATCAGGTGAAGCACGGCGCGTCGCAGCCAGCCGTATCGCCCCGGATCGCTCTCGGCGAGCTGTTGGATTCGGTGCGTGCCGTGGCCTGCCAACTCAGCGGCGAGCTCATCGAGGCGCTCCGCCTTCGCGTGGTAGAGCCGGCGCATGTATGCCTCGGTGCTGGTGACGATAGCGCGCAGAATCGTCTTTTCTCCACATCCGGCGCAGGCGCCGTCGCCCGACACCAGGGCCTCGTAGTTGTCGATTTGCATCAGATGGTTGTGCAGCACCGCCGGCTTGGCGTCGATCGGCGACTCCGGGTTATACAGCCCGAGGTACTTGTGGCCGGTCTCCGGTAGCTGGGCGAGGAACGCGGAGCCGGTCTCGTGCAGGCTGTTGATCGACTCACCCTCGTCGACCATCGCCAGTGCCTCGTGATCACCGCACTCCTTGACGCACTCGGCGCAGCCCTTACAGAGGTCGTTGATGAAGATACCGAACAGGCCGCCGGATCCCTCCTCGCGCTTCTCGCGGGTGCGGAAGATGGCGTTGGTGTTGGCGTAGGCGAGTGGCAGCTCGTCGAGTATGGCGCCCAGCTCCCGCACCCCCTCACGCCGTGAGTCGCCGTCGTTGTCAAACCAGGCGTCGTTCGCGGTGAGCCGCTCCACCTCGTCGCTGACGATCTCGTGGAAGGCAAGCGGCGTCTCGCTCTTTTTCTTGGCCGCCTCCTCGAGCATGCGTTCGCGGCTCGCCGACTCGATCTGCGGGAGCAACTCGATGAGGCGCCCGCGTGTGCCGGCGTCGCGGACATAGTTCTCGATCGCCGCGTGCAGCACCACGTGAATGTCGCCCGCCGTGTTGGGCATCGCAGAATCCGGGCAGGCGCTGATGCAATGCATGCACTGGGTACAGTTCTCGGCGATGAACATCGGTGTTTGGCGGCGCGCCACGTACTTGCTGCTGGTGGCACCGGTGCTGGCGGCGATCACCCCCGTCGCCGCGTGCGGCGTGCTGGGCTGGTCGTAGCCCCAGGCGGAGCGATACTCCGCGTCGTACTTGTGGATCGACATCAGCGGTGGCCGATAGTCAGGTGATGGCTCTGGAGTCGTGCCGCGACGGGCCTGTCGGGGCAGCAACGCGACACCGCGCATCAACGACGTGTCGGCGGCATCTACCGGTCCCAGCGCCACCTCGCGGACACGATCGAATCCGGCTCGCATGACCTTCATGTTGGCCTCGACTACCGCCTCGCCGAACTTGCCGAACTTGTGCTCGTACTGGTTGCGAACCGTCTCCAGGAAATGCTCGTCGTCGATGCCGTTGTCGTGTAGGAAGGTCGAGACGCGGAAGAACGCTCCGAGGAAGGAGTTGCCCTGCATGCGGTACTCGAGGTCGGCGCGTGATGTCGATTCCCGGGCGATCTTGAAGCCGTCGAGGACATAGACCCGGATGTCGCGCTCGATGATCCACCGCCGGTGGTGCCGTGGGATGCGTTCCCAGACTTTCGCGTCGTCGGTCTCCGACGACTCCCAGACGAAGGCCCCACCGGGATCAAGACCGATCAGCGGGTCGGTGTGGGTGAATACCTTCGGGTCACAGCAGAGCACCACGTTGACGTTGTGCAGATCGCAGTTGATGCGGATCCGCTCGCGAGCCACGGACAGGAAGTAGTTGGTTGGCGCCCCCTTCTTCTCGGAGCCGTACTTCGGGTTGGCCGAGATATGCAGGGCTTCGTAGTCGGGCTCGCTAGGGCGCTCGCGCTTCGAGATCGTCTTGCCGATCTCGCCGATGATGGCTCCCAGGTTCTTGCCGGTGGTGATCATTCCCCAACCACCGATCGAGTGGAGTCGCACGGCGATCGTGCCCTCCGGCAACAAGCTCGGCTTGTCCTTGCTCTCTACGTTGTACGGATGATTGATGCCGACGTAGAAGAAGCTCTTGCCGTCGCGGTGGTAGCTGCCATCGCGGCGCGGCGTCTGGTTGATGGCGAACTCGTAGGCGCCCAGAATCCCCTCCGGACGGAAGTCGCGAGAACCGAGCCCATAAACGCCCGACAGCACGTGAGGCAGCTCCTCCTGCGGCAACTGTGGCAGCGAGTCGTAGAGTGATTCCCGGCGGTTGGCGAGCGCCTTGGCGAGAGCCGTGCGCACGTCGCGCGCCAGCGGGCCGTCGCCTGCCGTCTGATCGTCGGAACGCTCCAACACGATGATGCGCTTCTTGCCGCCGAGGGCGCGGATGATCTCCGCTTCCGGGAACGGACGAAGTACGTTCACGTGTACCACCCCGACGCGGTGGCCACGCGTATCGGCGATGTAGTCGACGGCGGCATGGCAGTTCTCGGCGGCCGAGCCGAGGCATACAAAGGCGATGTCGACACGGTGGTTGTTGTACTCGCTGATCAGGCCATAGCGACGTCCGGTGAGGCGTGCGAACTTGTCGTAGGCGTGCTCGAAGAGTCCGCGAACCGGCTCGACGAAATGGTGTCGTCGGGCTGCGACCCCGCCCATGTAGTGCTCTTGGTTTTGTACTGAGCCGAGCAGCGCCGGGTTCTTGAGGTCGTAGGACTCGGGGACGCGCCGTCGCCGCGGGCCGAAGAGCTCACGCTGCGCCGGAGTCGGGCAGTCGATGATGTCTTCGGGCCGGCCCAGGAACTCACGGATCAGCTCCGCCTCGTGCATTCGGAACGTGCGCTCCAGATGGCTGGTGAGGAAGCCGTCCATCGCATTGATGCCGGGAGTCAGCGACAGCTCGTTGACCCGGCGCAGGATCAGCGCCTGATCGGCCGCCTGCTGCGCATCGATCGCGAAGGTTATGTTCCAACCGGTGTCAAGGGCGCAGTAAACGTCGTCGTGTCCGCAGTGAACGTTGAGCGCGTGCTTGGTGAAGGGGCGTGCGGCCACCTCGACCACCATTGTCGAGAGCTTCCCGGGAGCGTGGTAGTACTGCTCGAGCCCGTAGACCACCCCCTGGCCTGAGGTGAAGTTGACCACCCGCTTGCCGGTTATCGAGTAGGCAATCGCCCCACCCTGCGCAGCATGCTCTCCCTCGGCCTCGATGGCGATCTTGGGATTACCGAAGACGTTGAGCTCGCCCTTCGCATACGACGCTTGGAACAGCTCACCCATCTCGGTGCTGGGTGTGATGGGGTAGAAGACCCCGGCGTCGGCTAGCCGCGCCTCCGTATAGAGCGCTACCAACTGGTTGCCGTTCGTCGGGATCAAGATGCCGGGATACAACGGTCCCGCTGCGGGGGGGTCGGCGGTGACGGGGTCTGCCAAGATCGGCTCGGCTGAGATGGCTTTGACCATAGCGCTCCGTTAGACGAGACCCTATGCTGCCACGGACGGGCGATCCAGGGCGAGGTCGCTACCCACATTACAGTCCGAATACTGTAAGGCGTCGTCGACTGACTGTGCTGCCCACACCTTCTTGCGTCGCTGCGCTTTCTCAGGCCGGACCGACTGCGCCCGGGCTCCATACGCTCGATTGCATCTCGGACGGACTCGTTGAAGTTCGGCGGCCGTTGTGGTGAGCTGCGTGATCCAACGGCTGCGTAATTCAACGGCGGAGTCGACGCTTGGAGGGCCGATGACCCATCCCGCGGAACACCGGACGACACGACGTGGGTTCCTGCGATACCTGGCGGGCAGCCCGGTGCTCGCCGGCGTCGGCATGTACCGCTGGCCGATCGGTGGCTCTTCGGCAGGCCGCTCCGACGATGAGATCGTCGCCGAGATGGCCCAGTTCGTCAGTGAGCAAGGACGCGTCGTCTACTCGCCCGATCAGGCGGTAAGCATCTTTGACTTCGAGGCCACCGCGCGTACCAACGTGCCGCCCTCGCACTTCGCGTACATGGCCACCGGGGTGGACGGTGAGGCCACGCTGCGCGCCAATCGCGAAGCGATCGCCCGCGTACAGCTGCGCGCCCGTCACCTCGTTGACGTCAGCGAGATCGACATGTCGACGGAGATCTTCGGCCGCCGGTGGGAGACGCCGATCGTTATCCAGCCGTGCGGCAGCCAGAAAGCGTTCCATCCCGAGGGCGAGGTTGCCGTCGCTCGTGCCGCGCGAGCGCGAGGGCATCTGCAGACGCTGTCCACCGTGACCACGTCGTCGGTTGAAGAAGTCAACGAGGCGCGCGGCGAGCCCGTCTGGTATCAGCTGTACCCGACGGACCAATGGGCCGTGACCGATGCGATCCTGCGCCGCGTCGAGGCCGCCGGCTGTCCGGTAGTGATGTTGACCGTCGACCATCCTGTTGGCGGTAATCGAGAGACGTCCGTCAGAGGATCAAGGGACGATCCGCGCGACTGCAGCCTGTGCCACGTGCCACCAGCCGAGGGCGTGTCCGGTCATGTGCGCCGTAAACCGATGTTCGACGGGCTCGACCTCGAGGACGTCAGCAGCCTCAACAATTCGAGCGCCACCTGGGAGTTCGTCGATCGCATCAAGGACACCGTTGGCATGCGACTGGTCGTCAAGGGGGTCGTGACGCGGGAAGACGCCGAGCTGTGTGTCGAGCACGGTGTCGACGGGATCGTGGTTTCGAATCACGGTGGTCGCAATGAGCCTACCGCGCGTGGCACGATCGAGAGCTTGCCCGAGGTCGTCGACGCCGTTGCCGGGCGCGTCCCGGTGATCGTTGACGGCGGCTTCCGGCGCGGGGCGGACATGCTGCGGGCCCTCGCATTGGGGGCCGATGCGGTCGGTATCGGCCGACCGTATCTCTGGGGCCTGGGTGCTTTTGGAGAGGCCGGGGTTGATGCGGTGCTACACATGCTCAGCGCCGAGCTGAGTCGCTCCATGGCGCTCGTCGGCGCGCCCTCGCTCAAGGTGCTGAATCGCTCGTTCGTCGCCGGTATCTGATGGACGTTTCATCACCCGCGGCGGCGCCTGACCGCGAGTCACTGCTCAAGCTGGTGCTGCGCATCATCGGTGGTGTCTCGTTGACCGCGCTGGTCCTCGTGGTAGCACCGTACACCTGGATGAACGCGATCCACGATGGCTGGCTCGGTATGGGAGAGTTGCCCAGCCTGCCGGTGGTCGGCTACCTGGCGCGCTCCACCTCAGCTTTCTACGCGTTGCTCGGGGGCCTGATGATCCTCGTTTCCGGCGATCCGCGAGCGCACCGGTCCGTGCTTCTGTACATCGCCTGGGCGACAACCGCTCTCGGGATCGCGCTGTTCTTCATCGACCGGTCCGAGGGATTGCCGCCCGCCTGGAGTCTCTGGGAAGGTCCGTTCGTCGCTGCTGTCGGTTTGTTGCTCGTCTGGCTCGTTCGCGGGCTTGCCTCAGAGCCCGATCGGAGCCGCTGACGTTGAGCGCCGCTCAGCTCGATCGCAACGGTGTGAGGATCTACTTCGACGACCGCGGAGCCGGCATGCCGGTCGTCTTCGGCCATAGCTTCCTGTGCTCGGGAGATATGTGGCGCTATCAGATTGCCGCGCTCTCGGAGCGCTACCGGACGATCAACATCGATTGTCGCGGCCACGGTCGGTCTGGTCCCGCCGTTGCGTCGTTCACCCTCTACGACCTCGTCGATGACGTGCTGGCGGTGCTCGATCATCTAGAGATCGGCACCGCAGTCTGGGCGGGGCTGTCGATTGGCGGCATGGTGGCACTGCGTGCCGCACTTAGGGCACCCAGCCGAGTCGCGGGGCTGGTGCTGGTCGATACCCACGCCGGCGCCGAGACCATCTGGAAGACCTTGAAGTACAGGGCCCTCGCCATCGGGGCGACTCGCCTCGGCATACGCCGCTTCCTGCCGGCAGTTGTGCCGTTGATGTTCGGCCGCACCACCCTGCGCGAAGCACCGGAGCTGGTGCGGGAGTGGAGCGAGCGCTTCGCCGGCGTGCACATGCCGTCGGTGCTGGCCGGACTCGACGCCCTCGTGAGGCGAGACACCGTCGTCGATCGGCTGGAGGAGATCATCCATCCTGCCGTGGTCATCGTTGGCGAGGAGGATCGGTCTCTACCGCCGGCTCTGTCGCGCGAGATTGTCGAGGGCCTGCCGAATGCCGAGCTGGTGACCATCCCGGGGGCCGGCCATCTCTCGGCACTCGAGCAGCCCGCTGTCGTTACGGCGACGATCGCACGCTTTCTTGCTGAGCTGGATAACCGAGCCTACCGCGAGGACACAGATGCGACGACGTGATTTCCTACGCAATTCGCTAGCGGGAACCGCGGTAGCCGTGGCTTCGGGCTCGCCCTGGAGCCGCGCGACGCCGCGATGGGTGAGCTGATGTTCATCGCCAAGAAGCTCGACTACGCCGGTTCGACAGTGTTGGAGGCCGAGCTGACGCCCTATGGATGGGCTGTTGCCGACAGTGCCACCATGTGGGATCACAAGCGTGACGGGCTCCGCGCGCCGGGCTACGAGGTGGCGTATCCGGTGGGCAGAGCGCAGCTCGACAAGATAACCGCCGACCGTGCCCATCAGCTCGGCGATGCGTTCAGCCTGCCGGATCTTGTCGACGATGTGCTGGAGGCGGGGGTGATTCCGTTGGCGCTGGTGCACTGGGAGCTGACCGGTCTCACCGACGAGGTCGACAAGCTCTGGTAACCGGCCTATTCGGCCCGGTTGATCCGCAAGATGGCGATCGGGGGCTGCAAGTTCTCGCCCTAGCCGGCCTTGGCTACGGCGTTGCCTCCCGCAAGTGCCACGAGTCGAGGCCGTTCGCGAAGCAGTGCCGGCGGGTTCTCGAGGCTGTCGAGGCCTTCCTGAGGATCGTTGAGGGCCTCTAGGAAGGCGACCACGACATCGTCGTCGAATTGGGTACCAACACCCTCCTGCAATGCGTTGCAGGCGGTCGATCGGTCGAGTGCTCGGCGATACGGACGGTCCGTGGTCATCGCATCGTAGGCGTCCGCCACGGCGATGATGCGGGCGCCGACCGGAATCTCTTCACCGCGCAGGCCATTGTAGCCGCTTCCGTCCATGCGCTCGTGGTGGTTCAGAATCAACGGGACGGCGGTGCGCAGGACGCCGCCCACGCGGTCTACCAGCACGGCACCCTGGGAGGCGTGCTGTCGTACCTGACGCCATTCTGCGGGATTCAGTCCACCGACCTTCTTGAGGACATCGACACTGACATCGATCTTGCCGATGTCGTGCAACAGGGCGGCCACGCGTACATCCTCAACCTCCTGGTCCGCCAGACGCAGTCGGCGTGCGGTGGCCGAGGCGTAAATCGAGACGCGCACGGAGTGCGCCTGTGTGTAGCTATCAGCGGTGTCGATGAACTTCGACATGATCTCGACGATTCCCTCGTACGCCTGCTTCAGGTCGGTGAAGGCCGCGCGCCTGGCCTCGTACAGGTGACCCATTGCCGCAGCGATCAGAATCAGCAGGCTACCCCACAGGGTGATGCCCAGCCACTTGTCCAGCGCGCTGGAACCGCTGGTCTCGAAGGAGCCTGGAACCGACAATGCGAACCATGCCACCAGAAGTACTGAGGCGGTTGATGTGACAACAGCGCGCTCCCTGCCGAAGAAGTACGCAGCCAGGACGACCGGCAGATAGAAGGCGTTCAGAACGATCGTCTGGTGACCACCCATCTGGTTCAAGGAGCCGATCACCGTGAACAGGGCGAAGACGATCAGTAGTTCGGGCCGAGCCGCTGCCACCAAGATTCGTAGTCGGGACGACATGGGACCGATTCCTCGAAGACTGAGAAGGAAGAGGTTGGGCCGATCTCAAGATGAGCATAGCAAATGAATGAAATGATATAGAAGCTTCAAAAGACTTCCACAGATGTTTTATATGTAACAGATAGTTAAAATGATCAATAATGCCTAGATTTATTTAATAATGCGCAATAGAGAGCGGGCGGCTCGCCGGGGCACGCCGGAACCGAGCCAGGCGCGTCAGATCGGTCGCCAATGTGATTCCGTTGGCGTTGGTGCGCCGGGAACGGACTGGTCTGACCTACGTGGTCGACAAGCTCTGGTCACAGCCTAGTCGGCCCGACTGATCCGCACGATGGTGATCGGGGGCAGCAGGTTCTCGCCCTCGTCGGCCGGCGATCGGTGGATTCGGCGTACCACACCCATCCCCGATATGACTTGCCCGAAGGCTGCGAAGCCCTGGCCATCGGCGTTGCGCATGCCGCCGAAATCCAGCGACGGCTGCTCTCCGATGCAGATGAAGAAATCGCCGGTAGCGGTGTCAGGATCGCCACGCGCCATAGAGATGGCTCCGTCGAGATGTCGCAGACCGGTATCGCGCGTGCGTTCAAGCGCTATCGGGGCGAAGTCCTCGCCGCGGCTCGGGTTCGGCCCAGCCTGGATGACTTCGATCAGGATATCGTCGCGAACCTGATTCTGCAGCGTCACCGTACGGTGAAAGCGCCCACCATCGTAATGCCCAGCATCGACATAGCGCAGAAAATTGGCCACGGTCCCTGGCGCGCGATCCGACGCGAGCGCCACCTCGAAGGAGCCCAGGTCGGTTTCGATGCGGACTCGCGGCTGCTCGGTCTGCGGGGGCATGGCCGATGGCGCGCCTGGCAGGGAAAGCGCCAGCAGGGCGCTGATCATGGTGACAAGTTGGCGGGTCATGAAGTGAGCTCCGCGAGCATGGGTGGTAAGGCGCACCGTAGAGCAAGGCAGGCTGACGCACAACGCGTCAGCCTGGGTACGATGCGGGGACGCGTGACGCGTCACGAGAAAGGAACGGGCGGGCGTGAGATCGTATCTGCGGCTGCGTATTATCCGCCTGAGCTCAACCCATCACGGGAGACCGTCATGCGAAGTGGATTCGGTTCTTCGTCTTTGCTGATCGCCGTCAGCGTTCTGGCGCTCGCCAGCGGAGGATCTGAGGCGGCCGAGGTTCGCGTCCAGGATAACGACTATCAGGACCTTACGGCGCTGTTCGAGGAGTTCCGCGGTTTCCAGGACCCGGTGCTGATCGACGGAGTGCCTGACTACTCGGCCGCGGCGATGGCGCGCCACTATCGCCAGCTCCGCGAATACCAGCGCCGGCTGGCCTCGTTCGATATCGATGAGTGGCCGACCTCGCAACAGATCGACTATCACCTGGTACGGGCCGAGATGAACGGTCTGGAGTTCTACCATCGGGTAATGAAGCCGTGGTCCACGAGCCCTGATTTCTACTGGGGCTCTCCCACCTCCACCGGCATGCCCTTCTATGGCTTCTCGAGCAGGCAGCCGTCCGGAGAGGAGGTCGGCGACGAGGCGGGCTCTATCGCCCGCTACGGGTTCTCGGCCCGGCCGCGGATGCCGCTGTCGCAGGAAGAGCTCGCTGCCTACCGGGTCAGACTCCGAGCGTTGCCCAAGATCCTGGCGCAGGGCAAGGCCAACATCGTGCTCGAGGACGCCAAGCACGATATGGGGGTGCTCGGCATCCGCTCCATGGACGAGGAGGGGGTGCTGCTGCAGGGGTTGGTGAAGCTCATGGAGGAACACCATCCCGAGGCAGTACCGGACGCACAGGCCGCATGGGATGCCGTGCAGAACTACCGCGCCTGGATCGTCGCCAACCTCGACCGTATGACCGCCCCCACCGGCGTCGGTAGCGAGCACTTCGACTGGTGGCTGAAGAACGTTTGGTTGGTGCCCTACACGTGGGACCAGGCCTGGGCGATCGTCAGCAGCCGGTACGACCGCACGATGTCCGCCCTGGAACTGGAGCGATATCGCAACCGCGGCGTTGCGGCACTGGAGCCGGCCGCGACCGATGCGGAGTACGTCGGTGGCTATGCCGAAGCCGGGAACGATCTGATCGAGTTTTTTCGCTGGGGTGGGTATGAGGGGCTGGCCGACGATCTGGCTGCGCTCGATATGTCGCCGCCGGCACGTAAGGCCTTTGGAACCGAGGGCGACCCGATGGATCTTGCCGAACGGGTCAGATTCCTGTTTCCCTTGGACGAGGTCGTGCACGAGAACATGGGCCACCAGCTGGACGTCCTCCGGCCCAAGGGCCATCTCTCGCGGATCCGCTCCTCCCGCCGTCTGCACGAGATGACGCATACTCGGAGAGAGGGGTACGCAGCCGGCCTGGCGGAGATTCTGATGAACGGCGGGCTGGCCGACGAGCGGCCCCGAGTCAGGGAGCTCGTATACATCACCGCCGCCTATCGGGATGCGCGTGGAATGGGCGACATGAAGTTCCAGGCGAACGAGGTCGACTACGCTGGTTGGACGCAATACGACTCCGAAATGAGCCCCTTCCAGTGGGCCATTCCCGACAGCTTCACCATGTGGGACCACAAGCGCGATGCGGTTCGCGCGCCGGGATACGAGCTCGCCTATACGCTCGGCGCGACGCAGTTCGAGAAGCTCCTCACGGCGCGAGCCCGGCAGCTCGGCGACCGGTTCGACTTCGGCGAGTTCCTCGACGAGGTGCTCGCCGCCGGAGAGATCCCGTTCGCCTTGATCCACTGGGAGATGACCGGTCTCGCTGACGAGGTCGACAAGCTCTGGTAGTCGGACCGGTCACGATGCACGTCCGCTAGGGTGAGCGCCCGAGACCCGCGCGTCGGGTGTCTGAACGGGAGCACGGCCGTGCGGAAGGTCTTGTTTCTGGCCACCCTGTCGTTAGCCATCGCTGCACTGACTGGCGGCCCCGTCGCGGGGGAGGGCACTCACCGTGTCAGCTCGGTAAGCGACGCTGGGGCCGTCTTCGGGACTCGAGCGTAAGCCGAGATCATGGCCGGCCTGTTGAAGGCCAAGGTAGCGACAGTTCGCTGAGCCGGCATCGATGAAAAGTCATAAATAAATCCGATTATCTGGATTGATGGCGTCGCCAACCTTCACCCCCTTGGGGTACGTTGGGATCCTGCCGGGTTGAGCCAGTCGCAGAGGTCGTCGTTTGGGTTCGACGATCCTGCAGCGGCGAACAAGGAGGGGGTTGTCCTCCGGGAGCGCGGTCATGCAGAGAGGTGGAAGGCCGGCGATCGGGCAGTGGCGTAGGTTGCGCGTGCTGTTCCTGTCGTTGCTGATGGTCGGGTTGGGCGTGCGAGCCGGAAGCGGCCAGAGTCGTTTCGAGATCGAGCTTCCGGATCCGCTGCCGATAGGCACATCTCGTGGCGAGAGGGCGGATCGGCTGCTGATCCGTAACGCCATCGTGGTTAGCGGCCGGGGCTCGCCACGCTCGAATCGCTCGATGCCACCCGAAGGCCCCATCGACATCCTCATCGAGGATGGCCGGATCGTCGATATGACCCCACGCGATCCGGTCAACGTCGCCGGGTACGATCAGGGGGCGACGGAGACCGCAGCTGATCGTGTGATCGACGCTACCGGAATGTACGTCATCCCGGGGTTGGTCGACATGCATGTCCATCTGCGAGGCAACGGTGGTGCCTACGGCGCGAGGGCGCTCGACTATCAGTACCGGCTGTTCATGGCGCATGGAGTCACGACCGTTCGGGATGCTGGGACGGGTGCTGGTATCGAGACGATGGTTGAGCAGAGGCGTCTCAGCGCCGCCCACGAGATCGTTGCACCAAGGCTGGTCCTCTGCCAACGCTGGCCGCTGCCGCTACGGCGGTGGGATGTTGGCAATTCGCCGGAGTCGGCTCGCGCAATGGTGCGTCGCTTCCAGGAGCTCGGTGCTGATTGTGTCAAGGTGAGCAAGAGTCCTGGACACTATCCCGATGTTCTCGAGGCGATCACCGACGAGGGCAGGGCTCTGGGTCTGCCGGTGATGGTAGATCTGAAGGTCTCGGAGACCGATGCTGTTGTCGCCTCCAACGCCGGCGTGTCGAGCATCGAACACTGGTACGGCGTGCCGGATGCTGCTCTGCCGCATACCCAGAGCTTTCCGACTGACTACAACTACTGGACAGAACTCGATCGTTTTCGCTGGGCCGGCGCTCTATGGGTCGAGGCAGCTCAATACCCGGAGGAGCTGATCAATGTGCTCGAGACGCTGATCGAGAACGGCACCGCCTGGGATCCGACGCTGGTAGTTTACGAGAGCGAGCGCGACTACTCGCGCTACGTCACCCTCCCGTATCGCGACACGCTGTTCCATCCAGCGATCATAGATACCTTCTGGCCGGACGCCGGGATGCACGGTGGGTATCACACCCAGTGGAAGACCTCCGATGAGGTGCGCTGGAGAAACAACTACCAGGTCTGGATGCAGTACGTCCGCGAGTTCCATGAGCGTGGGGGGATATTGACCGCCGGAAGTGACACGAGTCCCTGGGGCGGCCTCGCGATCATCAGAGAGCTGGAGTTTCTCCAGGAGGCCGGTCTCCATCCTTTCGATGTCCTTCGGGTGGCCACTACCAATGCCTACCAGGTTCTCGGGATGGAGCGGCATTGTGGCGTTCGTGTCGGTTGCGCTGCGGATCTGGCGGTGGTCAACGGCAACCCGGCCGACAATTTCAAGGTGCTGTACGGCCTGGGGTACGGCCTCTACGGCATTGCCTCGAGGGAGGAGCAGTGGAAGCAAGGGGGCGTGCGTTGGACGATCAAGGACGGCGTCGTCTACGACGCTCCGGCGCTGTTGCGCGAGGTCCTCTGGTACGTCCAGGAAGAGCAACGGCGACTGGCCCGCGACTGAGGCGTCGTCGCGATCTTGCCCTAGCGGCTAGAAAGGCGACCAGGCCGGGTCGCTGTTGGACACGCCTCCCTCGCCATCGGTGCCTTCGGTACCCGAGGTCGTTAGCCGAATCTGGTTCGTGCCGTCGATGTTCATGACGTAGATGTCGCGCGCACCGGCGCGAGAGGAATCGAATGCGATGCGGGCGCCATCGGCCGATACCGAGGGGTTCGAGTCGTACCCTGGCGCGTCTGTCAGGCGGCGCTTGTCGGAGCCGTCGACGCTCATGATGTAGATTTCGTAGTTACCGTTCTGAGGCTCGCCGTCGCGATCCGTCGAGTAGACGATCTGCTTGCTGTCAGGGGTCCAGCCGGGTACTTCGTCGAGGGCGCGAGTGAAGGTCAATCGCTGCTGGTAGGTGCCATCGACGGCGCTGGCGAGGTAGATCTCGGGGTCGTCCCGATCTCGATCGGCTTCGAAGGCGATCCACCGGCCATCCGGTGACCACGCGAGGAAGTTGTTGACGCGCCCCAGAGGATGGTCATCGGTCAGCTGCGTTAGGTTGTAACCCCAGTTGCCTGGGTCGACGTTCGTACGCCATACCTGCGAGCTGCCGCTGCGGCTCGAGTCGAACGCGATCATCGATCCGTCGGGCGACCAGGAGGGGCCGCCATCGTTGGCCGGGTCGGTCGTCAGTCGGGTCACGTCGGAGCCGTCGGCGTTCATGATGTAGATGTCGGCGTTGTCGTCGCGCGACGATGCGAACGCAATTCGAGCACCATCGGGGGCCCAGGTGGGGGCCCCGTCAAACCCCGGGCTGTTCGTCAGCCGGGTCACGTCGGAGCCATCCGCATTCATCACATAGATCTCGGGATTGCCATCCTGAGTCGAGACGAAGGCGATCTTGGAGCCTGTGCTCTGGGCTACGGCAGGCCGCGGGCCCGAGCCGTTGACGAGGATGAGTGCCAGGCAGATACCCAACGTGACGAGACTCGGTGACTTGTAGTTCATGGGGTCCTCTGTCTTTGTGAAACGCGCCAGCCGATGCTCCACCCGGCGAGGTTCCCTCACGCCGGCGATAGCATCGCGGTGTCTAGTGTGAGCGAGTACAGTTCGCGGCCCGCCGCGTTCTGGAACTGGGCGCCGAGGATCGCAGGTGTCACGGTCGTATCCACGGTGATGAGGAGAAACGAGTGGGGCTCACCGGAGTCGTGAAGCAAGCCGGGATGGGGCGCGTTGGCGGCATCGATGATGCTTGCATGGATGGGCGAAGTGATCAGCTCCATGAGGGGGTACCCGACGCTCTCGACGGTGTCGTGCCGGAGTACGCGGGTTCGATGAATATCGCCGCCTACCAACACCACCCCGGAGATCTTCTCCTGCCCGATAAAACGAAACAGCGCCTCTCGCTCATGCCGGTAGCTTCCCCAGTGATCCGGCTTGCCCGGCCGCACGGCTCCGTTCCAGATCATCCCGGAAGCCAACAGCTTGAACGGGGCGGTCGATGCTCGGAGCTCCCGACGCAGCCACTCCCACTGCTGCCGGCCAAGCAGCGTCGGTTGCCCCGGGTCAACCGGCGAGGGCTCGGTGCCGGCAAAATACCGCGTGTCGAGAAGAAACACCTCGACGCCACCGCGCCGGAACTTCGTGTAGATCCCGTGATCTCCGTCGCCGTACGACGGATTGGCGTGATACTCGACGAAGGCGCGCCGGGCGTTCGCCTTGCCGTCGAGACGCCCATCGGTGTCGTTGGCACCGAAATCGTGATCGTCCCAGGTGGCATAGAGCGACCTGTTACGGAGTAGATCGGCAAACTCCGGGACGGCGGCGAATTCGCCGTAACGGCTCCGCTGAACATCCAGTGCCGTCGAGTCGATACATGGCGTATCTCCCAAGAGCACGACGGTGTGGGGGGCCAGGGCAGACATTCGCTGCCACACCGCTGCCGACTCGTGGTCTTCGAACGCACACGACCCGAACGCCAGTCGGGTGAGCGCCGGGGTGCGCCCGGCAAGGGGCGTTACGAAGAAGGTGTCCTCATCGCCGAGAATCGGCTGGTCTTGATGGGCGACCTCGTAGTCGTATCTCGTGTTCGCTCGAAGTCCGGTCAGATGCCAGACGACACACGTGTCGTTCTCGGTGGTTGCCCTCGCCGCCGCAATACGCTCCTGGCGGCCATCGATTGCATGCGCGGTCAGGTGATAGACGCCTGGCATCGAGCACTTGGCCCATACCGTAGCGCCGGTGGGTGTGAGGTGCCCTACGAACGGCCCGTGGGTAATGGCGGGCGCGGCCGACCGTACCGTGTCCGATGCGTCGCGGGTGGTCGTTGACCGTCCGCTCAACAACGCTACGAGGCGCCGGCTCAGAGCAGCACCGTGTCCGATTGCCGCGGCGCCAACGAGAAAGCCTCTTCGCGTCGGGCTCATGCCGATGTCCTCCCCGGGGGCAACGTAATGGGCGAGATTGTACTCGGAAGACGGACGTAGCCTAACGGGCGAATGGGGCACGAGCCGGGACCGCCGGAGTCGATCCTGATCCCGTCGGGACGGCTAGTCCCAGCGCAACGCTTCGACGGGCGCCACGCGCGCCGCACGTCGGGCCGGCAGGTAGCTGGCCAGCAATGCCACGACCGTAACGCCGACAGCCACCGCCGAGAAGGTGACCGGGTCGACGGGGCTGACACCGAACAGCAGCGACGCCATCAGGCGGGTGAGCGCGAAGGCGGCCGCGAGCGCCGTTGACGGTCCTGATCGCTGTCGACTGGCTTCACACCGCTGGTTTGTTGTCGGAGCTCGGCACAGGCGTCTCCGGCCACGTCGCGTAGGGCGCAGATGTCGTTCAGGTCCATGTCATGGACCGCCTCGCCCCAGTCCTGCAAGAAGCCGACGGTGAGCAAGCTGTTCGGAAACACCAGGTGGCCGAAGTTGTCGAAGTCGTTGAACAACGGCGCGATCGCCTTGACCGCTGGGTGACCGCTTACTGCCAGCATCTCTGCCGTGTTTCCCGAGTAGGAGACACCCCACGCTCCCACCCTGCCGTTTGACCAGGGTTGTTCGATGATCCAATCGACCACCTCGCCGTAGTCTCGAACCTCTTCCTGGCTAAGCTCATAGGGCCGGGTACCGAACGACGCCCCACTGCCGCGAGCGTCTACCACGACCAGCGCATACCCATTGCCGTTGAAGAGCTCCGCCTCGTCAAAGTTGCGATCGTCCTCGGGTTCGCCGGTGGCGGTGTCGGTGGCGCGCCAGTAGCGTGTGGCTCGCAGAACCGTCGGGATCTCTTGATCAGGATCCAGGTCCGCCGGTAGCCAGATATCGATCGCGATCTTGACGCCGTCGCGCATCGTTACATAGAGAGCCTGATTGCGCGGCACGTTCTGCTGCCCCGCGAGAGCTCCGACCCACGGAGCACGGCCATCCCAAAGGGAGATCGTCTCGGGCTCGGCCGCAACGATTGCCGGTGCGCTGGACGCGGCGGCCCAGCAGGTCAGGGCAATTGGGGCAACGATGAGGCGACGCATACAAGCGAGCTCGGGGTTCGGCTACATGTCGCCGCCGTCGTGGCGGACGTTGGTTACCCGGACCGCGTCGATGGCCGATGCATCATCCATAGGGGCGGTTGCCGGCGTGGGTTCAGGCTCGGAAGCTGGCTCGGGGGCACACGCGGCGACGACGCAGAGGACTACTAGCAGCGCGATACGCGGGAAGCTCAAGAGACTTTCCAGGTGGAATGGAGGGGAAGGGCCCTGTTTGGCGGCGAGGATAGGGCTGCCCTAGCGATGCGGTCAAGGGTGCCGCGGAGTGCTGGTCGCGCCGACTCGGGTACAGGCCCCAACTGCTTGGCCGCATGGTGCCGGCGCGCCCATGAACCCTAACCTCCGGGGCACCGAGCTTCCACGGAGCGGCACTTCGATCGCAGCGCGGCTGGCAATGGTTCAAGCAGGCGCGGTAGCCTGCGGGCCCATGGGAAAGCAAGGATACCGGCCTGCCGGCATTGTCATCGCCGCAGTTTTGCTGTTCACCGGAGGCACGGTGATCGTCGCTGCGCAGGAGCCGCGCGTGGCGGTCCTGTCGGCTGTACCGCTGGAGCTCGAAGAGCTACTGGCGGCGGCCGACATCGAGTCGACGGAGGTCTTCATCGGCCGAACCCATCACGTAGGAGTGCTGCGCGGCGTCGATGTGGTGCTCTTGCTCAGCGGCCGAGGCATGGTCAACGCGGCGATGATGGCGCAATCGTTGATCGATCGCTTCTCGGTTGGGGCCATCATCTTCTCAGGCGTTGCGGGCGGCGTGAATCCGGGGCTGTCGATCGGCGACGTCACGGTACCTTCGCAATGGGGCCAGTATCAGGAGCATGTGTTTGCCGGCCAAACTACCGATGGCTGGGACATCGGCGGCCGACCTGTGGACTTCAGCAACTACGGCATGATGTTCCCGCGCGCCCAGCGAACCACGCGGCAGGGTGACGAGCCCGAGGTCGAGAACACACTCTTCTGGTTTCCCGCCGACCCGAGGATGCTGGAAGTGGCAACGCGAGTCTCGTCAGCAGTGAGGCTGGCGCGTTGCGACCAAGATGGCGATTGCCTGGAGGTCGCCCCGAAGGTGGTTGTCGGCGGCAACGGCGTCAGCGGCCCGACGTTTGTAGAAAACGCCGCGTATCGACAGTGGGTGTGGGAGACGTTCCGGGCCGACGCCCTCGACATGGAGAGCGCTGCGGTCGCCCACGTCGCCTACGCCAATCGCGTTCCGTTCCTGGCCTTCCGCTCCTTGTCGGATCTGGCTGGTGGTAACGATGTCAGCAATCTGCGGGCGTTCCAGGATCTCGCCGCCGACAATTCAGCACAGACGCTACTGGCATTCCTCGAACAGTGGTCGACGGAGGCCCCGAAGCCCTGAGGCTGTCACGATCCGTAGGAGGTGGTCGCTGACGGATCTGCAGCGGTTCTCATACGGTCCAGGTAGGGCGTCACGATGCGGTTCCAGACCGCGTAGCCGGCCTCGCTCAGGTGCAGCCCGTCTTCGACAAAGAGCGCCGGGCAAGGTTTGCCGTCGTTGCCGAGCATTGGTGTGGCGATGTCGACGTACAGCAACAGTGCGTGCTCTTCGGAGTAGGCACGAATCAGGTCGTTGGCCTGCTCCATCTGGGGCCACAGCGTCCATCGGCTCAAGCTGGGCTTGATCGGCAGGAAGAGGATCGGCGTCGACGGTAGCGCCTCGCGCACCACGCTGACAAAGGCGCGGTAGTCGTCGAACACTCGTTGCGGACTCTTCTGAGCCGCGACATCGTTGTCGCCGGCGTAGAAAACTACCGCGCTCGGCGCGTACGGCAGCACGATGCGCTCGGCGAAGTGGTTGACGTCCGAGATATGGGCACCTCCAAAGCCGCGATTGACGACCGAGGCTTCTGGGAACGACTCGGCCGTGGGCCAGAATCGGATGCTCGAGCTACCGACGAACAGAACGGGGTGGTGCGGTACCGCATTCTTGCGGTCCCACTGCTCGAAAGCTGCAATCTCATCCGCAAAACGGCCGGGGTCAGGGTCGGCCGGCTCCTGCAATGCGCGCGGCACCGCCAACGCAAGCGCGGCACCCAGCAGGGCGCCGGCGATGAGAACGTGGCGAAACCTGTCGGACATCCCAGAGCGCAATGCAGCAGAGCGTATGGTCATTTGATGAGGTAGAGCTCCTCTTGCGGCGGAGTCAGGTACTCGATGCCGTTCTCGGTGGCAATCGCCTCCTCGTGATCCCACCAGAGCAGATACTGGTCCTTGTCCTCGCTGGCAGGCGACGGCATGTAGAAGAAGTACTCGATGACGAAGTGATGGTTGGGTGCGAGCGGCCGGTCTTTGGTCCAGTCGGGACCGTAGGAGCCGATCCTGGGGGCGAAGTAGGTCTCGACTGACCTCCTACGCGCGCCCTTCATGTGGGCGTGCGCGTCGATGGTCAGGTGGGTCTTCCCGGGCTCGAAGCCGGCCGAATACACCTGGAAATCGTTCTTGGGGACGACCATATGTAACTGGTCGGCCCGAACGATGACTCCCTCCTCCTCGAACCTTCGCTCGTAGGCTTGGGCGATTTGCCGAGGAGTGAGCCCTGCCCTGATGGTCTCCGCCAGAATCCGGTCGACTTTCAGATACTCGGCCCAGAGCTTCTTGATTTCCGGGGGCGGCTCTGTTTCTCCGTCGCGCAACACGTATCCGAACATGCCGGTGCTCGGTGCGGCAACGATGTCGCCTCCCTGGACCACGCTGTTTTCCCAGCCGACGCTCCGCCCGCGCTGCGATAGTCCAGCGCTCATCCGACGAAACACGGTGACTCCGTCGCCCCGTGTCCTGGTAACACCCGGCACGATCTGATCGAACGTCCGCTTCTGCCGTTCTGCGGCGTCCACGCTCATCCGCTTGAGCAGCGCTATCTCGCTCGGCACCTTGGTGTGGATGTAGTCCAACATCACGTATTCAGAAGAAACGAGCCGGTCGGCGTACCGGTCGCCGAGCTCCTCGGCTAGCAACAGGTAGTCAGTGTGCGAAAGACCGTCCGCATGCCCTCTGAACGTTGACCACGGTCCCAGATCTCGCTTGAAGTTCACGGCGATCCGTTGTGGGTCACGCTCCGCAACGAACGCCCTGAGACCCTTGAATCGGTAGTCGTACTCGGTCATCGGACCGGTGACCGGTTCCTGCACCCGGATCGCCTCGCCGATGATGTCGTAGGCACCGCTTTCCTCGACCAACCTGTAATCGGCCTCGCCCCGCTCGCGCTGGGTGGCGCCCCAGCGACGACCGAGAATTGCCCGCTCGATGCGGTCGCCACCACGGTCCGTGAAGACGAAGACACCGGAGGTGCTACCGAGCTCCTCGGCGCCGAAGGAATCGGGAATCGCCTCCCGCATCACGTGGATCCACATGTCCACATCGCTGTCCCGCATGGCCTTCGGGAGGACGATGTCGAACTTGTCCCGGCGAATCTGATTGTTCTCCTCGAGATACGGATCCGGTCCGTCGCTCTCCCGTTGAGCCCGGGCCGTGGCCGTGGCCTGAGCTGAAAAGCCGACGAGCAGAAGCAGACACAAGAAACGTGGCGTAGTCATATATCGACCCGCCGAGAAGTCCCGGTTCCTGTTCACGAGTCCCTCCTTTGCGAAACCGTACCCACCCTACCAGGAGTCTCGACCGGTCCGTGCCATCGCGGCCAACGGATGCGCTCAACGAGCCGAAACGACGCCCTGGTCGAGTGTGTATAGTGCGTTTGCGAGACTGAGACGCAGTCTCAATAATCAACGTACAAACATTTCCCGCTGAGGGCCTCCACACATGTCCGTTTCGAATCACGCGCTTCCTGTCTGGCTCGCCGTCGCTGCCGCGTCCTTCGGCATCCAATCCGTAGCCGTGGCCGCTCAGCAAAAGGCCGAGCCGGAGTCCGCACAGGCGGGCGAGGGTCAGGCCGAGCCGGCCAGGCCGACGCTCAGCGATCGCATCATGGTCGTCGGCAAGGCCGAGAATCTCGAGACGATTCCCGGCTCGGCGGCGAAGATCGACGGCGCACCCCTGCTCCGTGCTCAGGCGGGGTTCGGAGACGTGCACCGGATCCTCCGAGGCGTGCCCGGGGTCAACATTCAGGAGGAAGAGGGCTTCGGCCTGCGCCCGAACATCGGGCTCCGTGGCTCGGGGAGCGAGCGGTCGGCAGGGATCACGTTGATGGAAGACGGCGTACTGGCCGCACCGGCTCCGTATGCGGCGCCCGCCGCCTACTATTTCCCCAGCTCCGGTCGCATGGAGGCCGTCGAGATCCGCAAGGGATCGAGTCAGATCAAGTTCGGTCCGCGTACCAACGGAGGTGCCCTGAACCTCGTTTCCACGAGGGTTCCCGATCAGCTCCGCCTGCTCGGTGAGCTCGGCGGGGGCAGCCACACCGCGGGGAAGGCCCGCATGCTTGTTGGTGGTAGCTCCCCCCGCTGGGGATGGTTGATCGAGACCTACCAGCTGCGCAGCGAGGGCTACAAGCACGTCGATGGTGGCGGCGATTCCGGTTTTCGACTCGCCGACTTCGTGGCCAAGCTTCGGTACCGTACGGAGGCGACAGCTCGTAGGTCGCACGAGGTCGAGCTCAAGCTCGGCTACACCGATCAGCGCAGCGACGAAACCTACCTGGGGCTGACCGACGCGGACTTCGCGGTCGATCCGATGCGTCGTTACGCCGGGTCACAGGGAGACCGGCTCGATGCCGAGCATCGCCAGCTTCAGGTACGCCACTTCACGGTTCTCAACGAGAACTTGGATATCACCACGGTTGCCTACCGCAACGAGTTCGAGCGCGACTGGTACAAGATCCAAAGCGTCAACGGCGTCGGTATCGACAACGTGCTTGCCTTCCCCGGCCTCTACGACGACGAGTTGGCGGTTCTCAGAGGAGCCGATAGCGAGTCGAACGCAATCGCCCAGCGCCACAACAATCGTAGGTACTACGGCCAGGGGGTTCAGAGCGTTGTCGGGCTGCGGTTCGGAGGTAACACGGCCAGCCACGAGCTCGAGATCGGCGCACGCTATCACGCCGACCAAGAAGACCGGTTGCAGAGCGAGGACGGTTACCGGCTGATCGGTGGTGCCAAGCAGCTCACCAGCGTCGGAGCCCCCGGTAGTCAATCAAACCGCGTCGGAGACGCCCGCGCCTGGGCCTTCTTCGCCCAGGATCGAATCGATCTCGGCGGACTGGCGATCACCCCGGGGGTGCGCTTCGAGTCGATCGACATGACCCGGATAGACTTCGCGCACACTGACCCTAGTCGTTCTTCACCGACGCGGGTCCGCGACTCCCACGTCAGCGTGCTCGTCCCAGGCATCGGCCTTGACCACCGTATCGGCAACAGCAGTAGCGTCTTTGCAGGAATCCATCGCGGCTTCGCGCCACCCGGTCCGGGGGCCGCGGCCGGGGTCGAGCCCGAGACCAGCATCAACTACGAGGCGGGCTATCGCTACCGAACGGCGCGCCTCTCGGCCAATGCCACAGGCTTCCTCAACGACTACGACAACCTGCTGGGCTCGGACACCCTCTCATCGGGCGGCCGCGGAACCGGCGACCTGTTCAATGGAGGTGCGGCGCGCGTCTGGGGGTTGGAAGCGGCCGGAAAGTACGATCTCGGCAGCCCGGCAGGTCGCGGACTCTCTGTGCCCGTATCGGTTGCCTACACGTGGACACGCGGCAGCTTCCTGACCAGCTTCGACAGCGAGTTCAAGCCGTGGGGGAGTGTCCGAGCGGGCGATCGGTTGCCCTACGTAGCGGAGCACCAGGCACATGCGTCCATCGGGGTACAGTCAGCTCGTTGGGACATCTTCGGGACGGCGAGCGCCAGTAGCGCGATGCGCACGGAGCCCGGCCAGGGCCCCATCCCCGCCGGCAGCGGCACCGACGCGTCGACGGTCGTCGATCTGACTGCAAGCTACCAGATCGGCGATCGGGTCCGGCTTCACGCAGCGGTGCAAAATGCGTTCGATCGCATCTACATCGTGGCGCGACGTCCGGCAGGGGTCCGCCCGGGGCTGCCACGGACGCTCATGCTCAACGTGAGCTTCTCCCGCTAGACTGCGGCACCCCGCCCGAGCACTTTCGGGCGGCCCGTCGCGTTCCTGGAAGGGCGCCCGTACGTTGTGGCATAAGGGATCGGCAGAGGGACGCAAGAGCATCCCGTTGCCTTCCCTTTGAAGCTAAGGAGAGACCATTGCGGCCACCGTCGAGCCGTGCTGTCTTGCTCGAGCTGTTCCTGCTGGCCGTGGCAGCCGCACCCGCGCTTGTGCTGGGGCAGGCGCCGCCCGTCGACTTCGACGTTCTGATTGCCAACGGCAAGATCATCAACGGTACCTGCAACCCCTGGTTCCTCGCCGACGTGGGCATCCGCGGCGACACGATCACGGAGATCGGCGATCTGACAGGCCGCAGTGCCGCCCGGACCATCGATGCTCAGGGGCTGGTGGTCTCGCCCGGCTTCATCGACATGCACACCCACGTCGGCGATGCCTTCGATGGCAACACTGCCAACGCCATACTCAACTACCTGTTGCAGGGCGTGACCACCGTGCGGACTGGGAGTGATGGGTCCGGGAGCTTCCGCGTTGCCGAGACCAAAGCGCGGTGGGAGGCAGGTGGTATTGGCGCCAACGCCGTCATGATGGTCCCGTTCAACACCATTCGGCGCGAGGTGATGGGCGCGGACGATCAGCGCGCGGCCAACCCTGAAGAAGTCGCCAGGATGAGATCGCTGGCGAAGCAGGGGATGAGCGAGGGTGCCTGGGGACTCAGCACGGGGCTCGAGTACGGCGGGCTCAACATCTACGTGAGCACCGAAGAGGTCGTCGCGGTCACCAGGCCAGTGGCAGAGTTCGGCGGCGTCTATATCTCGCACATGCGCGACGAGGCCGGCAGCATCCTCGAAGCCGCCGACGAGATCATCCGCATCAGCGAAGCTGCAGGGGTACCGGTGCAGATCACCCACCTCAAGGCGACGGGTCGCGACAATTGGGGTGAGATGCGTCGGCTCGTCACCATGGTGGACGAGGCGCGCGCGCTGCGTGCGTATCACCGCCGATCAATACCCCTTCCTGCAGGGCGCTCCGATCGACTTCATCACCGACCTGATCGACGTCCCCGATGACCTGACCCTGCTTTCGGATCTACGGGGAGTGATGCGCCGGAGCGAATTCGCCGACGGCGCCTCCCCCGGTGAACGCAGCGCGGCGCGACGCGAGTTCGTCGCCGAGCTGCAGCGAGCGCTGCGCGACGACACGAGGCGCGCCCAACTGCGTGAATCGACGTACGAGCCCCGCCGTGAGGATCCCAGCTGGGTGGCACGCTGGGGCTGGCAGGACTTCCGCATCAAGGTCACCGACAACTACCCGGAGCTGCTTGAACGGACGCTCGATGAGATCGCCGACGAGCAGGGCAGGGATGGCTTCGACGTCGTTGCCGAGCTGGCCTTCGAGGAACCCGACATGCTGTACGCGGCGGCGTCGCAATCGCCGGACGACATGCGGCACGCTATGGCTCAGGACTGGGTGATGATCAGCAGCGACGGAGGCGGATTCGCGGCGGTGGACGAGGATGCGCCCGCGGTTCGCGCTCATCCGCGGTCGTTCGCGAGTCAATCCGTTGTGCTTCGCCGGTACGTTCGCGAGGAGGGGTTGCTGACGCTCCCCGACGCGATACGCAAGATGAGCTCGCTGCCGGCGCAGTTTCTGGGGATGGAGAATCGCGGCCTGTTGTTGGAGGGCTTCAAGGCCGATGTCGCGGTCTTCGACCCGGCGACGATTTCCGATCACGCTACATACGCTTCGGCTCACCGCTACGCTACCGGGGTGGAGTTCGTGCTGGTGAACGGCGTGGTTGCGATCGAGGACGGTCGATATGCCGGCGCACTCGCCGGCGAGGTGCTGTTGAAGGCCGGTTCTTAGCGGGCCGATCTCTTCCAGCGGCAATGTCAACGAAGCGAGATGGACCCGGACTCGTGCCCGCGGTCGCCGGGCCGGCTAAAAATCGGTCGGCGCACCGCCCTCCTGCTTGCGGCGGGCGACGAACGCGTCGAGCTCCTCGGCGATGGCCGCGTCGAGCGGCGGCGCCTCGTACTCGGCGAGGATCTGCTTCCAGATCCGGTTGGCGCGCTCGGGTGTGGTGACACTGCCGTGCTCCTCCCAGCTCTCGAAGTTGCTCCAGTCGCTCAGGAAGGGGCTGTAGAAGGCGGTCTCGTAGCGCTGCTGGGTGTGGTCGGCGCCGAAGAAGTGGCCCCTCGGCCCGACCTCGCGCACTGCCTCGAAGGCGATGTCGTCGTCGGAGATCGGCACCGGGCGCATGTAGTGGATCATCTGCTGGACGGTCTCGCAGTCGATGACGAACTTCTCGTAGCTAGCGCACAGCCCGCCCTCGAGCCAGCCGGCGGCGTGGTAGACGACGTTCGTGCGTGACGACATGCAGGCCCATAGCGAGAAAGCGCTCTCCCACGCCGACTGCGAGTCCGGGCAGTTTGCGGCGCAGGCGTTGGAAGACCGCAGCGGCAGACCATAGAACCGCGCCATCTGTCCCGACATCTGGGTGGCGCGCATGTACTCCGGCGTGCCAAAGGCTGGCGCACCGCTCTTCATGTCGACGTTGGAGGTAAACGAGCCGTAGACCACCGGCGTGCCCGGGTTCACCGCCTGCAGCAGGGCGATTGCCGCGAGCGCCTCCGCAGTTTGCTGCATCACGGCGCCGGCCAAGGTAACCGGCGCCATCGCTCCGGCGAGGGTGAACGGCGTGACGAATACCGGTTGCCCGCGGCGGGCGAGACGCATGGCGCCGTCGAGCATGTTGAAGTCGTGCTTGAGCGGCGAGGAGGAGTTGATGTTGGTGTACATGCGCGGCGCCGCGTCGAACTCTTTGTCGGTAAGGCCGCCGGCGATGCGCACCATCTCCATGACGTCTTCGACGCGCTCCTTGCCGAGGCAGTAGGCGTGGACCACCTTGTCGGTGAGCACGAGCTTGTCGTGGAGACAGTCGAGGTGGCGGGTGGAAGGGTGCAGGTCCACCGGCTCGACGGGGTAGCCGCCTGCCATGTGGATACAGTTGAAGTACTGGGTCAACTTGAGGAGGTCGCGAAAGCTCTCCTGGTCACCGATCCGACGGCCACGGTCGAGGTCGGAGCAGTTGGGGGGGCTCGACACGTTCACGAACACCATGTGGTCGCCGCCCACTGGGATTCGCCGCGCCGGATTGCGCGGCGTGATCGTGAACTCACCCGGCGCCTTGGCGACCTGCTCTATGACGAAGTCACGATCCATGCGCACGTTGTCGGAGTCGGTGGCGACGGTGCAACCCGCGGCGCGCAGGACACCCTTGGCCTCCTCGTTGAGGAACTCGATGCCGATCTCCTCGAGCACGCGCATTGCGCCCTCGTGGATCGCCTGCACACCCTCCTCGTCGAGCGGCTCGGTGGCCGAGTCGGAGTTGCGCGGCACGGTCCAGGGTAGCTGTGCGACGGCGCTCAGGGAGCGGCGCTGCTTGTTGCCCGCACGTCCCCCGTTGCGTCGTCCTCGGTGCCGCTTACCGGTGGCCGGCTTCTCCATTCATTCGCTGCTCGGACGACGAGGCTACTTTCTGATCACCAGCGTTCCGCCATGGCCACGCCCGTCGTTGCTGAGCGTGTAGCGGTTCCCCATCGTGCGGCGGTACTTCCTTGACGCGCCGCTGACGCCGCCCTTTTGGTCGCCGGTGTCGAAGCTGTGTGAGCCTTGAAGGGTGAGGTTCTCGGGAGGATCTCCCCCTGCTTCGAACAGGTTGATGGTGATTGCCGCCGTGTTCAGTGCGTCGACCGTGCCGAACACGATCTTGAACTCCATCATGTAGTAGCCGCACAACTTGCCGTTGCGAAATACTTCCCCCTCGGCGTAGAGGTACCTGACGGGCCCCTTGTCGTAACCGGTATCGAAGCTGTTCTCTACCAGATCGAGCGTGAGCTTGGCGGCCGCACGAGTCGTCGGCCGGCTTGTTTCTTCAGCAGATACGCTCGCTCCCGGCGCTTCCAACCGACTGGCCGCAGACGGAGGCGATGCGGCGGCACTCGACGGCACAATGGCGCCGACAAAGACAAACAGGCACGTCCCTATGAGCATCTTCGAACTGTTGACTCTGGTCACCCGATTCTCCTCTGATTGAGCTGCGCGAGCAGGGCTACTCTCCCATATCCCGTGGATGGCATCCACCGAGGAAACTCCGAGCGGAGTGGGCCTCGTCGATGACTACGCTGCCGCAACGCCTGCCGAGGATCAGCTATCATCGGGCGTCCTGGAAATCGTTGTCTCACGAGGTTCGGATGGGAACCGGCACAACCCTGGGCCACTACAAGATCATCGGCCTGATCGGTCCGCTCAAGATCTACATGTACGGGCTGTCGAGCCGAGAGCAGGCGTTGGAGCATCTGGGCGACATGCTGCGACGTCGCGCTGCCGACGCCGACGGCTTCGCCGCCAGCCTGATCGCCGAGAGCTCTGCCAGGTAGGGGGCGACCGAGGCGTTGGTACAGACTGGCTCAGCCATGATCTCGTCTCAGCGGCTGTCGATGCGCTTCTCCAACGTCGGCCACAGCTTTTCGCACCTGTTCATGCTGCTGTATCCGACCGCGCTGCTCGGCCTGGAGGCGCAGCTGGGCATGAGCTACGCGGAGCTGATCGCGCTGCTGACGGCCGGCAACGTGCTCTTCGGTGTGGGTGCGCTGCCTGCCGGTTGGCTGGGCGATCGCTGGGACTCCCTCCGCATGATGGTGCTGTTCTTCGTCGGTCTCGGCTTTGCCTCGATCCTCACCGGCTTGATGAGCAGTGCAGTTGGCATCGGGCTTGGCCTTGCCTTGATGGGGCTGTTCGCATCGATCTACCACCCGGTTGGCATCGCCTGGCTGGTGCGCAGCGCTCCGAATCCCGGCCGGGTTCTCGGGATCAACGGTGTGTTCGGCAGCCTGGGCGTTGCCTCCGCCAGCTTGATCGCCGGCCTGTTGACCGACCTCTTCAGCTGGCGCGCCGCGTTCATTGCTCCGGGAATCGTCTCGATCATCACGGGCTTGTGGCTCTGGCGCTACATCCGTGACGGCACGATTGCCGTGCAGGAGCGCGGCGTGCAGGAAACGGATCGCGGCGCACTGAGCGAGGGGCGGTCGCGCGTGTTCCTGGTGCTGACGATCGCCATCCTGTGCGGCGGCATGGTGTTCACGGCGTTGTCTGTGGTCATGCCGAAGTTGTTCGCCGAACGGTTGCTGCAGCCCGGCGAGTTCAGCGCTCTCGGTGCCGGTGGCCTGGTGTCGCTCGTTTACCTCATCGCTGCCGCCGCCCAGGTGTTCGGCGGGTATCTGGCGGATCGCCACACGGCGCGCCCCGTCTACGTCGGGGTCTACGCGATCATCACCCCATTGCTGCTGATCGCCGCCAGCACGAGCGGCTACGGCCTGGTGGTGGTCCTGGCCGCGGTCGTATTTCTGCAAACCGGTAGCCTGACGGTCGAGAACGTCCTTCTGGCGCGGTACTCGCCGCCCGACTGGCGTGGCACCGTCTACGGCGTCAAGTTCGTCATCGCGTTCGGCGTTGCGTCGCTCGCCGTCCCGATGGTCGCTGCGTTGCACGAGTTCGCCGGCGGCTTCTTTTGGGTGCTGGTGTCACTTGGGGGACTGGGGGCGGTAGTGGCTCTGGTTGCCATGCTCCTACCGTCCGAGGGGCGCCCGGGGTCCGTCGCGCTGCTCTCCGACCGATAGGTCGCTGGTCGGTCCTTTGCAGCGCGCCTTGTGGCTGAAGATCGGCGGGTTGGACTAAGCATCTGCCGGCTCATGTGTGAGGATGCTCGGATCATGGCCAAGCCCACGGTCTCTGTCGGCTACTACTCTGATCTGCTCTGCGTCTGGGCCTACGTGGCGCAGGTCCGCCTCGACGAGTTGCGCCAGACCTTCGCCGACCAGGTGAGCATCGAGCACCGTTTTGTTCCGGTGTTTTCAGCTAATGCTACGAAGATCGGCGAGGGTTGGGCGAAACGCGGCGGTTGGGCCGGCTATGCACGCCACGTGCAGGAGGTCGCGGCGCGGTTCGACCACGTCGAGGTTCACCGCGACGCATGGACACGCGATGTGCCCGCCGGCTCTCTCTCGTCGCACGCGTTCATCAAGGCTGCCGGTCTTCTGGCCGCCGAAGGTGCGATAGAAGCCGAGCGCGTCACCGAGTTGGCCTGGAGTCTGCGGTGCGCCTTCTTCGTCGACGCACGCAACATCGCGCGACTCGATGTCCAGCTCGACGTGGCCTCATCCATGGAGCTGCCGGTGAGCGACCTGCGAGCCCGACTCGAGGACGGCAGCGCCCTCGCGGCGCTGGCAGAGGATCACGATACCGCCGAGCGGCACGGGATCTCAGGCAGTCCCACGTTCCTGCTCAATGAGGGTCGCCAGAAGCTATACGGCAATGTCGGTTACCGCATCATCGAGGCCAACGTGCGCGAGTTGTTGAGCGACGATTCCGATCGTGCCAGCTGGTGCTGAGGTAGCTGCTCTGCTGTAGCGCCGCCGGTCACACGAGGGCATCGATCCGTCGACTAGAGCCGACTCTTGTTCTTGGGCACCACCGTCGTACCGATGGCCCGGCAGACGAGGACAGGCTCCGCCAGCACATCTGCGGCCGAATCGTTCACATCGGGTCGCACTCCGATCACCTTGTGGGCTTCGAACTCACAGCGTCGCGAGGTATTGCCGACCTTGACGATGCGGCCCCTGGCCTCGATGAAGTCGCCGCTGTAGACAGGGGCAAGGAACTCCACCTCATCGTAGCTGCGAAACAGGCCCTCGTCGCCGTCCTGTTGGATGGCGAGCTCGGTGATCAGATCGCCGAACAGCTCGAGCATCTTGGCGCCGGCCACCAGGGCTCCACCATAGTGGGTATCGCGGGCTGACATGCGCACGCGCAACAGTGCCTCTTTCGACATTATTCTTCTCCTGTTTCGTCCTTCGTGACGGCCAGCGCGTCCACAGCCACGGCGCGGCCACCAGTGATGATGATCGGATTGGCCTCGATCTCGAGCAGCCGATCCGCAAGATCGGAGCCGATCCACGAGAATCGGTCCACGGCTTCGGCTAGTACTCGCAGCTCCGACTTCGACAGCGTAGCCGACGCCTCTGCGACCACTTCCTCCGCCTCGCCTTGGCGGAGAGGGAGCATATGGAACTTCGAGATACCCGATACGTCGCCGCCCCCGGGGCGAACCGTCATCGCCGGCCCGTAGACGGGGTCCACGGTAATGCCGACCAGGAATTCAGGTCCTGCGGGGAGCTGCTCCTGAACGAGCAGGCTGCCGCCGACGCGGAGCACCCGGGCGCGATCAAGCACATCCTGGGAAGCCAACTCGACTTCCGTCGGTGACTCCAGGTGCAGCTTTACAAGATCCTCCCGCGCCTTGTGGGGCACGTCGGCGCAGATGAGCTTCACCACGACCCGGTCGCCGAGCTGCCCCGAGTGATCCGCCGCCTGTTCAGCAGTATGTGCGACCAGCTCGCGGGGCCGTTCGATATCGTACGCGGTGAAGATTCGAGCGCTTTCCATCTCATCGAGCACGCCCGATGGAATGGGGATGTCGGGCTGCTCGACGCGGCGTTGGCAACCAGGTCGTGTCGGCTGAGAAACGCTGAGCAAGCCGGCAATCGCGGAGGCCGCCGCGGCGTGGCCTTGCAGCACGGTGACGCCGCAGTCAGCCAGCAGTGTCACCGTACGTGGCGGATAGGAGAACGGCGTCGTAAGCACGGAGATGACGGGCTTTCCGCTGGAACGCTGCACTTCAGCTGCGTGCTTGAGGATCAGGCTCAGCAGGGAGCCATCGGGATCGCGGCGACTGGGCGCGACGTCGATCACCACGAGGCCCACCTCAGCGTCGGCCGCCAACGCGTCGATCACGCCACAGTAGATCTCGCTGTCGAAGACCGCCTGGCCGGTTACGTCGAGGGGATTCCGGGGCTCAGTGAACTCCGGCAGGATCTCTTGCAGCGCTGCCGTCGTCTCGTCGCTGAATTCGCCGAGAGTGACCTCGGCATCGTCGAGTGCATCGGCGAAGAGCGTGCAGTTTCCGCCGGATTGCATGGCGACGGCCACCCTCCCACCAACGGGTGTCGGGGAGCTCTCGATCAGGAGTGCAGTCTCGAATAGAGCGATGGGGTCGTGAACCACCACCGCGCCGCAGCGACGCAGGAAGGCGTCGCGCAGTGTCGTATCGCCCAGCAGCTCTCCGGTGTGCGCAATCATCGACTGCCGCGCAGCGTCGGCCGTCGCCCGCGGGCAGCACACTACGGAGTGCTTACCTGCCGTGGCCAGCGCCTCCAGGCCACTCTTCAGGCGGGAGGCGTCGCGGACGGTCTCGACATAACACGCGACAACGGAGGTCGCATCGTCTGTCGCTGCCCACTGGAGCAGATCTCCGATGTCGAGGGTGGCCTCCACGCCGACCCCGGTGACGAGCCGCAGGCCGACCCCGCGATCGCCTGCCATGTGCGCGAAGGTCCAAGCGGCGGTGCCGCTCTGGGAGAACATCGAGATCGAGCCGACGGTGGAGGTTGGCGGCATCTCCGCCCCGTAGCCCGCGACACGATCGCGATAGTTGATGAAGCCCTCGACGTTGGGTCCCAGCACGGCGACGTTGCTCGCCTTGGCGACGGCGACGAGCGCTTCCTGGATCTTGGCGCCTTCGCTCCCAGCGTCTCGAAAGCCGCTGGAGACGACCATTGCCGCCGGGATACCGGCCGGGCCGCACGCCGCCACCGCGTCGACTGCGGCGGTGGCGGGAATCGCGATGATGGCCAGGTCGACTTCGTCGGGAATCTCTTCGAGGCTCGCGTAGGCATCCAGACCCCAAACGCTGGGTCGTCCCGGGTTTACCGGGAAAACCCTGCCCTCGAAACCGAAGCTCTGGAGGTTGTTATAGATCTCCAGCGTCCAGGAGCTGGACCGGTCGCTCGCGCCGACGATCGCAATCGCTCGGGGATTCAACAGCGCATCGAGGCGGGTAGTGTTCACTGTCTGAAGCGTCTCGGCGCATTGATCGCAAGGGGTTCGATGGAGGGCCTCGAAACCCTCGCCGGCGTAAGCCTATCGGTTTTGAGATCGGCGCGCCGCACCTGAGCCCAGATCGCGGTGGCGCCGTGGTGAAGATAAGTTATCTGCGACCAGAGAGTCCGACGAGTCCGCCTGTTTCTAGTGGGACTCCCGGGTTAGGGTCGAGCCAAGATACGGGGTCGGAATCTACTCTCCTGGTGCAGGTAACCGCCAGACGGCCCAACGGTATTGGCTCGAGGGAATCGAAGGATGCGGAAAGCTACTTCATGTCGGTCGGCTTCGATCGTGATGGCCACTCTGTCCATGTTGATCGGGTGTGGCGTGCAACCACAGGAGCCCACCCCGCGCGCACTTTCGTCTGCGCCTGACGATGGCTTGTTGCGATGGGCGTTGCCGCCGGGAGCCGAGGCCTATGCGGACATCGACGGTAGGCGGCTGCATGAGTACGTCGTGGAGCAGGCGGCGATCTCACGCCGCTATCGCGATCAGGGGCAGCCACGGTTCTGGGGCCGGATCACCGGAACCTCCGGGGATGCCGAGAGCGCCGAGTGGCTGATTACCAAGTTCCGGGAGATCGGCCTGTCGGATGTGCGTGCGCAGTCGTTCGACCTCGAACCCCAGTGGATGCCGCTGTCGTGGGAGGTCACGGTTACGGCCGGCGGCGAGACGATGGAGCTCGAGTCGGCGCAGCCCGCCTATCGCGCCAACCCGACGCCTCCGCAGGGCCTGGATCTCGAAGCGGTATACGTAGGTCTGGGCAGCGAGGCAGATTTCGCCGGCCGCGAGGTTCGCGGCAAGGCGGTCTTGGCGCTCAGGACGCCGTTGTCGAGCTCGGAAGAAGCGTTGCAGCGGGCGGATTCCAGGGGCGCGGCGGTCATCCTCAACGTCCCGATGCTCTCCGGGAACATGCGCTACCAAGCCTATCCGTCGGGAACTGACGCGCCGACGTTTACCTTGGGAGGTGACGATGGCTACGCCGTCCGCGAGTTGATCGGGCAGGCTGAGGATGGCAACGCGCCAAGGGTCGCGGTCAACCTCGACGTCGAGTTGAGAGGGGGCCTCGAAACAGCTTTGGTATGGGGGACGTTGCCGGGGCGTACCGACGAGACCATCTACGTCATGGCGCACCGTGACGGCTGGTTCGACGCTGCCGGCGACAATGCCTCCGGGGTCGCTTCGATGATCGGCCTGGCCGAGCACTATGCGAAGATGACCCGCGCCGAGCGCCGGCGGACGCTGGTGTTTGTCGGTCTGGATGGGCATCACAACACCGGCCCAGGACAAGGCGTGGGCAGGAGGTGGATGGTCGATCATCGCGACGAGCTCTTTGCCGACACCGCCTTGCTGATCAACCTAGAGCATCCAGCGACGTTGCAAACGACTCTTCGTCCGCGGTATCAGGGCACAGTGCAAACGGCCGACGGTCCCAACTTCCAGGATGGAAACGATATCGTCTGGTCCAATACCTACATGCCACAGCAATGGTATGCGGGCGGACCCAGTCGGCCCGAGCTGCAGGCAATTGCGGCCCAAGCGTTTCGCGAGTTCGGAGTCAGCACCTATGTCGAGCCGAACCCGGTGCCCCCGGCGGGCGATCTAGGCCGCTTCTGGCAGTTCGTCCCCGGACTGGCGACGAGCGAGTTCTACCATTACTTCCATACCGACCGGGAGACACCCGAGACTGTGCCGTGGACCGGGTTGGAGGCCGCGACTCGCGCCCACGCACGCATCATTGACGAGGTGAACAAGCTCGAGCTCAGCGATCTGCAACGACCATCGGATCCCTGAGATCGATCTCCGCTGAAACAAGGAGCCTGAAGATGTCATCGATTACGCAGCTCCGGAGAATCGAGACTGGCCGCGGAGCGCACCGAAGGCAGGACAGCACGGCCTCGTCGCTCGTCGGCCGCATGGTGTTCGTTGCCCTGATCGTCGGGGTGCCGGCTGCCGGCATCACGGCGCAGGAGACGGGCGTGTTCTACCCGAACATTCCCGGCGAGCTGTTGCTCGAGAACGACTACGTCGTCGTTCAGAGGTACATCATCGAGCCGGGAAAGTGGGAGGGGATCCACTCCCATCCGGGCAACCAGATCGCGGTGCGTATCAAGGGTGGCCTCTGGGGCGGACGCCGCGGAGGCCGCGAGGTTTCCAGGATGACGGAGCCGACGAAGGATGGCTCGGTCGGATGGATGGATGCCATCGATATCTCCGAGCAGCACGAGTCCGGCAACGTCGGCGATACGCCGATCGACCTCGTGTGGGTCACGCTGAAGGCCTGCGAGCCACTGTCGAACCACACCGTCGGTCTGTTCTATCCGAACATCCCGGTCGAAACGCTGTTGGAGAATGATCGCGTCGTCGTGCAGAAGTTCGTCGCCGAGCCCGGGGAGTGGGAGGGGGTCCACTCCCATGCGGGCAACCAGGTCTACGTGCACATCAAAGGAGGCACCTGGGCCGGCCGCCTCGGCGGTCGCGAGGTGTACAGGCAAACTGAGCCTTCGAAAGATGGCTCCGCCGGATGGCTGGACGCCATCGACCTTTCCGAGGGGCACAACTCGGGCAACGTCGGCGACACGATGGCGGAGCTCGTTTATGTGACCATCAAGCCGTGTCGCCCGTTAGCGACGCCATGAATGTCCTTTCGATCGCCCTCGACGTGATGGTCGCGGTCGACTAGCGAGCCCACACCGAGCTACCCGAGAGAGAAGAGGAAACGTGCGAAGCGAAGCCAGAGCCGTCGTCATTGGAGGGGGAGTTGCGGGCTGCAGCGTCCTGTATCACCTGACCAAGCTGGGCTGGAACGACGTGGTCCTGGTCGAGAAAGACGATCTGACCAGTGGCTCGACGTGGCACGCGGCGGGTCTGTGCACGCAGATGAACGCCAGCTGGAACCTGATGAAGCTCCTCCGGTACAGCCTCGAGCTGTACAACCGGCTCGAGGCCGAGACCGGGCAGGCGGTCGATTTCCATGCGTGCGGCAGCCTTAGGATCGGCACGACCAGAGAACGTCTCGACGAGTTCAACAACCGCAAGGGCATCGCTGAGACACTGGGTATTCCATTCGACATCATCACTCCCGCGCAGGCTCAGGAGCTCTTTCCGCTGGCACGCTTCGACGACGCGCTCGCCGTTGCTCACTTGCCCACCGATGGCCACGTGGATCCGTCCGGAGTTACCCGGGCGCTCGCCAGCGGAGCAACGGCCGCCGGCGCCGAAATCTGGCGGCACGCAGGGGTAACCTCGATCGAGCGGGACGGTGACCGTTGGCTCGTGAAGACAATGAAGGGCGAGATCCGCGCCGATGTGGTCGTCAACGCCGCAGGCCAATGGGCTAAGGAGATCGGCCGCCTCGTCGGAGTCGAGCTGCCGATTGTTTCCCTGGAGCACCACTACCTCGTTACCGCAAAAATGAAAGAGGTACAGGATCTGACGAGCGAGCTGCCCGTACTGAGGGATGCCGACTCATCGTTCTACGTTCGACAGGAAGAAGATGCTCTGCTCATCGGCCCCTTCGAGCGTGAGACGGTGACCTGGGGGGACGAGGGAATCCCAGATGACTTCCACAGCAGTCTGCTCAAGCCAGCGCTTGAACGCCTCGACGAGTCTCTCCTCGGCTGTGCCGAGCGCATCCCCGTTTTCGGAGATGCGCCGATCGAGACCATCGTCAACGGGCCCGACGGCTACACGCCGGATGGCCATTGCCTCATGGGTCCGGTACCGGGCCTCCCGAATTTCCATGTCCTGGCGGGCTTCAGCATTTTCGGCATCGTTTTCGGTGGCGGAGCTGGAAAGTACGCGGCGGAGTGGATCGTCGATGGGCAGCCGAGCGACAACATGTGGGAGCTCGATGTGCGGCGGTTCGATGACTACGCGGCTTCGTCCAGCTATGTCTCGGAACGCGCCCTGGAGGTTTATCAGCGCGAATACGCAATCGACTACCCCGAAGAGGAGCTTCCGGCGGGCCGGCCCTTGAAGACGGATCCGCTATACGACCGGCTCCTCGCGAAGGGAGCCGTCTTCGGCGCTCGATTCGGGTGGGAGCGCCCGCTGTGGTTCGATACGGAGGGGCCGGGGCAGGACGAGTATTCATTTCGTCGCGGCAACTGGCACGATGCGGTGGGGAAGGAGTGTGCCGCTGTTCGATCGGCGGTCGGCGTTCTCGACCAGGCGAGCTTCGCAAAGTACGAGGCCTCGGGACCCGGCGCCGAGAGCTTCCTCGACACCCTCTGTGCCAACCGGCTCCCAACGAGCATTGGCCGGATGGTCCTGACTCAGATGTGCACTCCGAAGGGCGGAATCGAGTGCGATGTGACGGTGACCAAGCTCGCTGACGATCACTACTACGTTGTGTCGGCGGCCGCGACAGAGCTCCACGACTACGCCTGGATCGAGCGCCACCTGCCCGACGACGGCAGCGTAAGCCTGGTGAACGCGACGAGCAGCATGGCAACCCTGACCGTGGCGGGACCCCGCTCACGCGATCTCATCCAGCCGCTCACCGATACGGACATCTCGAATCAGGCGTTCCGGTTCTTCCGCTGCAAGCAGCTCAAGGTCGACAAGGTACCGGTCCGGGCACTGCGTGTCTCATTCGTCGGCGAGCTCGGTTACGAGTTGCACACCCCCATGGAGTATCAACGTGCCCTCTACGATTCGTTGATGAAGGAGGGTGCACAGTACGGAATCGTCGATTGGGGGTATCGGGCGCTCGAATCAATGCGTCTCGAGAAGGCGTACCGGCTCTGGGGAGCCGACATGTCGGCGGACTGGACACCGTTGCAGGCGGGGATGGAGCGTTTTGTGGATTTCGAGAAAGGTGATTTCATCGGCCGCGACGCACTCCTCGAGCAGAAGAAGCAAGGCGTCGACTGCAGCCTCGCCTGCCTCGTCATCGACGCCGATGATGCGGATGCACATGGCTTCGAGCCGGTCTATGCAGGCGAAGAACCGATCGGCTACATCGCCTCGGGCGGCTATGGCCATAGCGTTCAGAAGTCGATCGGCTTTGCATACCTGCCGGTCGCCCACGTCGAACCTGGCACAGAGCTGGAGGTGGGCATCCTCGGCGAGCGCCGATCTGCGAAAGTTGTCGAGCAGCCGCTGTACGACCCCAAGAGTGAGCGCCTGTTCAGCTGACTCAGTGCGGCGGTCGCGGGCCGGACGCGGCAGTGGGCCCACCTGGGCTTGTCGGGGAGTATCGGCTACGATCCCGGCCAGAGGGGTGCGGCAAGATGTCGGACGCGGATAGCTTGAACAGAGGTGAATCGCGTCCAGTCCGGCGCCCCCGCCCACGGCCGCCCGGGCAGCGTCTGATGTCTCGGGTGGCGCGCTTTCTGATGCCCTGGCTGGTTGGTGGGGTGGTCTTCTTCTGGGTCTTTGCCGTGGTCGATACCCTTGTCGGAGTCCCGGATACCGTTCGCCGGGTCCTCTTTGGTGTCGTCATGGCGCCCTGGGCGCTGTTGTTCCTTGCCCTGATCCCTTACTCGGTGGCCAATGGAATCTCTTGGTTTCGCAACGCTCCACTCGGCGAGAGCAGGGGAGCGGTGCGCACGATCGTCGGGGTCGTACTTACCCTCATCGTCGTGGCCATGATTCTGAGCGGCGTTTTCGATCCGGTCGTCAACCGAGTCGCCGGCCTCTTCGCCGCAGTTCGGACGAGTGTGGTCGGCTGAGAGGTTGGATCGGCCAGACAACTCCCGAGCCTGGGCGACGGGGTCCGATGATATCCTGCGGCACGAACCCCGAACGTGGAGGAGGATTGCCTATATGAAGGTCGCCGTCATCGGCCTGGGAACGATGGGCGCGCCCATGGCTGCCAACCTGCTCACGGCAGGGATCGAGGTCACGGTGCACAACCGCACCAGGAGCCGCGAAGAGCCCCTCGAGGCTGAGGGTGCCTCACGCGCGGCGAGCCCGCGGGAGGCGGCGGAGGGGGCGGACGCGGTGCTGATCTGCGTCTCGGATACCGACGACGTTGCCGAGGTGCTGATCGGTGCCGACGGTGCGCTGGCGGGACTGGCGCCTGGCAGCCTGGTCATCGACTGTTCGACCATCTCGCCCGAAGGGGCACGCAAGATGGCGAGCACGGCGGCGGACAAGGAGATCGGCTTCGTCGACGCACCGGTTTCTGGCGGCTCCGAGGGCGCCATACACGGGACCCTGGCGATCATGTGCGGGGCGGCCGAGGCGGACTTCGAGCGGGCACTGCCGGTGCTCGAGATTATCGGCTCCAAGGTCACGCATGTCGGGCCGGTGGGCTGTGGCCAGATCGCCAAGGCAGTGAATCAGGTGCTGATTGCCGGTACCTTCCAGTCGGTGGCCGAAGGCATGGCCCTCGCTTTCCGCGCCGGCGCCGACCCGCGCCGGGTCATCGACGCCATCAAGAGCGGCGCGGCGGCGTCCTGGGTCCTCGATAATCGGGCCGAAAACATGGTGCGCGATGAGTATCCGCTGGGTTTCCGGACGCGGCTACATCGCAAGGACCTCGGCATCGCTCTCGATACCGGCCGCGCCGTCCAGTTACCGCTGCCAATCGCGGCGTACGTAGCCGGCGTGGAAGACGGGCTGATCGCTCAGGGCTACGGCGACGAAGACATGTCCGCGCTGGCGCGCGTCGTACGCCGTACGGCTGCGATTCCGGACGGCCCTATGGAATAGAGGGGACCATGCCGGACTCCACAGCGACTCGATCATCCCAATGTCGTCGGTGTGCATTCGATCGAACAAGCCGAGCGCGATGGCGCTGCCGTGCACTTGATCACCATGCAGCTTGTCGACGGCGCGATGCTGTCGGAGGCGATTCCCGCCGCCAGGCCACCCGGGTGCGCTCACTCTTGGTCGCGAGGCCCAGCCCCCAGGTATCGGTCGAAGTGGGCGACGAGCTTGCCGAGCAAGTATCGAGCGTAGTGGGGCGGGCCCGTCCAGCCGTGGGTAGCACCGGGGGCGAAGGCAAAATCGAAGTCCTTGCCCAGGCGCATTAGCTCCTCGGCGAGTACCACGGTTGTTTTGAACGGCACCACATCGTCCTGCATACCGTGGATGATCAGGAGATGGTCCTCCAGGTTGCCCGCGTGCTGTGCCGCGCCTCGGGTGAAAGCCTCTGGATGGCTCTGAGGCCGGCGCGCGATGGCGACGTCGTCGGTGCCGAAGAAGTAGGGGTCGACCGCCGCTGCGCCAGCCACCCCGGCCTTGAACAGCCCAGGCCTCTTGAAGAGCGAGTAGATAGTGAGCGTGCCGCCATAACTACTGCCCCAGATCCCGATTCGATCCGGATCGACGTAAGGGAGCGTCGACATGTACTCTACGGCGCTCTCGGGGTCGGCGATGTCCCCGCCGCCGGAGTCCATGAGGAACTCCTCGCGGAAAGCCCGCCCGTATCCCGTGCTGCCGCGCACATCCACCTGCACCACGATGTAGACGCGTTCGACGAGGAGTTGGTGCAGGGTGCCGTTCCTCCCGGCCCAGCGGTTGCGCACGGTGTTGGAGTAGGCGGGCCCGAAGACGACGGGATACCGTTTCCCGGGCTCGAGGTTCTCCGGTTCGAGAATGCGTGCGTGCAGCGTGTAGTCGTCGATGCGACTCGGAAAGGACACATAGCGCGCCCGGAACCATGGTCGGCGTGCGAACTCAGGAGGTGGCGACGCGGTGACGCGTTGCGCGGGGCCGTCTCCCCACGTGCCTGCCAAGTAGAGCTCGGTCGGGCTGACGTCGTCGGTGTGCAGGAGAGCCATCCTCGTGCCATTGGGTGACGGGTAGGGTTGGTGCTGCCCCGGAAGCTCGGTGAGCCGCGTTGCCGCGCCTCCTTCATCGGGGATACGGAAGACGTGCCGCTCGTAGGGGCTAGGCTCGTTGGACTGGTAGAAGATCGCCCCTGCGGCGGATACGACGAGGGGAGGACCGGTGACGTCGAAGAGCCCGTTGGTGAGTAGGTTCGGCGAATGTTCCCCCGGAGTCAGGAGATAGAGCCCGTAACGATCGCCGAGGTCACTGAGGAACACCACGCGGACGCCGTCGGGGTGCCAGGCGGATGCGATGGAGGTGTAGATGCGCGTTTCCCGGCTGTCGTGCCAGATCTGCTCCAGTCGACCGGTGGCGGGGTCGACGATATGCAGCCAACGCTCTATCGTCGTGTCGGACTCTCGATCCAAGAGAAGGATTCCGTCAGAGGACCAGGAGAAGTCGACGATGCGATTGGCTGTAGGGTCGGGAAGGTCCAGGAGCGTCAGCTCACCACTCTCGACTCCGTAGAAGCCGATCGTCCGATGTTCGTTCGGGTCGCCGGGGTATCCTCGGCGAAGGTTGTTCACCAGCGTCTCCTCGGCGAGGTAATAGGGGAAGGGCACGGTTCGCATGTGGCGGCGATCGACATAGTGCACCGCGACGGTGCGGCTGTCGGGCGACCAGGCGTGCGTCGGGCCACCCCATACGTACGGTCCGATCTCCACGTCGGGACGGTTGTAGCGCCCGAGCGGCACGCTGGAGATTGACGGGACGCCGATGTGTGTCGCCCTCGTCAGCGTGCCGGCCCCCAGATCGAGGAGCCAAAGGTCTCCCTCCTGGAGGAAAGAGGCATAGTGGCCGTCCGGCGACACGGCCAGGGCGTTCTTGCCGCCACCGGTCTCTGTGAGCCGTTCTTCGTCTCCACCCGTGGCGGGCACGCGCCACACGTCATCGGAGCGTAAGTATACGAGCGCCGCGCCGTCGGGCGTCCATACGAAACCGCGAACGCCTCCCGCGCCTTCCGTTTGGCGGGTCAGTCGCCGCAGCCCCGAGCCGTTGCCGCCGACGATCCATATGTCGCGGCTGGCGAACCCGGAGTCGTTCCACAGGAACGCAAGGTGTTGGCTGTCGGGCGACCAGGACGGAGCGGACGGCGCCGTGCCGGTGATTGATGGTTGCGAGACGATGCGGGCGATGGTGAGAGCCGGCTCTTGGCCGGCGTCCGTAGTGGGCCCAACCAGGAGCGCGAGCGCGAGGACTCCACACCCGATCGCGATCCGCCGAGCTGTCAGGGCACCTGCCATTTCCATGGTCTGCATCCTCGACCCGCCGCGTGACGCTCGCGGTTGCCGTTCCTTCCGAACGCCCTTGCCGAATGGCTCGAGTCCGGAGTCTGAGTTGTGTGAGTCTACCAAGGTGCCGGTATAGGCTAGCCACACGCCAGAACCTCGTGCCCGTTGACGAGACCCCCTCGCCGAAGCCGGAGAAATACGCATGCCTGGTCGCCGCCCGTCGATCCTGCCGATGGTGTTGCTGGTCGGTCTCACGCTCGCTCCGGCCGCCACCGTGGCCCTGCCCGGGCAGGATGAGGCCGAGCAGCCCGACACAGCCAAGCCCGACAACGAGAACCTGCCGCTAGAGGCGGCACGGACGGTCTCCATCGACGCCGACCACGGCTCCTGGCTGTCGCTCGATCTTAGCCCCGACGGCTCGACGATCGTTTTCGATTTCCTGGGCGATCTGTACCTGTTGCCGTTCGCCGGTGGCGATGCCGAGCAGATCACCTCGGGCATGGAGCTCGATAGCCAGCCGCGCTTCTCGCCGGACGGCGCCGAGATCGTCTATGTCTCCGACCACAGCGGCGGTGAGAATCTCTGGATCCTCGACTTGGAGGATCGGGACGACGAAACCGGCGACCCCGAGACCCGCCAGCTGACGGAGGGGAATAACAACAGCTATGCCTCGCCGGAGTGGACTCCCGACCCGGACTACGTTGTTGCTTCCAAGGGCGGAGGCTCGCTCGGCAACCCCAAGCTCGTTCTCTTCCACGTCGATGGTGGCGCCGGGATCCCGCTGATCAAGGAGCCGGAGAACCTACAGACCTTCGGTGCTGCTTTCGGTGCCGACGAGCGCCGCGTCTGGTACGCCTACCGCACTGGAATGTGGAGCTACAACTCGATCTTCCCGCTGTACCAAATTGCGTACTACGACCGCGAAACCGGTACTACGTATGCGCGCACATCCCGCGGTGGCTCGGCCTTTCGGCCGACCCTGTCGCCGGACGGCCGCTGGTTGGCCTACGGCACGCGCCACGATGCCGAGACCGGTATCGTGCGGCGGGATCTCACGACGGGCGAAGAGGAGATGTTGTTGTACCCGGCGCAGCGCGACGACCAGGAGTCGCCGGCGACCCGTGACGTCTATCCGGGCATGACCTTCACGCCAGACAGCAGCGAGCTGTTGCTCTCCTACGGTGGCCAGATCTGGCGCGCCCCGATCGCCGGTGGTGAGCCGGTCAATATCCCGTTCAGGGTCGCCGTCGACCTGGAGATCGGGCCGAAAGTCGATTTCGATTACCCGATCGACGACACCCCGGAGTTCACCATCCGGCAAATCCGCGACGCCGTTCCTTCGCCGGATGGGAGCAAGCTAGCGTTCACCGCGCTCGATCAGCTCTACGTGATGGACTGGCCCGACGGCGATCCGCAGCGCCTGACCGATCTGGAGGTCATCGAAGCCCAGCCGGCCTGGTCACCGGACGGCGTCTGGATCGCTTTCGTCACCTGGGACGAGGAGGCCGCCGGGCATCTCTACAAGGTGCGGGCGTCCGGCGACGGTAGGCCCGAACGGCTGACGACGATGGAGGGCATCTACCAACATCCTGCTTGGTCGCCGGCCGGCGACCGCATCGTGGCGATCCGCGGCTCCGCCAGAGCCTACCGCGAGGCCCTCAACCAGCGCGCTTTCACTGCTGCCGACGATATCGTCTGGATCCCGGCGGAGGGCGGGGACTGGACGCTCGTGGCGCCCACCGAGGGGCGCTCTCGCCCGCACTTTACAGACGATCCCGAGCGCATCTGGCTCAGCAGCGACGACGACGGGTTGGTGTCGGTGCGTTGGGACGGAACCGATCAGAAGAGCCACGTAAAGGTGACGGGGCATACGCGGCCGGGTGCGACAGAGCCGCAGCGCGCCTCACTCATCCTCAAGTCGCCTACAGGCGACCGGGCGCTGGCGCAGGTCAACAACGATCTCTACACCGTCACCATTCCCTTCGTCGGCGGAGAGACGCCTTCGATCAGCGTCGCCGATCCGGACGGAGCGCCGACGCCGGCGCGCAAGCTCACCGAGATCGGCGGACAGTTCCCTGCCTGGAGCGGCGACGGGGAGAAGGTCCACTTCTCGATGGGCAATGCTCACTTCGTCTACGACCTCGCGGCAGCGCGAGCCGCCGAAGAGGTCGCGGAAGAGGAGCGCCGGCGGAGCCAGGAGTCCGAGGGGGACGATTCGGCCGAGGAGGATGACGAGGCCGACGGTGATGACGACGATCCTGTCTATCGGCCCGACGAGGTCCGTGTGGTCATCGGCGCGCGGCGGGATATGCCCCGCGGCGCCCTCGTCATGCGTGGCGGCCGCATCATCACGATGAACGGTGACGAGGTTATCGAAGACGGCGTGATCGTCATCCGTGACAACCGCATCGTCGCGGTCGGCCGGCGCGGACAGGTCGACGAGCCTGCGGGCGCCGCGGTCATCGATACCACCGGCCGCACGATCGTGCCCGGCTTCGTCGATACCCATGGCCATCTGCGGCCCGCCTTCAACGTCCACAAACAGGAGTCGTGGACCTACCGTGCGAACCTCGCCTATGGCGTGACGACGACCCGCGACCCGCAGACCGGCTCGACCGATGTCCTCACCTATAGCGACAAGGTGCGGGCCGGGATGATGCAGGGCCCCCGTATCTATTCCACCGGACCGGGCATCTTCAGCGGCGAGAACATCGAGGATGCCGATCACGCCCGCAACATCCTCAGACGTTACAGCGACTACTACGACACCAAGACAATCAAGATGTATGTGTCGGGGAATCGGCAACAGCGCCAGTGGATCATCATGGCGGCGTACGAGCTAGGGCTGATGCCAACCACCGAGGGCGGCCTGGAGATGAAGTACAACCTCGAGATGCTGATCGACGGCTACCCGGGCCAGGAACACTCGTTTCCGATCTCGCCGCTCTACGAGGACGTCGTTCAGCTTGCCGCGCAGGCCGGCATGACCTACACGCCGACCTTGCTGGTGGCCTACGGCGGGCCCTGGGCCGAGAACTGGTACTACACGCGGGAGAACCCACACGACGACCCCAAGCTCAACCGCTTCACGCCGCACATCGAAGTTGATCGCAAGACCCGCCGTCGCGGGCAGGGCGTAGGCCCCGGGCCGGGCGGCTGGTTCCGTGACGACGAGCATATCTTCCGGCGCCACGCGGCGGTGGTGAGGGACATCGTCGAGGCCGGAGGACGGGCCGGCGTCGGCAGCCACGGCCAGCTACAGGGCCTCGGGTACCACTGGGAGCTGGGGGCCGTACAGTCCGGTGGCATGTCGGAACACGACGCGCTCAGGACCGCGACGATCTTCGGCGCGGAGGCGATCGGGCTGGATGACGATCTCGGCTCGATCGAGCCCGGCAAGCTCGCCGATCTCGTGGTTCTGGACGGCAACCCCCTCGACAATATCCGCAACACTGAGGCGATCCGCATCGTCATGAAGAACGGGCGCAGCTACGACGGATCGACCCTCGAGCCGGTGGGGCCGGAACGCTAGCGTACCGATCGTCCCCGTACTCCATTTGCGCGGTTGGCTCGCAAAGTCAGGAAACCCTCGTATCATTTCCTCTGGTCTCGAGAATCAGTCATTCAAGCTGGCATGGTGATGCTGAGAAGGTACTCGGTCCGCGCCTTGAGCTCGGTGCTGGTGTTGACGGCTGGTTGCGGCGCACCCGACCCGGTCGTGTTCGACTTTGCCGCCAATTTCGAGTTGGCGACCGTGCGTCCGGAAACACGCGATATCAGCCTCGGGCTTCCGCTGGCGCGCCCGCTCTTGTTGCATGGGTGGGACCGCGACGAGAACTGGGGGGGCCGGGGACCCTTCGTGTGGGGTCTGTGGCCTGAGTCGGCTCTCGAGTTCTACACGTACGAGCCACGCGGCACGGTGATCACCCTCCGGGGCCGCCCATCCGGCCCGATGGACCGCTCGGATTCAGCGGTCGAAGTGATCGTCAACGGTCACCATGTCTCGACGTTCTCGCTGCGCCCCGAGTTTCGTCACTATCGCGTGCGCGTTCCGCGCCCACGGCTGCGCATGGGTCGCAACGTGATTCACCTTCGATACAGTTATGCCGCCGAGGCGTTCCCTTTGTCGCACGATCGGGCCCGGCCCAAGCTGTCAGTTGCCTGGCAGCAAATCGACATCGGTTCCGGGGCCTCCTTCGGGGCGGCGCGGGCCGATGACCAATCGCTCCTGATCCCGTTCCTGACGAGAGTCGAGTACTTCGTCGACGTTGCCCCGGGTGCGGCACTGTTGTGGGATCGAGCGTCCCTCTGGGGTGTGGCGAACGGCAACGGTGCACATACCTTACGCATCGAAGTCCTATACGAGGACGGGAGCACGCCGGCTCAGGTTGCCGAACTGACCGGTTCGCAGCTGGCCTCGCCATTCGAGTTGGCACTGGATGGTCAAGGCCTGGCGCGGGTGTCGTTCCTGGCGTTGCCAACTGAGCAGACATCGGAGAGTGCCTCGGGGCTTCGCATCCGCCGACCGGTGTTGGCTGCGCCGGTCGCACCCGCACCGCCTGCTCCGAGTGGCGGGGAGGCCGAGCTCGTTGCCCAGCCGAGTGGAGAATCGGGGTCTCCGGTTGCTCCACGCGCTGCTCTGCCGGCAGGGCTGAGTGCGGCGATGCAAGCGAGCTCGGTGGACGGGCGGCTTCCGAACGTCCTTGTCTATCTGGTGGACACGCTCCGTGCCGACCATCTCGGCACCTACGGATACGAGCGCCCAACGAGCCCCTTCTTGGATGCCATGAGCACCGAGGCGGTGGTCTTCGACCACCCCATGGCGCAATCTGGATGGACTCGAACCTCGGTAGCCTCGATCCTCACCGGGCTCGGGGCCCGTGCCCACAGCGTGCTCGATCGCGACGACAGCCTTTCCGCCGAAGCCGTCACGATGCAGAAAGTGCTCGGGCAAAAGGGCTATGAGACGTACGCCGCGGTCGCCAACATCAACGTGACGCCCAAGTTCGGCTTCGACGCCGGATTTGATGCCATGGAGTTCGTCCCGCTACTGGTTCCGCTAAGCCGCGAACAGCACATCCAGGCTGCCGGCCCGTCGGACCGGGTCAACGACCTCTTCTTCGCATGGCTCGAGACGCGTCAAACCGACCGCCCCTTCTTCGCCTACCTGCACACCATGGACCCCCACCACCCCTATACACCACCCGAGCCATATCGTTCGCGCTTTCTTGCTGATTCTCCGCTCGCCCGCAAGGCCGATGAGCTGGTGGTCCCCTTCCTGCGCCAGCAGTTGCCGGGTTCTTCCATAGAAGAGGAATTGCGTGTGGTAACGGATCTGTACGATGGCGAGATCGCCCACAACGACGCGCAGTTCGGGCTCATGCTCGATCGCTTGCGAGCGCTGGGCATCTACGACTCGACCGTAATCGTGTTCCTGTCCGATCATGGGGAAGAGTTTCGCGACCACGGCGGGCTCGGGCACGGGCGGACGCTCTATTCGGAGATGATCTTCGTCCCGCTGGTGATCAAGTTCCCCGGTGGCTGGGCTGCCGGAACGCGCGTTGCAGCCGCCGTCCAGCACGTCGATCTTCTACCGACGATTCTGGATCTCGTAGGCGAGCCCCTTCTGTCGGAGCACCATGGCGACAGTCTGGTGCCGTTGGTTCTGAGCGCGGTCGACGGTACCGAAGCCCCACGCTTTGCCGAACGGCGCTTGCTAGCTCACCTCGACCTGGACAAATGGAGCGTCGATAGCCTGTTGACGAGAGACCACCACCTCATGGAGTGGCGGCGCGGCGCACCAGAGGTTGGCGGGTCAACCCAGCTGTTTCGTTGGCGTGCCGATGCGGGCGAGCTGACGGACCTGTTCAGTGAGTCTCCGGCAGCGACCGGCTATCTGCGGCTCGTCTTGCAGGGCATGATTGCGTCGCGAAAGCCGCTACTCGAGTCGGAGGACGTGGTGATCGACGAGGAGCTCGCCCGTACGCTCCGTGCGCTCGGCTATCTGCAATAGGACGACCGGCTTCGCCGTCCGATCGGATAGCCGTCAGCAGGAAATGCAGTTGTGATTGTTCTCCGCTCCCAGGCTCTCGAGCAGCGCCAAGGTGTCCGGGAAGGGCTGGATGCGTTGAACAGGGCCGTTCGCCATGTCGGCGGTGGTCTGGCCCTTGCGGCTCACGGCGGTGACGTCGGCGCCCTGCGACACGAGATAACTCACCATGTCCAGGTCACCGCGCGCCGCCGCATGGTGCAGCGGTGTGTAGCCGTTGTGGTCCCGCGCGTTGACGTCGGCGCCTAGCTCCTCGACGAGATACTTCAATGCCGCCATCCAGCCGTCCGGGACATGGCGGTGCTGGTTGGCGGCAAACCCCTCGCCATAACCGATGCCGGTAGCAGCGTGGATCGGGTAGGCGGCCGGCCCACCGATCTCGACCGGTGGTAGCCCGGATTGATCCTCCTCTGGCGGCCGACGATTACGGCCGCGGCGACGTCGCCCCGGTAGCTTGAGCGTTGCGACGCTCGGGTCCGCGCCGTGAGCCACCAGGAGCTTCATCGCCTCGACATCGGTGGCAAAGGCGGCCCGCCAGAACGGCGTGGCGCCGGTGGTGTCGATCAGCAAATCGAAGTTGAAGCCGTTGTACCACAGGTGTTTCTTCAACCGCACGTTGGGATCTGCCCCGGCGGTCAGCAGCGCCTCCATCAGCTCCAGGTAGGTTGCCTGCTGCTGCGCGGCCGCGTTCTGCGGCGGGTAGGACGACTTTTGCATCCAGCGCGCGTTGAGCGCCAGGTAGAGCGGTGTCGCACCGTTCTCGCTGGCCAGTTGAGGATTCGCACCGGCCTCCAGCAGGATCAGCGCCATATCGAAGTGACCGTTCAAGACGGAAATCAACAACGGGCTGGTCTGATCTCCGTCGCTCACCTGGTTGATATCCGCGCCGGCCTCCAGCAACGCAAGCACCGCATCGGTGTAGCCCTCGCGCGCCGCGAAGTGCAGCGCGGTCAACCCGCCGTGAGCAAACACGAGGTCGAAGAAGGAAGGTCGTTCCAGGGGCTCCTTCTCAGCCTCATCTCCTGACACGCTTTCGCTCTTGGTAGCGTCTTCGGCTCCCTCCTCGGGGCCCACTACCCCCTCGGCGGCGAGCCTCACTGCGGCCTCGCGTTCCGGTTCGAGCTCGGAGGTCTCACCCGGCTGCGCCCGTTGGGGCTCACCCTCTCTTTGATCGTCGGCCTTCTCACCCTCGACGGTCTCCTCACCCTCCGGGGTCTCTACACCCTCCGCCGTCTCCTTCTCCTCGGCGGTCTCGCCCTCGGCTGCTCCCCGTCCCTCATCTTCGAGGGCGCGCAGCGCGGCCTTCTGCTGGGCGCGGCGAGTCATCTCCTCGCGGTCCCATGCACCGCGCTCGACGATATCGACGACCGCGCTCGTCAGCGCCGGGTTAGCGCCCTGCCGCAGCAGCAGGTTGACCGCCTCGACACGACCCGCGGCCGCCGCGAACATCAGCGGAGTCTGGCTCCAGGCGGTCTCGGTGGCCTCGATGTCGGCTCCATGTTGGGTCAAGAGCTCGATGGCCTCGGTGCTGCCGATCTCGGCCGCAAAGTGGAGGGGACGCGCGCCGCCTGCGGTGGTCGGCGCGTTGGGGTCGGCCCCGGCCTTCAACAACGCTGCCATTACCGCTACGTTGCCTGCGCGGCTGGCGAAGTGGAGGGGCTCGTAGTTGCCGAGTCGCGTCCCCGCCTTCAAGTTGGCGCCGGCGTAGATCAGCATCTCGGCAAGCTCGTCGAGGTCGTTGAGGGCTGCCCAGTGGAGCGCCGTCATCCCGTCTGCCTGGGCGACGTTGACGTCCGCGCCGTTGCGCAGCAGGGAGCGAGCCATCTCCGTGTCACCGCGCATGGCGGCGTCGGCAACCGGCGAGTCCTCGGGGCTCGCCCCCAGCATGGTGGGCGCCCAGAGGGCCAGTAGAAGCACGAGGCACCAGGTGCGGCCGCAAGGGACAGCCGCCATGCGTACGGGTCGCGACATCGTTCCTCGTTCCTCCTTCGAGCTGGCGAGTACGCTCAGCCGGTCAGTCCGAACGGCGCGGTGCTGTCCCCGAAGCTCTGCATATCGTCGAACCCGAGGGTATGCAGCAGGCTGAGCATGACGTTGGCCATGGGAGTTCCATCCGGAGCCCGCAGGTGCAGGTTCCCCTCCAGACCGCCGTTGGCGCCGCCGACGATGAAGAGCGGACACCGCTTGTGATTGTGAACGTTGGGATCTCCCATCGGGGAGCCGTAGATGACCATGCTCTTGTCCAGCAGGGTCGCGTCACCTTCGGTCATGCTCTGCAGCTTCTCGAGCAGGTAGGGGATCAAGCTGAGGTGGTAGCGGTTGATCAGCGCAAAGTCGTCGATGTTCTTCTCCACGTCGCCGTGGTGGGAAGCCGGGTGGAACGGCTTGTTCACGCCGCTCGACGGGTAGACTCGCCCCGAGACGTCCCGCCCCAACTTGAACGAGAACACACGCGTGACATCGGCCGCGAAGGCCAGCGCCTGCAGGTCGAACATCAACCGCACGTGATCGCCGAAGGAGTCGGGCACCCCGGCTGGGGCCTCCGGGAGCTGACGTAGCTCGCCGCTGCTGTTGTGCTCCTCGATTTTCTGTATGCGACGCTCGACCTCGCGGACGTTGTCGAGGTAGCGGTCGAGTCGGCGGCGGTCCTCGGGTCCGACCTTCGCCCTCAGGTGGGCGGCCTCCCGTGCGATCCAGTCGAGGATGCTGGCCTTGCTGCGACGCCGGGCGGCGCGCTCCTCCGGCGTCCCGCCGGCGCCGAACAGCCGATCGAACACTGCCCGCGGGTCGCGGATCATCGGCAGCGGCTCGGTCGGAGAGGCCCAGCTGATGGTGTCCGAGTAGACACAGGCATATCCGTAGGTGCACGCGCCCGCCTGATCGACGTTCTCGATGCACAGTTGCATCGCGGGAACCGGCGTGTCCTGGCCGAAGCGCTGCGCGTAGAGTTGGTCGAGCGAGGTGCCGACCTCGACGTCAGATCCTTCGGTCTGGCGCGGGTGACCCTGGGTCAGGAAGCAAGCACTGGAGCGGTAGTGGTCGCCGCCGATCTCCTTGGCGATGATCGCTTCCGCCGGCACGACGTCGGTGTTGCTGACAATCGTCAGCTGGTCACGGAACGGCTCCAGGGCGCTCAACGCGCTGGGGCTCAGGTCGAACTCCCGGCCTTCCTCTGCCGGCGACCAGTAGTTCTTGGTGGCACCGTACTTTGTGCTCCCGGCCGCGCCGTGGACCATCTCGAGGCAGATCAACCGGACCGGATCGAGGTCCTTGGAAACCTCCGCCCCAACGGATCCCGCCGGGACCATCGAGTCCAGGAACGGCAACGCTACCGTTGCACCGATACCCCGCAGAACAGTGCGCCGCGGAATCCGTTTCCCCGTGATGTGCATCAGTCCTCCTCGAAGCTGCTCATCGACCCCCGCGACGCGGATCGCCATCCGCCACGTCCCCTCGACGGAGCTGCTCGTTGCTCTGGAACGCGGCGCTCTTGACCACGCCCAACACCAGAGACGACAAACGGTTCCCGTTGCTTGCCGCATCACGGACGATCTCACGAATCGCCGGCATGTCAGCGTACTCCACTCGTCTACCCAAGCCAAAGGCCAGCAAGTTTTCCGTGAAGCTGGTGATCAGCGCGTCGGAGTACTGCAGCAACGCCTGCCGCAGGTCCTCGGGGCCGTTGATGGCGCTGCCATCATAGAGCTCGCCCGTCGCGTCGACGATGTCCCAGTTGTCCTTCATGCGCCAGGCCCCGGTGACGTCGAAGTTCTCCAGAGCCAGGCCAATCGGATCAATAACGCGGTGGCAGGAGGCGCAGCCGGGGTCGCGGCGATGCTGCTTCATCCGCTCGCTCACCTTGAGGAAGCGGCCGTCGGCAGCCTCGGCAGTCTCCTCCAGTGCCGGCACGTTGGGTGGTGGTGGCGGCGGCGGGCTCCCCAGCAGAACCTCCATGACCCATTTGCCGCGTAGCACCGGCGAGGTGCGGTTGCCGTGCGAGGTTAGCGTTAGCACGCTTGCATGGCCCAAGATGCCCCGGCGGTTGCTGCCCTCCAGCGACACACGGCGAAAGTGCTCCCCGATCACGCCAGGGATGTCGTAGTGCTCGGCCAGCGCCTGGTTGACAAAGGTGTAGTCGGCCGTCAGCAACTCCAGGATGCTGCGCTCCTCCTGCAGCAGGCTGTGGAACAGCAACTCCGTCTCGCGGCGCATCGCGTCGGCCAGCTGCTGATCGTAGTCCGGGAACATGAGGGAGTCTGGATGCACACGGTCCTGCGCCGACAGCCGTAGCCACTGCGCCGCGAACCGGGTGGCGAGTGCCTCGGCGCGAGGATCGGCGAGCATCCGGCGGACCTGACCCTCGAGTGTTTCGGGATCGGAGAGCCGCCCCTGGCGAGCCAGGGCGCCGAGCTCGTCGTCCGGTGGCGATGCCCAAAGGAAGAAGGAAAGGCGGGTCGCCAGGGCGATGTCGCTGATCCTCGTGTCGCCAAGAGTGGCGGCATTGTCTTGCTTGGCCGGCTCCTCGATTCGGAAGACGAAGTGCAGGCTCGCCAGGGTCGCCTCCAGAGCGGAGCGAATCCCGACCTCGAAGCCGCCCTCGGCGGCCCCCGTCTCGTAGAACGACATCAGCGGCTCGAGGTCTCGGTCAGTCAGCGGTCGCCGGTACGCATCGGCTGCCAACCGCCCGATGATCTCCTGCGCGCAGGGCGTCTCCTCGTCGGGCACCGTCGGGCGGCAGCTGAAGATGCGCTGGCGGATCGCGTTAGCGGAGATCCCTGTCGCGTTGTAGGGCCCTGCCACCGACAGGACGCGCACGTGGGGCAGAGAGCTGAGTCCGAACACCAGGCCGGTGTCCTTGTCGGCCAAGCTCCACTTGTGCGGTGAGAGCACATCGACGACCGGCCCCTCGAACTTGCGGAGGAACGCGGCTGTGAGACGCCGCGGCCCGCCTCGGATAACGATCGGGGCCGTCTTGATGCTCTCGTTGTCGGCGTCCATCCTGCGGTCGATGTCCAGCAATGCCACCCGCTCGCCGTCGACCGAGATCTCGATCTGCTCGTCGTGATAGGTGGTCTTGCCGAAGATGAGGGCGACGGGCGCGTCCTGGAAGGCCAGCGTGAAGACGTACTCTCCGTCGGCAGGAAAATTGTGTATGACGGAGAGTCCACCGCGCGTGCCGAACGGAGCACCCTCGACCCGCTTGACCTGAGACACGTATCTCGGAAGCCTGTAGTTGGTCTCGCCGGCGCTAGCCGTCGGGTCGCCAACCGCCAGCCGGCTGATCTCGCTGGCAGCGCTGAGATAGCCTTCCATCACCGTGGTCGAGACACTCTGGACGTCGGCGATGTTGTCGAACCCGGCGCTCATCGTGTCCGGGGCCAGGTATGCGCTGGCGTCGATCTCGATTCCCAGCAGGGCGCGCACCGAGAGTTCGTATTCGGCTCGGTTGAGCCGCTGGAAGGTCCGACCGCCAGGAGGCGGATTGGTATCGCTGGCAGTGTCGAGGCGCGCCGCCAACGCCACCGTCAACGCGTTCACGGTGTCGCGATCGGGCCGACGCGACAGCGGTGGCGGCATCATTCCGGCCTGCAGCTTGCGGATGATCTTCTCTGCTAACTCCCGGCTTTCCGACGCGGCCGTAACGTCAAACTCTTCCAGCGACATACCGCCACGCAGCGTGTCGTCGTTGTGGCAGCGAACGCAGTAGCGACCGATCATGACGTTCTGCGCGCCGCTGCTCGAATCCGCCTGCGCCGCCGAGGGCTCGTTGGAGCGCTGGGGAGATTCCGCAGGGGAGCCGGCTTGCGCAGCCAAGCCGAGGCACAGAAGCCCGACTGCAAGTACGAGCATGCTGAAGCCTCGCATCACCTCAAACCTCTCTACTCATCACTCCGAAAAATCGGATTCTCGAAGGTGAATTCTACCGTAGAAGCGGGCCTCCTACGGCTTGGTGGCGGACTCGCCGATCACTTGCTGGATCACCTCGACAGTCATGTTGGCGCGAATCTCGACCAATTCTCGTCCGTGCGCGATGGCCCGCTCTTTCGGCATGATGCTGATGCCGTTGATGGAGGCCTTGTTGGCGGCGACGCGCTGGTCGTAGCGTACGGCCTCGGGATCCACGGTCATGATGATCGAGGTAACGCTGTAGTCGTCGTGGATACCTTCCGGAACTTCCGCCTGGCCGGAGACCTTCTCGACCGCTGCTTCAGCGACATACCAACTGTCGTAGTACTCGGGCACGAAGTGAACGGCGGTGTCGCCGCCTTTCCAAGCGGCGGACAGTTCTGTGGCGACCTCTTCGAGGCCGTTCTGATGGCCTGGGGGATGCAAGACGTCATTGAAATCCTGTTGTTCGCCTTCACGGTCAATTCTGCCGCCCTGTTCATTCCGACCATTGCGATGGTGTACATGTCTGCGGTCAGCAAAGACGCTGCTTTCTGGAGCATGACGCTGTCTCTCATCACGGTGCTGACGCTCTATATCGGCTCGTTTCTCAGCGACCTCGATGTGTTCTCGATCGACCCACTATGGCCGGGACTCGCAGTCTCCATCGTTGTGTTCGCCGCACTCACCAGGAAGGAGATAAACCCTGCATGACCTCATCGTGGCCGCCAAGGGGACAACCCGGTGATTCGGACACTTGCCGATCGGCTATCTGTGGATGTGCAGCTAACCGTCCGAGTGGGATCCTCGCTGTATCATCGGGGCAGCGAACAATAGAATCGCATCGAGGGCGGAACCGGGGTCGTCCACAGCCATAATCGGAGGTTCCAGGGGAGCAACGATGAAGAAGACGGATCGAGAGCTCGGGATGGATCGCGACATCACACGGCGCAATTTCCTGAACGGCGCCAGCGTAGCGATCGGCGGCACAATGTTGCCGGGAGCTACGCCAGCGGCTGGAATGCCTTCCGCGGCCGCCGCCGAGCATCCCTACCAGGCGGCGATGTTGCCGCAGAGCTCGGCCGACTACTACCCGCCGGAATTGACCGGGCTACGTGGCAGCCACGAGGGTTCCTACGAGGCCGCCCATGAGATGCGGATGGGCAAGACCTGGGATCGAGCCGAGGAGACCGGCGAGCTCTACGATCTGATCGTCGTCGGTGGCGGGCTCAGCGGGCTGGCGGCGGCGTACTATTTCCTCAAAGCCTTGCCGGAATCCAAGGTCCTGGTTCTCGACAACCACGACGACTTCGGTGGGCACGCCAAGCGCAACGAGTTCATGGTCGGCGACCGTCAGGTGATCGGTCACGGAGGCGCGGTCTATATCACCGGGGCCTACACGCCGGAAGGCAAGGCGTTGTTCGACGACATCGGGCTGAGCACCGAGCGTTTCCGCAAGGTGCCGGACTTCGATGGCGGCCTCTACCGTCGGATGGGTCTCGTACGCGGCGTCTTCTTCGACGAGGAGACGTTCGGCGTCGATCAACTCTCCGTGGGTGAACCGACGAGCCCGGAAGACGGCGGCCCCGTGGCCAGCACACTGACCTGGGCGGAGTTCCTCGCCAAGACCCCGCTCTCGCAAGCGGTACAGCGGGACATCGTCAGGCTCTACGATGACGCGCAGGACTATTTTCCGGGGTTGACCAAGGATCAGAAGATCCAACGGCTGCGCAAGATCAGCTATCAGGACTATCTTCTGAACGTGGCGCAGGTGGATCCGGGCGTCATTCCTTTCTTTCTCCGGCGCGGCGACCCGAACGGCGCCGCCGGTATCGATTCCTATAGCGCCTGGGGCGCACTGCGCTCCGGCTTGTTTCCCGGGTTCGGCGGTCTCGGGATCGAGACGCCCCACAGTAACTGGCTGGGTGGGGAGGAGAACCCGCTGGAGGGCATCCATTTTCCCGACGGTAACGCCGGCATCGCTCGGCTCATCGTCCGGTGGCTGATCCCGAAGGCCTTGCCGGGACACACCATGGAGGACTCGGTCGCGACCCGGGTTCGCTACGCGGCGCTGGACGAGCCCGAGAGTCAGACCCGTATCCGCCTCAAGAGCACCGTCGTGGGCGCGCGGCACGTGGGCGACAAGCGAACGGCCAACGAAGTAGAGGTGACCTACGTTCGCGACGGCAAGGCCTACCGTGTACGCGGCGGGACCTGCGTGCTCGCCTGCTACAACTCGATGATCCCTTTTCTCTGCCCGGAGCTGCCAAACGAGCAAAAAGAGGCACTGCACATGGCGGTGCGGCGCCCGTTCGTCTACAGCAATATCGTGGTGCGAGACTGGAAGGCCTTTGAAAAACTCGGTGTCTCGGGCATTCATTGTCCGGGCTCATACTACGAGTCGATCGGCCTGGACTGGGGTGTCAGCCTGGGTGACTATCAGTGTGCCCGCACGCCGGACGAGCCGATGTTCCTGCGCCTGATTCGCTCGCCCATTGCACCGGGGCTCACGGCCCGCGATCAATTCCGGGCGGGACGCGAGGAGCTGCAGACGACTTCGTTCGAAACATACGAGCGCAATGTGAGAGAGCAGATGAGTCGAGTGCTGGGGGACGGGGGCTTCGACCCGGCGCGGGACATCGCCGCTATTACCGTCAACCGCTGGCCGCATGGCTATGCCGGCGGAGCAAACGATCTCTACGATCCCGAGTGGTCGTACGATCAAGCACCGTGGGTGAAAGGGCGCCGGCGGTTCGGGCGCATCACCGTCGCCAACAGCGACGCAGCCGCGGTTTGCCTGACACAAGCGGCCTTCGATCAGGCACACCGCGCTGTCGGAGAGCTGTTGACCGACGTCATCCGTCCCGAGTTCCAGTATCCGTGGGCCGAGCGAACCTGATGGTGGACACCAATGGTTAAAGATCACCGGCAAGAAAGCCACCGGCTAGCCGTTTGGTTGATCGTTGTCTTACTTCTTCCTCTGGTTGCTCTAGCTGAGCCGTCCCGTTTCTCCGGCCAAGCCTCCACGAATTCGGTCGATCTCTTGACGGCGTTCTTGGGTGAGAGCGCCGAGCAGTACGAGCCGTTCTTTCGATTCTCGGAGGAGGCCAGAATCGTCGGTGTGGAGATCCACGCCGTCGGAACGGAGAGCACCACGGCCAAATACTCCGGTAGGAACAACAGACCTTCGAAATCGGTCAACAACATCTTGCGCCTCACGACCGCGGACGGATTCGAGGGTGTATCCGGCGTGGCGTCCTATGGGCGAGAGTTCAGCCGAGCGCGTCTGCTGGAGTTGCAGGGCGTCGCCGATGACCTCCTTGCCCTGCAGTCACTGGACCCGGTCGAGGTTGGCACGATGCTTGAGCGAACGAGACCCGGCTTGAGCGATGCAGCTCGCTCGAGCATCGATATCGCACTGTGGGACTTGGCGGCACGCAAGGCAGACCTTCCCCTCTACGAGCTGCTGGGGGCAAAGCGGGATTCGATTGAGCCCTACGCCAGCCTGCCCTTCTACGAGTCGCTTCCCGAGTACGTCGACGCGGTCAACGAGTACGCCAAGCTCGGCTACAAGACCTTCAAGTTCCACGTCTGGGGTCTGATCGAGGAGGACTCCCGACTCGTCGAGTTGGTCCAGGAGACGTTTGCAGACTCTCCCTATCGCTTCATGACCGATCAGGAGGGAGCGTACAGCTTCGAGGAGGCCCTCAGGCTGGGCGGGGAAATGGATGAGCGCCTGTTCGTCTGGTTCGAGGCACCCATCGACGACGAGCTTCTGGAACAATACGCGGAGCTCACGAGCAGGCTCGAGGTACAGATCGTTCCTGCCGGATACAGCATCTATTCTCCCGAGTTCATCAGACAGGGGATCGAGGCCGGCTCATGGGATTCGGCCAGAGTCGATGCAACGGCGATCGGCGGGGTCTCGAAAGTGCTCGAGCTCCTGATGATCACCAACGATGCCGACCTGTCGATCGAGATCCAAAGCTGGGGCCACTCGCTAGCCCAGGCAGCCAACCTCCACCTGATGCTGGCCAACGAGCGCACCCGCTACTTCGAGGCTCCGATGCCCAAGGAGGCTCATGAGTTCGGGATGAAGAACGGTAACTTGCTCGATCAGGGGCGGGCCGTTGTGCCGCCGGGGCCCGGCTTGGGCATCGAGGTGGACTGGGATCGCCTAGCCACGGCAGATTTCTACGCCTACTCGCAATAGGGCGCCGAGCCAGCTGATTACCATGGCCGGGTTGGCCGCTTCAGATCCCGGAGTAGCCCGAGCATTCTTCATCGGATCGCAATATCGACCTCGGTGCACGAGCGCAGCACGACGGGGCCGAGCAAGCCTGACGGAAGCAGGTCCATGTCTGCGCTGAACTTGTGCTTCAGGTTGGTGGGCGCATGGGCGACTGCCTCGGGAGACCGGAGGTCTCCGACGATGCGGTTGTGCCAGAGATTCGTGACCTGCACTTCGAGGCGGTTGGCTCCGGCCTTCAGCAGCCCGGTCACGTCGGCGCGAAAGGGCGGGCTCCAAAGGACGTCGATCGGCGTGCCGTTTACCGAGACCTCGGCGATCTCGGCAACCTCGCCGAGATCCAAGTGGAGAGCATGGCTGCCGTCCAGATTCGCGGCCGGCACCTGCATGGTTGTGGTGTAGCGGGCGGTTCCAGCAAAGGCGCGCGCGGCCTCGGACTCGAGATCGGCCCAGCTTCTCAGCTCGTCCAGCTCGACGGAGGCAGGCGCGCCGTGACCTTCAGGAAACTCCAGCATCCAGGGGCCAGCCGGCATGATATCGCCCAATGGGTCGGCAACCTCGACCGTCGCGGACCGCCCCGAGGCGGTTGTCAGCTTGAACGTGCCAGCTCGTTGAGCACGGATTCGTGCATGAGTCGGTGTCAGCGCCAGGACCTCGAGATCGCGATCGAGCAGACTCGGTGCAGCGTGATCCTTGCGGCCGAGATCGACCACGTGATCGCCCCCTTGCCCGGTCCTGAAGACCACGAACATCGAGGAGACCTGCGGTAGCTTCAGTGGCACACGAACCGCGCCGGCCTCGAGGCGGTAGGTAGGGCACGGCGTGACGCTGCCGTCCTCAGGATTCCACAGGAAGGGCTTCGAGCCTTCCGCCACTCGAAACGAGCATTCGGCCTCCACCGGCTCGTCGGCGCCGTTGGCCACGAAGTAGAGCTCCTCGCTCTCCGTGCGGCGGTGGATGTAGTCGAGCTCGTGCTCGGCGGAGGCCTCGACCGCGAAGTCGGGCCGTAGGCCCATCCCGCTCAAGACGTCGCGCAGGACAACTTCGGGGAAGACCTGGCCTTTCCCGTGGCGGTGCGCACCCTCGGTGTCGCCTTCTCCCCACAGCAAACGCGAGAGGCGGCGCACCTCCTCGTCGCAGCGAGGATAGCCCTCCAGGCTGTTCGCTCGGTGTGGAGCTCGTCCGACGAGCGTCGCACCGTCCCGCACCAGCTGTTCCAGCTTTCGTAGGACGGGCAGGGCGATGTCGCCACGATCGGCGAGGACGATCAGCCGATATTCCATCCCGCTCGACAGCACCAGGCGCCCGTTGCGCACCTGCATGTCGCGCACGACGATATCGCGATTCACGTAGTCGTAGTCATAGCCGGCGCCAAGGCTCTCGACGCGGTTCGGCATCGGACGGCCACAGTGTTGGCACTCACCCTCGTCGTGGGGCGGAGCGACCTTCGGGTCGATGCGACGCGCGGGGACCAGGTTCGGGGCCTGGTCGCCGTAGTAGAAACAGACGTCGGCGACGAACCGACCTTGCCGGAGCAGGTGGCTGCATCTCGACAGGTACAGCAACATCGGCCCCGCCTGTTCCCACCAGGTGGAGTTGACGTTGAAGTGCTCCCCCGCGTGATAGGCGAACCCTGGCTTCCCGGCCTCTGGAGGATTATGGGCGAAGGTGTGGAAAACCGGACGATTCAACCCAGCGCAGAAAGCGATGTCGAAGAGCCGCTTGTACTCCGCCGGCCCGTCGTGCCAATGACGCCAGCCGGTGAGTGCCTCGGCGGCCACGTCCTGGCGGCCGTAGATGTGTGCAGCGCTCGCCGCTTCCTTCGTGACCCAGAACTGCCTGCCGTTCCAGAACTCGCCCATCGGGATATGCGAGACTCCGAGGGCCTCCAGGGAATCGACGCGCGGGAAGCCGCCGTGGCCCGCCTCGGCCAGCAAACTCAGGCCGCGCCTGTCGAGGATCGCTGCCGTTCGCGCGAAGTGATTCGTGATCATCAGGCGCGACACCAAGACACGGTAGTCGTGCAAGAAGCGCTCGCCGAGCTCGGGTGGGTGGGTTCCACGGCCGGCGAGGATCGGGAGGTAGGGGAGCGGATCGTAGCCAAAGGCCTGGCGGAACTCGCTCTCGAATCCCGGGGTCCAGTCGGGGCGCTCCCAGACCTCGAAGCTGTCCAGCATCATGAGCTTGAGGGCCCTGAGTTCCTTCCCGTCGCCGAAGAGGCGGTCAAGTATCACGTCGAAGTGGCGATCGGTGGCGGCGGCGCTCATGTGATCGACCACCAGTCCGTCGGATGCGGGGCTCGGACATTCCAGCGCTTGGCCCGTCCCGGAGCAGACGAAACGGAGGACCGTCCAATCGCCGGGCGGAATCTCCCACGAGAGCTGCCCGGATTCGTTGACCTCGCTCGCCAGGTTCACCGGCTCAACCGGTCGGCCTCCAGGCCCCGCGTCCGAGTCCGCATGCGGGACCGCGAGCAGAGCAACATCGAAGAACGGCGCTTCTAAGCCGTCCGGGACCGGTGGAAGGTCCGAGAAACTCGCGGGTCCGGAAACCATCCGCTCGGCCCAGAGAAGCTGCTTGCTCGCGTGCTCTGGCTGGATCCAGGCGCCTCCCGCATTCCAGCTGCTGGAGGCGAACAGCCCCACGTCGAGACCGAGCCGCTCGGCCTCGTCGATCGCGTGGTGAATAGTAGCGACGGACTCGTCACCGAGGAACGGAGGTCCGACGGGGATCGTCTTCTCGGGATCGGCGATGCTACCGACGTCCCAGATGATCGGGCCACGCAGACCCTTGGCGCGCATCTCCTCCAGTTCCCGTGTTATCTGCAGGCGGTCGACGTGTCCGTTCAACCATGGCCAGAGGACCATCGGCCGGGCCGAGAGAGGTGGAGACCGAAATCCGGGGACCGATATGCCGAGGCCGGGACTCTCGGCCATCGAGTTGGTGTATGGCCCGAGGGCTGTGATTCCCCAGGCGGCGGCGCCGACCCTGACGAAGGCACGGCGCGAAAGCTCGTTCGCTTCTCTGGTCATGAGCAGATTCTGCGCCAGCTAGTCATCCTGTCCACCAGCGTCCCAGCTTCGCCATCAGGCGGCCCGTGACATCGGGATGCACCTCGGCCAGGTTGCGTGTCTCGTGCGGGTCGCTCTCCAGGTCGTACAGCTCCGGCGCCCGCCCGAGATTCGGGTGCAGCGCCGCGGCGCGCCCCAGTCGTCCGGTGTGCGTGACCACCAGCTTCCAGCGTCCCTCGATGCACCAGCGGTAGAGCAGGCTGGCCTCCGGATCGTCGACGTCGGCAATATCGTGCGCGAAACCCTCGCCGAACAGCGTGTCGCGTGCCGGCGCCTCGCCCCGCGCGAGGGAAAGCAGGTCGACGCCCGGGAGTGAGCGGGGTATCGCGCGGTCGGCCGCGGCCAGGATAGTGGGTACCAGATCGATGCTGCTCGCCAGCGCCTGACTCTCCCCCGGCTCGATCACGCCCGGCCATCGCAGCAGAATGGGCGTCCGGATCCCTCCCTCGTAAGGAGACTGCTTCGAGCGCGGTGCGAACGACGCTCGCCAGCCATCCGGAACAGGTGTTTCGGGTGTGCGCTGGATCCAACCGTTGTCGGCGACGAAGACGACCAGGGTGTTCTCGCTCAGTTCGTTCGTCTCGAGGTGATCGAGCAACGCACCTACGGTCTCGTCGAACAACTCGCACATTGCGTAGTACCGGGCCAGCTCGATCGGGCGCCCCGGCTGGCGGTACTTTGCGAGCAGCCGCTCCGGCGGATCGTGTGGCATGTGCGGCAGGAGCGGTGCGTACCAGACGAAGAACGGCTGGTTGTCCGCCGTCTCGATGAAGTCGAACACGGGCTGCAGGCCCGGGCGACCGATCTCGAGCCCAATGTCGCCATGCCGCCCGCCCCGATCCGGATCGCCATGTGTCATGCCCGCCGTGAACCCGCCGCGCGCGTAGCCGCCTTCCCACCACTTGCCCGACTGGAAGCTGACGTAGCCGCCTTCCGCGAGCAGCCGGGGCAGCGTCGGGATCGCGTCGATTCTCGCGATCAGCCGTCGGTTGAGCGCGCGATATCGTGGGTCGTCGCCGTAGCGGGGGCCCTGTTCTTCTTGCCGAATCCACGGATCGTTTCCGACGATGCGGTGCTGGTGGGCGTAGCGGCCGGTCACTATGGTGGCCAGCGACGGCCGGCAGAGCGCCGTCGGCACGTAGCCGCGCCGGAACAGCATGCCCTGGCGCGCTAGCCGATCGATGCGCGGCGTCTCGATAACCTCGTGGCCCATGAAGCCGAAGTCGGTCCAGCTCTGGTCGTCTCCGATGATCAGCACGATGTTCGGCGGGGTGGCCGATTGCGGTACGGCGATCATGCCCATGGGGTCCGACGACTCCCGAAGGTCGTTCGGCCCACCGAAGGCCAGCGGCAGCCAGCAGAGAGAGACGACGACGGCGGCGGCGAGTGAGCGCATGGTCATAGCGGGCGGATTATGGCATGCGACACGACCTCGACGAACGTGGGCCGCTGCTCCGAGAATCGGGGCAAGGTTCCGATGAGCTGGATCGAGTCGGTATTGCATAGACGTCCGCCGGCACGTTTCGTGTCGATCCGCCACCGCCCCCATCGTTCCGTTGTCCCGTACCGGCGTTGGAGATAGATTGCCGCCGTACTCATGACCATCGCTGAGCTCGGTGAGTCTCTGATCGGTACATATCCAGGTCCGTACGGGGACACCGAGTGGCTCGGCGCGGCCGGCATGCGAGGAGGCGAGCCTGTGGGTCCCGAATGGCTGAGCGATTTCAAGATCCTCACATTCGACTGCTACGGAACGCTCATTGACTGGGAGACGGGAATCCTCAATGAGCTGAAGCCGTGGGCTGCTCGACACGGTCTGAGGCTGGATGACGAGACGCTGTTGAAGGCCTTTGCCGAGGAGGAAGCGGCATGCGAGAGGGAGACGCCAAAGAAGCTCTATCCGCAGATCCTCGAGTCGGTGCTCGAGCGGCTGGCGGAGCGGTGGTCCGTAAAGCCCGAGGAGGAGGAGGCCCCGGAATTCGGGCGGTCCGTAGGCAAGTGGCCGGCCTTCCCAGACAGCGCGGAGGCTCTCTCGTATCTCCAGGAGCATTACAAACTGGTAATCCTCTCCAACGTCGACCGCGATTCCTTCGCGCTGAGCGAGTTGCGGCTGGGGGTCAAGTTCGATCGAGTCATCACGGCACAGGACGTCGGCTCCTACAAGCCCGACGTGCGGAACTTCCACTACATGCTGGAGGATCTGCAAGGGACCTTGAGGGCCGGACCTGATGTCATCCTGCATACGGCGCAGAGCCTCTTCCACGACATCGTTCCCGCGCGGTCCGTCGGATTGACGACGATGTGGATCAATCGCCGCAAAGAATCCGCAGGCTGGGGTGCCACCCCGCCGGTGGAGGGGGAGGGCGCAGTACCGGATCTCGAGGTAGCGGGTATGGCGGAGTTCGTCGCGCTACACGAGGCCCTCGCGTGATGGAACGATCCACGTCGACCTTCCGGTTAGGAGGGTAGGTCGAGTGGCGTTGCCGGCAGCTCGGTGAACACGCTCAGGTTCTGCCGGTATTCGTGCACTAGGAAGAGCAGATGAACGAAAGCGATCGCGCATTGGGAATGCACCGACCGATCAAGCGTCGAGACTTCGTTGCGGGCGTCAGCGCCGTGGTGGGTGGAGCTATGGTGACCCCGCGAATCACCGCACCCGCGATGGCGAGGCCGCTTCAGGTCAGACCAGGTGACGCCGAGAACTACCCGCCGCTGCGAACAGGGATGCGCGGCGCCCACCCGGGGGCCTTCGAGGCGGCGCATAGGACGCGTGACGGGGCCAACTGGGAAGGAGCCGAGCCTGTCGACGAAAGCTACGACGCTATCGTCGTCGGTGGTGGCCTCAGCGGTCTGGCTGCGGCGTACTTCTATCGTCAGATGACGGGTCCGGAAGCTCGGATCCTGATCCTCGACAGCCACGACGACTTCGGCGGTCACGCCAAGCGAAACGAGTTCGAGAGAAGGGAGGGGACGCTGATCTCGAACGGAGGATCGTCCTACATGGTTCGGCCCGTGACCTTCCCCGCGCCGGTCATGGCCATGCTCCGCGATATCGGTGTCGAGCTCGACGAGCCAACGAACGTAGTGGATTCGAGCTCGTTCCGCAGCCGGGGGATGGTGCGAGGGACGTTCTTCGACCGGGAGACCTTCGGGGAGAACCGCCTGGTCACGGGTGGCAGTCTTTCGCAGCCGACGCGCGAGTTCCTCGCGCGGGCGCCCTTGTCGGAGCGCGTGCGTGCGGACCTCCTGCGCCTTTACACCGGGGAGGACTACCTTGCCGGCATGTCAAAGGAGGAGAAGGAAGCCTATCTGCAACGGATCAGCTATCGCGACTATCTGCTCGACGTTGCGAAGGTCCAACCCGAGGTGCTTACGCTGGTCGGAAGCGTCTGGGCGCTCTCCCAGGACACGGCAAGCGCCTGGTTCGCCTTCTACCGTGGCGGTATGGGCTTCGAGGGCCTCGGTCTGACCCGTCCGCCCTTCTCTCCGGAGCGGTCCGAGGAGGGGCACGAATCAGTGAGCTTTCCCGCCGGCAACTCCGACATTGCGCGGCTCATCGTTCGCTCTTTGATTCCGTCCGCCCTTCCGGCGGGCCGCATGGCGGACGTTATCCTGGATCGCGTCGGTTACTCGAGGCTCGACGAGCCGAGCTCGCCGGTGCGGATCCGGCTGAATAGCCTCGCCGTTCAGGTCGAGCATCTGGGCGAGGCACCTGTCGGCCGCCTGCGCACTGACGATCGAGAGACCGAGGTTACCTACGTTCGGGCGGGCAAGCTTTACCGCGTTCGCTCGAAAGGGACCATTCTCGCTGGCGACAACGCGATGATTCCGTACATCTGTGCGGAGTTGCCGGAGGAGCAGCGGGAGGCGCTCCTGCTCACCGACCGCGCGGTGAACATGATGACCACGGTGTCGCTTCGTACCTGGGAATCGTTCGAGCGGTTAGGCATTACCGGGGTGGACAGCCCGGGGATGTTCTACAACACCTTCAATCTGCGTACACCGCGACACTTCGGAGCATACCGGCCGAGACTCGACCCTGCGAAGCCAGCGCTCGTGGGATTGCAGAGCCCGTCCGGTGTACTGCACCACAGAACCATGGTTCGAGAGTTGTTCGGCGGCAATCCGCCCGTTCCCGGCACTCCGCTGCGCGAGCAGCTGGCGGCGCTTCGGACCCGTGTGTTGAGGACCTTATTCGAGGACTTCGAGCGTCGAATCCGGAAACAGCTTGCGAGAGTCCTCTCGCCCGGCGGTTTCGATCCCGCCCGCGACATCGAGGCCATCACGATCAATCGTTGGCCGCACGGGTTCGCGATGGGAACCAACGCGCTATTCGATCCCGCCGAGTGGACGGGCGAAAGCCACCCCGCCGTCGTTGGTCGTCAGCGGCTCGGGAGGATCACCATCGCGAACTCCGACGCGGCCGGCCTGAGCCTCGCACAGGCGGCGATGGATGAGGGCTATCGTGCCGCGACCGAATTGGTGCCTCGGAACTACGGGTACTTCAACGAGATCTGATCTCGAGGCTTATGCGTCAAGCCATGCCGCGAGCCTTGATCGTTCGCGGACCAGCCCATCCTGGCTGAAGTGGTGAACTCGAAGCTGCCAGTAGGACGTGCCAGCGCAACATGGAACGGTTGGCCATTGAACTCGTTGAGCATCGGCTTGCCGCTGCTCCTCATGATGCCCGGTATATCAACGCTTGCGGTTCTGAGCTCCAAGTTCGCTTCGAGATCAATTGGTAGGAACAACGTCTCGCAAAACTCTGAGCATGTGGACGCGAATACGGCAAACATATTGCTCAGGGGTTCGCATGCCTCGCCCGAGATAATTGTCTCCAGCGCCACCCGTTGAGCCTCATCCGCACGCTCGCCGACAACAACTTGGCGCTTGCCATTGCCCTCCGCGATCTCGCCAGGCCATTTGTACAGCCCCGCCCAATTCAACCCGGCGAGTGGCGTGTCGTTGAAATGGCCTTCGACGATGTGGCCGACGAAGGCCGATTGGCAGTAGCCATGGGTGCTCGGCAAGTTGAACTGGCAACCACAATTCACAGCGCAATTGCAGTTGTCGTAGGTTTCGCTCTTGAATAGCCATCGATGAGCCATCTCGCCGATCCTCCTTGGTCGGTCACTCAGCCTACATCCTACGGGCTCGAGATCGGGACGGCCGTCGCACGCCACCGGTGGGCGCGTGGCTCAGAAGGTGTCCTGCTTGAGCTTGAACGTGTCGGCCAACTCCGGGCTGCGATCGTCACCCGCGACGCGATAGGCGACGTACTCGCCCAGCATGATGCCGTGCTTGTAGCCGTGGCCGGAGCCGCCGCCGACGATCCAGACGTTGTCCATCTCCGGGTGGCGGTCGACGATGAAGTGATCATCGACACTGTTCTCCAACTGGCACACCCGCGACTCGAGCACCGGCTGGTCGGCGAGCGCCGGGAAGGCGTGCGCCACGAACCGGCGCGCCTGCTCGATCTCCTCGGCGGTCACGATTCGCTCGCCGGTGTCCGGATCGAACGGGATACTGTCCAAATAGGGTCGCACCTTCCAGCCACGGCCCTCGATGCTAGGAAAGCCGTAGGCGCCCTGCATCTCCCAGGTCGGACAGTTGGGGTAGATGAACCGGTTGTCGTCGGTCGGCACGCCGTACCAGAAAGTGCTGCCGCGCGGAGTCTGGAGCCTGTTGTTCATCACGGTGGGGAACACCTTCGGCAGCCACGGCCCGCACGCGAAGACGAACGTGTCAGCCGACACCGGCTCGCCGGTCGAGAGCTCGAGCTCCAGTAGCTTCCCACCGGCGCGCCGCCGGGGCTTGGCCCGGGCGGTAACCAGCGTGCCGCCCTTGCTCGCGAAGGCGCCGGTGACGGCGAAACAGGCCCGTCGTGCCATGAGGACACCGGTGCTGGGCACAGAGAACCCGAATTCGAACTCCTGGTGGTTGAACTGAGGATAGCGCCGCGACAGCTCGTCGTGAGGCACGACCTCGTTGTCGATCCCGTGTCGGTCGAGCACTCTCTTGGAGGCTCGCAGGTACTCGGACCATTGGTGCGCGAGAGTGAGCTGACCCGTACGGTAGAAGAGTGGCCGCCCACCCCACTCCCTCTGGCGCGCTTCCCAACGGCCGAACGCCTGCATGACCCATCGGGTGTAGATCTCGCGTTCGCCATACTGGGCGCGGATCTGCCGAGTCTCCCCGCCGGAGGCGGCCCGTGCGTTGCCGGCTCCGTAGGCGTCGATGAGGGTGACGCGATGCCCCATCTCTCGCAAATAAAGCGCAGTCCACCCGCCGAACGCTCCCGCCCCAATGACCGCCACGTCCGCTGTTGATGCGGTCGTCGGTCTGGGCGTACGCACCACGGTAGCCTGCGTCTGCAGTCCCTTGGCGCCGCCCAATGCCAGTGCGCCAGCCCCGCTCAGCTTGAGGAAGGCGCGCCGATCATGCCGCGGCATATTTCCCTCCATCGTTCCGGTCCCATCGTCCCGGCGCCCCAGTGAGCAACCTCCGGCGAGTTTCACCGGCCGAGTCTCCAACTATACCGATGACGTTCCAGTCTATGATGCTTGCTCCAAATGACGCCCGTTCATCGGGGCCACGCCAGTCTGGGCCATTCCAGCCTGCCTTCGTCCGGGCATGCGCGACGTTCTTGCCTGGCGTTCAAGACCGACCCTGAGCGTGGCTTATCTTTTCGTGTCATCTTGTCAGCATCGAGCTACTGAGATAAGAGTTGGTACCAACCGCGAGTCAGGTCGATCTCGAAAACGCGGTTAGGAAGAAATGGGCTCGGCAAAGAGCCATGAAAACGATTCGCGACAGCTACTGAGAGCCACGAGGCACGGACGCCGCTGCGACGCGAGACGCGAGCAACCTTGCGGACGAGCACACGGCGGATGGGCTGAAGCACGTCGAGCTCAGAGCAACCAACCATCGAAATCGAACACCAGGAGGACCAGGTGTCAGACAGAGCAAGCGAATGCCCAATGTCAGGCGCGAACACTGCGATCGGCAGCTCCCCGACCCGACAATGGTGGCCGAATCAGCTGAACCTGAGGATTCTCCACCAGAACTCTTCGCTGTCCGATCCCATGGGCCAGGAGTTCGACTACGCCGAAGAGTTCAGCGCTCTCGATTTGGATGCCCTGAAGAGCGACGTCATGTCGGTGATGACGATCTCACAGGACTGGTGGCCGGCCGACTATGGCCACTACGGACCGCTCTTCATTCGCATGGCGTGGCACAGCGCCGGCACGTACCGCATTGGTGACGGCCGCGGTGGCGCAGGCTCCGGTACGCTCCGCTTTGCGCCCCTCAACAGTTGGCCGGACAACGCGAACCTCGACAAGGCGCGCAGGTTGCTCTGGCCGATCAAGCAGAAGTACGGCCGGAGACTCTCGTGGGCCGACCTAATGATCTTCACGGGCAACTGTGCGCTGGAGTCGATGGGACTCAAGACGTTCGGTTTCGCCGGCGGGCGCGAGGATGTCTGGGAGCCCGAAGAGGACGTCAACTGGGGGCCGGAGGAAACCTGGCTCGGAGACGAGCGCTATAGCGGCGACAGGGAGCTTGCGAATCCTCTCGGTGCCGTTCAGATGGGCCTGATCTACGTGAATCCGGAAGGCCCGAACGGCGAGCCCAGCGCGCTTGCCGCGGCCCGGGACATTCGAGAGACGTTCGCGCGCATGGCCATGAACGACGAGGAGACGGTTGCGCTCATCGCCGGTGGGCACACCTTCGGCAAGACGCATGGCGCCGGCTCGGAAGAGCATGTCGGCGCCGAGCCCGAGGGTGCCGGCCTCGAGGAGCAAGGCCTTGGCTGGACGAGCAGCTACGGTAGCGGCAGAGGCGGCGACGCGATCACCAGCGGGTTAGAAGGTGCCTGGACACCCACCCCAGTTGCCTGGGACAACAGTTTCTTCGAGACACTCTTCGGTTACGAGTGGGATCTGACCAAGAGTCCTGCCGGTGCGCAGCAGTGGGTTCCGACGGATCCCGCCGCCGCAGACGCCGTGCCGGACGCCCACGATCCGTCGAAGACGCATGCCCCCATCATGCTTACTACGGACCTCGCGCTGCGGATGGATCCGGTCTATGCGCCGATCTCACGCCGCTTCCACGAGAACCCGGACGAGTTTACAGACGCCTTCGCCAGGGCGTGGTTCAAGCTGACTCACCGCGACATGGGGCCGCGCTCACGGTATCTCGGTCCGTTGGTTCCGGCGGAGCCGCAGTTGTGGCAAGACCCCGTCCCCGACGTCGACCATGAGTTGGTCGGGGAGCAGGACATCGCTGCCCTCAAGGACAAGGTCGTCGCGTCAGGGCTGCCCGTTTCGCAGCTGGTCGCGACCGCCTGGGCGTCGGCAGCAACGTTCCGTGGCACCGACAAGCGGGGCGGGGCAAACGGGGCGCGTATTCGACTCGCGCCGCAGAAGGATTGGGAGGTCAATTCCCCCGCCGAGCTCGGATTGGTGCTGCAGGCCCTGGAGGAGATCCGAACCGACTTCAACAGCTCGCAGGCCGGTGGCAAGAAGGTGTCGCTCGCCGACATGATCGTTCTGGGCGGCTGCGCAGCTGTCGAGCAAGCGGCGAAGAGCGCCGGGCACGACGTCCAGGTTCCCTTCTCGCCAGGCCGCACGGACGCGTTGCAGGAGCAAACCGACGTGGACTCCTTCGCCGTGCTCGAACCAACCGCGGACGGGTTCCGTAACCACCCTGCGAGCGGACACAAGAGATCGGCGGAGCTGCTCGTGGATCGTGCTCAGATGCTGACGCTGACCGCCCCCGAGATGACCGTGCTCGTCGCCGGCATGCGCGTCTTGAGTGCCAATGTCGGGCAATCGGAGCTCGGCGTCTTCACCGAGCGACCCGGGACGTTGACCAACGACTTCCTCGTGAACCTGCTAGACATGGACACGGAGTGGCAGACGTCCTCGACATCCGAAGATGTGTTCGAGGGACGCGATCGCGGCACGGGCGAGCTCAAGTGGACTGGCACGGGCGTTGACCTCGTCTTCGGTTCGAACTCCCAGCTCCGAGCTATCGCGGAGGTCTACGCGAGTGACGACTCGCAGCAGGCGTTCGTGCGTGACTTCGTGGCAGCCTGGGACAAGGTTATGAACCTTGACCGTTTCGACCTCTCCTGATCAGACGTATTGCAGAAGCTCCTCGCCGATCGGGGTTACTGAAAGCGGGAGACAACCAGACATGGGAGACGCCAGATGACTTTCGGAAGCCACAAGCGTCGCATGCGTGAACTCTTGTTCATGTGTCTCTTGCTGCCAATGGCCAACGGCGCAATTGCTCAGGAGCTGAAGGTCTACATATCTGCAGACATGGAGGGCATTGCCGGGGTCGTTGCCGGGAACCAACTGTCACCGGGTGGATTCGAGTACAGCCAGTTCCGCGAATTGATGACTGCGGAGGTCAACGCCGCCATCGAAGCGGCACGCGACGCCGGCGCCACCGAGATTCTGGTTAGCGATTCGCACGGAAACGGCCTGAATCTGTTGCTCAACGCGTTGCCGCAGGACATCGAGCTCGTCCGTGCCTGGCCGAGACCGCTCGGAATGATGGAGGGAATTGACGAGAGCTTCAGTGCCGCGATTCTCATTGGCTACCATGCGAGTGCGGGCAACATCGACGGTATTGCCGCCCACACGGTATCCGGCGGTGACTTGTTTTCCGTAAAGATCAACGGGCTGGAAATGACCGAAGGCGGCATGAACGCGCTGATTGCCGGTCACTTCGGGGTTCCCGTGGTGATGATCAGCGGCGACGAGGCCGCCGTACGCGAAGTGTCCGACATGGTGGGTCCTATCGAGGGAGCCATCGTCAAATGGCACTACAGCCACACGTCGGGACGCACCCTCATGCCGGAGGCTGCGCGAGCCCTGATCAAGGAAAAGGTCGAGGCTGGGCTGAGGCGTCGGCAGCAGCTTGAACCCTTCAGAATAGACGGCCCACTTGCTCTCGATATGACGTACAAGAACGACAAGGCGGCGGAGATGATTGCCTATCTCCCAAACGTGGAGCGTATCGATAACCACACCGTGCGCTTCGTAGGGAGCATCGTCGAGATAAGCATGTTCATCGAAATGGCGTTGGGCTATCCGCCGACAATGAGCTAGCTGGGCTGCGGCCCTTTACGCTGCCGCCTTGGCGCCGAGTCATCGCTGGGCAGCGGCGTTGGCCCGGGCAAATGTGTTGGCGAGCACACGCGGGAGCGACAAGGCGCGAAAGAACGGACGCACGCCCCCGCCGAGCTCATCGTCGGCGGCTAAGCTCCTGGCAAACGAGACGTTGGTAGTGGTCGCGATGACGATCCGGTGCTCGGGAAGAGTCGCGAACGAGGTCGTTCCGCCGGCCGAGCTCCCTTCGTAGCCGATCACCGTCGTGGGTTCGGATGCCTCTGCGATCGAGATCTCGCGAACGAACCAGCCGAGACCGTGACCAGTCGACTCCCCCGATCCGGGCTCGAGCGGCGTCTGCAGCGCCGCCAGCGTCTCGGAGCGCAACAAGTGTCCATCGAGCATCGCGAGACCGAACCGAACGACGTCGGTTGGAGTCGACAGGAGTCCCCCCGCTCCCTGGAGACAGGTGTTGTCGGCGTCGTTGGCGTCGTGAACGCCGAGGCTAGGATCGCGAACTGCAGCCGGAAAATAGAGGCTCGTGCGCGGCGCCACGAGCCCTGTGGGGTCATCGAGGATCGTATCCTGCATCCTCACCGGGTCGAAGATCTCGCGCTGCAGGAAGTTGAGAAACGGCTCGCCGGCAGCGGCCTCGACGACCGCGCCCACCAGCGTCCAACCGTAATTCGAGTACAGGTAGCGGGTGCCGGGCTCGAAGAGCAACGGATCATCGGCGAACAGCTTCAGCCCGTCGAGCGCGGTCTCGCAGTGGCCCCGCATGTAGAGCTCCTCCTCATCGTCGCCGTAGCGGCGCACCCCGGCGACGTGCCCCATCAGCTGGCGCGTGGTGACGGGCCACTCCTTTTCGGGAAAGCTCGGCACGTAGTCTCGAACCGGCGCGTCGAGATCGAGTAGCCCGCGCTCGTGCAGCAGTCCGACGGCCGTTGCGGTCATTGGCATGGCGACGCTCCCGATGCGGAATCGGGTCTTGGGTGTCACCGGTCGCCGCGCGCCGATATCCGCCCAGCCGAAGCCCTCTGCCCAGACGACCTTTCCCGCCATACCCACAGCGAGCGACAGGCCGGGCAGGTTCTCCTCGACCATGAAGGCGCGAACGAGAGGGCGTGCCCACTCGACCGCGTCGATGTATTCCGTATCGGGCGGCTCGTCGATGTGAGACCGAACCGCCGACGGGTCGTCGCCGTGCACGATCGTGCAGGCGGCGAGGAGAGGTGCGGCCAGCAGGAGAAATGTGGTGGGCGGAAGCGGAGGGGCGCGGCCGAGATCAGGCGATGAGTTCTCCATACAATGAACTTTGTCATGCAAAGTAGATGGGGTCAAGCAGAATGTCGCTCTTGGAGGCCGGCGGCACTTCTGCTCTGCTGGCGCTCCAACGATCTCTTGCCAGCACCGATCCTATGAGTTACGAAGTGCCCTCAACGGTTGCGGCTGGTCGGTTTGATCCCGGAGTCCGCCCGATGGGCCGAGGGGGCCTTCCGGTCCCGCCGCCGCCGTGAACGCCTTGTGGAGGATGAGCAACGGTGAGACGTCGCGCCCAGCGACTGGGAGACGAAATGCGACCACGACAAGGAGGCCCTAGGGGAATGTCATTGGAAGTTCCACGAGTTGGCATGACCGCCATGATTCTCCTCGCACTGTCAGCGCTGTGCACCGTCGAACTGGCTGCTCAGTCGGTCGGTGAGCCGTTGCCATCCTGGACACCCGGTGCTCTCGACATTCACCAGATCAGCACCGGGCGAGGCAACGCAGCGTTGCTGATCTTCCCAGATGGCACCTCGATGCTGGTGGATTCAGGAGACGGAAGCCCGGAGCCCCCGCGTGGTGCCGCACCCGTGCCCGACGGGTCCCGCACCCCCGGCGAATGGATTGCTCGCTACGCCCAGCGGATGCTCGCCCACGACCCCGATCCGGCCATCGACTACGCCCTGATTACCCATTTTCACGGTGATCATATGGGCGGGTTCACCGACGTAGCGGAGTACATCCCGATCCGCACGATGCTCGATCGGGGGTGGCCCGACTACGACTACCCCCGGCCGCTCTCGCTGAGCGACTACCGAGCCTTTCTCGAGAAACAGCGCCTGCACGAAGGGATGGAGGTGGAGCGCCTGCAGCCTGGCCGCCACGACCAGATCGTGCTGCAGCGCGAGCCGGGGCTCTATCCGAGCTTCGAGGTAAGGAACGTGGCCGCCAACGGTGAGGTGTGGACCGGTCTCGATACCAACACCGAGGAACATTTTCCGGACCTTTTCCGGATACCGAGGGAGGACTGGCCCACCGAGAACCAATGCAGCCTGGCGATTCGAGTGAGCTACGGTCAGTTCGACTACTACACGGGGGGCGACATGCCGGGTGTGCCCGCTCCGGGTTATCCGGACTGGCAAGGCATTGAGACCCCGGTCGCCAGGGCGGTGGGAGCGGTGGACGCAGCCGTGCTCAACCACCATGGCCTCGGCAACGGGACGACAGAGTTCTTCGTGCGCTCGCTGCAAGCTCGTGTGTGGATCGTTCCGTCGAGATCAGCCGATCACCCGGGCCGTTACGTCATCGACCGGGTGACTTCCGCGCGGCTGTACGACGGCCCCCGGGATGTTTTCGCCGTCACCGTGGTCGAAGCCACCGAGCACGCCATCGGCCCACAACGATTCGCTCGGCTGGCGAGCGATCAGGGCCACATCGTCATTCGCGTAGACGAGGATGGCGAGTCGTATCGCGTCATTATTCTGGACGACTCGGCCGAGTCGTTTATCGTCAAGGCCGTGCATGGGCCCTACCAGGCCAAATGAACAGGTACGACGAGCGCGCCGACGAGGCTCAGCGGCTTGCTCTCGAAACGATCATCTCGGGTGAGGCGTGCGTCCCCCTCAGCAATCACTTCTCTGTCTTCGGGTCCTTGTGCTCGGAGTTTTCCGAGACCCTGTTCCTGCCGATCGATCTAGAGGTGAACCTCGAGCTTCGAACGGCGAAGGTCGACATTCCGGGTGTCATGAAGAGTGTCGGCCAGCCGATCATCAACGAGTTCAACGGTGAGCCGTTCCACATTGCAATCGCACGCCCGACCGGCAGCTTCGAGTTCACCTACGGGGAAATCGGACGAGGCACGACCTCGGTGACCGGCGACCTGGAGATGGCCTTCGAGGATTCTTGGGCGCTGTTTTGTGTTCATCACTACAACCAGGATGGCCTGGTCCGCGGCGAGTGATGCCATGGCAAGCGGCCCCGGTCGCCGAACGAGGTCGTTCGGGCGCGAGCCGCTCCAACCCGTCGAACCAGTTGGTGCCTTGGATACACACCAGGAAGCGCCTAACCGGATGCGATCAGGCTCATCACGAGGCTGCCGTTGGCGTTCGCCCGCACCTGCACGTCCTGCTGAAGGATGCGCTCGCCCGCAGCTGCCCAGGCCGTCAGCAGGTACGACCCCTCCGGGATGCCCTCGATGCGAAAGCTCCCGCGATGATTGGCGATCGCCGCATACGGGTGCGAGACCACGAGGATGAGTGCCTTCATTGCCGGGTGGATTTCGCAACGGACCGTGTAGGGACCCGTCTGCTCAACCCGGTACTCGATCTCGTCGTTGTGCCTCAGATCGGCGTTGACGACCACGGCTCCTGTGTCAGCGTGCGTCACGCGAACGTTGTGGTCGTTGTTGTCGCTATTGCCGAACCGCACCAGCTGACCGCGTACCGCGATCGCCAGCAGCGGATAGAAGGTGTAGGCGAACTGATCGATCACCACGGGTGGGGCTGCCGCCTCGCGTACCGGTGCCAGCATCGCGGCCTCCGCGTGCGGCGCCAGCGACACGATCGCCGGACCGAGCCCATCGGGGAGCGTGGCGAGCAGCGATGCTGCCGTATTGGGCGTAGGCGGTGCGTCGGGCTCCGGAGCGGCCGATTGCGAGCCACCGGGAGCACACGACGCCAGCACAAGGGCGATGACCGTCGACCCCGCCGCCGGTCGCCGTTGGTCGCCGCGGCAGCCTAAGCTCGAGATGCGCTGAAGACGCCGAGCGGCTGATAGTCGCCCTTGAGGATAGCCTCGGTATTGCTGTAGCCCATCCACTCGTCGATCACCGTGGCATAGACCCGTCGGAAGTCAGTGGTCATCTCGAGATTACCGTCGTCGAGGTCGGTGAGACTCGGTGTCTTACCGTAGAAGCCGCCCTCGAGGTTCTTCCCCACCACGAACATCGGTCCGGCGGTACCGTGATCGGTGCCGAGGCTGGCGTTCTCCTCGACTCGCCGGCCGAACTCCGAGAACAGGACCATCGCGACATCGTCGGCGCGGCCGAGGCGCTGCACATCCTCCATGAACCCACGTACCGCATCGGACATGTACATGAGCAGTCGGGCGTGGAGGTCGGCCTGGTGGACGTGGGTGTCGAAGGAGTTGCCGCTGAAGCTGACGTAGTAGACCCGAGTGGGCATATCGGCGGCGATCAGAGCTGCCACTTTGCGCAGATCGGCACCGCCGATGCCGTAGTCGACCGGGGTTTGATAACCGGACCAGGCCTGACGCACGAAGGCAGAGCTCTCAATGGCGTTCTCCGCTGTTCCGCGCAGAAACTCGAGCTCGCTGTTGCCGGTCGCGTGGGCACCAGAGAGTCGAGCAAGAGCGGCGATCTCGTCTTCCTCTCCCTGGCGTTGGAAGCGACCGGGATCGTTGAAGACCAGCGGCGAGTTCACCCTTCCGCGCACCGCCAGTGATTGCGAGTTGGCGATGTTGACGATCAAGTTGCGCTTACCGTCGGGGGTGTGCGCGTCGGCGAATCGACCCACCCAACCGAGCGTCTCGCCACCATTGGGGACGCCGGTGTGCCAGAAACCCATCGAGGTGAAGTGCGACAAGCTGGGGTTGGGATAGCCACAGCCTTCGACGACGGCCAACAGGCCGTCTTTGTAGAGCCGCTCGAAACCGACCAGGGACGGGTGGAGCCCCACTCCATCGGTGATCGGCAGGAGGTCGTTCCTGGGGATTCCGAGTTTCGGACGCGCGCGGTAGTAGGCGTCGTCGCCGAATGGCACCACGGTATTGAGACCGTCATTGCCGCCGGACAGCTCGACGACGACGAGGATTCGCTGCGGGTGCTGTTCGGCGGATCCTCCGAGCGCTTGAGCCGCCAGAGCCGCCGAGGTGCGATTCAGAACCATCGGTAGTCCGGCGGTCACTCCCAGGCCGTAAAGGCCACGACGCAGGAAGTCGCGCCGCGAGTAGGGGCAATCGATGCGTGCCTGTCCGAAACGTGGTCGTCTCATGACGTTACCCCAGTTGGTACTCAGGAGTGCTCAAGACCAGGTAGAGGACCGCCCGCAGAGCGTCCTCCCTGCCGCCGACTGATGACCCGCTCTCGGCGAGGCGCTCTTCTAGGAAGGCGACTAGATCCGCTTGCGCATCGGGCTCGAGAGAGATGTGCAGAAACCGGCGAGCCAGGCGATCGATCACTTCGGCGCTGGTTTCCGCGCCCTCAGCCGCGAGCATCCCCACGAGGTCGAGCTCGATGGCGTGGCGAGGAACGAGCTTGACCCTTTCGTAGGCCATGACGTAGCCGCGGTAGCCGCCATAGCGAGTGTTGTAGTCCTCATCGGCGTCGACCATCATGTTGGACGCCGAGTCGCCGACCTGGGTCGCGGAGGTGATGTTGGCTCCCTCCGCCAGACGGCGCCCCACCCGTGCGTAGATCCCGGGCATGCGGCGGTCGGGTGCCCCGTAGGACTCGAGATCGGGCGGGAACAGGATGCTGCGCATCAGGTTGCCGCGCTCCAGCAGGGTCGCCGGAGTGATCCAGGTCCGGCCGCCGGCCCATCCCGCAACGTTGGGTGGATAAAAGAGGGATTGACCGAGGCTCGCGGTGAGCCCGTTGAAATCTGGAACCGTCGGCAGCTTCTCGAGTCCGAGCTTGCGATAGGTCGAGACCACCAGGTGCACCGGGCTCTTGATCTGCGTGGCGAAGGATCTGGGGCCGTAGAAATCACGCGACAGGAAGATCCTCTCGAGCACCGGACGGAGCTCGTACCCCGACTCGCGAAAGAGTGCCGCGAGCTCGGCGAGGATAGCCGGCGGCGCCTCCTCGGCGACGAAGAAGCGATAGAGCTTCGCGGCAATGAAGTCGGCTGTCGCCGGCTGCTCGAGGATGATGTCGATGATCTCGTCGCCGTCGAACGCCCCCTTCCTGCCCAGGAACTCCTTTTCTCCATAGTCGTGCAGCTTGCCGTCGAAGCGGAACTCGAGGACATCGTTGGTCCAACCCGTAAAGGCACGCGATGCCTCTCGAATGTCGTGCTCGCTGTAGTTGCCGTCTCCCATGGTGAAGAGCTCGAGCAGCTCGCGGCCGAAGTTTTCGTTGGGGTGGTCCTTGACGTTCTCGCCGTTGTCGAGGAAGACGAGCATCGCCGGGTCTTTCATGATCGCCAGCAACATGTCGCGGAAGTTGCCGTTGGCGTGCCGGCGCAACGTTTGGTTCTGGACCAGCATCATGCGGTAGTCGCGGACCTTGACGTCGGATGTGGCGAAGTGGCCGTGCCAGAAGAACGTGAGCTTTTCCTCGAGCGGCCGCTCGCTCTTCAGCATGCGCTCGCCCCACCACAGGCCGAGTCGAAGCGCCTCGAGGCGGTCGGCCCGGAGGCCATAGAAGAACTTGTCGACCACCGGCTGAAGGCGCCGTGACGACCCTTCCGGAAGGATGTCGACTCCGAGCGCGCGCCCTTTTTCCCTGCCGATGCGGACTGCTTCGGCTCGGCTCGGCGGAAACGGGTCCATACCCTCGTCGAAGATCCCGGAATGCTCGAACGGGCCCACCGCGGGATTAGCGGTCGATCCGTAGTCGACCAGAAGTTGCACGACCTGCCGGGGATCCGCTTTGGCCAGAAGCTCGATCTCTTCCGGCGTCGCACCGAAGCCGGCACGCTCCATCAGATGAGCGGCACGCTCGTAGCTCCAATCGGCGGGCTCGATAGGGTCGAGGTCGCCGATCCATTCGGCAGGTGCGGCGCCGGTGCCGTTGCCGGTTGCCTCGAGACCCGGGGCGGCGAGGGATGCACAGAGTAGCGAGAAGGCGAGCAGGATCCGGGGAGGGCGTGGTCGACGTATCGGCGTCTGCGTGGTCACGGTGTTGTCGTCGTCCGGGTGGCGCACGCTCTCTCCTTTCAGGGCTCGAGTTCGGGAGCCAAGCATACGGGAGTGTGCCCGAAACGTGCCTGCGAGGAAACCGACCAGTGCCAACTAGCACGAAGTCGTTCGGAGGGTCGTGGGGCATCCGATCGTGGACTGTGTGAGGGAGTATAGTTGCGTGGCTCTCGAAGGCCTGCCTGCGTTCGGAGAAGTGATGACCACCAGCATCTGGAGGGCTCTGTTGCTCGCCGCCTCGCTCCCGACGGAGCCGGCTCCACTATCCGCGCACTCATGGGTCACGCTTCTCCACTGCGCTGGGACGCCATGAGGGAGGGCTCGGAGTACAGGGCGACTAACACAGTGGTGCTGGCGACCGTTGCCGCTCTCGCGCTGTTGGCGGTGCCGGTGGCCTCGGCGCAGAATCCGGCGGCCCCTGATCGAGTGACCGGCGAGGGGCCGTTCGGGCGTCTTATCCTCCGTACGGCGACCCTGATCGACGGAACCGGCGCGCCGCCGCGCGGGCCTGTCGACGTCGTTGTCGAGGGCAATTGCATCGTCGAGATCCGTAACGTCGGTGTGCCGGGTGCCGCCATCGATGAGTCGAACCGGCCGCAGGCGGGCGCCGGCGACCGCGTGCTCGAGCTCGGGGGAGCCTACGTGCTCCCGGGCTTCGTCGATCTGCACGGCCATCTTTCGGGCCCGGAAACTCCCGCCGAGTACATTCTCAAGCTGTGGATGGGGCACGGCATCACGACGAGCGCCGATCCCGGCAGCCAGAACGGCGTCCGATGGATGCTGGAGCACCAGACGCGCAGCCAGATGAACGAGATCACGGCGCCGCGTCTCTACCCTTCCGTTTCGTTTGGGCAGGGACACGATGGTCCGATCGCGACTCCGCAGCAGGCTCGAGCCTGGGTCGCGGAAATGGCGGACATGGGAGCACACGGGATCAAGTTTTTCGGAGCGCGGCCCGACATCATGGAAGCGGCGCTCGACGAGGCTCACCGGCGAGGCCTCTACTCCACGATGCACCACGCGCAGCTCGACGTGGCTTGGATGAACGTGCTCGACTCGGCGCGGCTCGGGCTCACCTCGATGCAGCACTGGTACGGCCTACCGGAGGCGCTGTTCGAAGACCGCGCTATCCAGGACTTCCGCCTCGACTACAACTACAACGACGAGCAGCATCGGTTCGGCGAAGCCGGAAAGCTCTGGCAGCAGGCGGCGGCGCCTTACACGCCCCGCTGGAATGCCGTGATGGATGAGTTGCTCGAACTCGACTTCACGCTCGTGCCGACCTTCGTTGCCTACGAAACGACGCGTGATTTCATGCGTATGGCGCGTGCCGAATGGCACGAAGAACACACGCTGCCCTCGCTGTGGCGATTCTACCTGCCCAACCGGGTCGCCCACGCTTCGTACTGGTTCTACTGGGGCACCGAAGAGGAGGTTGCGTGGAAGCGCAACTTCCAGCTGTGGATGACGTTCATCAACGAATACAAGAACCGCGGCGGCCGGGTTGCCATCGGCACCGACTCCGGCTACTCGTACAATCTCTACGGCTTCTCGTTCGTGCGTGAGATGGAGCTCTTGCGCGAAGCAGGATTCCATCCACTGGAGGTAGTTCGCGCTGCCACGCTCGAGGGTGCGCAAGCACTGGGGGTTGCCGACGAGGTCGGATCAATCGAGGTCGGCAAGATGGCCGACTTCGTTGTGGTGGATGAGAATCCCTTGCAGAACCTGAAGGTGCTCTACGGAATCGGCACGGTAAAACTGCTCGATGACAACACCGTTACCCGTGTCGGCGCCATCAAGTACACCATCAAGGATGGCGTCATCTTCGACGCGCCGGCGTTGCTTGCCGACGTCCGCCGCATGGTGCGTGCGGCCAAGGACCGCGAAGGCTTCGAGATCACCCAGCCGGGTAGGGGACCTTTCCAGTAGCACCCGTGCTCAGCGAGGACATAGAACGGTTGACCGATAGCTCAGGCCGACGCGGCGATCGAGCGGCAAGGTGCCAGGACACGGAATCTTGACCGATCAACAGATCGTTCTCACCGGTGTTGGTCTCTATCTGCTTGGCATGCTGGTGATCGGCGCTGTGGCTGCCCGCCGGGTCGGCAGCGCCGACGAGTTCGTCGTCGCCGGACGTCGCCTTCCCCTGTGGCTCTGCACCTCGACGCTGGTGGCGACCTGGATTTCGGCCGGCACCGCGATGGGGGCCGCCGGCGCTGCTTATGAAGACGGCTTCCTGGGCGTCATCGCAGTTCCCTTTGCTGCTGCGCTGGTGCTCGTTCTGATCGGTCTGTTCTTTGCTCGTATGCTGCGCCGGCTGCGGTTGTTGACGGTCGTAGGCTTCTTCAAGAGCCGCTATGGCGATACCGCGGGCATGCTGGCGGCGGTGGCGATCTGTGTCAGCCACGTTGCTTGGGCCGGTGCGCAACTGGTTGCCTTCGGCTACATCCTGCACGCGCTTGTGGGGATCTCGACCACCACGGGAGTTGTGATCGCCACCCTGATCGTCCTGATCTACACGGCAGCGGGCGGGATGTGGGCGGTGGCGCTGACCGATTTCGCGCAGGTCTTGATCCTGGCGACAGGTTTGGTGCTGCTGCTGCCGATCGTGATCAGTGATCTCGGCGGCGTTGGTGCGGTGATGGCTGCGTTGCCCGAGGGCAGCTTCCGTATGATTCCGCGACAGCACGATTGGGGTTCTTGGCTCCACTACGTGCGAGCTTGGGCCATCGTCTGTCTGGGGAGCCTGTCGAGTCAGAGCATTCTGCAGCGAACATTGTCGAGTCGTAGTGAGTCCGTTGCCCAGAACTCCGCCTATCTGGCTGCGGTCGGGTATCTCACCCTCGGCATGATCCCGGTCTTTCTGGGCATGGCCGGGGCGATCGCCTTGCCAGGGTTGGTGGACCCGGAGCTCGTCGTCCCCGAGTTGGCGATGCGCCACCTACATCCGGTGGCGATGGCGGTATTCGTCGGGGCGTTGCTGGCCGCGATCATGAGCAGCGCCGACAGTGCGCTGCTGGCCCCGGCGAGCATCGTCGCCTCGGACATCGTCCCCTTTTTCTTTCCCCGGGTCAGCGGTCGGGCACGTTTGATGACGGCACGTCTTGCGGTTCCGGTATTCGGTGTCACGGCGCTGGTGATTGCTCTCTATGTGCGGGCGATCTACTCGCTGATGCTCGATGCTGCTTCGATCACCTTGGTGTGTATGGCGGTGCCGTTCATCGCCGGGATCTGGTGGTCGAAGGCAAATCGTTGCGGCACCCTTACCGGCATGATCGCCGGAATCACGACCTGGCTGGTTAGCGGCAGGTTGTTCCCGACTCTTCCGGCGGATCTGTTCGGCTTGTTGGCAAGTGCGTTGGGTTTGCTGATCGCCACCCCTCTGACCCAGGGTATCGATCCGCCATGGCCGCTACGCGATGCAGAGGGCAACGTCGTGCCCTTGCGCGATCGGCTGGGGGTTCTCAACCCGTTTGCTCGTGCCGCGCGCCCGTGACGCGGCGCAGTTTTCGAGATGTCGCACACTCAATAACTTGAACAGGAGGTTGAAATCATGTCCAAGCCGAAAGCGAAGGCCGCCAAGATCCACTACGACGCGGTTCCATGGGGGGTCGTAGAGGGTTCATCTGAGAGACTGCGTATTCGGCGGCTGATCACACGCGGGCGCCAGGGATCGGAGCTCATGCTCGGAGTGGCCAGCCTGGATCCCGGCGTAGAAACCGGCGGGTGGTCCTCCATGCCGGAAGACGAGGCGCGGCCAGGCGAATACTGGATGGGACCCATCGAGGAAACCTACTATTGCATTCGTGGCCAGCTGACGCTTTTCTGCGATGAGGGAGAGATCGAGTTTGGCCCCGACGACGCCGTTTACCTCGCCCCCGGTGGGCACTACAGGCTCAAGAACACAGGAGACGAGGAAGCCTTCTTCGTTTACAATCTGTATCCGCCATCAGAGTAGGCAGCCGCGCGAGTACCCGCACGACCCTGACTGCGACCCGGGTGCGGGATACGGCGCCGCCTAGCCGCCTAGCGCTGGTTCCCTCGGGAGCATGACCGGGGTGCCGATGCGCCGACGAACGACGAACGCCGTCGCTCGCAGAAGGAGCGCTCCGATGAGCGAGGCGGTGATCAGCACGTAGAGCCACTGCTCCGCGACCAGGCCGCGGCGGAACGCCGAAAGCGTGTACAGCCAGTTGGTACGGAAGAATACCCACCAGAGCCCGTACATCCCGACCGTGTGGAGCAGGCGCCAGGTGGTCGGGGTCATGCGGCTGCTGAATCGCTGAAACGAAGTCATGGCGAGAGCCGCGATCACGGCGTACCCGCCGTACCCCTCGACGCGGTCGAGCAGTGACAGGCGGGTCCATGCAACGCTCTGGTCGATGCTGATCAACCAGGCCAAAGCCATCATGCTGAGCAACATTCCGTAGGCGTAGCCGAGCCCGAGGTACTTGCGGCTGCCGAGCAGCCATTCCGCCGTGCGCCCGGGTCGAAGGGTTGCGAATGCCGCGGCGCAGAACGCCATGAGAAACGGAACCACGGCAGTGCGGAACGTCCAGCGCACCAGCAGCCGGACGCTATCCTCATCGGCGTTGCCGGCTGCGAGCGCCATCGCCGCGATCACGGTCTGCGCCGCGACCAGTACCCAGAACAGCGTCCATCTCTCGATCATCCGAGGTTTTCCCTGGGGTCGGCTGGCACAAGCTGCAGGACGCGGTCCATCAGTTTCTTGATCTTACCCTCGGTCGGGTTGCCGGCGATGATGCCGCAGAGAGCGGTAGCCCTACTCTCCCGCAGCCTCTCGTCGGTCGACCTCCTGGTTGAAATCCTCCTGCTCCATGAAGGTGAGGTTGATCCACACGTGCGCCATCTCGTCGACGCTGCGATCGCCATAACCCACCCAGTTTTCAGGGTCCGGGTTGTGCGGGTTGTCGACGGTATTGTCGTGCCAGCTGGTGACCATGAGGGTCGTTCCGGCCGGCAGTAGGGGTGCGAAATCGTCTTCGAAGATGTAGTTGACCTGCCAGTTCCATTGGAAGTTGTCCGCGTGGGCGAGTAGCTCACGTCTGCCGTTCGGATAGATGGCCTCGAGCGATTGCGCCTTGCCGCGCATGTGCATGTGCGGCTGGAAGTTCAGCAGGCGCGCCGGCGCCGGGAGCACCATCTCGTGTTGGATCATGCTGATCGTGCCCGGCGGAATCTCCAGGCGCCCCTCACTGGTGCCCTCGCCGATCATGCGCATCACGGTGCGGTATTTCGGCCGGTGTCCGCGAGGATAGAACCAGATGCCCATCTCCACCACGTCGTCGGTAACCGGCTCGCCGTAGGCGTAGTAGTGGACCTCGAACTGGATCGCAGAGCCGGGCAGCAGGAGCTTACCGGTGTCCTCCGTGAACACCTCGCCCACCTTGCCGATCGCGTACTCCATGAACGTTCCGGCGCGGCGCTGCCTGCGGGGGAGGTTCCTCGGTAGGCCCTCGTACTCCGTTTCTTCCTGGATCAGGTAGCCCATGACATGGTGCACGGCCTGGCGCCCACCTGGATAGGAAGGCTTGATCTCGATGGCCCGAACCCACCGCGGCTCGGCAATCCCGGTCTCCACGATCGGACGCCACCACTTGTCTTGGCCCAGCTCGGCCACCGTATAGGGCGTAGTCCGCAGGATCAGGTCGGGCTCGCCGAACTGGTCCCCCATCTGCCACTGGGTCGGGTCGGCGAACTCCCGTGGCGGTGGCATATCGGCCGGGTCGCCCATCGGTGCGCCGGCATCGATCCACCGAAGCATGGTGGCCAGCTCGTCGTTGGTCAGCGAGCGGTCGTTCTTGAAGTGCTGGATACCTCGCGTCTTGTCGATGTGCCACGGCGGCATCCGCCGGTCAGAGACCTCTTCCCGGATCATCGCCACGTACGGATGCACCTCTTCGTACGTTATCAGCGGCATCGGGCCGATGGAGCCGGGCTGGTGGCAATCCTGGCACTTCACCTGCAGGATCGGCGCGATGTCCTTGGTGAAGGTGACCGGGTCGTCATCGCCTGCCGGGCCGGCGGCAAACGCCAGGGTGCTCGCAGCGAGAACCGCTGCCGGGGCTGCGAGGAGGAGCGCGCTGTATTTCGCTACCGCAAGGGCACGGCGGTGGTTCTTCATGAGAGCTTCCTCAAGGGGAGACGGTGACGCGTACATAGGCGTTCGTCCAGCAGCACTGTGCGGCGCCGGCCGAAGCCGTTCCCGAGACGTCGTTGGCCAGCACCCGGACCACGTACTCACCGGGTTCCTCGAAGGTCGCCCCGGTCGTTGCCACGCCTTCCGAGCCTCGGACGATCTCCACCGTAGCACTGTCGAAGGAGACGTTCCCGGGTCCCCTGTACCTCTGCCATGTCAACGTCAGGCGATCTGGATCGCGACCCCGGTGCCAATAGGGCTCGAAGCGCCAGTCGTCGTTGGCCCAGACACTCAAGGACACCGGCTCGCCGACGCGCGCGGTCAGCGATAGGCCGACGTTGCCAGCAGGTCCCTGGCTCGGCGTCCCGTCGGGCGCAAGACGCAGTACGGGCGGGGTGTTGCCAGTTCCGGCTTCACCCTCGAGGGCGTCGAGGTAATAGCCGCGGTCCAGGTGCCCCGGGACGGAGTGTGATTCGCCGCGGATATTGAGGGTCCAGTACACCTTGGCGTCGCCCATATCCGGCAAGACACGAACGCCGAACACGCCCCACTGTCGGCCAGGCAGAAACACCGCCGGCTGGCCCCGATCCGGCTCGCCGCCGTCGAAGCGATTGTTCTCGCCTAGCGAAACCTGGACGGTTTCTTCGGTGTTGCGGTTGAAGTAGCCGAACGACAGCGTCAGTGTGCCGTCCGGGTTCGTGTACCAACCTTCGAAGACCGGAGTGACTCCGGCTCCGGAACGCGGACGGGAGCTCATCGGGAGCTGCGCAATGGCGACCGAGCCAGCCGCCAGGAGCGCGGCTGTCACGAGGAGGGCGGCCACGGGGCGGCGAGTATACATACGTCCTCCGAGGGGAATTGGACCAGAAGGCGCAATTATCTTCGATCAAGCGCTGGAATCAACGGTGGCGCGAGTCCGAGCCTCCAGGTGATATGCAGTTGACACGACCGTTGGTCTAGACGGGCTAGGCTCCTTGAATGGCGCTCCGTTGCTGGCAGACCGAACTCCCAAAGAGGCCGAGAATGGACGCGGAGGATCGACAAGTTCGATACATGGACCCTCTCCGCAAGACGCCCAGGCGACAAGTGACAGCCATGCTGCTTCTCGGTCTCTTGGCGTCCGCTTGCACCGAACCTGCCGAAGAGCCCAGGGATCGGACCAGAACGGGGCGCGTCGGACAGTACGCGACTGATTCGTCACGTTGGGGCGAGGTCATGATCGAGGCGGACTCCGTCTTGGCGGCAGGAGTCTCTGGCGAGGACCGCAGAGCATTGCTCTCGATGATCGAGCGACAGCATCAAAGCTGGTTGGCGCAGGACTCCGGAGCATTGCGTGACCTCATGGCCGCGGACGCCATGCGTGTGCATACGAGGTCCGGGTTTAGCGACAGTGCCGACGCGATTGTCGCGGCGCTGCCGGTGGAGTGGGAGCCACACGAACGTCCCTACGGGACCATCGCTCAGAGCTTCGAGATTCTCGATGTCCAACTCGCCATCCAGGGAGACATCGCTACCGCCACGTACTGGATAGATGTGCACGGCGGAGCGCGCTGGGAGTTCAATGGGCAGCGAGTGAGCTTCGACGTCTATCGCCGAGCGGCGCCCACATGGGAGCTGTTGTTCCACACGGACGCAGAGGCTCGGCGTTCGGGAGCGGGGGCAGAGTCCGGCTTGCCGCACATGGAATTCGTCTATCCCGCCGAAGACCTCGAACGGGTAGCGGCCTTCTATCAGCCCTTGCTGGGCGAGCCTGATGGGCGCTCGTCGGAGCGCGTATCGTACGACCTGGGAAACGCTCGTTTTCACTTCGATACGACCGCGCTGGCTGGGGTCGCAGAGGCAACCGATGGAACACCGAACGGGTATGCGGAGTTTGTCGTACCCGATCTCGATGGCGAAGCTCTTCGGCTTCAGTCGGTCGGGATCGCCGTAGACCGGATCGACGCGACAGTCGAAAGGCCCGCCGCCGCATTGGTCCAAGACCCTGCCGGAAACGTGCTCCTGTTGCGCGAGCAGGCACAAGCAGAGGACGCGGTCGGCGCACCGTCCCTGACGGTAGCTCCCGATCCAGGCTCATCGCACGAGATCCAGCAGACGATCGAAGGCTACTGGAACGCTTGGCTGATGATGGACACCGAGACGCTGGTCGATCAGCTGTCCTCCGACAGCCGTTTGGTCGTGGAGACCGACGCGAGGGGCACAATCGCGTACGAGAGCAACGAGGAGATCCGCCAAGCGCTGCCGGCGATCTGGAGCACGTACGACCGCGGACCGGCAGGTCTAGCCCTCGATGTCACGATCGGGAGTCCGACCGTGCGACACCTGGCGGAACTCGCCTTGCTCAGCTACGAGTACCGGATGTCGGGTATTGATTCGCCGCGTAACCACGAGTCGGGCGTGGTGACGCACTTGCTCGAAAAAGGGAGATCCGGCTGGAAGATCGGCTGGTCTCTCTTCACGATGCTGGACGACAGTGACAATCTCGTCCTGTCCCTCGACTACACCGGATACCCGGTCGGGCCGTTGCGTCGACCGGAGCGCTTCTACACCGACATCCTTCGACTGGGGTCCCCATATCAGGATGTCGGGTACCGAGGCTGGTGGACACGCAACAGTGTGTTCGGGATCTACCGTGTCGGATCTTCGAGTCCGGAGTTGCTCCGGCCGAGGAGAACCAACGGGTACGCGAGCTTCTGGGTCGAGTCTGTCGACGAGGTCTACGAGTATCTCCAACGGAGCGGTTCCACTTTCCCTGTCATACGCGCGATCAACGACAGGGCGGGCGTCGACCGGCAACCTGGCTACATCCAGCTGGTCTCAACCGACTCCGAGGGCAACATCGTCCTGTTCAGTGAGTACCCGGGAACCTAGCTAGTCATCGCCGCGGGGTCGGTCAACCCCGGGAACCACGCTTGCAAGAGGGCACGCCTCCGTTGTCGCCTGACGCCCACCCTGAGACCGAGGATCGCGCCCACTCTCACGAAGCCGGATGCGACCGGGGTGGTACCCTGCGCAGCTGGGGTAGCTCTGACGGAGAAGGCCCGCACCATGAGACGTGCGCTCGGCCCGGCGGTGGTTCTGGTGACGATGTTCGGTGTCCTCGCTGGGTGCGGCTCGGAGGACCGCGAGCTCGCCAGGAGGCGCCAGGAACTCAAGCCCCCCCGGCTACCTGTTTCCGTATGGTGACTACCTTGCGATCGCGGTCGACGGACAGGGTGTGAACCACGTGATCTGGGGCGAAGGCGCGAGCTGGAACGGTCCCGGAGGCGCCTGGTACACGCGCGGGCAGTGACCAAGGAAGAGGTGCCATGAGCGCGACCACGCACCAACGGCAGCGCCGATCCTCTTGTTACCGCCCACCGACCCGGCTGCCGGTCTGGGCTACGATCTCGTCGGCGGCGCGCACTCCCGACAGATAGGCGCCGTGCACTGTTGCGGGGTAGCGCCAGCTGGTGGCCTCGCCGGCGAAGTACAGGCGGTCGCCCACAGCGCGCGCCAGCCGGCGCCGGTCACCTGACCTGGCGCCCGGCGGCAGATACGAGTACGAGCCATAGGCGAACGGATCCGACTTCCAACGCGTGATTCGGGCCGCCACCGGGTCAGGCGCGGTCCCGTAAAGGGTGCGCAGAACTCGCATGGCCGCCTCGACTGTTTGTTCGTCGGTCAGCGCTTCGACCGCGGCTCCGTATTCCCCCGCGTTGAACGCTAGCAAGATCGGTGCCCCTGTGTGGCCGGCGAGATTGAGCCAGCCCGAGAAGCGTCCCTTGTCCTCGCTCAGGTAGCCGATCCAGTGCGGTCCCGGGTCCCAGAACACCTCCGCGAATACCAACCAGACCTTGTTGAGCACACCCATCGCGAGTCGATCGATCGCCCTGCGCTTCCAGGGCGGCAGGCGCGGGGTGAACTCCACGGCTCCCGATTTGAGCACCCCGAGCGGGAGCGTCACGACGACGCGATCGGCCTCGAAAAGGCCACGATCCGTCCGGACTTGTACGCCGAATCGTCCTTGCTCGATGGCCGTGACGACCGTCGACAGGTGCACCGACAGCCCGGATGCCAGGGATTCGACGATCGCGTCGTAGCCTTCCGGGAACACCACGTCCCTTCCGCCGAACGCGGCGCCCTCCCAGAGCCCCCGCACCGACAGCTCGGCAGCATCGGCAGAGTACTGCAGCTCCACATAGCTGTTCAGCATGTAGTCGAGCTGCCGATCACTGAGAGAATCCAAGTGGCCTTTCCGCCGCGCCGCGCCGATCATTGTCTGGACCGTCGTATTCGGCGCACGGCGAACGAACTCAGGCGTGTACCTCCGAAGCACACCCTCCCATTCGCCGTACTGGGCCCCGCTGAGCGGGTTGCGAGTGCCGTCGGCGTCATAGTCGATCTGCCTACCCCAGTCGGTCGCAACGCGGTCGAGCCCGAGGCGGTCCGCGAGCTCAGTAATCGGATTTCGGCGAGTCCCCTGAATCCAGTTCGCTCCCATGTCGAGTGGGAACCCGGTGCTACGGTCCGTCCAGACGCGGCCGCCGAGGTGGTCCCTGGCCTCGAGAACAGCGACATCGTAGTCGGCGTCATGGAGGTGGCGCGCCGCAGCCAAGCCAGAGACACCACCACCCACGATCAGGACGCGCTCGACTCTCCCGTCTATGTTGCCGACCGGGATCGCCGACCAGGCGCCAGTGGAGATAAGCCCGACCATCCCGAGCACGATGAAGTACCGCTGCCGTGGCATTGATCTCCTCGATCAAAGCTATCCATGCTGACATCCGCGATACTACACTGGGCTGATCCGCTCCGCACAAAGGACCCGAGCTTGGGACCCGCACACCCGCCACCCTTCTCCCGCAAATCGTGGCGACTCCTGATGTGCCTGCCCCTACTCTGGTGGGGGTCGGCGCCGAGTCAGGAGGGTGCAGCAGTCGAGCCGAGCGACGGCATCGAGCTCCTCTACGTCGCCAACCGGATGGAGGGGACGATCTCCGTCATCGAGGTGCCGAGCTTCGAGGTAATCGGCAAGTTTGATGCCCTGCCCGACGTCCCCGTCGACCAGCGACCAGAAGGCGGACTCGCGTACGACCTGGTGGCGCCGAGCACGGGAGAGGTGTTGTACCTGGCTCGCGACGAGGTCCGCGACGTGGTGGCGTTCAGCACGGCGACCGAGGAGCTGTTGTGGCGGCTGCCGGTCGGCGGCATCGCCGATCACATGGCTCTCTCGCACGACGGGCGCTACCTGTATGTCTCGGTGATCAGCGAGAGCCATGCCGTCGTGATCGACACCGTCGAGCCCGAAGTGGTCGGCAAGATCAATACGGGCATCGGCCCGCACAGCATGCACATGTCACCTGACGGCAGACATGTCTACAACGGTTGCATCCTGTGCGATCAGATCACGATCGCCGATGCGAGCACGTTCGAGGTCATCCGGACGATTCAGTTCGATGAGGGCGTGCGGCCTTTCGCGATCACGGCCGATGAACAGACGATGTTCGTTCAGCTCTCGAAGCTGCACGGCTTCGTCGCGCTCGACTTGACGACCGATCGCATCGTCAAGACCATCCATCTACCGGTTCCGGACGGTGTGGAGCACATGAAGACCTGGCCTCACACCGCACACCATGGTCTGGCGCTGACGCCCGGCGAGGCCCGGCTATGCGTGGCCGGCACCGTGGGGCACTACGTTGGAATCGTCTCGGTGCCGCAGCTGGATCTGCTCGCCACGGTTCCGATCGGTAGCGAGCCCTATTGGATGACCGCCAGCCTCGACGGCAAATACTGCTACGCCAGCGCGCGCCACGACGACAGCGTCTCGATCATCTCGCTCGCCGAAGAACGAGAGGTCGCCCGCCTTGCGCTCGGCGACTACGCGTTCGGCATGTGGACGGTGCGTGTTCCCGAGAGGCCCTCGCGACTCTCGAAGTACCGGTAGACATTCGATTTCGCCACATAGGGACTGGTGTTGGCCGGGATGCAATCGCGTGTTGTTACTCGTGTTACTTAAGTTTGGAATCAACGGTGCCGCGGGTCCGAGCCTCCAGGCTGCACTCACGAGACCACCCAGACCAGGTCGTTCCCGAGGGGAATCCAGCCTGACGACGGCGCACTCCTGGTACCTACCGCGACGTCGTCACGTCTCGCATACGCGGCGTCCCGGCCAAATCTGGGCCGCCCCACTTCTCGTTGTTCTGGTCGCCGTCTCGGGGTAGCGTCCCGAGCACAGTTTCCAATGCTGAAATCTGGGAGCCAGGCCATGCACCTATTGCCGCGCGCTGGCGGTATCGCACTCGCGCTGTTCGCCTCCCTTGCACTCGCCGGCCTGCTCGTCGTCTCCTCATGCACCGACCGGGGGACCTCCGATACCGCGGACCAGCACCCCGCCCCGGCTCGGCTTCAAGCCCTCCTGGACGCAGGTGTAGCCCAGGGCGTTCCCGGCCTTTCAGCCGCCGTTGTGAAGAGTGACGATCTGGTTTGGACCGGAGTCGCCGGCTTGGCCGATGTGCAAGCCGGCGTACCGGTGAGCCCCGACATGCTCTTCGGCATCGGCAGCATCACGAAGACGTTCGTCGCGGTCGTGATCCTGCAGCTCGTCGAGGAGGGGCGGCTGGATCTGGACGCCACGTCCGCCGATCTGCTGGGGTCGGCGGTGGACGGCATTCCCAACGCTGACAAGGCGACGGTCGCGCAGCTTCTGGACCACACCGGCAGGGTGCCCAGTTGGGAAGACGACCCTGCCTGGATCCGTGACGGCCGCGGCACCACGCTCGACGTAAGTCGCATCTGGGGCAAGACCGAGACGATGCCCTATATCGAGGGCCACGAACCGCTCGCCGAGGCCGGCGCGGAGTACAGCTACGCCAACACGAACTTCACGCTGCTCGGCATGATCATCGAGAAGGTGACCGGCGAGGAGGCCGTGGACGAGATCCACCGGCGCATTCTGGACCCGCTCGGGCTCGAGGACATCCACCTGGAAGGTTTCGAGTCCGTGCCGCAGGAGCAGCTACCGCATCGGTACCACTGGGCTACGCTGACCTTTCACGAAGAAGCGGGCGTGAACGCGGCGTTTGCGGAAGTCCGCACGGATCTGATCGACGCCACCGGCTCGAATCTGTCGGTCGAGTGGACGGCAGGGGGCATGGTCGCGACGGCGCGGGATCTGGCGCTCTATGGCGCGGCGTTGCGGGAAGGGAGCCTGCTCAATGCCGAGAGCATGGCGTTTCTGACGAACTGGTTCCCGGTGAACGAGCGCGTGCAGATAGGGCATAACGTGTCGCGGGTCCAGTACCCAGACGGGCTGGCTGTGATTGGCCACAGCGGAAGTGTGCTCGGGTTTACCGGTTCGCTGTATTGGATTGAGGGGACCGACGTGGTGGTGGCGGTCGTGGCAAACGTGGGGACAATGCACTCGGGGAGCGTGCCGGGATCGGCGTTTTCGGTGGCGCGGGCCAGGGAGTTCGTAGATGCAGCGATCGGGGTGGCTGCACCCAAATAAGAGGTGGATCCCACCCCGATCTCGCGGCTCTTAGGGCACACGAATCCGACGGGCTGCTAGGCGGTAGTGTCGGCGCAAATCACGTAGATGTCCATTTCGCCAACATCCACCGCGGTGCCCAGTGCCTGCACCTCGATGGTCCACGCATTCACCGCACTTTGGTAGCTTGACGCCACAGCGATTCGGTGAGCGTTCGCAGCAAGGTCGAGATCGACGCCGCCGCCGATTGCGGTCTTGGTCGGGGTGAGGCAAGTGAGCGTTGCCGTGACGGTCGAGCCCACGGCTGTGCTCGAGAGATCGATGTCCGTTTGCGTGCGGATCTCCCATCCCGAGGCCCCGGTCGTACCTTGCGGGCCGGTTGCACCGGTCGCTCCTGTGGGGCCTGTTGCTCCACTCGGACCTGCGGGGCCGGGCGGCCCGCGACGCCCGCGGCGACCCGGGTCGCCGACCCGCCCTTTCGGCTGCTTCAGATAGACCTCGAACTGCTCCTCGGCGCCGTTCTTGCACCGCATCCACAGCAATTGCGACGTGCCGAGCTCGGCTTCGATATCGCGCCGCCGAAAGCTCAATATCGCCCGATTGCGGGTGTAGGAAACGACGCCGAGTGAATCGCCACCCAGCGTGGCCTCCGCGACCGTCGTGCAGAGTCGGGTGCCGCGAATGAGCAGGTGGTCGACCAAGAAGTTGAACTCGACCGTGCGTACGTTGGGTGGTTGTTGGTTCGGTTGCCGGTCCTGTCCCGGGTATCCTGCTGCCCTCTGACCCAGCGGCAGCGCGAGCGCGAGCGCGAGCAGGCTGGTACGGATGCCAACGTAGCGAGCCCTGCGATGCCGGCTCATGTCAGGACGCTTCCGCGCACTCGACGTACACGGTGTAGATGCCCGAGCTCGCCGCGACCGTTCCCACGTTCTGGACCTGTCCCGTCCACTTGTTGTTGTTGGTGCTATCGCTCGGGTAGCTCGATGTCACCACCACCCGGAAGGTGTTGAGGGTGTTGTTGACGAGCACGCCACCACCAATCACGCGTTTCGTGGGCGTGGGGCAGGTAACTTCCGTCGAATGCGTGATCCCGGGCTCGAGATTGGTTACCGCGGCGTCGGCGAAGTTCACGCTCGCGGAGCCGGTCTCGTAGCCACGCACGCCGTTGAGACCGGCGGCGCCGGCCGGGCCGTCGGCGCCGTCGAGGCCGCCGGTGCCCATTGGGCCCTGCGCGCCATCGTCGCCGGCCGGTCCGGCTGGGCCCTGTGGTCCCCTAGGCCCTGCGGGCCCGCGTCGTCCTCGAGCCCTCGGGGGCCCTCCTTGGACGGGCGGCCAATGTACACCTCGAATTGTTCTTCTTCGCCGTTCCTGCAAATGATCGACAGCAGCTGCGACGTGTCGAACTCCTGCTCGATGTCGCTTCGTTTGAAGCTGAAGACCATCACACCGGCCGCCGCGGACACCACGCCGAGCGAGTCGCCGCCAAGCTCGGCCTGCTTGACCCTGTTCTTGTTCTTGCACATCCGCGCGCCGCGAACGATCAGGTGGTCGACCTCAAAGTCGAAGCGGGCCAGGAGGGCGTTCGGCGGCTTGCCCGAGCTGCCCGCTTGTTGAGCGTGTGCTGGTGGCGCAGCCAGACAGAGAAGGATCGCAAGGCCGAGGAGAATCGCTCCTGCTCGAGCGGAAGATCGTAGGCGAGTCATAGCTTGTGTGCTCAGGCGGATATCTAGCGGCGATGGGGCTCCAATCCGATGAGAGGGCCCGATCGCAAGGAACTCTTGCCAGAGAAAGCCGCAGCGTGGGACGAGCTGAAGGGAGCGAGGCCAGAGTTGACGGTCGCTGTCGAGCGACTTGTTCGAAGAGTCGACGGTTCGGGCTCGGCTGTCCGACGCGGACGAGTAGCGCCGCCGCGCCGGCAACTCGTCGCGGTTATTGAAGTACCGAGGGAGGGACTCGAACCCTCACGAGCGTAAGCCCACCGGATTTTGAGTCCGGGGTGTGCCCGGCGTTGGTGCCCGACCGTAACCTGCTGAGGTGCCGAAAGATGCCCACGGGAAGGGGCTGAACGGCCGAAACGCAGAACGCGCCGATGACACCCGATCTTCTGCCTCAGCTGCTATCAATCCCGGGTGTGTGGTGCCAGAAAAGGTGCCAAGGAATCGGGACCTTCTCGGACTTCAAATCTGATTGGGGGCGCCGGAAGGCGTCCTCGCTGGGTTCGATTCCCAGGCGCTTCCGCCATTTCTTCCGTGCGGCGGGCGTCCAGCGTACTCGCCGCAGTTGGCTCGCCGTGTCCGTCGCGTCGCGCTGAGCCAGAGCTCGGTTGTTGACCACAGGCGAGGTCGCGGCCTAAGTTATCCCGTGGTGACGTTTCCTCGTGCCGGACGCTCCCGCGCCTCGGCGCCGGTCCGGAGGCCTCATGAAGCGAGCCCTGTGGTGCCTTGCACTGGCTCTGGTCGGTCTCCTCGCGAGTGCTGGTGCGGCGTGGGCGCAGGGGCCGCTGTGGAGCGACGAGGAGCTGACGGATCGCTCCGAGGTCATCGTCACTGCGCGGGTCGTTCGGGTGGTGCCGGGTTGGGACGCGGACGCGGGTGCGATCTACACCTACGTGACGCTGAACGTGACCGAGGTGCTCAAGGGTTGGGTGCCGGAGCGTCGCATCGTGCTCAAGCAGCTCGGGGGCACGATCGGCGATCTGGGGTTGGTGGCCTTCGGTCAGGCGCACTTTGTCCCGAAGGAGCGGGTCGTCGCCTTCCTCGAGGTGCGCCCTCGTGACGGCACGCTCTACACCGCCGCGTTGGCGCAGGGAAAGTGGGTCGTTGAGCGGTCTGATCGGCGCCGTATGGCGATGCGCTTCCTGGGTCCTGCCGGACCGCTCGATCGGCGACGTATGCGACCGTTCCGCGATCGCATTCTGCGCTGGGCGGGCGAGGCGTCACGTCAGCCCTCACCCTCGAGCTCGCGCATCGTGACGCGTCCGCCCGAGGCTCCGGGACCTGGTCAGCGCCGCGCCGAGACCCCTGACGCCCAGGGCTTCGAGGTCTGGGGCGTCCGCTGGCACGAGGCCGACGACGGCACTTCGATCCGGGTCGACATGGAGTCGGGTGGGCAACCCGGGCTCAGTGGCGGTGGTTCCTCGGAGATCGCCGCGGCGCGCGGCTACTGGAACGGCGCCGGCGCCAAGTTGGATCTCGCCACTGGTTCCTCGCGCCGCGCCCGTTGCCACGGCGCCGCCGAGTTCGATGGTCGGATCTCCATCACCTTCATGGACCCGTGCGGCGAGATGAGCAACAGCGGCGGCATCCTGGCCTCGGCCACGGGGTGGCATCAGCCGTCGAACACCCGCACGGTCAACGGAGTCACGTTCACCGCCTGGATCCAGGCCACCGTGGTATTCAACGACAGCGCCTCGGCGCTCAGCTACATCACGGTGCCGCGCTGCTTCCAGGACATCACGGCGCACGAGCTGGGTCACACGGTCGGGTTACTGCACAGCTCCGATTCCGGCGCCCTGATGTACCCGTACATCGATTCTGCCTGCCTGACCGCCGGTCTGGCCTCGGCGATTACCGGGGGGATCGGGCAGGACGACGCCGACGGGCTGAAGTTCATCTATCCGCCTGACGAGGGCGGCGGTGATGGCGGCGACGGGGTCGACGCACCGTCGGTCCCGACGCTGGTGTCGCCGAGCGGCACGATCTCCGACACCTCCCCCACCTATGTCTGGGAGTCGGTGCAGGGGGCCGGAGTGAATCGGTACCAGGTGCAGATCAATACGAGCGAGGGCGGCACGATCTGGAACGACGGCTACGGCCCGAACGATTGCTCGGGTAGCACCTGCGAGCTCAATCCCTCGACGACGCTGTCGAACGGATCCTCCTACACCTGGCGCGTCAGGGCGCGGAACAGCGCCGGGTGGGGCTCGTGGAGCTCGACCGGGAGCTTCACGGTCGACACTGGCGGCGGCGACGACGATGGAGACGACGGCGACGGCGATGGCACGCCGTCGGCCCCGACGCTGGTATCTCCGAGTGGCACGATCTCCGACACCTCCCCCACCTATGTCTGGGAGTCGGTGCAGGGGGCCGGAGTGAACCGGTACCAGGTGCAGATCAATACGAGCGAGGGCGGCACGATCTGGGACGACGGCTACGACCCGAACGATTGCTCGGGCAACACCTGCGAGCTCAACCCCTCGACGACGCTGTCGAACGGATCCTCCTACACCTGGTGGGTGCGGGCGCACAACGACAGCGGGTGGGGTTCGTGGAGCTCGACCAGCAGCTTCACGGTCGACACCGGCGGCGGAGATGACGATGGAGACGGTGGAGGTGGCGACGGCACGCCGTCGGCCCCGACCCTGTCGTCGCCGACCGGCACCATCTCGGACTCCAGCCCGACGTATGTGTGGAGCGCTGTCAGTGGTGCCGGCGTCAACCGCTACCAGGTGCAGGTGGAGGACGCTGGGAGCAACAGGGTGTGGGACGACGGCTACGACCCGGCCGACTGCTCTGGCGCCACCTGCTCGCTGACCCCGCCGACGTCGCTGGCCGACGCCACCTACACCTGGCACGTGCGCGCGCACAACAGCGCTGGCTGGGGTGATTGGAGCACGCTGTTCACGTTCATAGTCGCCACGGAGTGACTGATATCGGAGGAGATTCGACTCGCGGAGTGGCCCGCGGTGAGCCAGAGATACCGGCGAATCGGGTACTGTCAAGTTAACCGGCAGCCTGGCAGAGTTCGGCGATGAGCAACGACCGGCAGCGCTACCATCGGCATCGGTTCCCGCCTGAGATCATCAGCCACGCTGTATGGTTGTATCACCGCTTCTGCCTGAGCTTTCGCGACGTCGAAGATCTCCTGGCGAAGCGAGGTGTGACGGTCTCGTACGAGGCAATCTGCTGTTGGTGCGTCAAGTTCGGGCCCAAGTACGCTGCCAGGCTGCTGAGGCGGCAAGGTCGACTCGGAGACACCTGGTTCCTGGACGAGGTTTTCGTCAGCATCCGAGGCCAAAGACCTGGTTGATCACCGACAAGCTGAGAAGCTACGGAGCCGCGCACAAGAGTGTGATGCCCTCAGTGGAGCATGTCACGGCGCGCTACGCCAACAATCGAGCAGAGGTGTCGCATCAGCCGACCCGACAGAGGGAGCGTCAGATGCGCAGGTTCAAATCCGCAGCTCAACCCCAACGTTGCTTGTCGGTGCACGAGAACATCCGTGGCGCCAACTACTACGCCGAGTCCAGCTCATGCTGAGACAACCGACGATCGACAAGATGCTGGCCATGAAGATGGGCGCTATGGCCGAGTTGTTCCAGTTGCAGCTGTCCACGAGCCAGTA